>Ga0134128_10009499_pt1 | contig 11674 bp, 10 predicted proteins | sample KB31754_FD_96462 | JGI IMG/M metagenome (GOLD analysis project Ga0134128, IMG submission 96462) | Terrestrial soil microbial communities with excess Nitrogen fertilizer from Kellogg Biological Station, Michigan, USA - KB3-175-4 | ecosystem: Environmental > Terrestrial > Soil > Unclassified ...
AGCAGCGGGCCACCGACATGCACGGCTTCCTGTACGCGGTGACCTATGACATCGACTCCTGCGCCGGCCCGGTGCGCGACTCGCTGGCCGCGCTGCGGGAGGTTCAGTCCGGGTCCAGCCACGACCTCAAGACCGCGGTCACCATCGCGAACAACGGCGCGGCCCAGTGCTCCCCGGCCAACAACGAGCTGATCGACGACCTGGAGAACTACGAGGTCCCCGAGTCGCTGGCCAGCTACCACCTGCAGAACGCGGTGACCGGGCTGATCGACTGGGCCGCCCCCGACGCCGAGCAGGCGGCCAGCGACGTGGCCACGGTGCTGGCCGATCGCGGCACGGCCAGGGAGTCCGCCGCGATGGCCAGCCTGCACCAGGCGCTGACCAAGCTGGACCAGCAGCGCGCGAAGGTCAGCCAGGTGCTGCGGCCCGCGATCAGCGCGCTGACGCCTGGCTCGAGGGGACCGGCACTACCAGGATGAGCGGGCGCGGCGGGAGGGGCCATTGAGTTACCTGCTGGACCACTGGTCGGCCGATCCGTTCCTGGCCGTGGTCGCGCTGCTGGTCGTCTGGCACGAGATCGGGCTGGCCCGGCTGGCCCGGCGCTCGCGGCCCGACCGGACCGCCCAGCGGCGGCGCCGGTCCTGGCTGTTCTACGCGGGCCTGGCCGTCCTGCTGATCACCGTCTGCTCGCCGCTCGACTACTGGGCTGACGACTACTTCTTCGTGCACATGATGCAGCACCTGCTGCTGATGTTCGCCGCGCCCATCCTGGTCGTGCTCGGCGCTCCGTGGCAGCCACTGCTGGCCGGGCTGCCCGGGCACCTGGGCCGCAGCGCCACCCGCGAGGTCCTGGCCGGCGGCTGGTCCCGGCCGCTGCGGTCGGGCCTGGGCTGGCTGGGCCATCCGTGGGTCGCCATCGCGGCCTTCAACCTGGCGATGATCGCCTGGCACCTGCCGGTCCTGTTCGACCTGGCCGCGCGGAACCAGGCCGTGCACATCTGGCTCATGCACGGCAGCTTCTTCGTCGTCGGCGTGGCCTTCTTCGCGCAGTTCCTGAAGTCGCCGCCGCTGCGGATCACCATGACTCCCGTGGCGCAGGCCGGCGCCCTGGTGCTGACCAACATCCTGATGTGGGTCCTGGCCATGGCCATGGGTATCTTCTCGGCCCACTCCTGGTATCCGGTTTATAACCACATTCTCGGCGTGACCTTGCCACCATTTCCTGACCAGCAGATCGGCGCGGGCATTCTGTGGATATGCGGCGATTTCTGGGCCGTGCCGCTGATGATTATCGTGGTCCGTAGGCTAATCGCCGAGGACGGAAGCGTCGGCTCGGCGGTGGATAAGCTGCTGCACAGGGAATCACACCGATATCAGTGGGCCGATCGGCGGTAAGCGCGCCGCGCTGATCTCTATGATCGGCTGGGGCTCCGGGTAATTACCCGGAGCCGGGGCGGTATCGGGGGGACTGCTACAGAACATGACTATCGACGTGCGTGCCCGCATGCGGCGGACTCGGATCGGACGCATGGGCGGACGGGTCTCGCTGGCAGTCGCGCTGTGCGCGGCCGGGTTCCTGGCCTCGGCCTGCGAAGGTCCCAAGGCGGTGGCCACCGGTGAGCAGGCCAGCGCCTTCTCGCTCCCGCCGCTGGCCAATTCCAGCCACGCCATCTCGCTCGGCGACTACGCCGGCCAGCCCGTGATCATCGTCTTCTTCGCCACGTGGTCACCGACCAGCGCGGCCGAGATCCGGGTGCTGGGCCACTTCTACCGCACCCGCAAGCAGCGGGTGAAGATCGTCGGGGTGGACGCCCGCGACTCCCGCAGCGCGGCGCGGGCACTGCTGCACCGGATGCAGGTGACCTATCCGGTTGCCGCCGACTCCAGCCTGGCGCTGGCCACCAGGTTCCACGTGCCCGGCGTGCCGGCCGCCTACTTCCTGGACTCCCGGCACAAGATCGTGGTCACCCAGCTCGGCGGCCTGAACTGGGCGAAGATCCGCCAGGGCGTCCAGGCGATGCGCACCAGCACCGTCATCAGGCACCCCAACGGGGATTAGCCCGGCCCAGCCCTGATGGGCCGGCGCCCGGCTAGTGGCCGATGGAGGCCAGGGCGGCGGTGAACGCGGACTCGAAGGCGCCGGGGGCGCCGACCGGGCCGGGGGCGGGCGGCTTGACCCGGTCCAGGGCGGCCAGCGCGCCGCGGGCCACATCCGCGGCGGCGGGCGAGGTCACCCCGGCGTCGCCGAACTCCAACTCGTGCTGGAGGTTGTCCCGGCCGTGCCCCTGCACCACGTCGAGCAGCAGCAGCGGGCGGCCGATGGTGCGGGCCTCCGTGCAGGTGTCCCCCGAGCTGGTGATGACCAGGTCGGCGGCGGACATCAGCTCAGGAACGCGGTCGGTGAAGCCGAAGGCGCGCACCCGCCCCTGGACCGCCGCCACCTCGGCCAGCCGGTGCTCCAGCCGGGGGTTGCGCCCGGCCACGGCGAGCACGTGGACCCCGGCGTCGCCCAGGGCCCGAGCCGCCGCGGCCACCGGGCCCAGGCCCCACGCCCCGGACATGAGCAGCACGCAGCGCTCCCCGCGGGGGATGCCCAGCGCGTCGCGGGCGGCGTCCTGGGACGGCGCCTGGAAGAAGACCGGCCGGACCGGGGCGGGCATGACCAGCACCCGCGCGTCCGGCTCGAAACGGCGCACCGCCGCCTCGGCGACCCGCGACGTCACCAGGTACAGGTCCACATTGGGGTGCACCCAGAGCCGGTGCGGGGTCACGTCGGTGCAGAACACGACGTGACTCATGGCCGGGTACCGCGGGGCGAGCGCACTGATGGCCGAGGCGCCGGTCGAGAATACCGAGATGGCCAGGCCGGCCGGATGCTCGTCGAGGTAGCGGCGCAGCCGCGGGACCAGCTGGCGACGGGCGGCGGCGTCGGCCCACAGGGCCAGCCGGCTGCCGGTGCGCAGCCCGGCGAAGTGGAAGGCGTCGAACAGGCCAGGGATCGCCAGCATGGTGCGGAAGACCCGCTCGCCGGCCGAGTTGCCGCCGCGGCCCAGCAGGCGCATGGCATCCAGCGTCTCGGCGGCGATCCCGCGGGCCTCCAGGGCCGAGGCGCAGGCAGCGGCCAGGGCGTCGTGGCCCATGCCGATCGAGCCCGACACCAGCAGCGCGCGCTCGTGGGTCACCGTGCGGTCATCCCGCTCATGCCCCGACTCCACCAGGCCCGGCCTGGTCCCCGGTGGCCAGCCAGTCCAGGTACCGCCGGACGCCCTCGGCGAACGGGGTCACCGGCGCCCAGTCCAGCAGCTCCTTGGCCAGCCGACCGGACACCGCGACGCCCTCGTAGTCGGCGGTCCTGGCCGGGACGTGCTTGACCGCCACCGGACGGACCAGGCTGCACACCGTGTCGGCGATCTCCCGGACCGAGACCGGCGCACCGCCCTCCAGGGCCAGGGTCTGGCCCGCCGCGGCCGGGGCCAGGGCCCGGACGTGCGCGTCCGCCAGGTCCTCCACGTAGACGTAGTTGCGCTGCTGCTCGCCGGTGCCCGCGATGGTGATCGGCTCGCCTGCCTGGGCCGCCTTGACGAACCGGGCCACCACCAGGGCGTCGCGCATCCGGGGCCCGTAGGGGATGCCGTAGCGCAGGATCGTGAACTGCTGGCCGAACATCTCGTGGTAGCTGTGCACCAGCATCTCGGCGGCCAGTTTGGTCGCGACGTAGACGTGACCGGCCCGGCTCAAGTCCACCGGCGCGGCCTCGGTCCGCTCGCCCTGGCCGACCGTGGCCCCGTACACCCACACCGTGCTGGCCAGCACCACCCGGTCCACGCCGCCCTGCCGGGCCGCCTCCAGGATCCGCGCCGTGCCCTCCACGTTGAGCTGGACCGCCCGCACCGGGTCGGCGGCTACCGCGTTGACGTCGGCCGCGCCGGCCAGGTGGAAGACCGCCTCGGCGCCGTCCAGGGCGGCGGCCAGGTCCGGCTGGTCGAACAGGTCGGCCTGGCGATAGTCCGCGGCCGGGTTGCGCCACCCTCGGGCCGGGTCGACCACGACCACGTCGTGCCCGGTCCGCACCAGCTGATCCACGACATGAGAGCCGATAAAGCCGCAGCCCCCCGTTATCGCTACGCGCATGCGTGCCTTTCTACCCGTCCGTGGGGCGAACCGTGCAAGCTATTTCCGCGCGGCAGCCCCGTCGCTCAGACCCCGGCCATGGCGCCGTACACCGCCGTCACCGCGGTCAGCACCTGATCCACCTCGTCGTCGGTCATGTCGGAGTGCACCGGCAGGCAGACGTGCCGGGCGCACAGGTCCTCGGCCACCGGCAGCGCTTCCCCGGCGAACTCGGCGAATACCGGCTGCTGGTGCAGCGGCACGTCGTAGACCTCGCCCGCCAGCCGGACCTGATGCAGGTCAGACAGCTCCTTCTTGAACTGGGCCCGGTCACAGCCCGCGGGCAGGACCACGATGTACTTATAGAAGTTACTCTCGCAGCCCGCGGGCTCGGCCAGCGCCGTAATGCCATCCAGCCCGGCCAGCGCGGCCGAGTAGCTGGCCGCGACCTCGCGGCGCCGGGTGATGGCCGAGGCCATGCGGCGCAGGTGGACCAGGCCGGTGACCGCGCTGAACTCGGTCATCCGCCAGGCGTAGCCGGGCCGGACATGATGGTTGTTCAGGAAGCTGCCCTTGCCCTGGTCCCGGTAGATGTTGGCCTCGTCGGCGCAGTCCGCGGCCGAGGTGAGCACCATGCCGCCCTCGCCGCAGGTCACCACCTTGGTCGGATAGAACGAGAACGCGGCCGCGGTGCCGAACGACCCGGCAAACCGGCCGTCCCAGGTGGAGCCGTGCGCATGCGCCGCGTCCTCGATCAGCGCGATCCCCCGCTCCGCGCACATCCGCCGCAGCTCGTCCAGGTCCGGGCTGATCAGCCCGCCCACGTGGACGACGACCACCGCGGCGGTCTGCGGGGTCAGAGCGGCGGCCAGGGTCTGCGGGCTCAGCGCGAACGTGGCCGGGTCCATGTCGGCGAAGACCGGCCGGCCACCGGCCCTGGCCGCGGCCGCCGCCGTCGCGTAGAACGTATTGGCCGGGACGACCACGTCCCGGCCACTGACCCCGACGTAGCGCAGCGCGATCTCCAGCGCCGCGGTGCCGCTGGCGACCGCCACCGCGTGCGGGATATCGGCCTCCGGGCTTCCCGGCCGGGAATGCGCCGCGGCGAATGCCGCCTCAAATTGCCGGGTGTACGGACCCAGCGTCAGCATTCCGCTGGCCAGAATCTCGGTAACGGCGGCGGCGATCTCCTCGCGGTCGACGGCCGGAAAGACAACCCGGGCTGGTGAGACAGCCAATCTGGTACCCCTCGGAGTTGGCCGCCGGTCGAGCGGACCCGGCGGATACCAGCACGGACAACTAACATGATCCCAGCAATTGCCGGGGTGTGCGGAATCCGGGCGGGCGTGTCACGCGCTCGCCGCGGCCGAGCCAGGGGACGATGAGCAGTAAAGTGCCGGGAATGGCGCGTTCAGGCATCCTCGCGCCGGCGAGCCTGACCGGCGTGGCGCTGGCCGCGGGCGGCCTGGCCGCCGGCCTGGCCGTAGCCCAGGCCGGGCCCGGCATCACTGGTCTAGGTCCCGTCCGCCGGGCCTTCTTCCCCCGGCTCTCGGGCCAGGGTGATCCCTCGCACGTCGCGCTCACCTTCGACGACGGTCCCGACCCCGCGGCCACGCCCAGATTCCTGGACCTGCTTGCCGACCGCCAGGTCACCGCCACGTTCTTCCTGCTCGGCCAGATGGTGGCCAGGGCGCCTGGGCTGGCCGCCGAGGTGGCGGCCGCCGGGCACGAGATCGCCGTGCATGGCTGGGAGCACCGGTACCTGCCGGCCCGTGGCCCGCGGGCCACGTTCGACGACATCCGCCGGGCCACCGAGATCATCGCCCGCGCCGTCGGCACCCGGCCGAGGCTGTTCCGGCCGCCCTACGGCGTGCTGAGCGGGCCGTCCCTGGTCGCCGCGCGGCGGCTGGGCCTGACTCCGGTGCTGTGGGGTGCCTGGGGCCGGGAATGGGCCCCAGGTGCCACTCCAGAATCGGTCTACGCCAGCCTGTCGGGCCGCCTGCGCGGCGGGGTCACCGTCCTGCTCCACGACTCCGACTGCACCTCGCCGCCCGGCTCCTGGCGAGCGGCCCTGGGCGCCCTGCCCCGGCTGCTCGATGACTGCTCGGGCCGCGGGCTGGCCGTCGGGCCGCTGGGCCAGCACGGGTGCGCGGGCACCCTCGGCGGCGACGGCCAGTCCCCCGGCTGCGAGCGGGAGGCCGGCTCCGGCCAGCACGCCCGAAGCTGACGGCGCGCGAACATCACGTGCCTGCCCTAGCTGCGCGCCCGGCGCGGCCGGCCAACCGACCCGACCAGGCCCGTCACGCCGTAGGCCGCGGCACCGTGCCACAGGCCGCTGAACACGCTGCCGAACACGCCGCCGTCCACGACCATCGAGAGCACGAAGACGAGGATCGCGCAGGCCGCGCCGGGCAGCAGCGCGAAGCGCCACGGGTGGGTCTGCGCCCAGACCAGGGCCCGGCTGCGCCGCCCCCGCAGGAGCGCGCCCGCGCCCGCGACGGCGAAGAACGCGACGAGCCCCAGCTCGATCGGCCCGGTGAGCGCGAAGCGCAGCGTCACCAGGTGCAGAATCACGTCAGCCACCGTGGTGACGGCGCCGGCGGCGGCCGCGAGCCCCCATGGGGCCTCGGACAGCACGCTGCCGGAGACGGAAACTTCTTCGCGGCGGGTCAGCTCTCGGTCCGGGCCGGCCCCGTAGTTGCGGGTTGTGGTCGACATCATGACTCCCCAGTCTGGCGATCCGACGTGTCTCAAGATATATCTCCTGCCGCCCGATCACAAGATATATCTCCTTCGCCGAGCGTGGCGGGCCCGGCTGGCCCCGACATGGAGGGGATGTGGAAGCCATGTGGCGCGCCCGGAACGTGGTACCGACGGCCGGGCCACGCCGCGGCCACGCCGCGCGGTGAAGCCCCGCCGCACGGGCTGTGGCAAGGGCCAGTTGCGGCCCGGACGCGCGCCTGGACGCCCCAGCGCCAGCCTCTGGCCACCTCTCCCGTCACACCAGCATCGACCCCAGGAGTGGTTCGGGTTTTACGTGCTCTGGCACGCAAAACCCGAACCAATATCGGCTGTCCACAGGCCTGGCCGAGGGAGCGAGTTGTGCACAGGGCCCGTGTGCCGCCTCTGGCCAGCTCTCCCGTCACACCAGCACCGAGCTCGGGAGTGGTTCGGGTTTTACGTGCTCTGGCACGCAAAACCCGAACCACTCGTAGGCTGCGGCGCGGCGGGCCGGGCGGGTGGGCTGTGGCGTTGGGCCGGCTTGGGCCGCTGGGGACGTCCTATGGCGGGGGCCGGGGGCCGGGCCTGGATGGGCGGCTGGGGCGGCAGCCGCTTGGGAGGTCCGACTGGAGGGTACGGGTGGTCGAATGAGCGGGGGCGACTTCATGATCCCCCGGATTTTTCAGTCGTTATGGCTGATGACTGAAAAGTCCGGGTGATCATGAACGGGGCGGCTAGTCGGGCCGTGGGCGGGGCGGGCGGAAGGTCCCTCGTCAGGCGGGATGCCGGTGGCGGGAGGGCTTCCTCAGACGACGTTCAGGTAACGCCCAGGTCGCTGGCGTTGACTGGGGCGGCGCGTACTTCGGGGGTGCCGGTTTGCTCGGGGACGCTAGGAGCAGTGGCGCCGGGAATCTAGGCTGGCACTGGGCGAAGGTGGTGGAGATGCAGGACGAGCAAAGCGGCGAGGACCAGCAGCCGAGATTCGGCAGCCCCTGGGCCGCGCCTGGAGACTCGAGCGGCCAGGAGGCCGCGGCTCGCGGCGCGCCAGCAGATGACCAGGCCAGCGACGCCGGGCCCGCCAGCCCGATGTCCGTCTTCTCGGCCTGGGCGCGGCATGACGACGCGGAGCAGGAGGACCTGGCCGGGGACGACGCCGACGGCGGGGCCGCGGCGGACCCGTCCGCGCGGCACGCCGGCTGGGCACCTGCGGGCAGCGCGCCGGAAGGCAGCGCGCCAGAAAGCACCCCACCCGAGGGCATGGCCGCGGACCGGAGCCCGGACGGCTCGGACGGCGGGGCCGCCAGGCCGGGTTTCGCGCCCGGCAGCCAGTTTGGTCAGCCGGCACAGGCCGGCCAGCCAGGTCAGGCTGGCCAGCCAGGTCAGGCCGGCCAGCCGGGACAGCCCGGCCAGCCGGGCCGGTTTGGCTATGGGGCGCCGGGCGGCTATGGCTACGGCCAGCCGGGCGGCCAGGCACCGCCACCACCACCGGGCGGGTATGGCTACGTACCGCCGCCGCCCGGCGGGTACGGGCCGTCCGGCAACTATCCCCCGCCTTCTGGACCGTACGGCCAGCCGGGCGGCTACGGGCCGCCCGCGGGTTACGGGCAGGCTGGGCAGCACGGGGCTGGGGCCTACGGACAGCACGGAAGCTACGGTCAGCCGGGCGGCTACGGGCCGCCGGGCGGGCACCCCGCCGGGGGTAACAGCCCGACGGGTGCCTACGGCCCGTCGGGCACGGCCCAGTTCGAGCAGCCGGGTGCCAGCCAGCCGGGGCAGCACGGCCAGCACGGGACCGGCCAGCCGGGTGCCAGCCAGCCGGGGCAGCCGGGCCAGCCGGGTGCCAGCCAGCCGGGGCAGCCGGGCCAGCCGGGTGCCAGCCAGCCGGGGCAGGCCGGCCAGCACGGGACCGGCCAGCCGGGGGCCGGTGAGTCCGGCAGTGACCAGCTCAGCTCGGGCCAGTCGAGCTCGGGCGCGCCGACCACGCCGAACGCGCCGACCGGGCCGGGCGCCTACAGCCAGCACGGCGGCTACGGCCAGCCCGGCGGCTATGGCGCCGGCGGCTACGGGCCCGGCGGGTACGGCCCAGGCGGATACGGCTCGAGCGGTGGGTACGGCTCGAGCGGTGGGTACGGCTCGGGCGGCGGGTACGGCGGCCAGGGCGGGGGCTACGGCGGTCAGGGTGGTGGTTATGGCGGGTATGGCGGCTACGGACCGGGCGGCTTCCCGCCGCCGCCCTCGGGCTTCGGCCCGCACGGCGACTACATCGAGCATGACCCGCCGCGACGGCGGCTGACGGGGCTGGTCGCCTACATCGCGGTCGCGGCGGTCGCGGCGGCGGCAGGGGCGGGCACGGTGCTGCTGGCCAACGTCTTCGACCACCAGTCGGGCAAGGCGTCGACGGGCCAGGCGAGCAAGCCGTTCCACAGCAACAACGGCCAGTCCGGCTCCGGCTCCGGCTCCGGCTCCGGCTCGGGCAACTCCCCGGTGAGCAGCGCGATCGAGCACGCGGTCTACAACAAGGTCCAGCCGGGCCTGGTGGACATCACGAGCAACCTGGGCTTCCAGGGCGGTACGGCGGCGGCCACCGGCATGGTGATCACCAAGTCCGGCCTGGTGCTGACCAACAACCACGTCATCAACGGCACGACCGGGATGAAGGCCACGGTGGTGGCCAGCGGCCAGTCGTACGCGGCCAAGTTCCTGGGCTACGACAAGAGCGACGACGTGGCCGTGCTCCAGCTGTACACCTCCTCCGGCCAGAAGCCGACCAGCATGCGGACGGTGCCGCTGGGCAACTCCTCGCGGGTGAACATCGGCGACGGGGTGGTGGCGCTGGGCAACGCGGGCGGCACCGGCTCGACGGAGACGGTCACCGGCACCGTCACCGGCCTTGACCAGACCATTACCGCCAGCGACGACGGCAGCGGCACCAGCGAGCGGCTGACCGGCATGCTGCGGACCAACGCGGACATCGTGCCGGGTGACTCAGGCGGCCCGCTGGTCAGCACGGGCGGCCAGGTGATCGGGATGGACACGGCGGCGGCCACCGGGTCGTTCGGGGTCGGCCAGCAGGACGTGGGCTTCGCGATCCCGATCAACCGGGCGCTGCGCATCGCCAACCAGATCATCTCGGGCCGGGGCAGCGCCAACGTGCAGATCGGGTCATCGGGCTTCCTGGGCGTCCTGGTGCCGGCCAAGAAGGCCAGCACCGTGGCCAGCCCTTCCGAGCAGCGCAGCCTGCAGTTGCAGGAGGACAAGACGCCGGGCGGCACGGTGCCCAAGTCCGGCGTGGCCTGCGTGCCGAACAGCCTGGCGGCGGGCATCCCGGCCAAGGTGGCGCAGGCCAGCACGGGCACGCTGGTGCTGGGCGAGCTGTGCGGCACGGCGGCGGCCAAGGCCGGGATCATCGCGGGTGACGTGATCACGGCGGTGAACGGCCACACGGTGACCACACCGAACTCGCTGACCGGCATCATGGCTAACTTCCGGCCCGGCAGCCACGTCAAGCTGACGTTCGTCGCGGTGGCGACCGGCCACAAGGAGACCCGGACCCTGGTCCTGGGGGTCAAGCCGCCGGTGTGAGCCTCGACCGGCGACAAGCAAGAGCGCCGCGGCCCCCTGGGGCCGCGGCGCTTTGCTGACTGAGCCAGTCAGGCCAGGTCGAACTCGCCGTCCTGGACGCCGGCCGTAAACGCCCGCCACTCGTCGGGCGTGAATATCAGCACGGGCCCCTCGGGACTCCGGCTGTCGCGCATGGCAATGACCTGGTCGCTGCCTTCCTTGGAGCCAGGCATGATGGCGATCTCAACGTAAGCCTCGTCCGGCTCGCCGGTGCTGGACGCCCTCTGCCAGACGGCGTCGGTCAGGTCCATCTCCAAATCCCCTTCCTCATCGCGGGCCCCCAGTATCCCTCTGGTTTGAGGGCCGGAAGGCCCACATGGTGACGGAAACGGTAACCGACACCACGCTGGGCAGCGCGGCGACCCGCTCGGCCAGCCGGGCCGGGTCGGCGTGCCAGGCACTGGGTCCCATGGCGGCCACGGCGGTCACGTCCTGGTGGCCGAGCGCCACCTGGAACCGGAGCTGGCGGCCGCTGGCCAGGTCGGAGGGGGCGGCGGGGCGGGCCGCCAAGCGCTCGTCCTTGCGCGGGTCCACGGCCAGCAGCCCGAGCGGCCCGGCCAGCTCGCCCAGGTGGTCGGGGTCCGGGGTGACGACGAGCAGGCGTCCGGCCGGATGCAGGATGCGGCGCAACTCGGCCGCGGGCCGGGGGGCGAACACGCTGAGCGCCACGGCGGCGGCGCCATCGGCGACGGGCAGCCGGCCCCGGACGTCGGCCACCACGGCGCCGATCCGGGGGTGGGCGCGAGCCGCCCGGCGGACGGCGAACTTGGACGCGTCCAGGGCCAGTCCGGCCCGGCCCGGCTGGCGGTCCAGCACGGCGGCCAGGTAGTAGCCGGTGCCGGCACCGACGTCGGCCACGCAGCCCGGCGGATCCCCGACCCCGGCCCCGGTTCCGGCCTCGACCCCGGCCTCGACCCCGGCCCCGGTTCCGGCTCCCTCGGCCGCCGTCGCGACGGCATCGGCCAGCGGGGCGTAGTGCCCGGCGCCCAGGAAGCCCGTCCTGGCCGCGACCATGGCCGCCGTGTCGCCGACCGGGGTGAGGCCGCCGGGCAGCAGGCTGACGTAGCCCTGCCGGGCGATGTCGAAGACGTGCCCGCTGGGGCAGCGCAGGGTACCTCCGGCCCTGGTCAGGGCACCGCCGCAGGCCGGGCACCGCAGCCAGCCGAGCACATCCTCGAGCACCGCACCCGCTCCTAGCCCACCTGCTCCTAGCCCACCCGCT
>Ga0134128_10009501_pt1 | contig 11673 bp, 7 predicted proteins | sample KB31754_FD_96462 | JGI IMG/M metagenome (GOLD analysis project Ga0134128, IMG submission 96462) | Terrestrial soil microbial communities with excess Nitrogen fertilizer from Kellogg Biological Station, Michigan, USA - KB3-175-4 | ecosystem: Environmental > Terrestrial > Soil > Unclassified ...
CTTGTGCCGATAAGCTGCCGACCACGCCTCCCGGCTCGATGATGGCGGCGGGCAAATTCGCTGGAAGCTCGAGTTTCTCCATCAACTTCCCAGACCAGGACCGGGAAACGGCGTTTACCATCTGCGTGGTCGTCGCATTGGTAAATTCGCAACGCGCATTCCCCGTAAGCCAGTAGTGGAACAGGTCTGGCATGGTAAGCAGTGTTCGTGCTGCTTTTAGCATCTGAGGCGTGTCTCGTTTCGCCGCACACAGTTGATAAAGCGTGTTAATGGACATGAACTGAATTCCGGTTTCCCCGTAAATCTCATCCGGGGACACGGTTTGAAAGACTTGCTCCATCACGCCATCGGTGCGCTTATCACGATAATGATACGGGTTCCCTAGGAGCTCGCCCCCCTCGCCCAACAGGGCATAATCCACGCCCCAGGCATCCACGCCTACTCCCGCCAATTCAGTTTCAGGCAATCACGAAAGGGCTTTGCGCATTTCAAACCACAAACGCGGAGCGTCCCAATGAAGCGATCCGCCATATTCAACTGGTTCATTGGCGAAACGATGCACTTCCTGCGTCGTGAGAACGCCACCGCCAACGCACCCGAGAACCGCGCGTCCACTCTCCGCTCCAAGATCAAACGCCAGATATCTTTTGGATACATCAGGCATACGAGGAAACACTTTGTGAATTGCGGGCGGCACGTTCTTTGGTGATGCGTTCCATGTAGCCGCTTTCCAGAAAGGCCTTCAGGGGATCGCAAGGCAGCCCCTTTGACTCCCGCCAATCCTGGATCGCCGGCCGCACATCCGTATGGAACGCATTCTGCAGCAACGACTCAGCCTCTATCAGATTGCATTTTTGTTGCGCCGCAACGAGCTCCTCATGATCGACAAGGCCGCCTTGGCAAACAGCATTTGTGCCATCATCACGGTTTGGATCGTTTCTTCGATCTTCCCCTTGAGGTTATGACTTTGATCGATCATGTAGGCAATGTCCGCTTTCTGGCCGGTCTCCCATTCATAAAACAGAATCTCGTGGAAAATGCGGAAGACCTGATAGGGATCAATTGACCCGATGGTTAGATCGTCGTCGGCATAGCGCCGATCGTTGAAATGGAATCCCCCGAGCATCTGCTCGGAAAGCAGCCATGCCACGATCTGCTCAATGTTCTGCGACGGATAGTGATGCCCGGTATCGACGAGCACCTTTGCTTGCCTCCCTGCAGCCCGCGCCAAATGCAGAGCCATCCCCCAATCGGCAATGTCGGTGTGGTAAAAGGCCGGCTCAAACGGCTTATATTCGACCAGGAGCCTCTGGTCCCGAGCCAGGTGGTGGTGCACCTCAGCCAGTGCTTCCTCAAACCAACGCTTGCGTTGTCGAATGTTGGCCGTCCCAGGATAGTTCGACCCATCTGCAAACCACATGGAAATATCTCGGCTGTGCAGTTGGCTGGCGATTCCTATGGCGTCTTTGGTATGCAGCAAGGCCTGCGAACGAATCGCGGGATCCGGATTCCCGAACGATCCATGTTTGTAAACCTGGTCTTGGAATAAGTTGGTATTGATCGAACCGGGTTGAACTCCATAGCGCTCAGAGAGTTGCGTGATTTGGCACGCACTGTCGACTCCCCCGGGACAATCCCAGAGAACGTGCAGGGCAATGGTGGGACAGACACCGGTGACCCGATGGACCTCGCCGGCGTCGCTAAACTTTTCCTCCGTAGTAGCCGCCGCCGCCGGTTGCAGAAACTTCCCGAAGCGCGTTCCGGTATTGGCGAATCCCCATGAGGGGATTTCGATGCGGAAGGTCTCGACCGCCTGAAAGATTCTTTGAGGATTGGACAAATTCATGGCATGCACCGCATTTCAGGGAATTTACACACAGCCGGCTGGTTGGTCACGCCTTTTGTGCCCAAATAAATTGCTTTTCGCATTACGAAATATAATGTCGTTCCGCAGGGCCGACTTGCAAGCTGTTTCGTCGCCGCTTTACTATGCTTCCCAGCTCTGCCGAGGCACCTGCAGATTTCGCGATGCGGAACAGTAAAGGCCTCGATTGTGACATTGATTAGCATTCTATGAGCAACGGAAACCGTACTCGAGATCCCTACCTGGTCAAGTCGGTGGTGCACTCTTCACGCATTCTTTCCGCTTTCCGCTCCCCCGGAGAAGCCCTGCCCCTGAAGGAAATCGCCCAACGCAGCGGGCTTCCGAAAACCATGAGTTTCCGCCTGCTCTACACGCTCGAGAAGTGTGGGCTGATCGAAAAGATCGGCGCCAATTTGTACCAGTCGAGCCTGCGGCCAACCAAGCAGCGAGTTTGCCGCCTCGGTTACGCCGCTCAAGGGACCAACTACCAATTCTCCAGAGAAGTCTCGGCCAGCCTGGAGCGAGCTGCCAAGGAAGAAGGTGTTGAGCTGATCGCCCTTGATAACCGCTACAGCGCCAAGACCGCGCAGCGCAATGCCGAACTCTTAGTTCGCGAGAAAGTCGATCTCGCCATTGAATTTCAAACTGACGAAACCATTGCCCCCATTGTGGCTGCGAAATATCGGGAAGCCGGCATTCCGATGATTGCAATCGATATCCCTCATCCTGGCGCCACCTACTACGGCGCAAACAATTATGAAGCTGGGCTGATCGGGGGCAAGTACCTTGGACGCTGGGTGAAAGAACACTGGCATTCCGAGTTGGACGAGATCATTCTCCTCGAACTTCCACGCGCGGGGAATCTGCCTCAGATGCGGCTGACCGGGACGTTGGTCGGAATCAATCTGACTCTTCCCAGCGCAAAAAACGCTCGGGTGACGCACCTGAACGGTGATGGCGAATTGGGGCCGAGCTTTGAAGTCGTTCGCCGGCACATTCGCCAGTCCCGCTCGCGCCGTATCGTCGTGGGTGGCATTAATGACGTGAGCGCCATCGGCGCCCTGCGCGCCTTCGAAGAAGCCGGGCGCGCCGACACCTGCGCAGTCATGGGCCAGAACGCATCCCTTGAGGGGCGCGCCGAGCTTCGTCAACCCCATACCCGGTTTGTTGGTTCGGTCGCTTTCTTTCCCGAGCGCTATGGCCCCGACCTCATCCGAGTAAGCCTCGATATCCTGAACAAGAAACCTGTTCCCCCGGCCGTATTCGTAGACCACAAGCTTTTGACTCCGATCACGGTGGACCACTTCTATCCGAATGATGGTCTGCTGCAGAATTCGGCGGCGGCTTTCGATCGAGTGTCGGCTTCGGCCTAGAAAGGTTTTCCACGGCCTTCGGTTCTGCACTGCAAAAGCCTAGGAGAACGGTATCGACTCGCGCCGACCGGACGCGACTCGAACCTCGAGTCCACCTCTACCACCGGTCCGCTTCGCGTTTATGTTTCTCATTACGAAACGCGAGGCTCGCGTTGACCCTGGCTGTGGGCAAATGAGACGATCGGCCACCTGATTGGCCTAAACTGCCCCGTTCAAACTTGCTGCGTGGGTCAGCCTTGTGAGGAGGAAGAATGAACATAGTGCGTAGTGTGGTTGGCATCGCGACCCTCGTGTTGTTCTCCACCTTGGGACCGGTCTTATTGGCCCAAACCCCCACCGACGCCCTGAAGCAAGGTTTTGAGAACCCTCCCAACTCCGCGCGGCCGCGCGTTTGGTGGCATTGGATGAACGGCAATATCACCAAAGAGGGTATCCAGGCAGATCTGGAGTGGATGCACCGCGTGGGCCTCGGGGGCTTCCAGAATTTTGATGCCGCACTCAACACGCCCAAGTTCGTGGATAAGCGCCTGGTGTACATGACTCCTGAATGGAAGGACGCGTTCAAATACGCAACCACGCTAGCCGACCAGCTTGGTCTGGAAGAAGCAATTGCCGGATCACCGGGTTGGAGCGAGTCAGGCGGCCCGTGGGTGAAACCAAATCAAGGCATGAAAAAAGTAGTTTGGAGCGAACTCCGCATCGAAGGAGGCAAGCCGTTTTCTGGCATTCTGCCCCATCCACCGACTACAACCGGGCCGTTCCAGAATTTGCCGGTATTTGATTTCCTTGCGGCTTTCACGGGACACCCCCAGCCCGCGCCACCAACCTTTTATGCAGATACAGCAGTGATCGCCTATCGCGCGCCGGATAGCGACGTTGCCCTGTCAACATTGAAGCCCACAATTACAGCTAGCAGCGGAAATCTGGATGTTGCTTTATTGAGCGACGGCGACCTAGTTAGAACGACGCAGCTGCCGAAGGCTGCGGCAGGTCAACAAGCCTGGATTCAATACGAGTTCCCTTCTCCCGAAACCATCCGCGCGGTGACGTTGGTGATCAACGATCCCCTGGCCTCGAGAGCAAACATGTTTGGAGCGGCACCGTCGATCGCCGACGTCGAAGCCAGCGATGATGGCCAAAGCTTTCGAAAACTCGTCGATATTCCGGCAGACGGAGGCTTTGAGCACACAATTGCATTCCCAGCCACAACCGCAAAGTTCTTCCGAGTAGCCTTGGTCACCAAGCCTCCCGCGGGCTTCAGCAATTCGGAGTTCGATGTGGACAACGCGTTCGGGGATATGAGCTCGATCAAGCCAAATCCCAATTTTGAGATTTCGGAGCTGGTGCTGCATCCCGGAGCGCGCATCAGCCGCTTTGAAGAAAAGGCCGCATTCGCCAATCTGCCGAGTTTTGACCCCTATCCGACTCCCGATGTCGCCGCCAGGGATGCCATTCGTAAAGAGGATGTCATCGACCTGACATCGAAGATGCAGTCTGATGGCACCCTCAGCTGGACGCCGCCGGCCGGAAGCTGGGTGGTCCTGCGTTTCGGTTACTCACTCCTCGGAATCACCAATCATCCGGCGTCGCCGGAAGGGACCGGGCCGGAGGTGGACAAGCTGAATCCCAGTGACGTTCGCGAGTACATGACGACGTATCTCGACAACTACAAAGATGCGGTCGGAGACTTGATGGGCAAACGCGGATTGCAGTACGTAATCAATGACAGCTGGGAGGCGGGCGCGCAGAACTGGACCGACAACTTGATTGCCGAATTCACCAAGCGCCGGGGTTACGATCCGCGCCCCTGGCTGCCCGTGCTCACGGGTCGAGTCATCGAAAGTTCCACCGCCAGCGAGGGATTCCTCTGGGATTTGCGGGAGACGCTCGGCGACATGCTCGCGGACTATCACTACGACCTGATCACCAAAATGCTGCATGATCGCGGAATGGGCCATTACGGCGAGTCGCATGAGGAAGGCCGGGCATTCATCGGTGACGGCATGCAGGTAAAGCGCAGCAATGATGTTCCCATGTCGGCAATGTGGACCCAAAAACCTGGCGTAAATAAGGATCTGCCCGGTTACAACGCCGACATTCGGGAATCCGCCTCCGTGGCGCACGTCTACGGACAAAACCTCGTGGCAGCGGAATCGATGACTGCATCTTCGGGGGCGTACGCCTGGTCTCCATTGACCTTGAAACCCACCGCGGACAAAGAAATGATGATGGGGTTGAATCGTTTCGTCATTCATACCTCCGTCCATCAGCCGCTCATGGACAAAAAGCCGGGCTTCAGTCTTGGCCCCTTCGGCCAGTGGTTCAATCGAAACGAAACCTGGGCAGAGCAGGCCAAGCCCTGGGTCACGTACCTGGCGCGAAGCTCCTACCTGCTACAACAGGGAAAGTTTGTTGCCGACATCGTTTATTTCTACGGTGAGGACACGAATTTGACGGATCTGTTCCTGCACAAGGCTCCGCCGATTCCGGATGGCTACAATTTCGATTACATCAATGCCGACGCCCTAATCCACGTTTTGACCTTCAAGGACGGGCAACTGGCCACGCCAAGCGGCATGCACTATCGCGTGCTGGCGCTCGATCCGCACGCCCAGCACATGTCGGTTCCGGTTCTCTACAAGCTTCGCGAACTGGTACAGGCCGGTGCAATCGTCTGCGGAGCAAAACCCATCGACAGCCCAAGCCTGGCAGACGATGGAAAGGAGTTCCAAAAGATTGCCGACGAGCTTTGGGGATCGGGCGATGGTGCATCTTTCGGAAAAGGCCACGTATACGGGAAACAGACTCTTCGCGAGACGCTCGCCACTCTGCACGTAGCTCCCGATTTCACCTACACCCGCCCGCAAGCGGACACCAATGTGCTGTTTGTCCACCGCCAGGTGGCTGAGGGCGATCTCTATTTCCTCGATAATCGCAACGACCGCTATGAATCCCTGAGTGCGACTTTCCGCGTCACCGGGAAGGCGGTTGAATTGTGGCATCCAGATACCGGCGCAACCGAGCCAGGGTCTTACTACGCCGCCGAGGGGCGCACCACCGTACCCTTGAAACTTGCACCGTGGCAGACGGTATTCGTGGTCTTCCGAAAGCCAGCGGCAGTTCCCTCCCGTACCCTGCCCACCGTGGTCGAAACTTCCTTGGGAAACATCGATGGTCCATGGCAGGTAAGTTTCCCCCCGGATCTCGGTGCACCCCCCTCAGCGACGTTCGACTCGCTCACGCCGTGGAATGAAAACTCCGATGAAGGCATCCGGTACTTCTCCGGAACCGCGACTTACACCAAGTCGATTCCCGTACCCGCGTCGTGGATCCAGCCGGGAACTCGCATCTGGCTGGACCTCGGCTCTGTCAAGAACCTGGCACAGGTCGCCGTGAACGGCAAGGACCTCGGAATCGTGTGGACGCAACCATTCCGCATCGACATGACCTCCGCCTTGAAGCCGGGCGAGAACAAACTCGAAGTTAGGGTCACGAACGGGTGGGCTAACCGCATCATCGGCGACCGCCAGCCGAACGCGCCCAGGCAGTACACCTTCACAACGCCAAAGTTCTACAAAGCTACGGCGCCGTTGTGGGCTTCCGGTTTGCTAGGCCCGGTGCAGATCGTTCAAAGTATCGTCCTGAAATAAATGGAAGCGAAGGTGTCGATCCCCTGACTTAGTAGAGCAGCTTCAAAGAAAATTGGATCTGCCGCGACGTTCCGGCGGTTTTGCTGATGAAACCGAAGCCGCTGCCGGTCACGATGTTGTTCGGCAATCCAAAGTTCACGATGTTGAATAGGTTGAAGAATTCCGCGCGGAATTCAAGAGTGCCGAATTCAGCGTTGCCTCGGCGCCCGAAAGGTGTGTCTTTGATCAGTGCCACATCGAAGTTGTGGAAACCGGGGCCGCGGAACGTGTTTCTCCCGAGCGTGCCAAACCGCCCATGGTTCGGGCCCGTTCCGCCCGGCAGATTGATTGGAGTAAAGAAGAAAGTGTTGTTGTCCTGCCCGCGCCCGAAATAATCCTGCCGAACCGCACGGCTGGTCGAGAACGGCGGCGCCGAAACCATGTCCGGGCGATCAGCCCCACCCAGCCCTGCATCGGTCTGCTGAACTCCGGAATAAACGCTGAATGGTGCTCCGGTCATGAGCGTGGTCACGTTCAGAAACTGCCATCCGGACGTGAGGGTTTTTCCCAGCGGCCGCAGGAAACTCACCCGTTCGAGCCGCAAGAGCTGGATGACACTCGCCGTGAACACGTGAGTCACATCGAAAGTCGCTGGGCCTTTCTCCGCCCCTGGATCCCAAGGATTCTGGGGTCCAGTCTGCAGCACCGTTCCAGCCGACCCTGAGCCCACCAGCACCGCACTGGTATCGTCAAGGACCTTCGAATACGTATAGCTTGCCTGGAGTCCGAGTCCGGCACGCGCAGAATTCTTCGCCAGGCTGGTTTGCAGCGCGTGATAAGAAGAATGGGACCCGCTGCTCATCACGGTTTCAGCGCCATACCCGCCAGTGGGATTTCCGGCAGAATCAAAGCGAGTGTAAGGTGCAAAAGCTGGGCCAGCTCCCCCGTACCCATTCGGTGAAAAAATTCTTGACAAATGGACGCCAACAGTCGCTACGTAAGACGCGCTGAACTTCACATCACGAAAAAAGTCGCGGTCTAATCCCAGAGTGTAGGAACCGATATACCCGTTGCGAAAGTCGCGTTGAAAGCCACTCACCGGCACTAGTTGCACTTGCTGCCCGGGCACACTCGCCGAGATATCAGCTTGCAGGCGATCCAGATCAAGAATGGTGTTGGGTTTCACACTCTGCGTGGTTCCGGCGGGGAACACCGGCTGCCCATTGGTCGCATATGCCGTTGGAACCTGCAGGGGGACAATGGTGTTACTGAACGGCACCGAAATGGAGGGGGTTGCGCTCACGAAAGCGGGGTATACGAAGGGCACGCCTGCGGTCAGAAAATTGTCCTGCCAAAGATTTGGAAGCAATGTCGTGATCGCACCCCCGACATGAACAACCGTGTGATGCGGCAGTGCGTAATCGATCGCAAGACGCGGTCCCCAGCCGCCCCAGTCCTGTTTGTACGGCGGCTGCGGATCGACCACGAAGATCTGTTGGGCAGTGTGATCCAGATAGGACGCTGGTTTCCCGGACGCATCGAAAAACATCATGGATGAGGTCCGCTTGGTCGCTTCATGAATCCGGCTGTTTACCTCGTACCGCATTCCATAGGTCAGCGTCAGCTGCGGCGACGCTTTCCAGGTATCCATGAAATAGAAGTTGTAGGCTTCGCGCCTTACACCTGCTTCGTTGAATCGATCTCCGACCGGGGTGAACGGCGCAACCGCATACATGCTGTAGGAGTAAGGAGTCGCGGTGAGCAAGCCAAACAGCGAATCGGGAAGCTGGCCCCCAGGTTGGATGTCGTGGGTCCCGCTGGCCGAAGGAATGAAAACTGGTGAATATGCCGCACCGCTACCAAATGCATACGTGCCATTCGGCGCAATTCCGAAAATGGTGGAGTCTCGATTCACGCGAATCTCGGTGCCAAATTTCAAGCTGTGCGCCCCCCGGATAGCGGCCATGTCGTGTTTGAACTGGTAAAGATTTCCATAAGAACCGTAGATCGATCCAGCAGGCGCATTGAAGGCCTCAAACAGACCATCGCCAAAGGTAATTCCGGGATGGGTATGGTCGACCGCAGGGAAAAACGGCGTGCTTCGTATATAGCCGAGCGAAGTGTCCGTTGTGAAATGCGGATTAAAGGTTCGCGAATACTTGACGGTGGCGTTGCGCTGATGATCAAAGAACTGGACGGCAAATCGCGGATCGATCGCGGTTTGATCGGGATTGTTGATCGGCCCAGTGACTTGATTGAGGCTGAAACGGGTGAGTAGTTGGGCTTTGTCGGAAATCTTGTGGTCCACACGAACAGAAAACTGATCTGTTACCGTCGAAACCTTCGACGACGTCGAATACGTGCGCGGTCCGAAGCTTCCATTGGGCGTGTTGGGGAGGGGGTATGCATTCAGGATGGGCACCACCGCAGCGTTCACCGGAACGGTGTAAGTGTCGGTAAAGGTCGGGCCGTTATAGACGACGATGCCCTGCCGCTCCGCTGCGGTTGGGACCCGCACCACTTGAGTCGTACCGAGAACTTGCCGAAATCCCTGATACTCGCCGAAGTAGTAGGTACGGTTCCGCCCGTCATAGATTCCAGGTAGAACCAGGGGGCCACCATTCGTAAATCCAAACTCATTTCGTACGAATGGAGGAATCCGCCGTCCACTCACGGATTTCGGCGGATCGAAGTAGTTGCGAGCATCAAAAGCCGCGTTGCGGACGAATTCAAAAAACGTGCCGTGGACCTGGTTCGACCCCGAATTGGTCACCACATTGGTGTAACTTGCACCGCCGTGTCCGATATCGGCCGACATAACGCCGGCATTCGATTGCACTTCGTGAATGGCATCGACGTTGAAATTTGAGAACGTAGCACCTCCCATCTCCGGATCGGTGGTGTCCGCACCATCCATGGCAAACACGGTTGCCGAGCCTCGCTGCCCGTTGACAGCAAATTGTTGCGTGAAGTTCGCAGCGCCGTTGGCGTCGGTCATGGTCCCGGCCGCAAGCAGCAAGAGCTTGCTGAAGTCACGGGAATTCAGCGGTAGACTCGATACTTCTGTGCCGGACAGGTGCTCGCCGCCGGAGGACTCGCTGCGCTGCAGGTTACCGATTCCCTCCTGAATCACCGCCCGCAAGTCTCCACCCTGCTCACTGAGTCGAAGATTGAAGCTCAACCCGGAGTCCCCCGCAACCCGAAGCAACTCCTTCGCAGCATAGACCTTGCCCGAGACTTCGACCGTGACTTTATATTCCCCGGAGGAGAGTTTCGGGAACGAGAACTCGCCGTGGACGGAAGTAACGGCTGGGGAAGGAGAATCGTGATCGGAGGAATTCAACCGGATGGTCGCGGCGCCTACACCAACCCCTGTCTCATCCGTCAGACGTCCATTCCAGGAAACCAAAGAATCAGCTTTAGCAAGGAGTACAGCCCCAAGGAAACACGCGAATACCGCGACCCGAAAGCACATACTTGGATTATAGCCAGCAGCACTGCCGATCGCCGAAGACGCCCGCATCCTAGGCGACACACAAGGTCATCGCGCGTTGGCCGAACGATCCCGGCAAAAGGCTTTGAGGCGTATCTTTCCCAGGATCGACCGAGCTATTCACCAGCCCGGAATTTTAGCTTGTCCGACATGCGCACCAGGTCGGCAATGGACGCGGCGTTCATCTTTCTCATCACCTGCCCGCGATGCATCTTGGTTGTGACTTCGCTGATGCCGAGTCGGTCAGCAATTTCTTTGTTAGTGAGTCCATTTGTCACGAGCTGCAATACTTCCCTCTCGCGCGACGTGAGCTCGTTAAATCGGGATTTAAGCGCGGAAAACTCGGCATGGGCCACCCGCTGGGCGCGGTCATGCTTCAAGGCCTGCTCGATCGCTTTTAGAAGCTCATGCTTCTGCACCGGCTTGGTCAGAAACTCGATGGCACCTGCTTTCAACGCGCGGGACGCACTCGGCACGTCCCCATATGCGGTGACAAAGATGATGGGAATCGAAATCCCTGCTCGCGCCAGGGCTTGCTGAAAGTCCAGCCCATTGGCGCCTGGAAGTTGCAGGTCGAGCAGCAGGCAACTGGGCGCGTCGGGAAGCTCGGCGCTGCGAAACTCTTCCGTTGAACTGAATAACTGCGCTTCAAAGCCGACCGATTCGAGAAGGTTTCCAAACGCTTCTCGGACTGAGGGATCATCGTCCACCACAAAAATCGTCTCGCGCGCGTGCGTCATATGGTTTGGGTTGGAGTTCCTTGGTCAGGCATTCGCCTGTCGTTCCCTCGGGCCTTTCAGGCGCCAAACCTTTCCGCGGCACGAGCCTTGGCCTTTGCGGCTTCTTCTTCCCGGTTCTTTGGCGGAGCCGTCGTTTCGAGCGACCGCAGAAGGCGTGCCGAAACGCTTGCCACTTCCTCAATCGCCGCAGCGAAAGCCTCCTCATTCGCTTTCGAGGGCTTGGTAAACCCGCTGATCTTTCGCACAAACTGCAGCGAAGCTGCCCGAATCTCATCCTCGGTTACCGGCGGATCGAAATTGAAGAGAGTCCTGATGTTACGGCACATGAGCATCACCTGATCTCTAATGATATGGGAACAGTAGGTCTTGAGTATTCGAAAGCCGGCTTCCCCAAGCTCAGCGCCTTGCACAGCGAGGAGAGGATGCCAAATGCCTGGGCGGCGCAACTACAGTATTCCGCCCGAAAGTTATGCAGCCATTCGTACGGCCGCCGGAGCGGCCGCGCGGAACCTTTTCACCGCCTGAATCGTGAGCACAATAAACGCCGCCAAGACCACCAGCTGTGTAATGGTAA
>Ga0134128_10009502_pt1 | contig 11672 bp, 11 predicted proteins | sample KB31754_FD_96462 | JGI IMG/M metagenome (GOLD analysis project Ga0134128, IMG submission 96462) | Terrestrial soil microbial communities with excess Nitrogen fertilizer from Kellogg Biological Station, Michigan, USA - KB3-175-4 | ecosystem: Environmental > Terrestrial > Soil > Unclassified ...
ACGGCTCTGGACAGCGGCGGAGCCGACGATACGAGCACCTGCTGGCCGTAGCGGCGCCTCTCGGCGTGGCGAGCTCAGGCGGAAACTGCCTCAGTCGAGCTTGAATTCGATCGTATCCCAGCGCGTCGTTTCCTCGTGGCGCGCCTGCCTACGGATGGCGTCCACCAGCGCACGCTCGTCCCAGTCGACGATCTCGTCCGCCAGGTCGGTGAGCGCCTTCGGTACCGGCTTCTGCGAGCCGAAGGGCTTCAGGAGCACCACCGCCTTCTGACTCGCCTGGGCGTAGAGAAGCTGGAAGGTCACGAGGTCCTGGTTGCCATCGAAGAGGCTCGAGAGGGCGATGACGGCCTCGACCGGGGCGATCTGGCGGCGCAGCTCCTCCTTGGCGGCCTCCTTGTCCCCGGAAGGGCGCTTCTCCGGCGCGCTGAAGTTCCGGTAGAAGAAGTTCCGCGAGCTCTCGAGGTACTCGAAGACGCGCAGGTAATCGTCTCCCGGCTCCCAGGCGTGGGTGACGAACAAGCGGACGGGATTGGCCTGGGACATACCCTCAAGTTTCGCACAAGAGCCGCCCGACGCGAAGCCCGCTCGCCCCGCCGCGACCCGACTCCCGGCCGCGACACCGCCCCGGCCCCGCGGCCCCGGCCGATATGCAATACAATGGCTCTCCCGGCTTGCCACCGAGCGCAGGATCGCCTCACGTTGCGTCTGGTCGTCTATAACATCCGCTACGCCACAGGTACGGGGCCGGCCTTTCACCTGCCGGTGCCGGGTGCCGGCTACCTGCGCAGCAATCGCAAGGTGCTGGCGGGCATCACCGACTTCCTGCACGCCGAGCATCCGGACGTAGTGGGCCTCGTCGAGGTCGATACCGGCTCGATCCGCACGGGCATGGTGAACCAGGCGGAGGCGATCGCCACGCAGCTCGGTCACTACTCGACCTTCCAGTGCAAGTACGGCGCCTCCTCGCTCAATCACCTGATGCCCATCGTTCGCAAACAAGGCAACGCCTTTCTTTCCGCGCCGCACGTGCACGGAGAGCGCTTCCATTACTTCGACACCGGCATCAAGCGCCTCATCATCGAGCTCGAGCTCGAGAACGTCTGCGTCTTCCTGGTGCATCTGTCACTGAAGTTCCGCCAGCGTCAGTACCAGCTTCGCTCGCTCCACGATCTCATCGTCAAGTCGAAGAAGCCCGTCATCGTGGCGGGGGACTTCAACACGTTCTGGGGCACGCATGAGATCTACCTCTTCATGCGCGCCGCAGGGCTGCGCAGCGCCAATTCCGCAGGGCTGCCGTCCTTTCCCGCGCGGGTGCCGCGCATCGAGCTCGACTTCATCCTGGTGAGTGAGGGAATCGAAGTAACCGACTTCCGCGTCCCGGACGTACGGTATTCCGATCATCGCCCGCTCGTATGTGACTTCCACGTGCGCGCGAATACCTCAGAGCAGCGCTCGGCCGTGGCCTGACATTATGAGCAACACCGGGACAGGCGCCTGGCGAATGGAGCGCGACGACGAGGGCATCGTCTGGCTGACCATCGACAAGCCGGGCACCTCCGCCAACGTGCTCTCGAGCCACGTGTTGCGCGAGCTCGACGCCCTCCTCGATCGGATCGCGTTGCCGCCGCCGCGGGGCGTCGTGGTCATTTCGGCCAAGAAGAGCGGCTTCATCGCCGGCGCCGACATCAAAGAGTTCACCGGCATCACGAGCGCCGAGAACGGGTATCGGCTCATCCATGCCGGCCAGCAGGTGTTCGATCGGCTCGAGGCGCTGCCCTGCCCGACCGTTGCGGCCCTGCACGGCTTTGCGCTGGGCGGTGGGTTCGAGCTCGCTCTCGCGTGCCGCTACCGTGTGGGGGCGGATGACGGGCGCCTGTCGCTCGGCTTTCCGGAGGTCCAGCTCGGCATCCATCCGGGCTTCGGCGGCACGGTGCGCAGCGTTCGCCTGATCGGCGTGCGCGCGGCGATGGAGATGATGCTGACGGGGAAGCCCGTGCGCGGGGACAAGGCGTTGCGCCTCGGGCTCGTCGACCAGCTCGTGCCGGAAGCCAAGCTCCGCTCGGCCGCGCGTGAGCTCATCGTGCATCCGCCGCCGCCACATCGGCCGAGTCTCACCGAGCGGGCGTTGAGCTGGCCGGTGGTGCGCTCGTTCGTGCAGCGCTCCCTCATCGGCCGGGTGGCGCAGAAGGCGCGCCGCGAGCACTACCCTGCCCCCTATGCGGTGGTCGATCTCTGGGCGCGCTATGGCGCCCATGGCGCCGTCGCTTTCGAGGCCGAGGCGCGCTCCATCGCGGAGCTCTTCACCAGCGAGACCGCGCGCAATCTGATCCGCGTCTTCCTGCTGCAGGATCGCCTCAAGTCTCTCGGCGGCAAGGCCCCCGTACCCTTGGAGCGGGTACACGTGGTAGGCGCGGGAGTGATGGGCGGTGACATCGCTGCCTGGTCGGCGCTGCGCGGCTTCACGGTGACGCTGCAGGACCGCGAGCTCAAATTCATCGAGCCGGCACTGAAGCGGGCGCGCGAGCTCTTCGAGAAGCGGCTGCGGGATCCGGCGAAGGTCCAGGCGGCCGCGGCCCGCCTGAGCGCCGATGTCGCCGGGGACGGCGTGCCGCAGGCGGATGTAATCATCGAAGCCATCTTCGAGAGCCTCGATGCGAAGCGCGAGCTCTACGCCGCGCTCGAGCCGCGGATGAAACCGGGCGCCATCCTGGCAACCAACACCTCGAGCATCGTGCTCGAGTCCCTGGCCGAGCGGCTGGCGAATCCTCAGCGGCTGGTGGGGCTGCACTTCTTCAACCCCGTAGCGCAGATGCCGCTCGTCGAGATCATCCACACGGAGTCGACCGATCCGGCGGTCGCGCAGACGGCGATCGCCTTCACCCGCAGGCTGGACAAGCTGCCCGTGCCCTGCCGCAGCGCGCCCGGGTTCATCGTCAATCGCGTGCTGATGCCCTACCTGCACGAGGCCATGTACGCCGCCCAACAGGGTGTGCCCCTCACCGTCATCGATGAGACGGCGGTGGCATTCGGCATGCCGATGGGGCCGATCGAGCTCGCGGATGTCGTCGGCCTCGATGTGGCAGCGCACGTGGGAGAGATCATCGCTGCGGATCTCGGGCGTCCGGCTCCGAACCTCACACGCCTGCGCGAGCTCGTGGGACTCGGCAAGCTCGGTCGCAAGAGCGGTGCCGGCTTCTATCTGTGGAAGGACGGCAAGCCGGTGAAGCCCGCGGCTCCAACCGAGCCCGCGCCGCGTGATCTCATCGATCGGCTGATCCTCGTGCTCGTCAACGAGTGCGCCGCCTGTCTGCGCGAGCGGATCGCCGAGGACGGCGACCTCATCGATGCGGCGGTCGTTTTCGGCACCGGCTTTGCGCCCTTTCGCGGCGGTCCCCTCGCCTACGCCCGCAGCCGCGGCGTCGCCGCAGTGGTCGAGCGGCTGGAGGAGCTCGCCGCCCGTCATGGCGTGCGCTTCCAGCCGGACTCCGGCTGGGCGCTGGTCACCGCGGGCGCGGGAGCGCAGGCAGCGCCAAAACCGTGAACGGCTCCCCGGTGGCGGAGAGACCCTGTGCTACCATCCGACATAATTTCACGGCACACGCCGCGCCCGACAGCGGCCTTCGTACCGATACGTCAATCAGGCCACTGAGATGCTCGAAGAACGCGAAGCAAGCGTTCAATTACTCAAGACCTTCGCGCCGCTCGACGGCCTGAAGCGCGACAACCTCGCGGCGCTCGCCAAGAAAGTCGTCGTGCGCACCATGCCCGCCGGGCGTGTTCTGTTCAAGGAAGGCGACACCGACAAGCGTACCGTGTGGGTGGTCGCCGGCATGGTGGAGGTCAAGGAAGCCGAGCGCACGATCGCCATCATCCGCGGGGGCACCCCCGAGGCGCGCACGCCGCTCTCCCCGCAGCTTCCCCGACAAGTCACCGCACGCGCGGTCGATGAGGTGAGCTACCTCTCGATCGACAGCGAGTTGCTCGACGTCGTGATCACCTGGGATCAGACCGGGACCTACGAGGTCGCGGAGCTGCAGTCGCTCGAGGGTGCGGGAAGCGATGACTGGATGACTACGCTCCTTTCGACCAAGGCGTTCCACCGCATTCCGCCGGCCAACATCCAGGCGATCTTCATGCGCCTGCAGCGCGTGCCGTATCGGGCGGGCGATGTCGTCATCAAACAGGGCGACGAGGGTGATTTCTTCTACGTGATCGTGAGCGGCAAGTGCGTCGTGACCCGCGAGACACCGCTCAACAAGGAAGGCATCAAGCTCGCCGAGCTCGGCGTCGGCGACACGTTCGGCGAGGAGGCGCTGATCGCGGAAGCCAAGCGCAACGCCACCGTCACGATGCTCGCCGACGGGGTGCTGATGCGCCTCAACAAGCAGGATTTCCGCGAGCTCATGAACGAGCCGCTGCTGCAATGGGTGAGCTACGAGCGGGCGCGGGAGATCATCGACCGCGGCGGCCGCTGGCTCGACGTGCGCCTGCCGAGCGAGCACCAGAATCTCTCCATCGAAGGCTCGCTGAACGTCCCGCTCTACTTCATCCGCCTCAAGCTCTCGACGCTCGACCCCAAGATCCCCTACGTCGTCTACTGCGACACCGGCCGGCGCAGCTCCGCAGCCGCCTACATCCTGGTGGAGCGTGGCTTCGATGCGTATGTGCTGACGGGCGGCCTGACACACAGCGGAATCTCGCTGCGAAGATCGGCCTAGTGTATTGGCGCAAAGTCGGCATCCTGCCGCTTTGCGCGGCCAGCCATCGGGCCTTTTCGATCTCGCGGCCCAGGGAGCGGCCTTGGGCCGCTTGCTCATTTGCTTTCGAGCCAACCCAAAGGCAAGTCACATCGTGTGTGTGGCTTTGTCGCCGGCCAGCGCGCCGGCGAGATAGGTCTCGATCTTCTTCTGCGTCTGGCCGTGGTCCTGCTCGCTGAACTGGACCCCGATGCCGGCCGTGCGCTTGCCCTGCGCGCCCTTTGGAGTGACCCAGATCACCCGGCCGGCCACCGGCAGCTTCTCGTCCTCGCCCATGAGGTTGAGCAGCATGAACACCTCATCGCCCAGCCGATAGTTGCTGTTGGTGGGGATGAACAGGCCGCCGTTCTTCACGAACGGCATGTAGGCGAGATACAGCGCGCTCTTGTCCTTGATGGTGAGCGTCAACAGGCCCGGCTTGTTCCCACCTGCTCTCAAAATCTATTCCTCAGGCTCCAGTTCAGGCGGGGCGCGCCGAGAGGCTGCGCAACAGACTCTCTAGCGCCAGTCCCCGGTTGATCGGCGCGTCGAACGATGACTTGAGCTCCCGAACCGTGTCCAGCAGCCCGAAAAGCTTGCGCAAGTCTAAGCTTTCCCCGTGCCCGCGCGGGTGGGCGCCAGCACGCACTTTTGTAAAGTCGCCGCCGACGCCGAGACGGCCGCGGATGCGTTCCGTGAGCCAATTCTCAACGCAGCTCAAGCGCAACGGCAGTTCCGAGCGCGCCCAGCGCTCGGCGGTGCCCACGGGGTCGCCCGCCCCGGCCGCGGCCTCCTCGAGCCCGCGACGCACCTCGGAAGCCACCTCGATGACCGCGGCCGGATCGGCAGTTGCCGCCAGCATGGGCGCCGTGCCAAGGACCGCCAGCACACTGCCCCAATCGCCCGGTCCACGGGTCGCTTCGAGCCAGGCGATGGCCTCTGCCGGCTGCGGCGCTCGGACTCGAACCTTCTGGCAGCGGCTGAGAATGGTGGCCGGCAGTCGCGACGGCTGAGTCGCGACGAGGAGGAGCAGCGTGCCCTGGGGTGGCTCTTCGAGTGTCTTCAGTAACGCATTGGCTGCGAAGCGGTTCAGGGTATCCGCCGGAGACAGGATCCCGACTTTGTAGCCGCCCTGGTGGGCCGTGAGGGCGAGCTCCGCCGAAAGCTCGCGTACCTGCTCGATCCGGATCTGGGTGGAGGCCTCGACCGGCTGGACCCGCGCGAGATCGGGGTGATGACCCTGCGCAGCGCGCTGGCACGAAGCACAGCGCTCGCATGGCGCCTCGCCAGGGTGCGAGCAGAGGACGAGGCGCGCAGCCCAGCCGGCGAGCCACTCGCCCCCCGAGCCTGGCGCCTCGTGGATCAGGATTGCATGCGGGAGCCTGCGAGCAGCGTAAGCGCCACGCAGGCTCGCGATCTCAGCACCCAGCCAACCCGGGATGTTCACGGGCGGCCTCGCCTCAGGCCCTCGAGCACAGCGATGACCTGCCGCTCCACGGCCTCGAGAGTGTCCGATGCGTCGATGACATGAATGCGCTGCGGCTCCCGCCGGGCCAACTCCAGATAGGCTGCGCGCACTCGCTCGAAAAATGCCTGTGTCTCGGCCTCGAATCGGTCGGTGACGGCCGCCTGACGGCTCCTGGCGCGCCCAAGACCCATGGGCACCGGCAGGTCGAGCAGCAGCGTGCAGTCCGGCTCGAGGCCACCGTGCACCTGCGTCGCAAGCGATTCGATCCATGCCGGATCGACTCCGCGGCCGCCCCCCTGATAGGCCCGCGTGGCATCGGTGAAGCGGTCGCAAACGATCCATTCGCCGCGCGCGAGCGTCGGGCGGATGAGGCTCTCGATGTGAATGCCTCGTGCGGCGAACATGAGGAGCGTCTCCGTAACCGCCGACAGCGGCTCCTCTGCGCGCTCGAGCACGATCTGCCGCACCCGCTCGGCGAGCGGCGTGCCGCCGGGCTCCCGGGTGAGAGCGGCAGCGATCGAGTGTTGCCCCAGCCATTGCAGAACGCGCCGCGCAACGGTGGACTTGCCCGCCCCCTCGATGCCCTCGAGCGTGATGAAGAGCCCGCTGGTCATCGGCTCCCCGCCGCCTGCCGGCGTACTGCAGCCTGTTGTGCCGCCCGCAGCCGCTCGAGGTAGGCACGCAGCTCCGCATCGTGCTCGACGAGCGTCTTCGAGAAATGATGGCCGCCCTGCCCCGTTGCCACGAAGTAAAGATCGTCCGTGTGGTCCGGGTGCACTGCCGCAAGCAGCGACTCGAGGCCCGGGAGTGAGATCGGTGTGGGCGGCAGCCCCGAGCGCGTGTACGAGTTATATGGCGTATCCGTGGTGAGATCCCGCGAGTGGATCTTGCCATCATACCGAGGGCCGAGACCGTAGATCACCGTGGGATCCGATTGCAGCCGCATGCCGCGGCGCAATCGATTGACGAAAACGCCCGCGACCCGCGTGCGCTCATCGGCGACGCCGGTCTCCTTCTCGATGACGGAGGCGAGGATCAGCGCCTGGTAGGGACTGTCGAAGGGTAGATCGGGGCCGCGTTGCTGCCAGATCTTGCCGAGCACCGCGGCCATCCGCTCGTACGCCATCGAAAGAATGGTCCGGTCGCTCGTGCCGGGCGTGAAACGGTAGGTGTCGGGGAAGAACCGGCCTTCAGGGCTCTCGCCCGGGTGGCCGAGCGCGCTCATCACCTCACTCTCGCTCCTGCCGCGCAGCGTATGAGCGATATCCGCCTGGGCGTCGAGCGCGCGCCGGAAGTCGGCGAACCTCGCCCCTTCGACCACGGTGACCTGTTCCAACATCACCCTGCCCTGCTCGAACATGCGGATGATGTCGGCCGGACTCGCATGCGCAGATACCTCGTAGGTGCCTATCTCGATACGCGGAATGCGGCTCTGCAGGCGGAGGTAGAGCTCCACCTCGCGCGGATGAGCGAGCGCGCCGAGTCCTGCGAGGCGAGCGAGCACGGCCCGGGTGCTCTCACCCGGAGCCACTTTCAGCCGGATGGCTTTCGCCGCCGGGCCCGGGGCATGGAAATTCTCACTCAACAGCACGTAGCCTGCGGCCGCCGCCAGAGCAGTCAGGGCCAGGAGCGCGATGATCGCCGCTCTACCGCGGCGCAGGGCCGAATCAGCCATCAGCCGGCTCATCGAGCAGGGGCTCGAGCAGGTCCTGAACGCGCCGGGTCATGCGGCCCGGTGTCAGCGTCCTCTCCCCGAGGCGGCTCACCGGCCAGATACCCACCCGCGCGTTGGTGAGGAATATCTCCGTCGCCGCGGCAAGATCGGCCGGCCACAAAGCGCATTCCGTCGCCGGGATGCCGGCCCTTGCAGCCTCGCGCAGAACTACCCGCCGCATGACGCCCGCGACGCCGCACGAGTCGATCGCGGGAGTGCGCAGCCGCGGCGATTGCGGCGAGCCATCGACGAGGAACACGTTGGTCATGATGCCGGATACCAGCTTTCCGGATCGGCTGAGCATGAGGGCTTCGACAGCCTCGGCCGCCTCGAGCTCGTTGCGCGCGAGGATCTGCTCCAGGCGATTGCAGTGCTTGAGGCCGGCGAGCGCAGGGTTTTCGCCGAGGCGCATCGCCGCGAGAGCCACGCTCACCCCCTGCCGCTGCAGGACGGGGTCTTCCACCGGCCAAGGATAGCGAATCGCCAGGCGTGTTGCCTGCTCCCGCCCGTTGGCTGCATACCCGCGCACGGTGGCAGGACCCCGGGTTACGATCAGCTTGACGATCGACCGGTCCTGCGCCCGTGCCAGCCGTTCGACCTCGTCGCGCAGGAGGTCTTGCGGCGGCGGCGGGAAGCCGAGCGTCTGACAGCCGAGCGTCAGCCGCTCGAGATGCAGGGCCAGGAACCGGGCGCGTCCGTGAAGGCAGGCGATCGTCTCGAAGACACCGTCGCCGAAGTGCAGTCCGCGATCGAGCACTGACAACTCAACGCCGGCGATGCCGTTGACCAGAGCTGACACAGCGGTTGTGGGTTCTGCCGCGGCCGGGGCGGTCATGCCGCCGCTCCCGCCCGCGGAACCTCGCCGAAGGCGGCGAGGAGTCCCCGCGCCTTGGCCCGGGTCTCCTCGAGCTCGCGCTCGGGATCCGAATCCGCCACGATGCCCGCACCCGCCCGAAACCCGATGCGGCGGCCGGTCAGGGTCATCGTGCGGATCAGGATGTTGAAATCCATGCTGCCGTCGCGCCCGAGAAGGCCGAGCGAGCCGGTATAGGCGCCGCGCGCCTCGCCCTCCAGCTCCGCGATGATCTCCATGCAGCGATATTTCGGGCAGCCGGTGATCGTTCCACCGGGAAACACGGCGCGCAATGCACTCAGCGGCGTTACATCCCGTCGCAGCGTCCCTGTCACGTTGGAGACTATGTGGTGCACGTGTGCGTAGGATTCGATGCACATCAACTCCTCGACACGCACCGTGCCGGGCTCGCACACGCGCCCGAGGTCGTTGCGCTCGAGGTCGATCAACATGATGTGCTCCGCGCGCTCCTTCGGGTGCGCCACGAGGGCTGCCATCTCGCGCAGGTCCTCCCCGGGCTGGCGGCTGCGGGGCCTCGTGCCCGCAATGGGGCGAGTCTCGATGCGTCGGCCGGCAATGCGCGCCAGGCGCTCCGGCGAGGAGCTGAGTAAAGCCGTACCACGCCACTGCGCCAGAGCCGCGAAGGGCGCGGGATTGACGGTGCGCAGGCGTTCATAGAGACATCCGACATCCGCTTCATCGCGCAGTGCGATCTGCCAGGGCCGCGAAAGGTTGGTCTGATAGATATCGCCCGCGCGGATGTATTCTTTTCCTCGCCTCACCCGCTCGAGGTAAGCCGCCGGGTCTTCTTCCACGATGCGCGCCACCGCGGGTGGCTGCGGCGTCCCGGTGGGATCGCAGCCCGCCCCTGCCAGCTCATGGGCCTCGCGCTCGATTGCTTCGAGCGCCGCCGCGGCACTCTCCTCGGCAATCGCCTGCACCTTCCCCGCGAGCCTGTCGTGCACGAGCGCGCAGGGAACCCGCAGCGCAAAAGCCTGCCAGGCCTGCGCGGCGGACGGCCGCGGCAACACCAGCCGCGGCTCGACTTCGGCGGCTATCTCGTAGCCCAGGAAGACCGCCCAGCCGCCCGTGAACGGCAGACCGGACTCATCGCTCGCCCTTTCGCTTGCGGTCCATCGCCCGAGGGCCGCGAGAAATCCGTCTTCGGATCCTGCCACGCCCGCCGGTACCGCCCCCTCGGTGCGAACGCGCCCCTGGGCATCGAGCCAGAGCGCCCCCGTCGGCTGCGCGACGAGCACGCTCATGCGGCTGAGCGGTCCCTCAGCGGCACTGTCGAGGAGTACGGGATAGCGCTCGGGGTGACTCGCCGCGAGTTGCCGCAGTACGCCGGGCGGAACGTCGAGCTGGCGGAGGATCACGTGGTGCGGCCCGTGCGAGGCACCGTCGCGACCTCAGCCGTCAAATCGCCTGAAGATGACCGAGCCGTTGGTACCACCGAAGCCGAAGGAGTTCGACAGGGCGACATCGATCTTCATCTGCCGCGCAGTGTTCGGCACGAAGTCGAGATCACAGTCCGGATCGGGAGTGCGATAGTTGATGGTGGGCGGCGCCACCTGGTCGCGGATCGCGAGAATGGAGAAGATGGCCTCCACCACACCTGCCGCACCGAGCAGATGCCCGGTCATGGATTTCGTCGAGCTCACGGCGAGCCGGCGCGCGTGATCGCCAAAGGCATGCTTCATGGCGAGTGTCTCGGCTTTGTCGCCGGCGGGCGTCGAGGTCGCATGCGCGTTGACGTACTGCACCTCGCCCGCGTTGAGCGAGGCGTCCTTCAGCGCGTTTGCCATCGCCAGGCGAGCACCTTCGCCGTCCTCGGGAGGCAGCGTGATGTGGTAGGCATCGCCGCTCATGCCAAAGCCGACGAGCTCCGCGTAGATGCGCGCGCCGCGCCGGCGCGCGTGCTCCAGTTCCTCCAGGACGACGGCGCCGCCGCCGTCGCTCAACACGAAGCCGTCGCGGTCCAGGTCCCACGGCCGACTGGCCTCGGCCGGCGCTTCGTTGCGCGTCGACAGCGCCTTCGCCTGCGCGAAGCTCGCAAGACCGCAGACCGTCGTCGCCATCTCACCGCCGCCGGCGATCAGCATGTCCGCATCGCCGTACTGGATGGTGCGCATCGCGATCCCGATCGCGTGGGTCGAGGTCGTGCAGGCGGTGACGACACCGAGATTCGGCCCCTTGAGGCCGTACTTGATCGACAGGTGCCCGGCGATCATGTTGACGATCGTCGCCGGCACAAAGAATGGAGAGATCTTGCGCGGGTTGCCGGTCTTCACGTACGCGTCATACTCGCTCTCGATCGTGCCGAGGCCGCCGATGCCGGCGCCGCAGACGGCGCCACAACGCGTCGGGTCCGCCTTCGAGAAATCCATCCCCGAGTCTTCGACGGCCTGGATGCCCGCGGCGACTCCGTAGTGCATGAACTCGTCCATGCGCCGCAGCTCCTTGGTGTTGAAGTAACGGCTCGGGTCGAAGCCCTTCACCTGCCCGCCGAAACGCACGGGAAAGTTCGACACGTCGAACCGGGTGATCGGTCCGATGCCGCTCTCACCGGCGAGAATCGCCTTCCATGCGGTCTCGACCGCGCTGCCCACGGGCGAGATGACTCCCAAGCCCGTCACGACCACACGACGCTTGCTCACGCGCTACCCGTCCCTCGACAACTAGGCCTTGTTGCGGCGCTCGTTGATGTACTCGATGGCCTGATGGACCGTGGTGATCTTCTCGGCATCCTCATCCGGGATCTCGATCTCAAACTCTTCCTCGAGAGCCATCACGAGCTCGACCGTGTCGAGCGAGTCGGCTCCAAGATCGTCCACGAACGAGGCGTCATTGGTCACCTGCTCCTGCTTGACGCCAAGCTGCTCGGCCACGATGGCTTTG
>Ga0134128_10009504_pt1 | contig 11668 bp, 9 predicted proteins | sample KB31754_FD_96462 | JGI IMG/M metagenome (GOLD analysis project Ga0134128, IMG submission 96462) | Terrestrial soil microbial communities with excess Nitrogen fertilizer from Kellogg Biological Station, Michigan, USA - KB3-175-4 | ecosystem: Environmental > Terrestrial > Soil > Unclassified ...
GTATGCTTCCACCCCCGAGGAGAATGGGCAATGAAAATTGAAGCCATCACGCTGCGCGAAATCCGCATGCCGCTGGTGCACTTCTTTGAGACCAGTTTCGGCCGCACCACCGACCGTCGCATTCTCCTGATCACGCTCCACACCAACGGTCCGGAAGGCTGGGGCGAGTGCGTCGCCGGTGAAGATCCCTTCTACAGCGAGGAATCCATCGACACTGCGTGGTACGCCATTGAGCGTTACCTGGCGCCGGCATTGCTTGGTCGAGCCGTCGAAAAAGGCGCGGACGCTTTTCCACTGCTGGGCAAAATCCGCGGGCATCGAATGGCCAAAGGCGCTCTCGAAAATGCACTGTGGGATGCTGAGGCCCAGGAACGAGAAGTCCCGCTCTGGCGGTTGCTCGGCGGCTCGCAAACTGAGATCCCCTGCGGCGTGTCCATCGGGATCCAGAACTCGGTCGACCAGCTACTGGAAAAAATTGAGACTGAGCTCAGCGCGGGATATCGACGCATCAAGGTCAAATGCAAACCGGGTTGGGACATTGAAGTGTTCGCGAAAATCCGCGAGCGCTGGCCTCAAATCCTTCTCAGTTGCGACGCCAATTCCGCCTACACGCTGGAGCAGGTAGAGCATCTGAAAAAGTTCGATCAATTTGGATTGCTCATGATTGAGCAGCCGCTCTGGCATGACGATTTTTACTTTCACGCCCAGCTGCAGCGCCAGCTCGAAACCAGCATCTGCCTCGATGAGGCGATTCACTCGCGCCGTGACGCGCGTGCCGCTATTGAACTGGGCGCCTGCCGCATCATCAATATCAAGGTCGGCCGTGTCGGCGGCTTCAGTGAAGCCGTGGCTGTTCACAACGTTGCCCGGCAAAACAACGTTCCAGTCTGGTGCGGAGGCATGCTGGAAAGCGGCATCGGGCGCTCCCATAACATCGCGCTTTCCACGCTTCCCAATTTCGCGCTGCCGGGCGATGTGTCCGCTTCCAAACGCTACTGGAAGGAAGACATCATCGAGCCCGCCGTCGAGGTCTCATCCCAAGGCTTCATCGCCGTTCCGAATATAGCGGGACGTGGCTTTGCTCTGAAAAGCTCTCTTATCGACAAACTCACCGTGCGCAAGCAGACCCTGCGCGCCGGCGTCAGCAGCGCAGCGGATTAGTGTCATCTGGAACAGTGGGTAAGAGCGGGCCTTCAGATCAGCATTTCGGCATCACCGTTCCATTTTCGGTGACTGGAACGGCCGGCATCAGCGCGAAAATGATCCCTATGAGCTTGCCCGCGCTCGTGCCGCCGATGCCGCAAGCGTGCCCTTCATATGGTTCTCCTGCGGCGATCAGGAAGGCCTTCTTCCTGCCAACGTCAGGTTCGCACAGCTCTTCAAAGAGCGCGGCTTTCGTTTTCGCTTTACGAAAGAACACGGTGGCCACAGTTGGAACCAGTGGAACCCTCTTCTTTCCGGTGTAATCGCCAATGCTTTGCGGGAAATGCATGCCACGCCCGCACAACTATCTTCTCAAATCTCTTTGCACTAATCTCTGTCGCCATTTACTCTTTGGCACGCCGGTTCGTGGGTCCATTTCAAAGGGGTTGATCGAATGCTGAAATCGCTCTGCCTAGCCACAGTTCTTATCACACTCGTCGCGGTGTCACAGGCGCAGAACGCCGATCCAGAGCTTCTTGCCGAGATCATGAAGATCAAAGCCATTGATAACCATTCGCATCCGCCAAAGCTTGTCAACCCGGGCGAGAAAGATGACGAGTTTGACGCGCTGCCCTGCGACCCCTTGGAACCCAGTGTTCCTACGACCACCTCCCGGCCGGAGAACCCGCAGTACATCCAGGCGTGGAAGGCGCTCTACAACTACCCTTACAACGACAATGCGCCCGAGCACGTAAAAGAACTTTTGCAGGCGAGAAACAAGGTGATTCAGCAGCAGGGCGATAATTTTCCCAACTGGGTGCTGGACCAGCTCGGCATTGAAACGGAACTGGCTAATCGCATTGCCATGGGTCGCGGGCTTCGGCCTCCGCGCTTCCGCTGGGTTCCGTTTGATGACGCGCTGCTGTTTCCGCTTAAGAATTCAGATCTTCAGAGCGAGTCGCCTGACCGGCAGTTCTTTTTTTCGCGTGAAACCGATCTGTTGCGGCGTTACATGCACGAGGTGAACGTGGAGGCCATGCCGCGAACGCTGCAGGACTACACCGCAAAGGTAATCACTCCCACGCTCGAACTGCAGAAGAAAGACGGCGCGGTTGCTATCAAGTTTGAAGCTGCTTACCTCCGTTCGCTGGACTTCGGCCCAGTTCCGCCGAAGACCGCTGCTGATCTGGCTGAGGCCCGTACTGCCTATTCACGTTTTGTAAATGGCGGCATCCCACCGCGCGCGGAGTACACAGCGCTCCAGAATTATCTTTTCCGCTACGTTGCCCGCGAAGCCGGACGCCTCGGTTTGCCTGTCCACTTCCACACCGGCGGCGGCTGCGGCACTTACTTTGATCTGGCTGGATCCAATCCTGTCCTGCTCGACTCCGTTTTGAATGACCCTTCGCTGCGCAACACAAAATTTGTTCTCCTTCATGGCGGTGCCGGACCGTTCACAAAATATGTCGCGTACCTACTGATGAAGCCGAACGTCTATGCCGATTTCTCAGAGCAGACGTGGCTCATCCCCACGCGGGCGCTCAGCCAGGTGATTCGCTACTGGCTGGAGTGGTATCCGGAGAAAGTCCTCTTCGGCACTGATCTCTATCCCAATACTCCGGAAATCGACTGGGATGTAATCGGGTGGCAGACCACGCATTCCGGCCGCGAAGCGCTGGCCATGGCACTTACCCGCATGATGGAGGACCATGAGATCACACGCGAGCGGGCGATCCAGATCGCTCACATGGTCCTGCATGACAACGCAGCAAAACTGTATGGATGGACGAAGTAGGTAGGCGTAGCCTCACTTTGCTGCTGCATCAGGCTGGAAGATGCCGAACGTATTGCCCTCGGTGTCAATGAAATATCCTTGCCAGCACACGCCCGGCACGGCGAATTTGGGCATCGCGACTTGTCCGCCTGCGCTGAGGACCTTTGCCGCGCTCGCATCGAAGTTCGTCACCTCCATCGAGCACACGAAGGCATTCGTCCCGTGCTCCGCTGGTGGTGTTTTCACCGGACGCTTCAGCAATCCGCCGCGCGGGCCTTCAGTTTCAATCCGCCAGTACTCGATAGGAAGCCCTTCAACTTTGTCGAACTTCCAGCCGAACACCTCGCGATAGAAGCGCACGGCTCGGCTGGGATCGTCAGCCTGAATTTCAAAATAGGATGGCGCGTTCATAGGCCATCGATTATCGAGAAAGCCGATGCAAGTTGTCCATATGGTGGACGCAATCGATGACCGGGAGGCATTCAGAACCAACTTGAAGTTGCTTTGATCACCGTTTTCAGCGTTCCTCAGCGGTAAGGTTTTTCTCCAGAGCTAATGGCCAACTGCTTCTTTTTTGTAGAGCGGCGAGATCTCACGCAGCCGGCCCACCGTCTCGGGAATCACGTTGATGGCAAACTCAACGTCTTCCGCTGTGGTCTGCTTGCCCAGGCTAATGCGCAGGCTGGCGCGCGCTCGCTCGTGTGGCAGGCCCATCGACAGCAGCACGTGCGAAGGCTCAATAGCTCCTGAAGAGCAGGCTGCGCCGCTTGAGACAGCCAGCCCTTTCAGGTCGAGCGCAATCACCAGCGCCTCCCCTTCAATGTAGTCAAACCAGAGATTGGTGGTATTTGGAACGCGCGCCGCGCCTTCGCCGTTCACGCCCGCCGCGTCCACCTCGGCCAGGACGCGTTGCTGCAGCCGGTCCCGCATGGCGGCCATCTCGGTGGCTCTGCCACTCTTTAGCCACTCTGCAGCCAACTCAGCCGCCTTGCCCAAGCCCACAATTCCGGGAAGGTTTTCCGTGCCGGCGCGCCTCTGCCGCTCATGACTGCCGCCATACAGCAGCGGCTGGATCAGCGTGCCCTTGCGGATGTACATGGCTCCGGTTCCTTGCGGGGCGTGCAGCTTGTGGCCGGAGATCGAGAGGACATCGCAGCCAATCTTCTCTACGTCAATCGGCACTTTGGCCGCGGCCTGCACGGCATCGGTGTGAAAGAAGACATCGGCTTCGCGGGCGATCTTTCCAATCTCCTCCACCGGTTGAAGCACACCGGTCTCATTGTTGGCCATCATGATGCTGATCAGGCGCGTATTGGGCCGCAGCGCCTTGCGGACGTCATCGGGCTCAATCTGTCCGCGTCCGTTCACCGGGACATAGGTCACTTCGCAGCCCATCTGCTCCAGACGCTTGCAGGTGTTCAGCACCGCGTGGTGCTCGATGGCCGATGTGACAATGTGATCGCCGCTGCGCACCAGGCCGAAAATGGCCGTATTGTCGCCCTCGGTGCCGCCGCCGGTGAAAATCACTTCTGCGGGCCGGCAGTTGAACAGCCCAGCGACCGAAGCACGCGCCTTCTCCACCGCTGCCCGCGCATGCTGCCCGTACTGGTGGATGGACGAGGCATTGCCGAACCGTTCCAGATAAAACGGCTTCATGGCCTCGAACACCTCCGGCAGGACCGGCGTGGTGGCGTTGTTATCGAGATAAACGCGGTGCATGGGTCTATTTTACTGCTTTAACCACAAAGGACACGAAGAACCACGAAGTCATCTCTCTCGTGTTCCTTTGTGTCCTTTGTGGTTGGTTTGTTAGTCCGGCTATCGCTGCTCGATTGGAATGTACCGGTTCGGATACCGCGGCCCCACGTATTCAGCGCGCGGGCGGATCAGGCGGTTATCATCGAGCTGTTCGATCACATGCGCGGCCCAGCCGCTGATGCGTGACAGCGCAAACACCGGAGTGAACAGGTCCACATCCAGGCCCAGCGTGGTATAGGTAGAAGCCGAGTAGAAGTCCACGTTCGCGTTCAGGCGCTTTTCGGTCTTGATGTATTTCTCAATTGCCGCCGACATGTCATACCACTTGGGATTGGCATCCTGCCCGAGATCGTGCGACATCTTCCGCAGATGCGTGGCCCGCGGATCTTCAGTGTGGTACACGCGGTGCCCGAATCCCGAGACCTTTTTCTTTAAAGCCAGCATGTTCTTCACATGTTCCACAGGGTCTGCGCCTTTCTTATCGATCTCGAACAGCATCCGCATCACCGCTTCATTGGCGCCGCCATGCAGCGGGCCCTTGAGCGCTCCAATCGCTCCGGTGATGGCGGAGTGCATATCTGACATGGTGGCCGCAATCACGCGAGCGGCGAACGTGGAAGCGTTCAGCTCGTGATCGGCGTGGAGAATCAGCGCTACGTCAAGCGCCTTTTCCGCTGTGGGAGAAGGCTTCTCGCCGTTCAGCATCAGGAGGAAATTAGCCGCGTGTGAAAGTGAAGGGTCGGCCTCGACCACCGGTTTGCCCTTGCGGATGCGATCGTAACCGGCCACGATCATGGCAAGCTGCGAAGTCAGCCGGATCGCCTTGCGGACGTTGGCGTCGTGGTCCATCGCCTCGGCTTCTTTGTCATAGAAGGAAAGGGCGGAAACGGCGGTGCGAAGCACCTCCATCGGGATGGCTGATTTGGGGGTGATCCGCATTCTCTCAAAAATGGCCGGATCCATCTTCCGTTCGGCCCCAAGTCTCTTATTCAGATCAGCCAGTTCGGCCCGGGTGGGCAGTTTGCCATACCACAGCAGGTAGCAGGTCTCTTCAAACGTGGATTTTTGCGCCAATTCATGAATATCAACGCCGCGGTAGGCCAGAATTCCGGCGTCGCCGTCAATGAAACAAATGGAAGAATTTGCTGCTACAACACCTTCTAAGCCCTTGGGCGTAACTGTAGTGGTTGACATATTCCTTTATCCGATTTCGAGCTTGCTGTACTGCGCAGGAAGCGCAGCTGCGGCCAACCTTCTTTTATACTCCAAAGAGCGGCGAGTTTCCAACCTTCGCGAGCATTGCGCGCGGCCAGTTCAGCGGACAAATGCACGCTTTTCCCGCACAGACTCGCGCCGCGGCGGTTCGTTGTTTCATCTGCGATTAACCGTGCCGCAGCGCCTCCGTCGGATCCACAGCGGTGGCTCTGCGCGCGGGGATGTAACTTGCCACCAGAGCTATGGCGGCGAAAACCAACGGGGCCGTAGCGAACGTGGCCAGATCGTACGCGCTGACATGGTAGAGGAAGCTCGACATGAGCTTGGTGAGCAGCAGTGCCGCAAGCAATCCAACGCCGATGCCCGCAATCGCCAGCACCATACCTTGCCGGACCACCAGACGCACAATGTGTGCGCGTTCCGCTCCCAAGGCCATGCGGATGCCCAGTTCCTGACGCCGCTGCGCCACCGAGTAAGCGAGTACGCCGTAAAGTCCAATGATCGCAAGCACCAGGGCAGTCGCGGAGAACGTGCCCAGCAGGAACATGGTGAAGCGAGGCTGCGCGCGTGCGCCATCCATCAATTCGTCCACAGTCTGGATTTTGGTTACGGGTTGATCAGGATCCACAGACGCCAGTTGCGCCCGCACTGCCGATACCATGGCGTGCGGGTCGGTGCTGGTGCGCACAAAGAGGTTCATGTTGGGCCAGGGAAGCTGGGGATAGGGAATATAGACTTGCGGCTGCGGGTCTTGAGCAAGGCCCTGGTTACGCACGTCGGCCGCAACCCCCACCACCTCAGTGTCCACTCCCCGTCCCAGCACCACGTGCTTGCCAATGGGATTTTCATTGGGCCAGAAGCGCCGCGCAAATGCCTGGTTCACAATCAAAACCTTCGGCGCCTGGGCATTGTCCGCCTCTGTGAAAGCGCGTCCGGATTGTAGAGGAATGTGCATCGTCTCAAGGTATCGCGGACTGGTCGCCTCAATAATCATGAAGGGCCGCTGCGCCAGCGGGACCTCCGGCTGCCCTTCCGGCAGCATGGGTGTGATGCGAATTGGCGAAAGGGGGCGCGCGGCTGAGACCGAAGCCGATTGCACACCGGGGAGCGCCGACACACGCCGCACCAGTTCATCAAAGAACATTACTTGCTGATCTGTTTTGGCGTATTTCACTGTGGGCAGGGGAACGTACATGGTGAGCACATTGTGTGCGTCGAAACCAGGGTCGATCGTCAGCAGCCGGGCGAAGCTGTGTACAAGCAGGCCGGCGCCGATCAGCAGCAGTATGGAAAAGGCTACCTGCCCGATCACCAGCATGCTCTTGACCTGCACGCGAGCGTGGCTCACTGATGATCCACGTCCTTCATCGCGCAGAGTGGAGTTCATGTCTGTTCCTGAAAGCTGCAGGGCAGGGAACAACCCAAAGATAAGCCCGGTCAACACTGATACGGCTACAATGAACGTCAACACTCTCCAATCAATGCCTACGGAAATTCCCGGAGGAAGGTTGTTGGCGCCGAAGGCGGTGAGGGATCGGGTTGCCGCCCAGCTCAGGCCCAGTCCCACGGCTCCAGCCACCACCGCCAAAAGAACACTCTCTGTGAGAAGTTGACGAACGATCACGCCGCGCTTGGCGCCGAGTGCCGTTCGCACGGCAATCTCTTTGCGCCGCGCCAGCGCCCGCGAGAGCAGCAGGCTGGCGACGTTCGCGCACGCGATCAGAAGCAACAGGCCTACAGCGCCGGAAAGAAACAGCAGGCGTGTGCGTAAATCCGCTACCGTTAGTGCCTGCAGGTTTCCCGCCACCATGGAGACATCCGGGCCGCCATCGGGAGCCTTGGGATTTTCCTGGTTGTACTGCTGGTCCAAAACCTTCAGCTCCGCCATGGCTGACTTGAACGTTGCTCCCGGGTTCAGTCGCGCAACGCCCTGAAGGTAAGCGACGCCCGAGCGTAGGTGTTGTGGCGTCATGAACGTGAGTTCGAAATACCTCGGCGTCCACACTTCCGCCTGGCCGATGAAGGGAAACTCAATGTCCGCGGGGAGCACCCCAATGATCGTGTACGTCGTGGCATCGAGGTTCACCGTCTGGCCTAGAATTGCCGGATCGCCGCCGAACCGCGAATGCCAGAGCGCATCGGAGATCATCACCACAAACTTGCCTTCAGGACGGCCTTCCTCCTCGTTAAAAGCGCGGCCGAGCTGAGGCTTCAATCCCAGCACCGAAAAGAAGTTCGGGGAGACGCGAGCGATCGGCACCTGCGCGGGTTCACCGCGCCCGGTGAGGTTGAATGAATCGTTGGCGAACATGGCAATTCCTGAGAACGACTTGCTGCGCGCGCGCAGCATGTCATACCGGTTCAGCGAAATTCCACCCTGAGCCGCGACGGTATCGCCACGCCGCTGCGTCGCCAGAAAGGCCAGCCGTCCGGGATCGCGGTACGGCAACGGCTTAATCAGGACCGAACTGGTTACGGTGAAGATTGCGCTATTCGCGCCAATCCCGAGCGCGAGAGTCAGGATGGCAGCCAGCGTGAATCCAGGATTCCTGCGCAGCGTGCGCGCGCCGAAACGAAGGTCCTGCAGGAATGATGACATGGAAGGATTATAGAGTGTCACTCACCACGGAGGATTGAGGAAATCAAAATCCTCATCGGCGCTCGGGGAAGGTAACAATTGCCGGAAATCCAAATTGCCAAAGATTGAAAATTGAAACCCAAATCCGCGTTTATCCGCGTTCTTCAGCGGTAGGACTTTGTTTTTCTCCGTGTCTACGTGCCTCCGTGGTGAAAATCCTGTTTGCGTGGCAAGGTTCACGGCTGCAGATCCTTCCTTAAATACAACACCAGCCGGTTTCCAGGACGCAGATCATTTTCGCTGATGACGCGGTATTTGTTGCCGAAGCGCTGGTCCACTTCGCCCTTCTGGTCTTCATGCGCGATGATGATGGGCTGGTCCGTGTCCACCACTTTGCCCCAGTAGCCGACGTTGGGATAGTCGCGCAGATACCAGGGCAAAGGCCAATGCTCGGGCGACATTACGGTGATGCCGATGTTTTGCCCCTGCGGATTCCCGGCGGCAATTGTTTCAATCTCATTGATCAGGTTCAGAAAGTCACGCCGCGTGTGCGCGTAGCTGTAGGGCTGGCTCTCATCGTCGTAACTGTTGAAGCTGAGATCGATGGCCTGCGCTGCTCCGATCACAACCGCCACGACCAGCAACCCGACGGCCAGGATGCGCTGTCGCCAGCGCGCGAACATCTGCTCCAGTCCGTAGCCGGCCATAACGACAAAAGGCAGAACAATGCTCAGTTGCAGCCACGGTGTCTTGTAGGGAATGAGGCAGTAGGCGGCAAAGATCCCCATGGACCAGAACGCTGCAAAAACCGGAAACCGGCTGCGTGCCCGGAAGAGCGCCACAATGGTTCCAACAGCTCCCAGAACCATGATCGGCAGTTCGGCATCAGCTCGCAGTGAGAGTCCACCTCCGCGCCAGCCGCAGAGCCATTCCAGATATTTTGTCCAGGGATAGACGTTCGCGTTGCCGCTGGTCTGGAACCAGTAGGTGTAGGTGCGCACGGAGTCGATCACGCCTTGCGGGAAATTCGTGAACAACGATGAATACAGCACCACCCAGATGGCCAGAAACAACACGGCCGCGTTGACGATCAATTGATTGCGGCTCCAGCCGCGCTCGCTTCCATAGGAGGCTGACGATGGCAGGAGCCCTGACAACGGCGCTGCTTGCGGTTCAGAGTGGACGATTCGCAACCACGCAATCATGCATGCGACCGAAAGCACCCACACCATTACTGTGATGATCCATGTTTCCTTCGTCGTTCCCAGCAACGCCAGAGAAGCCGATGCCAACATGAAGTACACCGGCCGGCGGCTTTCGGCATAACGGAGCAGCGCCACAAGCGTTCCGAGGCTGAAAAAGATGAAAAGGATCTCGTGAATGAAGTAGCGCGAGAAGAAGACGAATCCGGGCGAAACTGCGGCCAGGGCAGCAGCTGCGAGCGATCCGAAAACCCCTAATTGGCGCCTCAGGCAGAGCATCAGCCATACAACTCCGACGCCAAACAACGCGGGAACCAGCCGTATGGTCCATGTGTTCAATCCGTCCTTGCCCAGAAACAGACTGCCAATCGTGGTTGTGATCTCGGCGATGTAATAAAGTGAGGGGCCATGGTAGTTCGCGGGATCGTAATGGTAGTACCCGGTGCGATAAAGGCTGACCATGAAGTTGCCGTTCACGCCTTCATCGTGGTGCAGGACCTTCGCGCTCAAATCCCACCCGCGTAGAAGCGAAGCCGCAATCAAAATGACCAGTGCCGTCCATTGCCAGATCGTCAGGCGCCCAATTTGTCGACTTTCAAGGATCGAAGGAGCAGAGACAGACGGCGGCGTTGCCTTGATCACGTTCGATCTGCGTTTTCTGATTTCTGCGGGAGCCGCCGACATTTGGGAATTTGCCCAGACCGCCAGATTGGGAGATATAGCCAATATTGCCACAAATCCGAGTGCAGCGCTCTCCGTCAGCGCGTGTGGCGCGGCTTGAGGGGAGCGTGGTTCTACTTAACTCTTTCCCACTGGCGTGGCGTGCTTTTCATGGAGGCTGTTGGCAACATCGATCAGCTCCTGAGGCACATAACGGGTGCGTGCAATGGCATCCGCGATGGGAACGGAAACAATGTCATTGCCTTTCAGGGAAACCATGCAGCCGAATTTGCCCGCGTGCGCCAGATCGATTGCGCCAATGCCGTAGCGCGTGGCCAGCACGCGGTCAAATGGTGTAGGAGACCCACCACGCTGCGTGTGCCCCAGAACCACTGCCCGGGTCTCAAAGCCGGTGCGACTCTCAATTTCCGCCGCCAGCGTAGTGCCAATGCCGCCCAGGCGCACGTGACCGAACTCGTCTTTTTTCCGCCGCTCCATCTCGTTACTTACGTTGGCCAACCTTGCGCCTTCGGCCACAACCACGATGCTGAAATAACGCCCACGGTCATGCCTGTGCTTCAGTGTCTCGGCAATTTCTTCAATGTCGAATGGCTGCTCGGGAATCAGGATTACGTCTGCTCCACCGGCCACGCCGCTGTAAATCGCGATCCAGCCTGAGTCGCGACCCATGACCTCGACTACGATCACGCGGTTGTGCGCCTCCGCCGTGGTGTGTACGCGGTCAATCGCTTCCGTGGCGATACTCACCGCAGTATCAAAGCCGAAACACAAGTCTGTGCCGCTCAGGTCATTGTCAATCGTCTTCGGGACGGCGATTACCTTCACGCCACACTCGAACAGCTTAAGCGAGACTGACTGCGTATCATCGCCGCCAAGCGCGATCAGGACCTCAATGCCATGATTTCTGAGCGTTTCCATGCAGCTCTCCAGCCCATTTTCCTTCTTGGCCGGATTGGTGCGCGAGGTTCGCAGAATAGTCCCGCCCTGCGGCAGGATCCCCTTCACCGCTTCCAGGTCAAGCGGACGCGTTATGTTTTCCAGCACGCCGCGCCATCCTTCCAGAAATCCAACGAACTGGTCGTTGTAGTGAAAGATGCCTTTGCGCACGATCGCCCGGATCACCGCATTCAATCCGGGACAATCACCCCCACCCGTCAAGATTCCGATCTTCATTTTCTTGCCCTTTCTGATGCCGACCGTGTTCGATAGAGCCGGTAACCGCCTGCTTCCGCAACCTTATTCTGCTGCGCCCAGAATTGCTCGTTTACCGGAAGTGAAGCCAGCTCCGGCGGACCAATCAATACATAGTCAACATGA
>Ga0134128_10009509_pt1 | contig 11664 bp, 12 predicted proteins | sample KB31754_FD_96462 | JGI IMG/M metagenome (GOLD analysis project Ga0134128, IMG submission 96462) | Terrestrial soil microbial communities with excess Nitrogen fertilizer from Kellogg Biological Station, Michigan, USA - KB3-175-4 | ecosystem: Environmental > Terrestrial > Soil > Unclassified ...
AACCAAGCTGCTGCGCCGCCCGCCAGGATCTACGGGAACCATCACCCCGGCGTCATCACCGCTCATCATCGCCTCCCGGCGGTTCGCGTCGCCGACTCCCTCTACCGCCACCCATCCTCGCCCGCTGTGGACCTACCTTCGGCGCTCATCACGATCGAAGGGTGGCGACCAGTCCCCATTCGGTCACTGTGCTCTCTGCTCACCGCTTGTCGGCGTCGGCGAGTGCGATGCGCCGCACTCCGGGAGAGTCAGCCGAATTGTCCGCGCGGGTGGTGAATTCTACTGGCGCGCGACAGTTTCTGGATCTCCATTAGAGTCCGTCATCTCGCTGACCTGTTCCGTCGTCCACCTTAATGAGACAGGCATTCTGTTCATCGATTGCCTCGCCGTTGATGATGCCTGTGGCGTGGTAGTCCGCTATGACCAGGTCTCCATCGAGGCCGTTCACGGCGGTGTTGACGAGCTCGACCCGCAACGTCCCGGCGCTGGCTTGACGAGTTGCCCAAAGCCTCGCACGGAACTCATTTTGCCGATGGAAGACACCAGCAAAGGCGGAACGACCCGGTGATGGTTAACGTCACGTTAGAGGAGAGCGTCTGGCGGATCGCGTCGAGATCCCACTGCCGATAGCGTCGAACCGCGTGCCGCGATGTGGGTATTCGTGAGTCCGCGGCTCGTCACCGTTGCCTGCTTTGGGTTTTTGCCCGAACCGTCCTAGTCGGCCGCCAGCGCAGTCAAGGAATGCGGCGTCCTGGCCGGTCCCGCCGGAGCAGGCGATAAACGCTGCGAAGTTCTCCGTCCGGGATGCGCCGCCCTTGGCCGACCAAATACAGGTAGGAATGCTCCCGGGGCCCAGCCCGGGGTCGCCAGACAGCGGCGACCTTGGGATGGCTGCCGAGCCGGACCAGATCCGGCTCGTGATACCCCGCTCCGCAGCACCAGCACTCCGGTGGCTCAGCGGGGTCAAACTCTGTCGCGCGCGGGAGTAGTCGTCACGGATCCTCATTCTGCCTGGGGTGCAGCCGTCAGGTGCTGCGGCTGGCCAGTAGGTTCTCGCCGAGTGGTGCACCCAGCCGAACCCGCTCACCCTCCGCGAGGCAGCTGACCTCTACGTCTCCTCCTTAGAGCCCCGCCACTAAGAACTGCCAGCCTGCTTCTGGCCGACGCCGCCCGCAGGTCGAGCCACAACAGGTGTCGGCTATCGCCGCCTGCCCGGCGCGGACAGGATAGTTGCGTCTCACCTCACTCTCCGGCAGGGAGGTTGCCATGGAGCTGTGCTGGATTACCGCGGCAGGTGTGCGGACGCTGACGCCGGATGAAGCCCGCGAGTCCGCCGCGCGAGACGACGGTGTCCTGTGGGCACATTGTGATCACAAGGACATCGCAGGCATGGCGCTGCTGACCGAGTTGGTTCCGGTGCGCCCGCCTGATCTGAAGGTGTGCCATGCCCGCAGCCCGGTACCGCTGCTGCGCGCTTATCCCGATCACTTCTTCAGCGCGATGAACGGCCTCGCCCGCGGGAGCGATCGGCGGCTGCACTTCCTGCCGGTGCGGATATTCACTCGACCCCCGATCGTGTTCACCGTGTTCGGTCCGCATCATGCGGCGCTATCGGCCGCGACAACGCAGGAGGACCTGGAGGCCGTCCGAGCTCAGCTGCGCTCGGCGCAGCTCCGGCCGAGTTCGGCCTACGAACTGGCGGCCGCGATTCGGCTTCAGATGCTGCAGTCGCAGGAGGATCTGGTGGCCGAGGCGGCCGGCCGGATCACCGAACTCGAACTCAATGTGATTCAGCTGGACCCGGTGCGCGCGGAAGCGCTGCTGAGCAGCCTCTTCGCCGTGCGCCACGACCTGCAGACCATCTGGACGAACGCCGCGCAGACCCACGAGTTGTACTCGCACCTCAGCGACCAGCTCGAAGCCGAAGCGGGACTGCTCCCGATCGACCCGAGGGTGTTACGGGAGCTGCGCCAGGCCTATGGCCATCTGCGGAACACCACAGATCTGGAACGGGAGTATCTGCAGGAGGTGCTCGACCTCTTCCAGACTCGGGTCTCCACTGAGTTGAACCGGTTCGTTCGCAAGATCACCGCTTTCGGCACGATCGCTATCGCGTGGACGGTCATCGCCGGCATCTACGGCATGAATTTCAGACATATGCCGGAGCTGGAGTGGCACTTCGGTTATCCAGCAGTACTCGGGCTGATGGCGCTCATCGGAGTGCTGTTCATTGTCTTCTTCCGACGGCGCGGCTGGCTGTGAGCATCCCGCCCGCCAGCGGCGTCGCGTCCCACATACACGCGGTCGATTCCCCGGCGGCACCATGGCTGGCGGCGTGGCGGGTGACGGCATGTCTGCACTGAAGGCCGGAACCCCGATGCAAGGTGTTTCCGTGGAGTCGAGACCTCCGCTATCGCTGTGCCCTCGCTGCTCGGTGGTGGCGCGAGCAGGGCCCGAACGGTAACCACGCGACCCCGACTGCGGATTATCGCTGTTATCCAAGCCGACTGCGCCAGAAGCAGGCTGGCGGAGGTGAAGTCCCTCGGGACGACGATCGCTCCATACACGGTCGGCTTTGTCGATCTTGCGCATCGCGCCGGCGCGGTCGGTGACCTGCAGGTCGAACTTGTGCCGGTCGGTGCTTTGCAACAAGCCGGCCACGACCTGATCACCGAACGTCCGGTGCTGGGGCGCCTGGCCGCTGGGCACCTCACCACGGCCATCCTCATTAACGATCGCAATCGGGAAGTGCTGCAGGTTCTAGGTCGGGTTGAGGAAGGCACCCGGATAGCTCGTCGCAAGTAAACCGATCAGGGCCACAACCGCGATGATCGGAGCCACCCAAATCGTGTGGTCTTCAGCAACTCCTCGATGGCTTCAATGCCCTGCTCATCATCGGGTGGCTCGATACCCGTCACCGTGCCGGCCGTCGACGAGTCACCGGAGGTTGCGGCCGGCTCAGCCATGTGCCCTCCTCCTACCAGGCTCGACAACGCGGTCGCGACGACCGCGCGCCCCAGCATCGCCGTTCAGAGCCTCGACGCTATGGACGATCGTTCAAGCCCCTCCCCACGTCACGCAAGGGTGTGTCGGGTTGGGGGCAGCCGTCGTCGCCGAGCGTCGCATCGCAGGCAGCGGTGGGACGGCTGTGGCCACTGAGGCGTTCAGCTGTGGACTCCACACCACGAGTGCGCGCGAAGCAGCGTGGCGAGCAGCGGCGGCGCCCGCTGGTCAGGTTTCGAGTTCCACGATCGTGCTTCTAGGTCCCGCTCGGCCTTGCCCGCGCATCACTCAGCTCGACCTAGCGCGCCACGGATCCAGGTGTCCCAGACGTCGACGATCGTAGATCTACATCCGTGTCGGGGGGGTCATGTCTGCGAGGCTGTGAAGGTGCCGCGTGTGGGCGAGGTCTTGCAGCGGATGCGATACGGCCAGCTTGGAACAGTTAGTACTGCTCGCCGTACTCGTCGAACCAGTGCGCGAGCGGGCCGCGACGGCTGACGGCTCTGAGCCGGCGTTCGGTGGCTTCGCGTCGGGTTCGGGTGGTCACGATGAGCACTTCGTCGTGGACCTTGAGTTGCGTGTCGTCGGTGGGTACGAAGGTGCGTCCCTCGCGGATGATGAGGGTGACGACGCTGGGGTCGGGCAGCCGGAGTTCGATGATGGACACCGAGTGAAGTCGTGATCTCGGCACGATCGTTGTGGTCAGCAGTTCGGCGTCGAGCACGTCCAGTGGCGCGGATTCGACGAGGATCTCGCGGGCTACCTCGGGAGACACCAGCCCTAGTCTTCGGGCGAAGGGGCCCAGGCTGGGGCCCTGAATGAGGGTGAAGATCACCACGAGGACGAAAACGATGTCCAGCAACCTGTCGCTGTCGGGTACGCCGCGCACGATCGGAAATGTGGCGAGCACGATCGGCACGGCACCGCGAAGCCCTGCCCAGGACAGGAACGCCTGCTCCCGGACTGGGATCCGGAAGAAGAACAGGGAACTGACGACGGCCAGCGGCCGGGCGGCAAGCAACAGGACCAGTCCGATAGCGAGCGCGGGCAGGATCTGCTGTGGCAGCCTGTGAGGGGTGACGAGCAGCCCGAGCAGGACGAACAGACCGATCTGGGCGAGCCAGCCGAGCCCTTCGGCGAAGGACCTGGTCGCGGCCCGATGCGGGAGCCCGGTATTGGCCAGGATCAATGCTGCGAGGTAGGCGGCAAGGAAGCCGCTGGCGTGCGCGGCGCCGCCGGCGGCGAAGGCGACGATGCCCAGCCCGAAGGTGGCCAGCGGGTAGAGGCCGGAGGCGGGCAACGCAATCCGACGTAAGGCGATCGCCCCGAGCCACCCGAGCGCGACGCCGATCGCGACTCCCGCGGCGAGTTCGTAGAGGAGCGTGCCGACGAACGCGGGCGCGGAGAGATGAAAGGGGGTTGTGCTGAACAGCAGCACAAGGACGACGCTGGGCGCGTCGTTGAAACCGGACTCTGCCTCCAGCAAACCGGCTACCCGCCGCGGCAGCGGCAGCACACGCAGGACGGAGAAGACCGCGGCCGCATCTGTGGAGGCGAGAATCGCCCCGAGCAGCACTGCCTGCTGCCAGCCCATCGCCAACAGGTAATGCGCGCCGACAGCGGTGACCGCAGTGCTCATGCCGACACCGGCGCTGGCCAGTACCCCTGCTGGGGCGATCACCGACCGGATGTCCGACCAGTCGGTGGTCAGCCCGCCGTCAATGAGAATGACGGCCAGCGCCGCCGTGCCGAGATTCTGGGCGAGTTGGGCGTCGTTGAACTCGATCCCGAGCACGTCCTCGCCGAGTACGACCCCCAGCGCGAGGAACAGCAGCAGGCTGGGCAGGCCAAGGCGCGAGGCGACCCGGGTGGCGACGATGCTCACCAGCACCACCAGGCCGCCAACCAGCAGCGTCATATACAGCTGCTGCAGGCTCATCGCACCTCCGGGATCTTGCGTTCGTCGTGGCGACAGTCTCCCGTGATCACATGCGACCGCATCGGGTCACATCGGGATCGGCGACTCATCTGGCCGGGTCCCAGGGCCGTCCGTGACGATGGGCAGCGAGCGCTACCGCGGACACTCCCGCGGCAAGCCTGACGCCACGATTAGGAAGGCCACGCTGATGCGAGTAGCGATCGCTGGAGCCGGCAATATCGGCCAGTCGATCGCCCACGCCGTACTCAGCGCCGGCCACAAGGTCCTGTTGATCGAGCGCCAACGGCCGCACTACCGGCCAGCACAGGTGCCCGACGCCGACTGGATGTTGGCCGATGCCTGCGAGGTTGACGTCCTCGAGGCGGCCGGCATCCACACCGCGGACGTCGTCATCGCTGCAACCGGCGACGACAAGGTCAACCTCGTGTTCGCGTTGCTCTGCAAGACCGAGTTCGCGGTGCCACGCGTCGTCGCACGTGTCAACAACCCCAGCAACCAATGGCTGTTCACCCAACAATGGGGAGTCGACGTCGCCGTATCCACACCGAGCACCCTCGTCGCCGCCGCCGAGGAGGCCGTCAGCCGGGGTGAGGTCGTCCGGTTGATGACGGTGCACCACGGCGAGGGCAACATCATCGAAGTCACGCTGCCCACAGCATCCCACCTCGTGGGCGGGCCGCTCACCGACCTCAACCTGCCAGCCGACGCAGCACTGCTCACCATCACCCGGTCGGGGAACCTGCTCACACCCGCCCCGGATCTCGAGCTGCAGGCCGACGACCAGCTCATTCTGCTTGTCGCGCCGCAGATCGAGGACCAAATCCGTGACCAACTTTGGTTCTCCGACTGAGCAGGCGGCATACACCGGGAAGACACGTGGCACGAGGCCGGTAGCCACCGTGATGGGAGAGTGGCCAGGCCCGATTTAAGTGCTCTAACAGCCATGGCACCTCGGCAGGCCATCGCCTCCGCACAGGGCGGTGGCGGTTCGGCTCCCGGCGGCGGATGCTGAAGATACGTCGGCGGACGCTGAGCAGTCCGACCGCGAGGCGGTGAGCAGGATGAGCCTCAGTAGGGCACGACGATCGGTTCTCCGGCGCTGTCTCGCGACCCGCCGATCGGACGTGATCGCATGCATGCCTGGATAGCGTGGGTGGCCGCGGCTGCGGTGCTCGGAGTCGTGGAGATGGTCACCCTCGCGTTCGCCGCGGGACTGATGGCGGTGGCTGCGCTGGTGGCCGCCGTGGTCGCCGGCGTGGGCGGCGGCGTGGAGCTGCAGGCGCTGGCCTTCGCGGCTGCCGCGCTCGGGGGGCTTGCCCTGTTGCATCCATTGGCGAGGCGTCGACGGCTCGGGAAGACCGCGTATCGCAGCGGGGTGGCGGCGCTGACCGACCGGCCGGCGGTCGTGATTGAGCAGGTCGACGCTTCCTCGGGGACCGTGCGGATCGGTGGCGAGGTGTGGTCCGCTCGGGCCTACGACGAGACGCTGGTGATCCCAGCCGGCACCCGGGTCACCGTGTTCGAGATCGAGGGCGCGACCGCGCTCGTGTATCCCAGGGAGCTATCGTGATCGCTCTTGTCATTATCGCGGCCACCGCGATCGTTGTCCTGGTGGCGTTGAGCAGAGCCATTCGGATCGTCCCGCAGGCTCGGGCGTACGTGATCGAGCGGCTCGGCTCCTACCACCGGACCCTGTACGGCGGGTTCAACACGCTAGTGCCCGGGGTGGAGCGGGTCCGCAGCAAGGTCGACCTTCGCGAGCAGGTGGTGTCCTTCGCCCCGCAGCCGGTGATCACCGAGGACAACTTGGTGGTGCATATCGACACGGTGCTGTACTTCCAGGTCACCGACCCGCGGGCCGCCACTTATGAGATCGCGAACTACCTACTGGCGATCGAGCAATTGACCGTCACGACGCTGCGCAACGTGATCGGCGGCATGGACCTGGAACGCACCCTGACCTCGCGGGAGGAGATCAACGGCCAGCTGCGGGGTGTGCTGGATGAGGCCACCGGCAAGTGGGGTATCCGGGTGAACCGGGTGGAGCTCAAAGCCATCGACCCACCGAAGTCGATCATCGACGCGATGGAGAAGCAGCTGCGGGCCGAGCGGGACAAACGGGCCGCGGTCCTGACCGCGGAGGGTCTCCGCCAGTCGCAGATCCTCACCGCTGAGGGCGCGAAGCAGAGCGCGATCCTGACTGCCGAGGGTCAAGCCAGGGCCCAGGTGCTGCTGGCCGACGGTCAGGCCAAGGCGATCGACACCGTGTTCACGGCGATCCACCAGGGGCGGCCCGACCCAGAGCTGCTGGCCTACCAGTACCTTCAGGTGCTGCCCAAGATCGCCGAAGGCAGCGGCAGCCAAGTCTGGATGATCCCCAGCGAACTCACCAAGGCGCTGGAGGGATTCGCCTCCGCGTTCGGATCGTCCACGACCACCCCGGCGGGCGTCGCACACGAGCCCACCGGCCCACCCCTAGCCCGGGTCACCGCCACCGGCCGTCCCTAAAGGGATCTACCCGTGCTAATGGTCTATCCGGCAAACCGTGATGCGGATAGTCAGCGAAACGGCCTGGCGCGACCGACCTGGTCCGACTTCGCCCACGGTGCGTTTCGCGACGGACGTCCACTTCCGGGATCGTCGGCTGGTCATTCTCGACGCCGGATGCACATGTCAACGGCGTTGACCGTCGCACGACGGCTGGTGATTCTTGCTTGTTAGCGGATGCGGCATCGGCCCGCCGACAGGCTCGATGTGCTACATCACAGCGCTCTCCTCGCGTGAATGGTGGCTATTCGGCGGACTCGCCTACAACGACAAGGAAGCAGCGTTCCGTCTTCGGCTGGCTCCGGGAGACCTGATTCGCGGCCGGCCGGCTACGCGGGGCCGAGCGACCGTAGCTATTGCCGGTGAATTGCCCGCCGTCGTCGGTGTCGTCGGCGTGGGGAAGCCGGGCGGCCGAGCGCGACGAGGCGGCGATCACCACCTGGGTTAAGTATCTCTGCCGTGCCGGCGTCCTGCGCTGCGGATTGAAGTCATCGGGCTGTTCGCTAATGCGAGCGGCACGTTCACCGGCACGATCAGCCCCCAGGGGCTGTTCCCCCGCAACCCCGACGGCAGCTGCGCGGTCGGGCAACCATCGCTACACGAGGTGGACATGGTCGCGTTCAGCGGAACCCTGTCGTTCTGACCGCGTTGGAGCTAGTGATGAAGATCGGAGCGATCGGGGCGGGCAATGTGGGTGGCACGCTGGCCAAGCTGTGGCGCGAGGCGGGGCACGATGTGCGAGCTGGACGACGCGACTCGGTCGCCGAGGTGGCGGCTCACGCCGAGATCGTCCTGCTCGCTGTTCCCGCGGACGCGGTCGACTCGGCCCTCGACGCCGCCGGCCCACTGGACGGGAAGGGCTCATCGACGCCGCCAATGACCTGGCCGGGGAATGGCCGTCGCTGGCAGCACACGTCGCCGAGCTTGCGCCCGGCGCGAAGGTGGTGAAAGGCATTCAACGAGGTCTTCGCGCCCGTCTTCGAGAAGGCCGCGCAGCTAACACCGCCTGCGAGCCTTGTCTTCTGCGGTGACGACGGCGGCGAAGGAGACGGTCGCCGGCTTGATCCGCGATATCGGCCTTGAGCCGGTCGACGTCGGCGGTCTTGATCAGGCTGCGAATGTCGAGGCATTCGCGCGCATGAATGTCAACCTGGGCTTCGGCCAGGGCTGGGCCTCCTCGTTTATCGCTACGACGCTGCTTGACGTGAGGAGTTGGTGGGGCCGGCTCGGGGGTCCATTACTGCGTGAAACCGCAATTATCCGCAATATCCGAGTCGGCTCGGTCCGACTCTTCCTTGTTCCCCAGTACCAGCTATTTCGCGACCGTGACGTCCCAGATCCGCGCGGTCTTGTCGTCGCTGCCGCTAGCTAGCCGGGTCCCGACCGGGCTGAATGCCACCGCGGTCACGTTGTTGCCGTGCTTGACCTCGAGCAGCTGGTACCCGGTGATGGCATCCCGGATCCGCGCGGTCTTGTCGTCGCTGCCGGTAGCCAGCTGGGTGCCGTCCGGGCTGAACGCCACCCCGCGCACGGGTCAAGCCAGGCGGCGGGCCGCTGTTCCCAGCTGATCGCGCCGCGGCGCAGGTCCCACATCTGCACCCGGTGGTTGGAGGCGGTCGCGAGACGGGCGCCGTCGGAGCTTATCGCGAGTGCTAACACGTGCTGACCTACCGCAGAATGCCCGGCACAGGCACGCACGTTGGCGTGGGAGTGCTGGATCGTCGTGTCCCACGCTCGCCAGTGCCGCCTTGCTCCCCACTCGGCGTCGTTGACTGATTGCCGGCATCCTCGACGGACGGCTGGGACGAGGACATGGTGATGTGAAATAAGTGACCGTCGGGTGCACGCAGATAGAAGACCGGGGTCGCCCACTCGACCGGGTTGGGGCTGTTCTTCACGGTCTTGCGGGCTTCAGCGGTGGCCGCTTCGACCGGATAGCCATCGGCGATGGCGGCGTAGAACGTGTTGGAAAGTCGATCGCAGCCTGGTCGGTGATTGCGAATTGCATCGCGATGACCGCCGAGACGCCTTGCTGGACCAGCGTTTGGGCGGTGCCGGCGTATGGGTCGGTGAGGCCGGTGCGGGGCCCCCTCGCAGGAATTGAGCACATCGAGGCGCAGTGTGCGGTAATCCGACAGCAACTGTGCCAACGTCGTGCGCCTTCACCTCCTGGCCGCGTCCATGCGGACCCTCGAGCACCAGCGCCCCGTCATCCGCGCTTTCGTCTTAGAGGCCGTGGCCCACGTAGTGGAAGATGTGATAGTCCTGCCGGCGCAACTGCTGCTGCAGCGCGGCTAAGGTGCCCCCTGGGGCAAGCGGTCGACCACCAGCCGGCCGGCGTCGACCAGGCTGGCGACCGCTCCGCGTAGATTTTCGAACTCCCGCTATACATCCAGCTGGATCTCGGCGCTGCTCCAGCGACACTGTCTGATTGCGAGCTAGCTGTTCAGGCGTGGTGCCAGGTCGAACAGCAACTCGCCTTGGTGCGCGTTGGTCGCCGGCTGCTTCCGAAATCGGGCGAATGCTTCGTTGTGGGGGTCGTTCGGCAGCGGGCTGCGGTTGATCAGCATCGCTTGGCTGAACACGTCACGCACGCGGTGCTGGGCGGTGAGCGCGCTGCGGTAGCCCCACTGGTCCAGGACCTCACCGGTGCGGCGCTCTCTGCGTTATGCGTGCCAGACACGTCACGGGCTACATGGGCCGCCGTGCCTGATCTACGTTTGCCTTACTCGGGACCATTCAGGTCGTCTTGAGGAGAAAGGTGGCCCGTTCATGTCGCCGCGACTCGACCTGACAGTGCCTCATCACCCGACGGTGATCGACCAGTTCAACAAGCGTGCGGAAGATGCCCAGCTCAGAATTGCCGATCAGATCACCCGATTCGCGGGGTCGATGGCGTTCGTCTACCTGCACATCGCGGTGTTTGCCGTGTGGATGTTGTTCATCGAGCGCAGCCCGTGGCCGACCTTGACGCTCATCGTGTCGCTCGAGGCGATTTTCCTGTCGACCTTCGTCATGATCGGGCAGAACCGGCAGGCGGCCTTTCAAGAGAAGAAGGCCGATCACGATTTCGTCGCTCAAGAGTTGGAACTCAAGACCAACACCGACTTGACCCGGGAGGTCCATCAGATGACCGAGCAAATCCACGCGATCGTCAGCGCGCAGCGTACAGAGCGCAGCTAGTTGCTCGTGTCGCAGCCGTTGGGTCGTAGTTCCGAGGCCAGGTGGGGCAAGGATGTCGCGTCACGCCTGACCAACCGCTGACTGTCTCGGATCCGCTTAGCGTTCAGCCACGACCGGATGGAGTCGGCGATCTCCCGCCAGCCGTGGTCGATGGTCAGCGAGTGGCCGCGGACGGCGAACTCGGCCAGTTGGGTCGTTGCCTGCGAATGCCGGTACTTCTTGTGTGTCGACTTGCTGACGGTCTCCGGGACCGTGTGGTCCTTGCCGCCCATGGTGGGCAGCAGCGGTCCGCGGTCCTGGTTGTTGGTGTCGACCTTGGTCTGCGCGTGCGGGTTGAAGTTGGCGCTGGCCGACTGAATAGGGGCGTCCTGGCGAGGGGATCGCCCATTTGTCGAAAGCTCGTCGGAGTCGTCCTCGCTGATTCCGTTGCCGAAGCCGTAGCGGAACTGCTTTCTTGGTCAGCGATACCGCGGCGTCGATGTTGCCGGGGTTCTTCAACGCCACGAAGGCAACCCTCAGTGCGGAGATCGGCAGCGGGAGCACTCCCTTGATCGGTGCGGCGTCGATCCCAACCCCAGCGATGGCGTGGCCGTCGCCGAGTAGCTTATCGGCGAGCAAACCGGCGAAGGAGTGCCCAATTACGCTCGGGCGGCTGGGCTGCGTTGCCATGTACGTCGCGTAATGGTCGGCAATCTCGTCGATTCCGTGGACCGCGACCGCATCGGCGTTGGCTCCGGTCGCCTCCACGGTGTCGGAGTCTCCTGGCCCGCCCGGCGCGGACGCGTCGTAACCACTGTCGTTTGAACAGGTCTACCCACGGCGAGATCCATCGACATCTCAGCACGGTCGGCGGCGAGGCTGACGATGTGACCGCGCCGGCCGCGGTCGACGAAGCAAAGGTTGACGGCCATCGGGGTCGGTGGAAGCTTGTCGAGTGGATTCGCCCGGGTCACCTCGCGGCTTAGTCGCCGACGGACCGGTCGATGATTCGG
>Ga0134128_10009512_pt1 | contig 11664 bp, 3 predicted proteins | sample KB31754_FD_96462 | JGI IMG/M metagenome (GOLD analysis project Ga0134128, IMG submission 96462) | Terrestrial soil microbial communities with excess Nitrogen fertilizer from Kellogg Biological Station, Michigan, USA - KB3-175-4 | ecosystem: Environmental > Terrestrial > Soil > Unclassified ...
ATCTGCCGCTCGCCCACCAGATTTTCGGCGCACGCGACCTGATCGGGAAACACCGTCGCCAACAGGTCCTCGGATTTCATCCGCTGGATCTGCGGCGGCACCTTGGCGCCGCCGACGAAGCGTGGCAACGCCAGCGCGGCGCTCGCGTTCCAGCGCCAGCGCAGCGCGAACATCGGTGCATCCAGCAGCGCCTGCGTCAGCACGTCGCGCACGCTGTTGGAATGCAGGTAACGCGAAACTTCCTCCAGCGGAAAACTGTGGCTGGTCGAGAGCGACAGCACGATCGCATCTTCTGTTGCCGCCGCCTGCAATTCGAAATTGAAGGTGCGACAGAAGCGCTTGCGCAGCGCCAAACCCCAGGCGCGATTCAGCCGGCTTCCGTACGGAGAGTGGATCACCAGTTGCGTGCCGCCGGATTCGTCGAAGAAGCGCTCCATTGCCAGCGCCGTGTGCGTCGGCAGTACGCCCAACTCGGTGCGCGCGGCCTGGTAATACTCGACCAGTTGCCTTGCTGCGGGCTCGACCACGCCGACTTCGTCGCGCAGCCAGGTGACCGCGTTGCCGCCGCCATCGAGCCGTTCGGAAACCTCTTCGCGCAAGCGCGACACCGCCCACGACAATTCGTCGCTGCGCCCGGGCGCCTCGCCCAGCCAGAACGGAATCGAAGGCGGCGCGCCGTGCGCGTCCTCCACGCGCACGCGGCCTCGCTCGACCTTCAGGATCCGGTACGACTGGTTGCCGAGCTGGAAGATGTCGCCGGCGATGCTCTCGACCGCGAAATCCTCGTTGACGCTGCCGACCCGCTGCGCCGCGGGCTCCAGCACCACGTCGTAATCGGCGGTGTCGGGAATCGCGCCGCCGGACGTGATCGCGGTCAGGCGTGCGTTGCGGCGTGCGCGCAGCTTGCCGTTGACCGCATCCCGATGCAGGTAGGCCGCACGCGTGCCGCGCCGCGTGCTGTAGCCTTCGGCCAGCATCCGCAGCACTTCGTTGAATTTGTGGCGCGCGAGATCGCGATACGGGTACGCGCCGCGCACCAGGTCGAACAGTTCGTCCTCGCCGCGCTCGCCGCAGGCGACTTCCGCCACGATCTGCTGCGCCAGCACGTCCAGCGGCGCGCGCGGCACGTGCAGGGTATCCAGCTCGCCGCGGCGTACGCAATCCAGCAGCGCCACGCATTCGGCCAGATCGTCGCGCGAGGTCGGGAAGAGCCGCGCTTTTGAAATGCCGTTGACCGCATGCCCGGCGCGACCCGCGCGCTGCAGAAAGGCGGCGATCGAACGCGGCGAACCGAGCTGGCAAACCAGATCCACTTCTCCGATGTCGATGCCCAGTTCCAGCGAGGCGGTCGCGACCAGCGCACGCAGTTGCCCGGATTTCAAGCGCCGCTCGGCATCCAGCCGCTTCTCCTTCGACAGGCTGCCGTGATGCGCGGCCACCGCTTCCTTGCCCAGCCGCTCGGAAAGATGCCGCGTCGCGCGTTCCACCGTGCGCCGGGTGTTGGCGAAGATCAGCGTGGTGCGATGCTGCTGGATCAGTTCGGCAATGCGGTCATAGACCAAACCCCACGCGTCGTTGCTCATCACCGGCTGCAACGGCACGTTGGTGACCTCGATCCCGAGATCGCGCGCGCGCTGGTGACCGGTGTCGATGATGGTGCAGTCGCGATCCGGACAAAGGAATCGGGCGACTTCCTCGATGGGCTTCTGTGTCGCCGACAGGCCGATCCGCACCGGTCGCTGCCCGCACAATGCATCCAGCCGCGCCAGCGACAGGGACAAATGACTGCCGCGCTTGTTCGGCGTGAGCGCGTGGATTTCATCCACGATCACCGCGCGCGTGGAGGCGAGCATCGCGCGGCCCGATTCCGAACCGAGCAGGATGTACAGCGACTCCGGCGTGGTCACCACGATGTGCGGCGGCCGCTTGCGCATCGCGGTGCGCTCCACCTGCGGCGTGTCGCCGGTGCGCACCGCGGTGCGGATTTCCACGTCCGGCAACTCCATCGAGGCGAGCCGCGCGCGGATGCCTTCGATCGGTACTTCCAGATTGATGCGCACGTCGTTGGACAGCGCCTTCAGCGGCGAGACATACACGACGTGCGTTTCGTCATTGAGCGCGCCTTCCACGCCGCGACGCACCAGATCGTCAATCGCCGCGAGGAACGCCGCCAGCGTCTTGCCCGAACCGGTCGGGGCGGCGATCAGCACATCCCGGTGCGACTGGATCGCCGGCCACGCGCGCGACTGCGCCTGCGTCGGCGCATCGAACGCGGATGCGAACCAGGCGGAAACGGCGGGGTGGAAGCTGTGCATGGCGGAAAGCGGAAAACGATGGTCGAAAGGCGGTAACGCGAGATGGAAGATGGGCGACGAGGTCGTGATGCTGCAGTCGTCATTCCGGGCCACTGCGGCTTCGGCGATGGAACCGGGAATCCATCTTGACGGCTTACGTCGAACATCAAAATGGATTCCGGATCGCTGCGAATGGCCGGAATAATTGGTCTGTGACGGGTGAGCTTATTGGCTATCCGGTAAAGATTCTGCAATCAAGGAAGTTGGGGCTGCCGCTACTTCGCGCAAGCGATCCGCCAAGCCATTCCAGCGCTGCGTTCGCCGCGCGATGCCGGCCTGCAGCAGCGCAGCGTCGCCATATATATGCACGCTGTTGCGTGCGCGGGTGATGCCGGTGTAAAGCAATTCGCGGGTCAATACCGGTGAATCCGCCCCCAGCACCAGCGCCACACGGTCGAATTCCGAACCCTGCGCCTTGTGCACGGTCAGCGCAAACGCGCCTTCGTGCGGCGGCAACGCGGCTGGTGAAAGCGCGCGCAGCGCGCCGTCTGCGCCCCCGAAACATACTTTCATTTCCTTGTGCGCATCCGGCCAGATCACGCCGACGTCGCCGTTGAACAGCGCAAGATCCGGCCGATTGGCGGTCACCATCAGCAGCCGCCCTTGCCACCACGCAGCATCTGCGCGCACGCCCGCGTGGCGCTTCAGTTGCTGCTCGATCGCACGATTAAGCGCCACGCAGCCGGCCGGGCCGAATCGCCGCGCGGTCAGCACGCGATAACGTTCCGCCACCAGCAAGGCCTGCGGCGCGTCGGCGGCATCCAGCACGGCGCGATATTCATCGACCGCACGATCAAGCAGCAATGGCAATGCAACTTGTGCCTCGCTGGCGAGCAGGCACACTTGCTCACCCGCGCCCAGCGCGGCCAATGCGGCTTCCGCGTCGCCTTGCGCGATCGCGTTCGCGAGTTGTCCCAGCGCGCCGTGTTCGGCGAAGCGACGGCTATGAACCAGATGCGTGTGACATGCCGCCAGCGGCGGGGTGCGCGCGGCCTCGACCAATGCGCCCAGCACGTCGCCGGCCTCCACCGCGGCAAGCTGATCGGGATCACCGAGCAGGATCAGATGCACGGCTGGAGCCACCGCATCCACCAGCTTGTGCATCATCGGCAGATCCACCATTGACACTTCATCCACCACCACCACGTCGTAAGGCAGCGGCGCACTACGATCGAACTTCGCGCCAGTGCGTACCGGTGACAGCCCCAGCAGACGGTGCAACGTATGCGCTTGCTGCGGAATCATCGCGGTGACCGGCCCGGGCAATGCCAGCAACGGCAATTGCGCGCGTACGCTGATCGCCAGCCGCGCGGCGGCCTTGCCGGTGGGCGCGGCCAGCGCGATACGCAGCGTGCGCGCATTCGCATGCGCCTCCGTCGCGAGCGAGGCCAGCATGCGCACCACGCCGTGGGTCTTGCCGGTACCGGGACCGCCGGTGATCAATGTGATCCTTGGCGAAAAGCGGGAATGCGAGCCTTGGCCGTTCCGTCCCCCACTTGCGGGAATGGGAGGCGGCGCTTGCGAACCGGCGTGGGCCGAGTGGTCGGGCAATAGCGGCTGCAGGGGCAGCGCACGCGCAATCAGCTGCTGCGCCAGGCGACGCTCGTAATCAAAATAGCGGGTGAGATACACGCGCCCTTGCGCATCCAGCACCAGCGGTTTGGGTTCCACCGCATCGCTTGCGTTCAACGCCCGGTCGTCGTGCACCGCGCCGCTCGCTCGCAGTGCCGCCCGCCACGCCGCCGGATCGGGCAGCATCGGCGCGTCGCCTTGTCCTTCCAGCGTGCCAAGCCACGCTTGCGCGGCATCCAGTTGCAGCGCGCTATGACCTTCGCCGATCGCGCGCCCCGCCAGTGCCGCGGCGAGTCCCACTTCCGGCGCCGATTCCGGAAACGCGCGCGCGACCCATTCGCCCAATGCCGCGTCCGCGCGGCGCAACCACCCGGCGCGAAGCAGCGTGTGCAAGTTCGCGTTCACGCGGCCAACTCCGCGCGCGTGTCGAACAGCGCATCCATCGCTTCGATCAACGCGTGCGGCGGGCGATCGCGATGCACGCCCTCACCGGCCTGCACGCCACGCACGAACAGGTAATAGGCCTCACCCATGTGCAGCTCGTAGGCATAATCGGGCAACGCCTGCCGCAACCAGCGATGCAGCGCCAGCGTATACAGCAGATATTGCAGATCGTAATCGTGTTGGTCGATCGCGGCCTGCAGCGAGGCGGCGTGGTAGCCCGACGGCAAATAATTGGTCTTGTAGTCGATCAGGTGATAACGGCCGCCGTGTTCAAACACCAGATCGATCACCCCGGTCAACAATCCGTGCAGGCGCTCGCTGCCCACCCCGTTGCGGCCACGCTGATAGCCGTAGGCGTGCAGCAATGCAAACAAATCCTCTGCGCGCGCGGAAGCGAGACGCAGATGGAATTCCATTTCCGCGCGACGCTGTGCGGGTGCCAGTTCGCACAGGCGCAGGCCGCACGCCAACGGCACATTCAATGCACTGCGCACGCAGTCGCCGGCCAGCGCCACCGCGCGCTCCATCGAAATGCTGCCGGGTTCGGGCAGGCCCTGTGCGCGCAAGCCGCGTTCGACCAGCAAGCGCTGCGTATCCGGAATATTGGCCACGTCGCGCCATGCGGCGAAATCGGCATGTTCCAGCGCGGCGTGCACCGCGCTGCCGAAGCGCGCGCCCGCCAGAACGGGTTGATTGATTGCCGGCGCCGACGCGTGCGGCGCAAGCGTTGCGTCCGAGGTGAGCGCCGCATCGCCGCTGCCCGGCGCGGGGTCGGCATCATCCGCACCGCGCGCGCTGCGCACCAGCCGGGAAAATGACCAGATGCGCCAGTCGTGCTCGATCCGGCCTTGGAAATTCGCGGCCGCGATTTCCGCGTGCGCGGCAGGCGTTGTCGACAACCGCTTGGTGCTGGCCGCCGGCAATGGCTGCACGCGCACATCACCATTGCCGCGTGCCACAACGTCGCGCAGTGCCTGATCGCAACCGGCTTCGTCGAATGGCAGCGCGGCTTCGCGGCCTGCCACGTGCAGCAACCAGTGCGCGGCGGTGTGCTCACCCTGGTTGATGCAACCCCACGGCATCACACACGCCACGCGCGCGCGGGTGACGCCGACGTAGAACTTGCGGATTTCCTCGGCGCGCAATTCATCCAGTGCGCGTCGCCCGATGGCGGGATCGGTTTCGTCGCCCACTGCGACGCAGGCGCGGTCGTCGGCGTGGTACCAGGTAAGCGCAGGCCAGTTGCCCTGCATTTTGCCGGGCGCAAAGCCGGCAGCGGCGCAGGGCAGGAATACCACACTGTATTCGAGTCCCTTGGCGGCGTGCAGGGTGGCGATCTGCACCGCCTGCCGATCGGTATCCAGGCGCAGGCGCACCGCATCCGCATCGGTATCGGCGGCGTTCTCGCGCAACGCGCGTGCATACAGCTCGCAGAGATCATCGATGCCAAAGCACATCGCGTGATCGCTCTGCAGCAGTTCCGCCAATTGCAGATAGTTGGCGACGCGGCGCTCGCCACCGGGTTGCGCGAGCAGTCGCGGCGCGGCGCACGCAATCAGACGCTGCAGCAGCGGCAGCGGTCCACGCCGCTCCACCAGCCCCGCCCACTCGGCGGTTTCCTCCAGCAGCGCATCCAGTGCCGACCCATTTTGACAAGTTTGCGCAATCGCTTGCGCTTCCGCGCCGATCAGCACCGATGCGCGCGCGGCGCGGGCACGCCGCGAGTCTGCGGGATCGCGCAAAGCTTCCAGCAGCAGGCGCATGTCGTTCGCCTCGTCACTGGCATAAATGCTGGCGCGCAGACACGATGCCGCCGGCACGCCGGCGCGGGCCAAGACGCGCTGCATGGATTTCGCCTGCGCGTTGCTGTTGACCAGCACCGCCATGTCGGCCGCGCACAATTGACGCGTGCCGCCGTCGCCCTCGCGCAATTGCACCTGGCCTTGACGCGCTCTTTCCAGCCATTCCACGATCTGCGTGACGCAAGCGGCCTCGATCGCCGATTGCGCCTCGGCCTTGCCCCGGGGCTTGGTGTTGCCGTTCTTGTGGGTGGTGCCGGATGCCGGCAGTTGCCATAGTTGCAGTCCGGGTGCCGGTTCGCCATCCACCAGCAACGCGCGCTGCCGCACCCGCGCGGCTGAGCGCACATTTCCGTGTGCAATACCGTTCTCGATGAAAGCATGCTCGCGCGAGAACAACGCATTGATCGCGGCGTTGACGCCGGTGCCCGCGCGCTGGCTTTCCTCCAGTTGCAACGAGGCGCCGTGCGCTTGCGCCTTTGCCATCAGCCAGGCGTGCACGTCGCCGCCGCGAAAGCCGTAGATCGCCTGCTTGGGATCGCCGACCAGCACCAGCGCGCCGTCCCCGTGCGCAAACAAGGTCTGCAGGATGGTCCACTGCTGCGGATCGGTATCCTGGAATTCATCCACCAGCGCCACCGGCCAGCGTGCGCGGATCGCCTGCACCGCGCGCGCGCCGCGTTGCGGATCAAGCAGCGCCGCGGACAGTTCGTCGATCGCCTGGTCGTAGCCGAGCACACCCAGCGCTTTCATGCGCACCGGCAATTCGCGTTCGAGATACGCGCGCGCATCCAGCAGCAGGCGCGCGCCTGCTGCACGATCGAGTTGTTCGAGCAGCGTGATGCCGGCATCGAGGTCGGCGACGGCCGCGAACACCTGGCCCTTTGGCATGCGCTTGCAAGATGGCTTGCTGCTCATCACGCGTTCGGACAGTTCTTCGACGGCTTTCGACGCCTTGGCCGAAAGCAAATCGGCGGCGATGCCGCTCTGCGCCCACGCGTGCACCTCGCGCAGCCCGCGGCTGCGAGCATCGCGCGCGGACCAGCCGCGCTTGTCGAAACATTCGGCCAGTTCCCTGTCCGCCGCCTGCAGCGTGCTTTCGTCCCAGCCCGCGATTGCGTTACGGATCGCATCCAGTCGCGCCAGCGCTTCTTGACGCAGTGCGCGCCGAGCCTGGGCGGACATCTGCGTGCTCTCGCCGGCAACGATGTGGCGCCCGCGCCAGCGCGGATCGCGGACCTGGAGGGCGAGCGCATCCGGCGTGCGCCAGGTTTCCGCGAGCAGCCGCGCGGCTTCCGCATCGGTGGAGCAAGTGCGCCAGAAATCCTTCACGATTTCCTGCTGCAGCGCGCGTGAGTCCTCAAGCAATTCCAGTTGGCCCAGCGCGCGTCCGGTCTCGAAGCCGAACTCACTCAAGATCCGGTGGCAGAAGCCGTGCAGCGTGCCGATCACGGCGGTATCCATCGCCAGTTCGGCGTCGCGCGCGCGGCTTGCGAGCGTGGCCACGTCGTCGTCGTTGCGATCGAGAACCCCGGCGATCACCGCGCGCGTGGCTTGGGTGTCGCCGTCGTCCTCCGCGCGCGCGCGGGCCGGATCATCCGCGCGCAGGATATCCGCAGCCAGCCGCAGCCGCTTGCGCAACCGCGTTGCAAGTTCCGCCGTCGCGGCGCGGGTAAAGGTGGCGACCACGATCTGCTCGGGCGTCAGCGCGCGCTCCAGGATCAGGCGCAGATACAGCGTCGCGATGGTGAAGGTCTTGCCGGTGCCAGCGCTGGCCTCGACCAGGCGTACACCCGACAAGGGCATCGTCAGAGGCGTCGCGCGCGCGGTCATTTGAACTGCTCCGCCCACGCGCGCGCCGGCTGCGCGAACACCGTCAGCGCGATTTCGTGCAGACGTTTCGCCAGGACGCCATCGCCGGGGCCGGGCAGCTCGCGGCCGCGCCAGGCGATGCACACCGCATCGCTTCCCAATTCGTTGTGGCCGCCGAAGCCGTTGTCGCTTTCCGCGCTGCTCGCGGCCTTCTGGAAAACATGGAAATCCATCTCGGGAACGGGTGCAGCGGCTTGGCTTTCCGCGCTGGCGCAGGTCAGCGCGTGATCCCACGAGGTGCGCACGAAGAACGGCAGCGGCGCGCGCGCGCCTTCGCGATACAGCGCGACCAGTTCGCGCAGTTGTTCGCGCGCTTCGAACTTTCCGAGCTGTGGCAACGCAAAACTGCAGACGCCGTTGCCGGTCAGTCCAGTCAACATCACCGGCTTACCGGTGCCCGCTGCGGCGCAGACCAGCGCATCCAGCCACGCGCGCAACACGTGCCGGCCGTCGATCACGCCCGGGCGCACGTGCAATACGCCGCCCGGATAAAGGTCGGCGGGCGCGCCGTGCAAGCGCGTGTCATCGTCCAAGATCACGTACAGCGTTTCGACCGGCGAGGACGCCGCGCCGCCGGTAAACGCCGTTGCTGCCGCGCGCAAGGCATTGGCCCCCAGGTGTGCATCGCGCAGCGCCTCATCGCCGAGCGCACCCGGCGGCAACTGCCCGCGCGCGCGCAGGATGTCGCGGGTGGCCGAGGCGTTGCCCTCGCCGTACTCCAGCAAGGCGCGCGTCAGGTTCCAGCGGGTCAGGCCATTGCCCGGGGCCAGCGGCTCGTCGTCGCCATCGTCGCGCGGCGTGTACGGCAATGTGATGCCCAACCCGTGTTCCAGGAATCCACGCGCCGGGTCGAGCAGAAAACGCCGCAGTTCTTCCAGCGACAATTCCGATGGTTGCGACGTCTGGAGTTGCAGCACACCTGTCGCAAATGGCGCGGAAAGGGTGACAGCATCGGGAGTGATCACCGCCGGCTGCCATTCGCGTCGATACGAACGCGGTCGGCCTTTCATTCCGAACAGGCGGGGATCGAACGGATGCAGCGGCTGCACCCGCGGCAGCAATGCATTTTGCGCCTCACGGGCGGTGTCGTCGCCTGCCGTCAGCAAGTAGTCCCGGCTGATGTTGTCCATCAATTCCGCGACAACCACCGAAGGCGCCAGCACCTCGTTGCTGTGTGCATCCCGGCCTACCCAGCTTACATAGAAGGTGTCGCGCGCGGTCGCGAGCAGTTGCAGGAACAGCAGGCGATCGTCATCGCGCACATTGCGGTCCCCGCGTTCGGATCTGCCGGCGCGGCGATCCGCGAGCAACGGATCCAGCCGGTCCGGATCACGGCGGGGGAACGCGGTTTCATCCATGCCGAGCAGGCAGATCACGCGGAACGGCACCACCCGCAGCGGCACCATGCCGCAGAAGGTGACGCCGCCGGAAAACAATAGCTGGCGCGGGTCGGCGTCATTCAGTCGTTCACGCAGGTACGCGCGCACGTCGTGCCACGCAATCGGCTGATCGAGTTGCGCGGCTTGCGTGTGCTCGACCAATTCTTCGAGCGCACCACGTACGCGCTCCAGCGCACGCGACTCGGCGAGGTCATCGGGATCATTTGCATACAAGCCGTCGAACAACGCGTTCAACTTCTCCTGCCATTGCACGGAAGTCCATTTGCGCGCGGCCAGCGCGCGCAGCTCTCGCCACACCTCCAGAAGCGCCAGCAAAGCATCCATGCGCGCGAACGCGGCGCCTTCCATGCCGGCCAGCGGGGCAACGCCGGCCACCAACGCGTCTTCATCATCGCCGCAGGCGAAACCCGCCAACATGCGATCCAGTCCGAAGGCGAAGGAGAATTCTCGATAGCCGCCGGCTTGCGCGCGCGCGCGTTCGTCCTCGCCCCAGCGCACGCCGGCCTCGCGCAGCCGTCGCGCCAATTGCTCCAGCGAAGACGCATCCAGATCGAAGCGGCGCATCACACCCGGTACGCCGAGCACGTCCACGATTTCGCGCAACTCCCAGCGCGAAGTGGGCGCATCCAGCAGCGTCAAAAACAATTGTGCGGCCGGATGCGCGGCGCTCGCCGGCAGATCCCCTAGATTGAACGGGATGAAGCGCGAATCGCTTTCCGGCAAACCTCCGAACACCGCATCGATCGCAGGCCGGTAGGCGGCGACATCCGGCGTCATTACCGCGATGTCGCGCGGCGTGAGCGCGGGGTTGGCCGCAAACATGGCCAGCAGCGCGTCATGCAGCGTCTGCACTTCGCGCAACGGCGTGTGACAGGCGTGGAATTGCAATGAGTCATCCGGCAGCGCGGCGCGATCCTCTTCGCGGGCGGCTTGATGATTCAGGATGTCGTCGCGCACGCGACCGAGCAGGGTCTTGCGCGCCATGTGTTCATCGAACAGGTCAGCTTCCGTATCCGGTTGCGCGTATTCGTAGCTGTACAACAGCTCGATGAATTCCGCCGCTGCGCCTCCCAGCGAAACGATCAGCGGATTGCCACTGTCTTTTTCCACCAGGCGTTTGCGGATCTCCCTGCGTGATCGCGGCGCGTCGCCCAGGTATTCGCGCGACGGCAGTGGCAGATGGAAATCCAGTTCGCAGTGATGCGCTGCAACGCCGAGCATGCGCAGCACATCCGGTGAAATATTGGCGCAGGCGAACGCGTGCACATGCGCGGGCAAGCCGGGGGGCGCGGGCTTGTCGGCAAGTACCGCATCCGTTGAGGAGGCCGGATCGAAACGGCGCAACCAGTCCTCCACGCGCGCCGCACGCGAACCGCCGCCGATGCGTGCAACCAATCGGCGCCACAATTCCGCCTGCCAGCCGCTGGCGTCCGCGCCGCGCTCCCAGCCCAGCAACCGCTGTCGCCGGTAGCCCTGCATGCGCTCGAATACGTGCGCGAGCTCCGTCGCCAGCGCGTAACGACGCAGCGGGTCGCCGCCACCGGCAAGGTATTCGCGCAGCGGCGCGAGCGCCGCGCCGTCCAGTTCCTCGCCCAGCAGCGCATGTATATGCCAGCGCAGCACGTCCGGCTCGAATGGCGAACGGCGCGGCAGGTCGGGGCGCGCCGCGCGCAGCAAGTCCCAGGCGAACTCCGCCGGCGCGCGGAATTCCACGTTCGCGATCACGCCGAGCTTCTGCGCCAGCGATACCTGCAGCCAGCGCCGCAGCCCGGCTTGCGGCACCAGTATCAACGTTTGCGCCAACGGTCGCCCGCGCAACTGCGCGCGCAGGCGTTCGCTCAGGCGCCCGGCAAGCTTCGCCGCATCATTGGCCGTATAAAGGTTGAACACTCGCCGCCCTGCGCTGTCGATCGGGCCAGTATGCCCAAGCGCGTCTCAGCCGGTGCGATCGCTCGAGAAATTCCTCGCATCACTTCGGGACGGAGCAGCCCCGAAGCGATTGTGTGATTGCGATGACGGAGGTCGCTAGAGGCTCTTCAGGTATTCCACCAGGTCCTGCTTCTGACCGGGATCGAGGCCGAGCTTGTCGCACTGGTTGTAGTGCTCGACCACTGCCACCAGAGTCGGATAGCGACACTGCCGACCAAGGCTGCGTGGTTCCGGCGGCCTGGATACAAGGCCGCTTCAGCGCATCCGGGCGATGCGAAAACTGCGAAATCAGCG
>Ga0134128_10009513_pt1 | contig 11663 bp, 14 predicted proteins | sample KB31754_FD_96462 | JGI IMG/M metagenome (GOLD analysis project Ga0134128, IMG submission 96462) | Terrestrial soil microbial communities with excess Nitrogen fertilizer from Kellogg Biological Station, Michigan, USA - KB3-175-4 | ecosystem: Environmental > Terrestrial > Soil > Unclassified ...
CATAAGTAAGGCGGTGATCCTGGCAGGGACGTAGTTAGCAATAGTGTCAATTCTTGCCGACATCCATCCAATATTATCATAGTAATCATCATGGTAACCTAGCATGGAGTCAAGAGTATTAACTATACGAAAGGCAAAACTTCCCGCCGGGCCTAAGAAAGAATAATAAAACAGAGATGAATTTATCCCATCGACGAGGCTTTCTCCTATACATTCAACAGTACCGGAAAGCACGTGTTGTTCGTCCAAACTTTTTGTATCTCGTCTTACAATCAATGACAAATTTTGTTGTGCTGCCGATAAATCATTACGTGCTAGCTCAGTCATGATCGCTTTGGCATGTTTTTCCATACCTTTTATAGCAATCGAAATTTTCAGGATAACAGAGCAGAGAATAATAAAATAGATGAGACCAAACATGTGTAAGACTGTTAATGTTCCAATATGAATCGCAATCCCAAAAATACTAATAAGCGAGATCGAAAAAATAATTCCGTTTATCTTTTCCCGCCTTGGAGAATTGTCATTGCTTTTTAAATTTGGTAAAAAAAATTCTATTACCCTGCCCAACCAAGCAACAGGATGACAGCTATTAGGGGGATCTCCAAAGATAAAGTCAAGAACCATTCCTCCAACAAGTGCGATAAGGAGATCTTCTATTATTATCATAACTCGTTCAGGTCAATCCGATTATCTCATTCATTATCTTTTGTATATCTACACTTTTCTCGACTGCTCTAGCAAGGATACTGATATGAGGATCCCACAATTCTTTTTGATATTCTTGTTTAGATTGATTCAGACCCTTGATATCTAGTGAATCTTCAGGCGGCAAGTCAAATTGAAGCAAAGGTATTATACCCAAAATTTGCTTTTTTGTTATACTTTCCACGCTTTTCAAAGCAGGGTATAAAAGTGACTCATCTCCTCGAAATTTATTTAGCAGAAAGCCTTTAACCAGATTCCTATGCAATGGTTTGAGCAATTTTATAGTGCCTACAATACTTGCAAAACAGCCGCCTCTGTCAATATCTGATGTAATAACTACAGGTGAACAAATTTTCTCAGCAAGTAGCATATTCGCTACATCATATTTTAAAATATTAATCTCGGCAGGAGAGCCAGCTCCTTCTATTACAATGATGTCATTTTCCCTTCTCAGACTATCGATATCCTCCAAGATAAGGGGGAATCCTTTTTTTAAGATGAATTTTTCATAATACTCCCTTGCATGCATTTCTCCCTGGCATCTGCCTCTTAAAATTATTTTACTTAGGTAATCTCCCAATGGCTTTAATAATATAGGATTCATCCTCACATCAGGATTCGATCTTGAAGCCGTTGCTTGTATAGCTTGTGCTAGTGAAATCTTCTCTGATGTATTACTTAGGCTATAGATATTCGAAGACATGTTTTGAGCCTTAAAAGGGGCAACTCGATATCCCTTGTCACTAAAAATTCTACAGAACGCAGTAACAATAGTACTCTTTCCAGATCCAGACGATGTCCCCTGAACCATCAACAGCTTGGCTCTTGCCACGCGTCAATCAACTAACTCCATGGCATCTAGAAGAAGCAGATTTTCCCTATGTTTTCTAACGGCTACTCTAATGTACTCACGTCCCATACCTCTAAAGTTACTACAATCTCTTACAAGCACACCGTTTCTTAACAACATAGAATCTCTTGCTTGTAATGAGTCTTTGTTTTGCAAATGTATCAAGAAGTAATTTGCATCTGACCGGATGGGTTTAAAACTATGCAAGTTTTTCTTCATGTAAGAATACATATACTCGCGCTCCTTTTTGATGATGGCTCGGCCCTTTGCTAAATGCTTTACATCTTTCAAAGCTGCGATACCTGCAATCTGCGCTATACCATTTACATTCCAATGTATAGTATTAGCAAACAATTGCTCTGCTAGCTTTGGATTCGATATACTATATCCAAGTCTTAAACCAGCTAGACCAAAAGATTTGGTCATCGATCGCAAAACAACCAGATTATCAAACTCTTTTACTTTGTCAACCATAGAAGATTGGCTATGAGTAGGATCAACGAATTCGATAAAGGACTCATCAATTAAAACTTTGGTGGGAGGTTCTATGCCCTCAACTATTTTTTTAATTTCGTAGGTTGAAAGCAATCCGGTTGGATTATTCGGATTACAAAGAAATACTGCATCCTTTTTTTTTGCTCTTTCGATAACTAGCTCGGCATCAACTCTGAAATTTTTCAACGGAGCAAATAATATCTGGGCGCGCATTCTTTGTGAGGCAACTTCGTATTCACAGAAAGTAGGACAAGGAATGATCACCCTATCATTTACAAATGCTCTTGCGAAATTGTGAATTATTTCAGTTGCTCCGTTTCCTACAGATATGCATTCTAAAGTCAAATCTATACCTAAATAATTTAGTAGGTGTTTCTTGAGATCCGTACATCTAGGATCTGGATATAATGATGAAACTGTGCATACATTTTTTTGGATTGCCTCAATAACCTTTTTCGAAATTCCCAGAGGGTTGATATTTGAACTAAAATCCGATTTAACGGATCTAGGATTATCAACTGAATATATTCCACCATGGGAGCATCTATCTGACATCAATTGATCTATTTCTGAATTAGCAATATTTGAGCTTGTGGAAACGTACTATTCAGTCGATTCTTAGTATAGGTTAAGGTTAGTCCAATCTTCTAAGTCATCACCTGAAACGATTATTAAATGCATGGAAATTAATCCCATTCTATGTTAAAGGTTGCTGTTATTGGAGCCACCGGTGCTGTAGGACAAGAATTTGTCCTAGCGTTAAACAGACATCCATGGTTTGAAGTAACTCAGATTGCATCCTCGGAAAGATCAGCTGGAAAAAGGTATATAAATGCACTTCGTGACCCGACAACAGGAATAACAAAATGGCATAACAAACAAGAGATTCCTGAATATATACAAGATATGATCATAAGAAAGGTAGAAGATATCAATCAACAGGAGATTGACTTTGTATTTACTGCCTTAGAATCATCTGACGCCAAAGCAATCGAGCCAAGATTTGCACTTTCATTACCCGTCATCAGCACCGCAGCAGCATTTAGATATGAAAATGATGTTCCGATATTGATTCCTGGCGTAAACGATGATCACGTAGAGTTACTAAACATTCAGAGAAAGAATAGGAGCTGGAAAGGCTTTATCGCTCCACTCCCGAATTGTACAACTACTGGCCTGGCAATTACTTTGAAACCAATAGCAGACAAATTTGGAGTTGAAAGCGTTTTCATGACATCCATGCAGGCATTGTCTGGTGCAGGAAGGTCACCTGGTGTAATAGCATTAGACATTATGGATAACGTAATTCCTTACATCCCAAAGGAAGAAGAAAAGGTTCAAGTGGAAACGAAAAAGATCCTTGGCGATTTAAATCCTAGCTCGATAGCTTCGAATCCCATTAAAATTAGCTGTACGTGCACTAGAGTTCCGGTCTTAGACGGCCATACAGAAGCTGTCTTTGTTGGAACCAAAGTTGCTGCTGAGCCCGATCAAGTAAAGACCGAAATGCTGAGATACTCTCAAACTGTTTCTATTAGGAAGTTACCTACAGCTCCACACGACTATATTATTGTGAACGATGATCCCGCGAGGCCGCAGCCACGTATAGATAGGGAAATTAATGACGGTATGACAACAGTTGTGGGCAGATTAAGAAAAGACAATGTCTTTGAAACTGGCATCAAGTATGTTTTGCTATCCCACAATGAAAAGATGGGCTCTGCTAAGGGCGCTGTCTTGCTTGCAGAGCTATTAAAAGAGAAAAATATCCTTTAATCCTAACAATAGCCTCAAAAATTACAAGGAAATTTGAAATTCATATGTTTATTAAGCCCCCAACTACAGATATAATGGTAATTTAAATGGGAAGGATTGATGATTTAGATTTAAAAATATTAAGTGAACTTGCAAAAGATGCTAGTATATCAGTACCAAAGCTTTCCAAAACGATAAATGTGAACGCTTCTGTAGTTTATAGTAGAATTAAGCGACTCGTAAAGAGAGGCCTAATCAGAAAATTTACAATTGTCATAAATGACGAGGCCCTTGGTTTCAACGTAAAAGCTCTTACAGGAATAAATATGGATTCCAAATTAAGAGACAACGTTTTGAATGAACTATTTAAAATCCCCGAGGTTCGAGAGGTCTCTGAAGTTACCGGCAGGTTTGATGTTCTGGTAACCATGAACGCCCGTTCTCTTGATGAAATGCATCAATTAATATCAGAGAAGATAGGTCATGTAGAAGGAGTACAAAAGACGGAGACTTTTATCGAAATGAGGAAGACTGCTCGGGAACTAATTTATCCAACATCTATATCAAAATAATGGGATAGGCTTTTCATATTCCACATGTTCCTTCAGCCGTTGAAGGTATAAATATCCTGATGCGGCACTTTATAATAGGGACTAATTAAAGAGTGATAATTTAGCTTTGATCCCTCAGATGAAGGTAAGCAATAGGATCAAAAACTATTATGAACTTACCAAACCGAAGATCTGGTATCTCTTAGTCTTTACATCCTTCGGAGCAGCGCTGACGGCATCCTTCTTAAACCATATTCCCATCCAACCCCTAACCTGGGTCCTCCTAATAGGAGGGATCGCTGCTGGTTCTGCTGGTGCTGATACCTTAACGAGTTATAACGATCGTGATATTGATGCAATAATGGATAGGACGAGAGAAAGGCCAATTCCTTCCGGACGCATTTCTCCAAAAAATGCCTTCATATTTGGTCTAATCCTTGTAATGATTTCCTTGACATTTGCATGGTTTATCAGTTTTTGGGCTTTTCTACTCATGTCTGCGGGCCTATTCGATAACATAATAGTATACAGTAAGTGGTTAAAACGAAAGAGCCAGACAAATATTATTTTGGGTGGATTTTCAGGCGCAGCACCCGCATTGATAGGCTACCTTGCTGTAACAACCCACAACCTAGAAGTTGGTCTGGTTATGGCTGGTATAGTCTTCTTCTGGATTCCAACCCATATTTGGAGCCTTGCCTTGCATGTCAAGAAGGATTATACAAAGGCTGGAGTTCCAATGCTGCCAGCAGTCTCGAGTGAAAAAAGGTCAGTTAGGGTGATCGCAGGAACAACCTTAATCATGGTGGTGTTCAGCATTCTGCCCTTTTTCTTCAGGCAGTTTGGGTTAATCTATTTTATTACGGCTAGTGCTTTTGGAACAGTAATGGTAGTATTATCCGTTTGGCTGTTAGCAAAGCCTAGCGAGAGTGCCTCTTGGACTTTATTTAAGTTCTCCAGTCCGTACTTAACTGCACTCTTCATTGCTTTTATGGTTGATGCACTTTATCGTTGATAAAGAAAGCCTTCTCACATTCATACAGTATCCTTGCGATGACTAAGTGCGATTCAAGTTTGAAAACTCCAACAGAATATAACTTATCAAATAACTTACTTACCTTGTCTGAAAAATGGCCCCTTGGAAATCCTCCGATTACAAAGGCGACATTGAAGCCATTATCATTCTCATAACCTGCAAGGGTTGTCTCTACAACGTTTTCGACAGTACTTTGAATTCCGATCGAAGAAAGACCTACCAGTTTATCAGGTTTTACAATTTCTTTTATTAAAGCTTCAAACGTAACTCCATCTCTTAATTGTAAAAGCATATCATTTCTGTCGCTGCACGCTCTTTTGATAATTTTGTTTTTAAATAAGGTCATCATTAATCCTTCGAAGCGAAAATATGATTTGGGTAACCGGAGATTTTCACCGATAAAAATTACTTTATCATTTATGGTGTGCACATAAACTTTTAACAATCCTTCGAAAAATAGTGGTGTTGACAGAGCTTCCAATAATGAAATATGTATTAAGTCTGGTCTACCTCGCCTCGAACTTAATTTGAGGCTAGGATGTAGCATTGCAGCATGGTGATAGCTTCTATCTAAAAGAGTCTCTGTAGGCCTCCTCCCTATTTTTTTGGAATAATTTCTCACGGAAGGGTGATCCATTATTTTTTTCGGTACCGTTTCTAGAGCTGCCTCAGCGATTACTAAGGATATTTTCCGTAACAAGATACGGATTATAAATAAATCAGGGCTCTTAATTTAAATGATGGTCTTATTATTGGCTATCTAAACGTAAACAGTAATTTATATAATTTGCAGATTCAGTTTCATTTATTTATAATTTGTTTTTCTTTGCATACAACAACTTTTGAAGCTCTCCTATAGAAGAATTCAGATCGTCCTTGGCTTCTTTCTGATCTACTTTGTTGACTATAATTTCACCAGGTCCAAAGCTTGTGTCATTGACTATTATAGGTATTTTTGTATGCAATATCTTGGCTAAAAATTCGAAAAGGTAAGGATATGTCAAATTGTTGAGGTAAATATAAGTCATAGTTCCGTCGCTCACAAGTCCTTGTCGTTGCAATGGAAGGCTAAAATCAGGTGATGTAATAGAATCAATAATTTTTGTAGCCGCATCTTTAGCCTCGACTTCTAATTCTTTACGCTGCCCTGTTTCAGAGTATCTTTTTGCATACTCTTCTAACTCTCCAAAGCTCACCATTCTCTGCCTTTATTTGCATTCTGACGTAATTTATCTTATCGTACAATGTAACAAAAATCTTAAGTTGAAAGTAATGGAATCTATATCTACTATAATATTTATAGAATATTTATTTCTATAAATGATAAAAAAACAAGTTGTTAGAGAAATTGCAAAAGAAAGAGTTTCAATCTTAATCGCAACTGCTCTACTAGAAACTAGACAAGGTAATGACAAACTTGCCGACGACTATGCAAGGCTAGCAAAAATAATTGCGATGCGATTAAGGCTGAGGCTTCCGTATGAAATTCGGCAGCTTTACTGCAAAAAGTGCAAACATTTCATTCCTCCGGGTAAAAATGCTAGAGTGAGAATAGGTAGATCCAAAATAAAGGCTATAAGGATTACTTGTTTGAAATGTGGACACGTATATCGTAAAATCCTACACTTGCAATAGCTGTTCGTTTTCCCCACGAATGATATTTCAATAATAAAGAACAATGGTTTATAAGTGATTTAGAGGGTGTTAACGACACTATGGCTAAAGCTTATGACGTTCCAGCAGATGAACTGATTTCAAAGCTGGCTGAACAGCTGAAGAAAGATAAAAAAATTGCATCTCCAAGCTGGGCCGCCTTTGTCAAAACCGGTGCACATACAGAAAAAATTCCTCAAAATAAGGACTGGTGGTATACCAGATGTGCTTCCCTTTTGAGAAAAGTTTACATTCACGGTCCTGTAGGAGTGTCTGATTTAAAAAGTAGATACGGCGGTAGAAAGCAAATCGGATATAATCTGGCTCATCATAAGAACGCAGGTGGGGCAATCATTCGAAAGGCACTGCAGCAACTGGAAGGAGCAGGATATATTGTCAAGAAAAGCAGAGGTAGATTAATCTCTGAAGAGGGGACGAGAAGAATCGACAGAATAGCAACGGAACTATATAAAGAGACAATAAAAACCGTGCCTGACCTTCAGCGCTACGCTTAGATTTTAGTCCCGAAGGATTAAGCTGAATCTTGATGTCAAACCCTCAACCGCAGGAACCAAATAACAATGAGGATGCGAAGAGACGTGAAGCTGAAGCTGCGGCGGCTTCGATGCGGCAACGAGCTTTGATGGTTCTTCTGGAGCCAGCTGCACGACAAAGACTCATGAATGTTCGGATCGTTAAGCCGGAGCTAGCTACAGCTGTTGAGAATTATTTAATAAACGCTGCTTCGACGGGAAGACTTAACAGGTCGTTAACAGATGAAGAATTAAAGCAAATTCTCCTTAGTTTACAGCAACCAAAAAAAGACTTTAGAATAAATAGGCGCTAACTAAATCTGAACTCTGCCCATTAGTCAAATATTTATCCTATTTTAGTTTTTGGTGGTCTGATCGACTGATGGTATTAGGATCATGAAATTAGAAACAAGGATTAAAGTATTTCATGCTCCGGCGAGAAGACAACCTATAAAGCACAGGAAAAGAGGATGAAAAAAGTACCTTTTTCAACCGGAACTCCATAATAGGAGAAAAAAGTTTCACATATACCTAGAGAATAATGAATTGCGGAGAGCAGGAAGGCCGGATAAAGCTAGTTAACTATATTAAGTATTGGGCTTTCTTTCCAATTCATGAAGGCAGCCGTATTTCGAGAATATAATAAAGATTCAACAAAAGTCGTTAAGATCGAAGACATAGATATGCCAAAGCTAAAGTCCAGCGAAGTGATGTTAAAAGTAGAGGCGGCAGCATACAATTATAATGACCTTTGGGCCATATGGGGAGATCCTGTTAAAGTTCCCTTACCACATGTTTCTGGTAGTGATGTCGCAGGTACCGTGGTGGAAGTTGGTGAAGATGTTTCAAAATTCAAAGTTGGTGAAAGGGTTGTTTCACATTCTAATTTAAGCTGCAGAGTGTGCGAAGCATGCACATCAGGTAGAGAATTTGATTGCAACGATAGAACCATCTGGGGATTCCAAACCGGTCCTTTATGGGGCGGATTCGCTCAATATACACACCTACCTGAAGTAAATGTGGCAAAAATACCAGAGAATGTGTCTTATCAGGATGCTTCTGCAATTTCGATGGTTGGTATGACTGCATGGCATATGTTAGTGGGCCGGGCCGAAATAAAGCCTGGTCAGACAGTATTGATAATGGGCGGCACAAGCGGAGTTGGCATGGCAGGAATCCAGATCGCCAAATTATACAATTGTACCGTCATTGCAACAGCCGGCAATAAGGAAAAGATGGACAAATGCTTAGAGATTGGTGCAGATGAAGTAGTGAACCACAGAGAAGCAGACTGGTATAAGAAGGTTCGAGAGATTACTAGGAAACAAGGTGTAGATGTCGTTTTTGAGCATATAGGAAAAGCAACATTTCCTCAGGAGGTTGGTCTTTTAAAGAGTGGTGGCACGCTAGTCGCGACGGGTGCAACTACCGGTTACGATTCAACCATTGACTTAAGGTATCTCTTTTTCAAAGGAACGAACTTACTGGGCTCCACCCAAGGGACGAAAGCCGAACTAGAGGAGGTAATCCGTTGGACAAGCAAAGGCAAAATTAAGCCACTTGTGCACGGCGTTCTCCCATTCGATGAAATGGTAAAGGGACATGTTATGATGGCCAACGCTGAGCAAATAGGAAAGATTGTCACTAACCCACAGAAGCCATGACCCTATCAATCTATTCCTTCTTTTTGTTTGTAATATGATGTATAGAACTTTAATGTTTGTTCCAGCAAGCAACAACCGTTTTATAGAGAAGGCCAAAAACGCAGAGGCTGATATTATATGTTTCGACTTGGAGGACTCTGTCCCAACTAACGAGAAGGAGCTCGCAAGGCAAAATATAGTCGGAGCATTGAGACACAGGTCAGAATATAGATCTGCCGTATACGTTAGAATTAATTCAATAGGATCTGGTCTTGCAAATTTTGATCTAAAGGCTGCAATTCAGGACGGAATTGATGGTGTAGTTGTTCCAAAGGTAAACGATGAAAACGTCCTCTATGAAATTGATGATTTTCTCTGTACATTTGAAAAGGAGAATATAATGAAGAAAAACAGCATAAAATTGATGGCATCTATTGAATCGGCTAAGGGAGTTGCTAATGCCTATGCAATCGGAAAAGCGATTGAGAGAACTAATGCTCTTGTCTTCGGAGTTTTTGATTTCCTGTACGATATGCATTTAGACTATGATGACATTGATGGAGTTGAATACAGATATGCGCACATGAAAATCCCTGTTGATGCAAGAGCAGCAGGAGTGGCTGCTATAGATGCAGTATGGCAAAAAATCGATGATGCAGAAGGGCTGAAGAAAGATTCTATTATTGCTAAGAGATTAGGCTATACAGGGAAGTGTATAATTCATCCTGCCCAGACCCAAGTTGTCCACGAAGCTTTCATGCCTAATAAAAATGAAGTCGAATGGGCGAAGAAAGTGGTAGCAACATTGTCAGAATCTATAGAGACAGGAAGCGGTATTGGAGCGTTTAGGTTAGAAGGAAAAATGATCGACGCCGTTCATTATAAACAGGCCAAAGGAATTTTGGATGCTCTCGATGAACATAAATAGGGATCCCCTTCGGCACACGAGCTGCAGCTCTAAAGAAAGCTCTAAGAACTTGTAACAGCCTTAAATGTCAGTAATGATTTTTGCATGATCCTATCTTACTACCTCTCCAGTTTCCTCCAGAACCCTTTCGGTACCAGAAGGATTTTTTAGTATATCATATTCATCAAAAAGCTGGTCGAGTGTATTTTTTCTAACAAAATATTCATCCTGGTCAAAATCATCATCGTCTCCATAATATTCGCGTATGATTACTTTAAAAATGCCATCTTTAACCTCTCTTACCAGTAAATCAGCATCCTCACCTTCATATACATAATATTTCACATAGTCGGATATTGGTATCTCTGTTTCCATATTGTTTTATACTCCCTTTTAGAATTGCATTTTCCTGTAAATGGGACGGTATTTTTGTTTACTTTAAAATAAAATTAAAGCTATAAGAATGTATCTACAGCCTACTCCATGCAATACAAACGTTAAGGAATTGCTGGTTTCGTAAATTATGTTCTTTTCTCCTTATATTGAGAAGGGGGTATAATATTCTCGGGTTGTTAACGTAAGTTTTATTGAGCCAAAATTATATGATAAATCATCGCTATGTTTACAGGAATTATCGAAGGTGTTCGTTCTGTTAAATCAGTGTCCAAGACCGGACACAAATCCCCTGAACGACGGGCAGACATGAGGCTGAGCATTGATCTGGGAAATTTGGGAAGAGGATTACGAGTTGGTAGCAGCGTATGCATCAATGGAGCTTGTCTTAGTATTACAAAAATATACAGACTGATAGCGGAATTTGAATTAGTGGAAGAGACAGTAGATCGCACTTGTCTCGGTTTGCTGAGGCCAGGTGATCGGGTAAACGTAGAAAGAAGTTTACGATTGGGAGACAGGCTAGAAGGTCACATCGTGCTTGGTCATGTAGACACTATAGGCATTATTGACGAGATTGCCAAATCTCCCAAGCAAATAACGTTGTGGATAAAAATTAAAAACCACCACTTGTTTGGCTCAATTATCTCAAAGGGCTCAATAGCAATAGATGGCATAAGCCTCACAGTAGTAGACGTAAGGCAAGACAAAATTTCGATTGCTTTAATACCTCACACAGTAGCTAGAACTACACTCGCACTAAAATTAAAGGACGACAAGGTGAATATAGAGATGGATATAGTTGGAAAATATATAGTCAATAATCTAACAAAATTTAAGTAACGACTCAAGTTTTCGTAAAACTATTTAGAGCTCTCAGGAACAAGTAAGGACACCTACAAAATGGGAACTCCTATGGTTGAAGTAAACAGAGTACAGATCAAGGCGGTATGATATTGCTGATTGGACAAAATAAGAATAGCGATCGTAGTAGCAGAATTCAACAGAAGCATAACTTTTCAAATGCTCAAAACAGCTAAGAATGAGGCTCGTAAATTGAAGGCAGAAATCAAATATGTATGCTATGTCCCTGGTTCATTTGATATGCCCCTAATAATTAATGAGTTATTGAAGAAGGA
>Ga0134128_10009514_pt1 | contig 11660 bp, 10 predicted proteins | sample KB31754_FD_96462 | JGI IMG/M metagenome (GOLD analysis project Ga0134128, IMG submission 96462) | Terrestrial soil microbial communities with excess Nitrogen fertilizer from Kellogg Biological Station, Michigan, USA - KB3-175-4 | ecosystem: Environmental > Terrestrial > Soil > Unclassified ...
ACCGGCGGGCCAGGCTCGACCGATATCCGCACGGGCGGCACGGCGGACCCGCATACCGTCACGATGCATAACGGCCGGCTCGTGCCAGGCGGCTTCGCGCTCGAGCGCAACGGGTTCCATTTCGTCGATCATGACACGCAGATGCGCGATTTCTTCGACGAGGACGAAAGCGCGCGGGTCTACTATCCCGAGATGGAAGCGCTGATCAAACGCGAGACCGGCGCATCACGCGTCGTTGTGTTCGATCACACGCTGCGCACCGCCGATGACGAAATGCGCGAGGCGAAGAAGATCCGCGAGGTCGTGCGCCGCGTGCACAACGACTACACCGAATGGTCAGGCCCGCAGCGTGTGCGCGATCTGATGGGTGATGAAGCGGAGGCGCTGCTCAAAAAGCGCTTCGCCATCGTACAATGCTGGCGGCCGATCCGTCATCCGGTCGAGACCTTCCCCCTCGCGCTCTGCGACGCGCGCAGCATGGTGTTCGAGGATTTCGTCATTTCCGAGCGCCGCTATCCCAATCGCGTCGGTCAGACCTACGCGGTGAAATACAATCCCAAGCACGAATGGTTCTGGTTTCCGCTGATGCGCCGCGACGAAGCGCTGGTCTTCAAGGTCTTCGACTCGGAACGGAACGGCGGCGCGCGCTGGACGGCGCATACCGCTTTCGATGATCCGAGCGCGCCGCCGAATGCCCGGCCGCGCGAGAGCATCGAAATCCGCACGCTCGCCTTCTTCGATTAGGTCCAGCTAGCGCCTCGCGCCGCGCTCGCCTAAGCTCGGCCCAATCGCATCGATTGGGAGGGCAAGCATGCGGATCTTTTCCTATCGCCACGGCAATACGCCCGGCGTCGGCGTCATGGCCGATAAAGAGAGCTTCGTCGCGCTCGGCGAGGCGGCGCCCGATCTGCCGAAGACACTGAAAGGAATTCTCGAGCAGCCCAACGGGCTCGAGCGCGCCAAGGCCGCGGCCGCGACCAAAAAAGGGCTGAAGGGCCTCGCCAGCATCACTTTCGATCCGGTGATTCCCGATCCGCAAGCGATCTGGTGTTTGGCGCTCAATTACAAGCTCCACATCAACGAGACCGGCCTCACCACCTCGGCGAAATATCCCCAGATCTTTCTGCGCATGCCGTGCACGCAGGTGGGACACAATCGCCCGATCCTCTGCCCCGATCCCAAAGTCGCGGTGAAATACGAATATGAAGGCGAGCTCGCGGTGATCATCGGGAAGGGTGGGCGCCACATCCCGGTCGAGAAGGCGCTCGATCACGTCGCCGGCTACTCGTGCTACAACGAAGGCTCGGTGCGCGAATATCAGGGCCACAATCGCCAATTCGGCCTGGGCAAGAATTTCGAACAATCCGGGAGCTTCGGCCCCTGGCTGATGACGCCGGATGAATTCGGCGATTGGCAAAAGCATCACATCATCACGCGCGTGAACGGCATCGAGCGCCAGAAGGCGACGCTCGATCTGATGGTCTTCGGCGTGCCGCAGCTCATCAATTATCTGAGCCAGGGTTATTACCTACGCCCGGGCGACGTGATCGTCAGCGGCTCGCCGGGCTCGCTGCCGCTGCATGCGGGCGAGAAGCCGACTTCGAAGAACGAAGGCGGCGTCTATGTCGAGGGCATGGTGCAGATGAAGCCGGGCGATGTGTGCGAGGTCGAGATCGACGGTCTCGGCACGCTCAGCAACCCGGTCGTCGCCGACGCCAAAGCGGAATATCAGACGACGCTGTTCACGCCGCGCTGATCCGCCGGCGCGGCGCGGCGCCGCTCAGAATTCGATCGCCAGCTTGCCGAAATGCTTGCCCTCGGCGATGGCGGCGATCGCGCCGCGCGTCTGCGCAAAGCCGAAGCGGTGCTCGTCGATCACCGGCTTGATGCGGTGCTTGTCGATGAAGCGCACCATGGCTTCGAAATCATCGCGCGAGCCCAGGGTGATCGCCTGCAGGCGCAGCCCGCGCGTCACGACCCTGCCGAGCTCGATCTCCGCCGTCGCGCCGGAGAGCACGCCGATCAGCGCCACGGTGCCGCCGGTCCGAACCGCGCGAATCGATTGCGCCAGGGATTGCGCCCCGCCGAGCTCGATCACGCAGTCGGCGCCCCGTCCGGCGAGGCGGCGCAACTCCGCCGCCCATTCCGGCTGGATGCGATAATTGATGCCATGCTGCGCGCCCAAAGCGCGGGCGCGCGTGAGCTTCTCTTCGCTCGATGAGGTGACCACCACCGTTGCGCCCAGCGCGTGCGCGAATTGGAGCGCAAACAGCGAGACGCCGCCGGTCCCCTGCGTCAGGACAAGATCGCCCGGCTTCACGCCCGCGAGCGCGTTCCAAGCGGTCAGCGCGGCGCAGGGCAGGGTGGCTGCCTCGACGGCGCTGTAGCCTAGCGGCGCTTTGACCACGGCCTCTTGGCGGAGTTTCATCTGCTCGGCCATCACGCCATCGACCGATCCGCCCAGCGTCGCGCGGCGATGCTCATCGCGCATCGGCCCGCTCAGCCAGTGCGGCATGACGATAGGGCAGACAAGGTCGCCCGGTTGGGCACGCGTTACGCCAGGCCCAACGGCCGCGACAATCCCGGCGCCGTCGCTCAGCGGAATGATGGGCAGTGCGCCGCTTTCGCGCCCATAGCCGCCGCGCGCGAATACGAAATCGCGAAAGTTCACCGTCGCCGCGCGCATGGCCACGAGCAGCTCGCTCGCCTCCGGGGGCGCGGGCGCGGCACGTTCGCCGAGGGCGATCTGCTCCAAACTCCAGCCAGTTAGCTCGATCACTTTCATCGCGGTATCACCTTAGCAATGGTGGCTTGCCTGCCACATCGCGATTTTCATTCAAGCGCCATCTGCCGAATCTCCGCATGCCATGCGAGGAAGTTGTTGATTCACGCGCCGAGCGGTGAGACTGTGAGGCGGGCTGAGCGCATGTCGGCGCTGCCAATCACCGAATAGAAGCGGCGATCTCACGCCAGCCGTCAAACTGAAAGGGGAGTCTTATGAGCAAGCAGGCACTCGTCGAAGCGCTGAAGAAGACCGGTCTCACCACTTCGGTGGCCAACAAGGCCGTCGACGCGGTTACGGGGTTGATCGCGAAGGAGCTCAAAAAGGCGCAAAAGTTCAGCATTCCGGGCTTCGGTTCCTTCCATGTCAGCAAGCGGGCGGCACGCATGGGCCGCAATCCGCGCACCGGCGAGCCGATCAAGATTCGGGCGAGCAAGGGCGTGCGCTTCAAGGCGGGTGCCAAGCTGAAGGGCTCGCTCTGATCCCGCACCCGCCAACGGTCTGACGACACACATATTTCGCTGGCCGCGGCAAGCATTTGCCGCGGCTGGTTTCATCTCATACTATCCCGGCGCGATGAGTTTTACGCCCCGTGAATTCCGCGACGCGCTTGGCCTGTTTCCTACCGGCGTCGCCATCGTCACCACCGTCGACGCGCAGGACCAGCCGGCCGGTATTACCGTCAACTCCTTCACCTCGGTCTCGCTCGACCCGCCGCTGATCCTGGTGTCGATCGCCCGCACCAGCCGCAATTTCGATCTCTTCAACACGGTCGATCACTTCGCGGTCAACCTGCTGCGCGAGGAGCAGCGCCACGTGTCGAGCGCTTTCGCGAGCCCGACCGCCGATCGCTTCGGGGCGGTTAAACATCGGCGCGGCCACCGCAATACGCCGCTCATCGACTCCCATCTCGTGTCGTTCGAGTGCGAGACGTATGCCCGGCATGACGGCGGCGACCATGTCTTGCTGATCGGGAAGGTGCTGCGGATCAACCACGATCCGAGCCTGCCGCCCAAGCCGCTGCTCTATTTCCGCGGCCAGTATCGCGAGCTATCCGAGCAGCACGCCGAGCTCGCGCCGTTCCGCCTCGAAGGCTGGTAAAAGCGCTTCTACCGCTTGTCCCAGCCGGGCACGGGATAGCGCGGCTTGTTGATCATCCCCTCGCCGTAGATCGGTACAACCTTGCCGTCCTGGATCTGGACGGCGATCTGCGGCACGTCGATCTGCCCGTTTGCGGCGAATTTAACGTGCGCGAACAGGCTCTGGAAATCGCTCGCGGCGATTGCGTCGCGCACCGCCTTCTTGTCGAGCGAGCCGGCCTTGGCGAGCGCCTTGGCATAGACCTCGACATCGGCTGCGGCCGAGGCGGCGTGATAATCGGGCTCGTAACCGAACTTCGCGATATACGCCTCGTTGAAAGCCTTGTCGTCGCCGAAATAATCATCCTTGAGCGCGCCGGTCGGGACCCAAGGCGTCATGCCGAAGGCGAATTCGGCATCCTTATCGAGCGCCTTGCGGAAATCGGCGGTGGGCGGGCCAACCGTGTACGCGGTCAAATCCTTGGCACTGACATTGAGGCTCTTTGCCTGGCGCATCTCGTTGAGCACCTCGGCAAGCAGCCCGCCCCAGAGGATGACATCAGGCTGCTTCGATTTGACCAGCGTGAGCACGGAGGAGAAATCCGCGCTGTTGGCGGAGTATTGCTGATCGAGCACGGTGTCGAGCCCGGCTTTTTTCAGCAATTCGCGCGTTCCCTGCGCGACCGAGACGTCGAACGCGTCATCCGCGGTGATCAGCGCGACCGTCTTCGGCTTGGGATCAAGCTGCCCCATCATCGCGATGGTGCTGCTGAAATAATCCTCGGCGCGCGGCAGCGTGCCAAACACCCACTTATAGCCGCGGCTGAAGATCTGACTGGCGGCGCCGCCGCCTTGCACCATCGGCATCTGGAACTTCTCGGCGACCGAGGTATCAACCAGAACCACTGCGCTCGAATAGGAGCCGAGCAGAAAGTCGACTTTGTCCTGCGTGATCAGCTTGGTGTAGAGCTGCACGTCGAGATTCGTGTCGGACTGATTGTCGAGAATATCGAGCTTCAGATTGTATTTCTTGTCGCCGACGGTGATGCCGCCCTTCTCATTGATCTTGTCGATCGCGAATTGATAGCCGTCGCGGTAATAGCGGCCGGTATTGGCATCCTTGCCGGTCAGCTGGACGGCCGTGCCGAGCGTGATGGTGTTGGTCTGCGCCAACGCCGGCCCGGCGCCGAGCGCGGCCATCACCGGTACGATGGCCCAAAGATGCTTCATGAGATGTCTCCCTGCGAACAACCCTTTGCCGCGATGATGGCTGTGTTATCCGGGCTTCGCAAGCGCTGCGGCCTCGGCTAGCCTGCCGCAATGATCCGTGTCACCTCGCACATTGCGCTCGATGAAAGCGAGATCGTCGAGCAGTTCATCCGGGCGAGCGGTCCGGGCGGTCAGAATGTGAACAAGGTCGCGAGCGCGGTGCAGCTGCGCTTCGATGTCGATGCCTCGCCGGCGCTCGATGGCGAGACGCGCCAGCGCCTCCGCACGCTGGCCGGCCGCCGGCTGAACCGCGAGGGCGTGATCGTGATCACGGCCGAGCGCTTCCGGACTCGCGAGCGCAACCGCACCGATGCGCTCGAGCGCTTGGTTGAGCTGATCCGCCGGGCGGCGGAGCGCCCCAAGACCCGCCGGCCGACAAGAGCGACTGCCGCAGCGCGAGCGAAACGGCGCGAGGGCAAGACCCGGCGCGGGCAACTCAAGCGGCTGCGGCGGCCTTATGCTGGTGAGGAGAGCTAGCCGGCCGTTTTTCCCTCGGCATGCGCTGGTATATAATCATGTGCTGCCAATCAGGGAGTCCGGCATGTCATCGGCGAGCGATTGGGAAATTCCGCAACACGCGCAGCCCCGGCAGGAGGATTGGAACTTCGATCTCGACCAGGCGCTCGCTTCCTGCCTGACCGTTCGCGCGACAATTCCGACTGACGGTTACACCGCACAAACCCTCGGCACGGAGCGCGCCGGCAACGGCGTCATCATCCGCGAGGACGGCGTCGTCCTCACCATCGGCTATCTCATTACCGAGGCCGAGACGATCTGGCTCAACACGGCCGACGGCCGGGCGCTGCCGGGTCATGTTCTCGCCTATGACCAGGAAACCGGCTTCGGCCTGATCCAGGCGCTCGGCCGGCTGAAGCTGCCGGCAATGAAGCTTGGCCATTCAGCCACGGCGCGGCCCGGCGATCGGGTCGTGGTCGCCGGCGGCGGCGGGCGCAAACATGCGATCTCGGCAAAGATCGCGGCGAAGCAGGAATTCACCGGCTATTGGGAATATCTCGTCGACGACGCGCTCTTCACCGCGCCGGCGCACCCTAATTGGGGCGGCACGGCGCTGATCGGCGGCAATGGCGAATTGTTGGGGATCGGCTCATTGCATCTGCAGCAGGGGGGCGAGAAGGGCACGCCCGAGCATCTCAACATGCATGTGCCGATCGATCTCTTGAAGCCGATCTATGACGATCTGCTGATGCTCGGCAAACCCAATCATCCGCCGCGGCCGTGGCTTGGTCTCTATGCGACCGAAGTCGACAGCAAGGTCGTGGTCGCGGGCCTCGCCAATGCCGGACCGGCGCGCCGCGCCAATCTCAAGACCGGCGACATCATCCTCGCGGTCGGCGGCGAAGAGATCGGCGATCTCGCCGGCCTCTATCGCAATATCTGGCGGCAAGGGAAAGCGGGCGTCGATGTCCCGCTGCTCGTCTATCGCGACGGCAAGACCATCGATCTGCATGTTCATTCGGCAGATCGTGCGCGCTTCCTGAAAGCGCCAAGCATTCACTAGCGACTAGAGATCACCGGCGGCGGAGATTGCGGACCTCGCGCAACTCGGCGCCTTCGAACTTGGCGCGGGTTGCGGTCGCATCCTTGAAATTCGCATTGTGCAGATCGGCATCGCGCAGATCGGCATGCTCGAGCATCGCGCCCGAGAGATCGGCGCTCGCCAGCTTTGCCTGGCGCAATTGCGCTGCGGTGAGATCGGCGCCGGCAAGCTTCGCGCCCTCGAGATTGGCAGGGAAATCGTATTTGCGATCGCCGACATTCTCGAGGGGCATGAGATTGGCCTGGGTGAGCGTCGCACCCGCAAGATGGGCGCGCACCAGTTTGGCGCCGCGCAGATCGGCACCGTCGAGCCGCGCATCGCGCAGATCGGCGAGCGAGAGATCGCACATCGCGAGCGAGGCTCGAGTGAGGTCGGCGCCGCGCAGCACGGCGCGCGCGAGGACGCCGAGCGCCAGTTTCGCGTTGCTGAGCGAGCAACCCGAGAGATCATAATCGCTGAGCACCGCGCGCTTGCCTTCCTTGCCATGGCTGTCGAGCCAAAGCTGATGATCGCGCAGGACATCCTGGAGCTGCTTGGCATCGAGCTTGTTGAGGCTGACGCCCTGCAGATCTTCGATTGCCGCAGCAGAGGCGAGCAGTTCGCGGTCGAGGATCGCGCCGCTGACATCGACGCCGCGCAGCTCCGCGCCGACGAGCTTGGCGTTGGAGAGGATCGCACCGCGCAAGGTCGCGCCGCAAAGATTGGCGCCGCTGAGATTGGCACGCTCCAGCACGGCGCCGGTGATGTTGGCGTGGCGCAGATCGGCGCCCGAAAGGTCGGCGTTGGACAGATTCGCGTCGGTCAGATTCGCGCGGATGAAGGCGGCGCCGGAAAGATTGGCGCCGGAGAAATCGCAATCATGCGCCTCGACCGAGGAAAGATCGGTGCGCGGCGTGTCGTCGACGGTTGCACCCGCCTCGAGCCCCGCGAGCTGGATCGGCGCCAGTTTGCTCATATCCGCATCGGGCAGCTTGGCGTTGTTGAGCTGCGCGCCGCGCAAACAGCTCGAGCGCAGATCGGCGCCGGTCAGATCGGCGCCGTTGAGATTGGCGGCGCGCAGATCGGCGGTCGAGAGCTTCGCCTCGCGCAGCACGGTGTTCTTGAGGATCGCGCGATGAAGTCGCGCGCCAGTCAGATCGGCGCCGGTGAGATCGTGATCGCTGAGATCGGCGGAAGAGAGATCGTAATACGCCAGCACGGCGCGCCGGCCGGCCGCCTCGCGCGCGAGATAGAGTTCATGAAGCTGGAGTATCTGCCGCAATTCTTGCGGCGTCAGCTGGCGCAGTTCGCCCAGCCCAAGGTTACGATTTCCGTCCATTTCGGCATTAAAGCCGGAGACCTCTTACCAAGCCCTGAAGGCTTGGATTTACGGTAACTTGGTCGCGTCCCCTAAGCACTGTGGGAGACGACGAGCGCCCGCCACGATGCTAGATCGTCCAGCCGTTCGCTCAGCTCCTCCGAGATCTGAGGCGGCAAGGGCAAGAGCGGCGGCAGCACCTCGCGCCAGCACGCCAAATTGGTAACCTGAGCAAGCATCTCTTTCGGCGCCTGCGGCGTCGGATAGTGATCGAAGACCTGGCGCAACGTGGTTAATGCCATCTGAAGCCCGTCGGCTTCGCGGCTTTCCCATTCTTCATGGACCGCGCCGGCCAGGGGCGCCGTGAGATTAAGCGTCGCCGAGATAGAGCCCTGGCCGCCGGCGCGCAGCGTCTCGAGCAGAAGGCGCTCGGTTCCGGAAAAGATTGCGAGCTCGGGAAAACTCGCGATCAGCGCTTTGGTGGTTGGCCAGTCGCCGGCGCCGTTCTGCACGCCCGCGATAATCGCGCCGAACTCGCGGCGCAGCCGCATGATCAGCGCGTCGGTAATCGGAGCGCCCGAGGCTTGCGGCCGGTGATGCAGCACGGCGCGTATCTGCGGCGCGCCGACGCGCTCGAGCAGCGTCGCGTAGAAGCGGAAGAGTCCTTCCTCGCCGGTATCGCGATAGTAAAACGGCGGCAGCAGCAGCGCGGCCGCCGCACCCGCGGCCGCGATCGCTTTGGTCATCGTCACCGCTTCATCGAGCGCACATGAGCCACCGCCGACGATCATCTGCGCCAGCGGCAGACCGGCGGCGCCGGCGGCGTCGATCATGCCAAGGCGCTGGCGCAGCGAGAGCGAATTCGCCTCGCCGGCCGTCGCGAGCATGACGAGGCCGGTGCAACCATTGCCGAGCAGCCAGCGGCAATGCGCGAAGAGAGTTTTGGTGTCGGGCTCCAGCGCCTCGGTGAAGGGCGTCACCAAAGCGGCTAAGACGCCGCGCGGCAGGTCGGTCATGGCATACCTCGCGCCGCTATCTTGTGACACAATGCGCGCGCCAGGAAGGGCGGAAAGCCAAGAGGTGAGCATTTCCGAAAGCGGCGCGATCGAAATCGACCTGACGGCTGTGTTGGTCGCCGTCACGGGCGAGGAGCCGCGCGTGCTCACCATTCAGGATGGCCGCGCGCTGCCATCCGGGCCCTTTGAATCGGGGCACCGCTCGCTACAGACCGGGCTGCGCTCCTGGGTCGAGCGGCAAACCCATCATCCGCTTGATTACCTCGAGCAGCTCTACACTTTTGCCGATCGTGACCGCACCCTCGATGGCGCGCGGGTCGTCGCGATTTCCTATCTTGGCCTGACCCGCGAGGCCAAAGCCACCGGCGAACAGGATCCCGGCTGGCGTAACTGGTATCGCTATTTGCCCTGGGAGGATTGGCGCGAGGGACCGCCGGCTTTCATGCCGGCGGTCGAAAAGCGCTTGGATGCCTGGGCGGCAGCGGCGGGCGATTCGGTGCAGCGCCGCGCGCGGCAGCAGCGGGTCGACGCGGCCTTCGCCTTTTCCGACAAGCACTGGAACGAGGAGCTTGTGCTGCAGCGCTACGAGCTGCTTTACGAGGCTCAGCTCGTCCCCGAAGCCGGCCGCGCCAAATCGATTCCCGACCCGCTGCCGGGCGAGCCGATGATGCATGACCACCGCCGCATCCTCGCCACCGGCATCGCGCGCCTCCGCGCCAAGATCAAATACCGCCCGGTGGTGTTCGAGCTGATGCCCGAAAGCTTTACGCTGCTCGATCTCCAGCGCGCGGTCGAGGCGCTCGCCGGGCTGCGCCTGCACAAGCAGAATTTCCGCCGCTTGATCGAGCAGCAGGGCCTCGTCGAAGAGACCGGCAAGGTATCGACCGAGACCGGCGGCCGGCCGGCGAAGCTGATGCGCTTCCGCCGCGAGGTGCTGCTCGAGCGCGCGATTTCCGGTGCGCGGCTGCCGGTCGTGCGCTCGGCCTAAGTGTCTATTCAGCGGGAATCGTTTCGGCCTCGCTCGTCCGCGCCGCCCTGAGCTTGGCGCGCTGCGCCGCCGTCGCCGCCTCGTCGACCGAGAGATCGTCTTTGACGATCACGCCGTAGAATTTCGCCGCCGCCTCGCGGCTGACGAATTCGTTGAGCACATCCTCGCGCACGCGCGCGACCTGACGCTCCAAGGGATCTCCCCAGCCGCCGCCGCCGCCGGTCAAGGTCGACATCACACTGTCCGCCGGCAGCGGCGTACGGAACCCATAGTTCGGCTTGAAATCATTATCGCCCGGCTTCTTCACGAAGCATTCCGAATAGCTGCCGTTCATGCCGCCCCAAAGTCCCCAGGGCGGGCAGCCGCGGCGATCCGACCGGCCAAGGTTCCAACGTCCATCGACCAAGCTGCGGGCGCGCACGTTGAGGCCGACGCCGCCGCGGAACTTGCCGGGCCCACCGCTATCCGGGCGGAAGCCGCGATTCTCGACGAGGATCGGCACTTTCAACTCCATGGCCTCGATCGAGCCGTTGCGGACATCACCCTGGCAGATCGAGACGCTGCCATTCTCGCCGTCTTCGGTCGGGCGCCCGCCCCAGCCGGCGCCTTCGATCGATTGCGTCACGAAGCGGCGGTTGGTCTTGGGATCGATACCGGAGAAAATGATCGAGCCGCCGCCCATCGTACCGTGATGCGCCGCCGGCGTCCGATCCGGCATCGCCGGCGCGAGCGAGCGCACGATGACATCGACCACCGTCGGCAGGATGCGGCTCCAGCCGGTCATCGGCGCCGGATAGCGTGCCATCATGATCGAGCCCTCCGGCAGCACGATATCGAGAGCGCGGAACGATCCTTCATTCACCGGCGCCAGCGGCTGGGTTATGGCTTTGTAGGCGATGCGCGCGCCCGCGAGCGTCCGCGAGTTGAGCCCGCGATTGCGCTCTTTCTCGCAGCCCGACAGATCGATGATCATGCTGCCGCGCTCAACGGTGACCTTGGCATGGATGTTGATGCGCTCGACACCGTTCGGGGTGTTGTCGTCGAGGAAGGCCGAGGCTTCGTAGACGCCGTCCTTGATCTCAGCGACGACGGCACGGCATTTCGCTTCGGTCTCGTCGAAGATGCGCGCCACGGCGGCCTGCATCGTGTCCTTGCCGTAGCGCTGATAAAGCTCGTCGACGCGGCGCAAGGCGAGGCGGCAGGCGGCGATCTGCGATCGCAGATCGCCCATCGAGCTTTCCGGGAAGCGGATGTTGTCGCGGATCACCTGCTGCAAGGTCTCGTCGAGCACGTCGCGGCGATAAAGCTTCAGCTGATTGAGCTGCAGGCCTTCGGCCCACGGATCGGGGCAATCGGCGCCGGCCCCGAACCCAGTGCTGGTGCCGCCGACATCGATCCAATGCGCGCGCACCATCGAGAAGAGCTGCAGCTCGCCCTCGTAGAAATAGGGCATGTAGATGACGATGTTGTTGAGATGCTGCCCGGCGACGGCCTGGTGATTCATGATGATGACGTCGCCCGGCGCAAAGCCTTCGCAGCCGTATTTCTTCACGCCGTCGGTGATGATGATGCCGAGATCGGCGACGAAATGCGAAACACCGCCGACATTCTGACAGAGGAGCTCGCCATCGGCATTGACGAGGGCGGTACAAAAATCGCGCACCTCGTAGA
>Ga0134128_10009515_pt1 | contig 11660 bp, 10 predicted proteins | sample KB31754_FD_96462 | JGI IMG/M metagenome (GOLD analysis project Ga0134128, IMG submission 96462) | Terrestrial soil microbial communities with excess Nitrogen fertilizer from Kellogg Biological Station, Michigan, USA - KB3-175-4 | ecosystem: Environmental > Terrestrial > Soil > Unclassified ...
AGCTGCACATCGAGGTCGGCGGCAAGCGCGTCCACCTCATTCAGGTGGGGCCGGCCCACACGGTCGGCGACACGCTGGTTCATTGTCCCGATCAACGCATCGTCTACACCGGCGACATACTCTTCATCGAAGGAACGCCGATCATCTGGGCCGGCCCGGTGAGCCGCTGGATCGCCGCTTGCGAGCGCATCATGGCACTCGATGTCGATATCGTCGTGCCGGGCCACGGACCGATCACCGACAAATCGGGCGCGGCGGAGGTCCGCGATTATCTGCGCTTCGTCGATCGCGAAGCGCGCAAGCGCTATGACGCGGGGCTCACTGTCGAGGAGGCGGTCGAGGACATTGGTCTCGGCCGCTATGCGCGCTGGATCGATGCCGAGCGCGTCGTCGTCAATGTGCAGAAGCTCTATGAGGAATATGGCTGGAAGGAGCACAAGACCTTCATGCAGCTCTTCGATCTGATGGGGCTTCTGTGGCGCCGCCGGCAGGATGGCGCGCGCAACGGCGCTTGACCGGCAGCGTAGAAACAACAATACGGGGCGCGTTTGTGCGCGCGGTGTCTTGGGGAGGAAATCATGATTCGCTTGTCAATTCTGTGCGCCGCGGGGGCGGTGAGCGCGGCGCTGTCGGTCGCGCCGGCTGTCGCCGAGACGAAGATCGTGCTGCTCTATACCGGCGCCTCGAGCATCGCGAGCGCCTACGTCGCCAAGGACCAGCATTTCTTCGACAAGCGCGGGCTCGATGTCGAACTGATGATCACGCCCAATGGCAGCACGATCCCGGCGGCGCTGGTCGGCGCTTCCGCGCAGATCGGCATTCCCACGCCGACCGTGCTTCTGCAGGCGAACGAATCCGGGCTCGACCTTGTCACGGTTGCCGGTGGGGAGGTCTTCCCCACGCCGACGCGCATGGCGCTGATGGCGCGGCCTGCCGCCGGGATCAAAGGCGCCGCCGATGTCTCGGGCAAGAAGATCGGTGTGCCGGGCCTTAACGGCGTCATCGATCTCATGACACGGAAGTGGATCAAAAGCAGCGGCGGCGATCCGGGGCAGGCGACTTTCCTCGAGGCGTCCATTCCCGCCGGTCCCGACATGCTGCAATCGGGCCAGGTCGATGCAGTCGCGAGCATCGATCCGTTCATTCAGCGCATCGAAGCGGCCAAGACCGCGGCGGTCGTCGGCGAGCTCAACAGCATCGTGCCCGCCGGCGCCTATGCCGTGACCTATGTGGCGACGCGCGAATGGACGAAGAAGAACGCCGCGGCGGTGAAGGAATTCCACGCCGCGCTCGAGGAGGCGAATGCTTTCGCCAAAGATCCGAAAAATCTCCAATCGCTGCGCCAGAGCATCTCGACCTACACGAAGCTGCCGATGGCGGTGGTGGAGACGCTGCCGCTGCCGCCGAACCTCGATGCCGCCAACCGGCCGGACGGGATGCGCTTCTGGATCGACCTCGCGCTCGAGAACAAGATGATCAGCAAGGCCCCAGACCCGGCAACGTTGTTCGCGCCTTAATCCCGTCCTGCGCCGCTGCTCGCCTCAGGCGCTCTCCTCTTCCGGGCGCGTGTCCGGCATTGCCGCGAGGGCGAGCAGCACGGCGAGGAGGCCGATGAACCCGAGCCCCAAGAGCGCGGCGGGATCGCCCAATTGGTCGGCCATCCAGCCGCCGAGAGCGGTGCTGAACGTGCCGCCGATCCCCATGAAGAAGCCGATGAAGCCGAGCGAAAGGTTGTAGTGGCCGGAATGGCCGGCAATGTCGCTGGTGATCAGCGGCACCAACACGCCGATCGCGGCGGCGGCAATGCCGTCGAGCGCCTGCGCCATTACGAGGATGCTCGGATGACCGAGCAGCGGCGCAAAGATGACACAGCGGAGCGGCAGCGCGGCGAGACCGATGATCAAAACGAAGCGGCGGCCGCGCGTTTCGGCCAGCCGGCCGATCGCCGGCGAGATCACCGCGACGATGAGCTGCGGCAGCACGATGCAGGCGGCGATGGTCACGCTCGCGAAATCGCCGACATTCTTGTTGAGCACGGTGCTGACCAGCGGCAAGGTCGCGGCATTGCCGAAGGTGAAGAGCGCGACGCAGCTCGCCAAGACGAAGAGGCGCCGATCCTCGAGCAATTTCAGGATTGGCTTCGCATGGCTCGTCTCATCGGCGCGCACGGCCGCGGCGATGCGCGGCGCTTTGAGGCGCGAAAGCGGCGCCATGAATGCCCAGGCGGGCAGCGTCAGCAGCGCGGTCAGGAAGAAGATCGAGCGCTCGGCGAAATAATAGCCGCACGCCCCCATCAGCGCTGCGCCGACCGCATTGCCGATCGAGGCGTAGCGCGCGTTGCGTCCGAGCCTGAGGCCGAGCGCATGCGGCCCGGCGACGGCAAGGCTGATCGCCGCGATCGCGGGGCCGAGCATGCAGCTCGCGAAGGCATGCAGGATCTCCGCGATATAAACGAAGAGCTGCACCGGATAGACGGCGAACATCAAGGCGCAGAGGGTGAAGGAAAGAATGCCGATGCGCGCCGCATGAACCTTGCTGTGCATCGCATCGACCAGCGCGCCGGCCGGGAGCTGGCTCGCCATCGCGGCCGCCGTGCCGAGGCTGAGCGCGAGCCCGATCGCGGTTTGCGACCAGCCCTGGCTCGCGAGGTAGATCGCAATGAACGGGCCGAAGCCCGTCTGGATATTGGCGACAAAGAGATTGAGATGGTCGAGACCGCGGCTCGCGGCGGCGATGTCGCCCTGATCGCTCGATGATGTGCAGGATTGGCTTCCCCGCAAGACGCGGCGGCCCGTCAGGGTTCGTCCGCTGCCGGCGCGGGCGGCAACGGCGGCGCGGTTGCGTCGGGCGGGGCCGGTTCGGACGGCGTTCCTTCGCTTGGCGCCGGCGCTGTCTCCGTGGGCGGTGTCGCGACCGGCGCAACGTGGCCGGGTCCGGCGATGACGCTGATGCTTTTGTCGTCGGGCTTATATTCCCGCGCCGATTGCACATCGGCGCGGCTGAGATCGAGCTTCAGCGGGGTCTTGGAATCAGGCGCATAGAATTGCAGCAAGCGCCAATCGACGGCGATCTTGCGCGTGCCGACGCCGAGAAAGCCGCCGAAATCGATGACCACGGCGCGCGGCTCCTTGTTCGCGTCGAACAGCACATCGACGACGAGACCCATATCCTCGCCGGCGGTGCCGCTTACCTTCTTGCCCAAGATCGCGCGCGCATCGGCGGCGGCGAGCGTCTGGAGATTGGCGGGCGGTGCCGATGGCGCCGCCTCGGTGGCCAGCGGTGGTGATGGTGCCGGCGCGTTCGGCGCTGTTGGCGCAGGCGCTGACGGCGTGGATGCGTCTTGCGCCGCAGCGCTCGCCGCCCAGCAAGCGATCAGCAAGGTCGCTAGCGCCGGTGCGCGCCTCATGCGACGAGCACGATCTCGATCGGCCCGTCGCGCCGTGTGACATAAAGCGCGGCGGCGCCATGGCTGCGCCGCAACACGATATCGGCGGCGGAATCGCGCAAGCGCAAATTGGTGAGACAAAGCTCATCCATCCAATCCGGCAGGGTGGGACGGATGAGCAGCACCCGCCCGGCCTCGACATCGAAGGTGAGGCCGAGCGTCGCGCCGAGCATCGCGAAGACCGCGGCCGACGACCACGCTTGCGGCAGACAGGCGACAGGATACGACGTCGGCCCCATGCCCTTGCGCCGCGCGAAGCCGCAGAAGAGCTCGGGCATGCCCTTCATCTCGCTGAACAGCATGGCATCGAACATCGCGGTCAGGAGTTTGAGCAGCGGCTGCTTCAGCCCATAGCGGCCGAAGCCCATTGCGATGATGCCGTTGTCATGCGGCCAGATCGAGCCGTTGTGATAGGACATCGGGTTGTAGCGCGCTTCGCCGTCGGCGACGGTGCGAATGCCCCAATCCGAAAAGGAAGCCGGTGTCATCAGCGTCGCGGCGACGCGCTCGGCGCGCGCTTGCGATGTGAGCCCCGAGAAGAGGACATGTCCCGCATTGGAGGCGCGCACGCGGCATGGTTTTTTCTTGCCATCGAGCGCCAAGGCGTAGGTGTCGATCTCCTCGAGCCAGAACGCGCGCTCGACCTTCTCGGCCAGCGCATCGGCTTTGGCGCTGAGCGCGGCGGCCCGCTCCGCCCGATCGAGCTTCTTCGCCAATACCGCTGCGCCCTTGTAGGCGCCGTAGGCGTAAGCCTGCACCTCGATCAGCGCGATCGGCCCTTCGGCGAGGCGGCCATCGGCGTGGAAGATGGAATCGCCGCTGTCCTTCCAGCCCTGGTTGACGAGCCCGTCTTTCGAGGTGCGGCCATATTCAAGGAAGCCGTCGCGATCGCGATCGCCGTATTCCTCCATCCAGCGCAGCGCCGCCTCGATATGCGGCCACAGCGTCTCGATCAGCGCGCGATCGCCGGTGCGCGCGTAATACGCAGCGGCGAGCACGATGAACAGCGGCGTCGCATCGATGCTGCCGTAATAGCAGCCGAAAGGCACCTCTTTCAGCGCCGCCATTTCGCCCTTGCGGGTCTCGTGGAGGATCTTGCCGGGCTCGGCATCGGCTGCGGGGTCGATGGCGGTCGCCTGTTTGGCCGCGAGAAAGCGCAGCGTGCCGGCGGCGAGGGTCGGATCGAGCCAGAGACATTCGAGCGCGGTGATCAGCCCGTCGCGGCCGAAAGCGGTCGAGAACCACGGCACGCCGGCATACGGGTAAAGCCCGTACGGCGTCTCGGTGATCAGCAAATCGAGATTGGCCCGCGAATGGCTGAGCCAGGTGTTGAACGATTCATTCGAGGTGTAGAGATCGGCGGTGCGCTGTTGGCGGTCGTGCAGCCGTTTCTCGGCGCCGGCAACCGCATCGCCGCGCGATTGCGTGGAAACAGCACGCCTGTCTTCGACCCGGAAGGTGAAGTGCAGCGCCGTGCGTCCGCCGGGCGGCAGCTCGATCTCCCAGCGCGCCTTGTGATCGCGGATCGCCTGCGGCCGCGGCTCGAACGTGATGCTGAGACGCCGCACGATTTCGTCGAGACCGCGATAAGCGAGGGTGACGCCATCGAGTCGAAGCTCGTCGGGCAGGCGCGTGCCGCGCCGCTTGCGTGGCGTGCCGCGCACTTCGAACATATCGGCGAAATCTGCATCGAAGCCGAGCTCGATGCTGAGGGTGGCGGCGGCGTGGCCGAAATTCCGCAACTCGACGGTCTCGAAGAAGCTGCGCTCGCCGACCACCGCGCTGCGCCGAAGATGCACCGTGTCGCGCGGCAGGACCATATGGCCATGCTCGAGCTGGTCGGGATTGGCGAGATCGACCTCGAGCGTCGCGTTCTCCTCGGTCACGGTCGAGGAGAGCAGCAGCGGCACCTCGTTGTTCACCGCCAAGCTCAGGCGCGAGAGGTAGCGCGTATCCTCGAAGAAGAAGCCTTCGGCGGCGGTGGCCGCTTCGATGTTCCCGAATTCGTCGAGGATCGCGAGACTGTCGCCATTCTTCAGCACGCGGCGCGCATGCCGCATCGCCGTGTTGGAGGGGATATAAAAAGGTGAAACGTTTTCGACGTCCGCGAAAGGGGCGCTGTCGGCTGGCATAATTCCTACCGCTTTGTCGTTTTTACTGCTTTTCCCAGGGGCCAGAGCAGCCGCGAATGCCAAGCCACGCTGAAGCCGCGTCAATTCCCTAAAGACGCCGGGCCACGCTCGGGTTCCGCCGGAGATCGGAAAGCGATCAGCTACGTTGCCGTCCGGAGCCGCATAGTCGCGGGTTCTTCCGCGTTGATCGTGCCCGGGCTGCGTTTATCGCGCGGCGGGACGAATTTCAACAATGCCGCGCCGAGATCGCCGCGAAATCGCGCGAGCTCATGGGCGTCGAAATCCGCGAACACCGCGCGCTCGAGCCGGTCGACCGCGCGATTGCAGCGATCCAGCCGGCGAATGCCGCCGGCGGTCAAGCGGATGTCGAGGACGCGGCCATGCGCCAGCGATTTACTGCGTACGATAAGCCTTTTCTGCTGCAGCAACGCGACGATCTCGGTCATCGATTGCGGCGCGATGTGGAAACGGCGCGCGAGCTCGGCCGTCGACCAGGTCTCGCGATGGCTGAGGATGCTCAGCACCATGTATTGAATCGGGGTCAAGCCCGCGGGGCGCAGGCGCTCGACCATCAAATTGTAGATGTTGAGCTGGAGCAGCCGCAGCAGGAAAATCGTGCGTGGTTTTTGCGCCGCCATGCGGCCATCGCCTCCGGACCAACCCGATCGGAATTCCACCATATATCAGGTAGCCTGTCATCAAATAACAGGTTGCCTTCTATAGGGAGCCGTGAGAGCATCGCGAAAATCGCCTAAATCAGGAGGGGAGGGGTCCCGTGAGAAGCTTGACGTTCGTCGCGGCCGTTATCGGCATCGCCCTTGCCGGCGCGAGCACCCAATCCGTCGCCGATCCCGTCAAGATCAGGGCCGATTGGGGAGTGCTTCCGGGACAATTCGCGCCGCTCATCCCGTCGGTGCCGCAATACGCGCCGGGCGTCTACCGCCATTACGGCCAATCCTATGTCGTCGAGCCGCTCAAGATGCGCGGCGGCGGCGCGACCCTGCAGGCGCTCGCTCTCGGCGAAACCGATCTGAGCACGCTCAGCCCGCAAAGCCTGGTCGACGGCGTCACCAACGCGCGGCTCGATATTCGCGCGATCGCCGAGCAGATATCGACGGAAGTCCCGGGTTACAATCAGACCTATTATTGGGTCGACAAGGAGAAGGTGAAAACCTTCGACGATCTCAAGGGCAAAGTCTTCGCCGTCAACGCGCTCGGCGCCAATGTCGATGCCGCCGCGCGCATGGTGATGGCGCGCCATGGCATGACTCCGCCGCGCGATTTCTCCGTCGTCGAAGTGGCCTTCCCGGTGCAGCTTGCCGCGCTCAAGGCGGGCAAGATCGATGTCGCGGTGCTGGTGCCGCCATTCAATCTGCCGGCCGAGGCGGATCCGAGCTTGAAGCCGATGTTCGGGGTCGGCGATGCCTTCGGACCCGTCGAGACGCTGATGTGGATGGCCAAGGCCGATTTCATCGCGACCCATCGCGCGGCGCTGGTCGATTTCCTCGAGGACAATATCCGCATGCGGCGCTGGATGCTCGATCCGAAGACCCGGCCGGATGCGGTGCGGCAGCTCGCGGAGATCAGCAAGATCCCGGTCGAAAATCTTCAGAGCTGGGTCTACACGACCAAGGATTATTACTATCCGCCCGACGCCGCGATCGACGTGACGCGCCTGCAGAAGAACGTCCAGGACATGGCGCAAGTCGGCGTCGTGCCGAAGGCGATCGACGTCACGCCTTATGTCGATCTGTCCCTGGTCAAGGAAGCGGCCGCGCGCGCGGCAAAGGACTGAGCCCAAGGAACGGCCGGGCCATGGATATCGGCATCAACCTCGCCACCTCGGCCGATAGCTGGAAGATCGTCAAACGGGCCGAAGAGCTCGGCTATAGCCGCGTCTGGTTCTTCGACACGCATATGCTGAATGCCGATGTCTTCGTCGGCATGGCGGCCGCGGCGATGGTCACCGCGAAAATCCGCCTCGGCACCGGCGTCCTCATCCCGAGCAACCGCATCGCGCCGGTCGCGGCGAATGCGCTCGCCTCGGTGAACGCGCTGGCGCCCGGCCGGATCGATTTCGGCATTTCGACCGGCAGCACGGCGCGCAGCACGATGGGGCTTGGGCCAGTGAAGCTCGCGGTGATGGCGGAATACATCCGCATCGTGCAAGGGCTCTTGCGCGGCGAGCGGGTCGAATGGGAATTCGAGGGCGAGCGCCGGAAGATCGGCTTCCTCAACCCCGAGATCGGCGCGATCAACATCGCCGATCCGATCCCGCTTCATATCTCGGCTGTTGGCCCGCGCGGGCGCAAGCTCACGGCGGAGCTCGGCGCCAACTGGATCGTGCCGACGGGCAGCGTCGCAGGCGCGACACGCTCCATTGGCGAGATGCATAAAGCCTGGGCAGCAGCCGGGCGCAAGCCGGCCGATCACATCGCAACCGCCGTGGTCGGCGGCTGTGTGCTGGCCGAGGGCGAGGCCTATGACAGCCCGCGGGTCAAGGCGCTCGCCGGCCCGCATGCGATGATTGCGCTCCACAATCAGGTCGAGGCGGCGGAAGCCGGCTTCACGCGGCCGCCGATGCCGCCGCATCTGCTGCCGCTGCTCGAGCAGTATCGCGCGCTTTATCTAACCTATCAGCCGCCCGATGCGCGCTATCTCACCAATCATCGCGGGCATCTCATGTTCGTGAAGCCGGAGGAAGCACATCTCTGCACCGCGGCACTGATCCAGGCCACGACCTTCACCGGCACGAAACCGGCCTTGCGCGAGCAGCTCCGTGCGCTCCGCGATGCCGGCTACGATCATTTCTCGATCACCATCCGCCACGGTCATCCCGAGATGCTGGAGGAGTGGATCGAGCTGTTCCAAGGCGTGTGAACGCTCAGGCTTTCTTCTTCTTCGGACGCATCTTCGCGATGATGTAGTCGACCACCTGCCGATCGGTCTTGAGGCGCGCTTTGTCGAACCCATCCCAGTGGATGATGTCATCGACCTCGCGGACATAGCGGTTCGAGGGCGCGAAATCGGCGTAGCCCACCGGAATGGTCTCGTAGCACCAGAGGGGATCGGGGATACCGAGCAGCGCCTTGATCTTCGACTGCATCTCGGGCGAGGCGGTGTCGCTGACGTAATGCGAGCCGAGACCCAAGGCGGCGGCCGTCAGATGGATCGAGAGCACGACATTGGCGAGCGAGGACACCATGTGCTGGTGCCCCTTATCGAGCTTCACGCGATACCAGTAGGCGTCCTGCATGCGCGGATCGCCGGCGACGACGATGAGAGCGCCGGCATCGACGAAGGGCGCTTTCGGTTCGGGCAACGGATTCTCGCCCGAGAACCAAAGACCGCGCTCGCGCAGTTGCTCGATCTCCAGCTTGGCGCCGAGTTGCTTCACGTAATAGTCGCCGATCGCCTTCTTCTTCTCCGGGTCGCGCACGACGATGAATTCCCAGAGTTGCGCATTGCCGGCCGAGGGCGCGTAGCGGACGGTGTCGACGAGGAGGCGGATCGTGTCGTCATCGAGCTCCTGCTTCTTGAAGCCGCGCATGCTGCGGCGCGTCTGCATCAGGGCTCGCAATTGCTGATATTCAGGGGTGAGATTGGCCGTTTCCATCCTTCCTCCACAATCGATACCGCGGCGCCTGTCATGGCGGCTCGCGGCGCTACGGTATTGAAGCTAACCATGTCGCGGCGCGAGAGCAACGCCAACTAATGCTATATTTCCAGGGCGTTACAACGCGAACCCTTGCTTTTGCGGTCTAACTCCCCTATCTAACCGGCGCTTAGCGTCAACCCACACGCGGGGATGCGGTTTCGGTCTGGTCCAGGGCCGAAGGCGCCTTCCGGTGTCGCCTCACAAGGCGATCAAACCCCCGCGGCGGCTCAACCGGAGAAAGGAATTCGATTCATGGCACTCCCCAACTTTACCATGCGCCAGCTCCTGGAAGCCGGCGTGCATTTCGGCCATCACACGCGGCGCTGGAACCCGAAGATGCGCGATTACATCTTCGGCGCGCGCAACGGCGTCCACATCATCGATCTCGAGCAGACCGTGCCGCTTTTGGCGCGCGCGCTGCAGGCGATCCGCGACGTCGCCGCCGGCGGCGGGCGCGTGCTCTTCGTCGGCACCAAGCGCCAGGCGCAGGAAGCGGTCGCCGAAGCCGCCAAGCGCTGCGGCCAATATTATGTCGATCATCGCTGGCTCGGCGGCATGCTCACGAACTTCAAGACCATCTCGGCCTCGATCAAGCGGCTGCGCGACCTCGACGAGAAGGTCAACAATCCCGAGGCCGGCATCACCAAGCGCGAGCTCTTGGAGATCACGCGCGACCGCGACAAGCTCGAGCGCGCCCTCGGCGGCATCAAGGAGATGGGCGGCTTGCCCGACATCATCTTCGTGATCGACACCAATAAAGAGGCGATCGCCGTCCAAGAGGCGAACAAGCTCAAGATTCCGGTGGTCGCGGTGCTCGACAGCAATTCCGATCCGGCCGGCATAACCTATCCGATCCCCGGCAACGACGACGCGATGCGCGCCGTCCATCTCTATTGCGAGCTCGTCTCGGGCGCCGTGCTCGACGGCCTGCAGGCCGAGGCGGTCGCGTCCGGCGTCGACATCGGCGCCGCCGAGGAAGTGAGCGAGGAGCTGCCGCCGGCGACCCACGGCGATGCGCGCGGCTCCGACGCCGAAGCGCAACCGGAAGCCTGACGGAGGGTAGTCAATGGCAGAGATTTCCGCAGGGCTGGTGAAGGAGCTGCGCGAGAAGACCGGCGCCGGCATGATGGATTGCAAGCGCGCGCTGTCCGAGACCGAGGGCAATCTCGAGAACGCGGTCGATTGGCTGCGCAAGAAAGGTCTTGCCGCCGCCGCGAAAAAGGCCGGTCGCACCGCCGCCGAAGGGCTGATCGGCGTCGCCGTCAAAGGCACGATCGGCGCCATGGTCGAGGTCAATGCCGAGACCGATTTCGTCGCGCGCAACGACGTCTTTCAGAAATTCGTCGCCAACGTCGCCGAGCTCGCGCTCACCCATGTCGATATCGACCGGCTGAAAGCCGCGCCCTATCCGGGCGGCAGCCGCAAGGTCGAGGAGGAGCTGACGCATCTCATCGCAACCATCGGCGAGAACATGTCGATCCGCCGCATGGCGCGGCTCCACGTGCCACATGGCGCCGTCGCCTCCTATGTGCACAGCGCCACAGCGCCCAATCTCGGCAAGATCGGCGTGCTGGTCGGATTGGAATCGACCGGCGCGCCCGAGCGCCTCGGCGGCGTCGGCCGCCAGCTCGCGATGCATGTCGCGGCGGCGAAGCCGCAATATCTCGACATCCCCTCGGTGCCCAAGGCCGATCTCGACCGCGAGCGAGACGTGCTGCGCGAGCAGGCGAAGGCCTCGGGCAAGCCCGACAAAGTGATCGAGCAGATGGTCGAAGGCCGGCTGCGGAAATTCTACGAAGAGACCGTGCTCTTGGAGCAGATCTTCGTCATCGACAACGAGACCAAGGTCGCGAAGATCGTCGACGCGGCGGGCAAGGAGCTCGGCACGGCGGTGAAGCTCGCCGGTTTCGAGCGCCTCGTGCTCGGCGAGGGCGTCGAAAAGGATACGACCGACTTCGCCGCCGAAGTCGCCGCGACCCTGAAGCCGAACTGAGGGCCTTTTTAGGATCCGTCATGCGCGGGCTTGACCCGCGCATGCACGACTTTTCCCGACTCGAAAAACGTGGATGGCTGGGACAAGCCCGGCCATGACGTTTGAGGTTGGTCGTTGTATAGTGCGCGCCATGCCGGACAGCGCTGGGAATGAGCCGAAATACCGCCGCGTGCTGCTGAAGCTCAGCGGCGAGGCGCTCATGGGCGATCAGGCCGCCGGCATCGATTCCGACATCGTCGCACGCATCGCCGCCGAGGTGAAATCGGTACACGATCTCGGCGTTCAGGTCGCACTCGTCGTCGGCGGCGGCAATATCTTCCGCGGCCTCTCGGGCGCGGCGGTCGGTATCGAGCGCGCGACCGGCGACTACATGGGCATGCTCGCCACCGTCATCAACGCGCTCGCGCTGCAAAGCGCGCTCGAGAAGCTCGG
>Ga0134128_10009516_pt1 | contig 11660 bp, 9 predicted proteins | sample KB31754_FD_96462 | JGI IMG/M metagenome (GOLD analysis project Ga0134128, IMG submission 96462) | Terrestrial soil microbial communities with excess Nitrogen fertilizer from Kellogg Biological Station, Michigan, USA - KB3-175-4 | ecosystem: Environmental > Terrestrial > Soil > Unclassified ...
GGTATTGTTAAACTATATATACGGGTATCATTATAACGAGCGACACCGGCTGGTGGAAAAGAAAATACCGGGCAAGGATTGGGAATTCTATGTTTATAATGCGATAGATAAAATAGTGGCCACCCAGGATGGCGTACAGCGCAATAAGCCAACACAGGAATGGACATTCACCAAATACGACCAGTTGGGCCGTGTTATCTTAACCGGTGTTTTCCAGTATAGCGGAAGCACCCCGGGCACCAGCTACCGGCTTCCTTTGCAATCGACGGTGAGCGGGCAAGCCTACTTCTGGGAAACTGCCACGGGAACAGGGAACGGCTATAGCGCCAATGCCTGGCCGGCTAGCTGGAGCGGCGGCACGCTAACCGTCAATTATTATGATAACTACAGCATCCCGTCCCTGCCATCCGCTTTTGGCGCCCCCTCGAGCTATAATCCGTCCACGCGCAGCCTACCCACTGCCTCGCTAACCAACGTGCTGGGAAGCACCAATATGCTATGGAACGTCAACTATTACGATGCTCTGGGCCGCGACATGAAAACCTATCAGCAGCATTATTTTGGTGGCGTACTTAGCGCAAACAACTACGATGTAAATATGGAGTCCTACAACTTTACGAACGACATAACAGCAATTACTAGACAGCATTACATCAATACCACCAGTAATTCGCTACTGCTAAACGCCACCATTGCAAATACTTATGTATATGATCACGAAGGCCGCAAAACCCAAACCCAGGAGCAGATCAATGGCGGCACCAATATCATACTTTCACAGCTGGTGTACAATGAGGCCATACAATCCTATAAAAAACAGCTGCATTCCGAGGATAATGGCACCAATTTTATTGAAACCGTGGCCTATTCCTACAATCCCCGTGGCTGGCTTACGGAAACCAGCTCGCCCAATTTTGATGAGAAGCTGTATTACGACAGCCCCTCAGGAAGCATAGCCGGATTAACCGGGCTTTACAACGGCAATATCCTGGAAGCCTGGTACAATTCGCCATCGGCATCAAACAAAGGCTTTGCCTATGTTTACGACAGCATGAACAGGCTGACATCGTCGCAATATTATGTTGGGGGTACTCATACCGGCGATCTGGACGAAAATGTGAGCTATGATTATCTCGGTAATATTTTGCAGTTAGTCCGGGGAAACTATGGTAATCAAAGCTTTACTTACAGCGGTACATTTGCTTATACGTCGTATACGGGGAACCGAGTAAACACCATATTGAATAATAGCAATGCATACCGAACTTACAGCTATGATCAAAACGGTAATGCTCTTACAGCAGGTACCTTCGGTTATGATTACAACATGCTAAACCTGCCTAACGATATCAAATTAAACGGCAGCGTTTTTAATACCTATACTTACGATGCACGCGGAAAAAAGTTGAGGAAAATCAGCACAGCCTCAGGTAATACAACTGATTATATCGAGGGCATTCAATACAACAACGGCGTCATCGATTTTATTGTAACCGAAGAAGGACGGTTCGAAAACTCCGGCTCGCCAGTTTACCAGTATGACTTGAAGGATCATCTGGGAAATGTCCGGGTGATGATCCAGAAAAATACAGCTTCATCGGCCACTGCGATACAGGAAAACGAATACTATGCTTTTGGACTCAATGTTTTAAGATATGATAACACTACTCAAAACAAATATCTTTACAACGGCAAAGAGCTGCAGGACGAAAATGGCCTGAACCAATATGATTATGGCGCGCGGTTCTATGACCCAGTTATTGCAAGGTGGACAACACAAGATGAGTTAGCAGAATACTTTGAGCACACATCCCCATTTGCCTATGTCTTAAATAACCCCGTCAACATTATAGACCCTGATGGACGTGACACGACAAAGGTTCTACCAGTTGTTAATATTGTTGGTCAAAAACCTAAGCGTGCTTTTATAAACCCCCCGGTTTATATACCTCTAACCCCAATTCAACCTATTGAGCCAATACAGACTATAAAGCCGGGTGCGCCGCCAATGATCAACCCATTCTTATTGTTCTTAACATTGATGTTTACACCTCAAAATTCGTTAAGCGATCACGAAGAAAATGACAGAATGAGAGTTATGAATGCTGCTAAGGGTCGGAGACGAACTGTTCAGCATATGAAGGATAAGGCTAAACATAGAGGAAAGACTGGCGGGAAAAGTAAAGATGATCCTGGTACTGATATATGGGATATGGATGGTGTTTATAACGATGCTGAAGTGTGGTTCTATTCAATTGTAACACCAGGAAGCGCTAATCGGATACCGGGAGGGTATGTTGGGAAAACTGCTGATGGTAAAACTATAAATGTAAGAGAACATAGTAGCGAAGGAGTACCAACGATTGAAATTTACAACCCATCAACAAGATTAAAAGAAGACAAATTTAGATTTACGCCAAATGGAAACTGACAACTTTGAACCTTGGGAGCGCACAGAAAGCTTACCACAGAATTTATATTTTTATGGGCTGGAAAGTGGTGTGGGCAACATCACTGTATTATTAAAAGGCCTTGACACTGAGGATAAAATATTAAAATTGACGTTTATTGGTGTTCTTAGCTATAGAGTGACACAAGAAACAGCAAGAACCAAAACAATCTATGAGAATCCTAATCTAAGAGGATTTAAGGTTGCAACAAACTCCGAATACCTTAGGTGGTTTAAGGAAGAGTCCGCTGGTATGTTTGACGATATGAACTTAATGCACTATTTCATTAGCAATATTGACAACATAATAGATATCATAGGGGGGCCACCCGTAAAAGTTGAATGGGTATCAGCTTAACCTTTACTACACAAGTGTCACGGTAAAGCCAGGCTATTCAGCTTGGCTTTACTTTTATAATTATTCCTATTAGCAAGCCAATAATCTTGGTTTAGTTAATGTGCGTATGTCTTTTGCGTTTTGGTATCGCGTAGAATGTTATCAATCAGGAAAAAAAACTGTTGTGTTCTTATTTCTTCAAGAGGACAGTCTGAGTGCATTCCCTCTTGCGCGTTGTGACAATGTTATTGTTGAGTTCTTCACATCTTCGTATCGACTTTATCATGCCCCTTCGGCGTAAGTTACTTCCAATTATTTATAACCAATAATTAATTTGAAATATTGCAAAAAGGTTATAGCTTAGTTTCAAAATTTCGGGAATGGAAAGTTTTTCATTGGTTTTAAGAAAGCGGGTCAAGGCATATACGCTGACGGAGATCCTGGTGGTGCTGGTGATCATTGGTATCCTGATCCTGCTTGCTTTACCGAACCTACTGCCGCTGATCACAAAGGCGAAGTCGGTGGAGGCTAAGGAACAGCTGAGCCACGTGCAGGCGCTGGAGCAAAGCTACTTTTATGAACATTCCCGTTATTCAAAGGATTTGACGGAGATCGGTTTTATCCAGGAGAAGCTGGTGACCGATGGGAAGGACGGCCGGGCCAATTACCGGATCGAGATCACCAACGCGACGAATACGGCTTTTACTGCAAGGGCCACGGCTGTGGTCGACTTTAATGGCAACGGCACGTTCAATGTGTGGGAGATCAACCAGGACAAGACCCTGAACGAAGTAACGCCGGACTAAGTGCTGTTTGTCAGGATCGCGATACTGGCCCTTTTGGCCCTGGTCTTTGCCCAGGATATGCGCAGCCGCGCTGTTTACTGGCTTTTGTTCCCGGTTTTAACGGCGCTGTTTATCGTGCTGACCGGTTTCAGCGTTGTGGCAGTCATTAACATCGTGTTTTTGCTGGTCCAATTCTTACTGGTATCGGCTTATTTTTCGATCAAGAAGAGGCGGTGGGTCAACGTGATGAAGGGTTTGCTGGGCTGGGGGGATATGCTGTTCCTGCTCAGCATCGCGTTTTACCTTTCCGTGCTGAATTTTATATTTTTTTATATTGCAAGCTTGCTGTTCGTGCTGCTGTTTGCGGCAAGATATAAACACATCCCGCTGGCCGGTTTGCAGGCGCTGCTGTTCGCGGTATTGTTAACGACCGACTGGTGGATCAAACCTTTTAATTTAACCAATGACGACTGGCTGCTGAGACTGATAAACCGATGAACCTGACCGAAGATATCACACTGCTCACCGAATATGTGCACCTGGTCACCAAGGATCAGGCATGGCATTACCGTGTGCTGCCCAAACATAAAGCCAATGACCATCTGTTATTATATTGTGACGAAGGTGCCGATGTAAACGGTTTAATTTCGGAACTGGAGGTATTGCTTAATCAAACCATCCTGCTCGAGCCCATACCGGCCGCGCACGTTTCCCGGCTGCTGTCCAAAATTATATCAAGGACAGCGCCGCGCAGGGTTCGTCCCAGATGCAGATCAACAATGCCGACAATTTCCTGATGAACCTGATCCAGGAAGCGAAGAACCTCAAGAGCAGCGATATTCATATCGAGAGTTATGAGAACAAGTGCAGGGTGCGCATCCGCATCGACGGGATGATGGTAGAACGTTATTTGCTGAAACGGGAAGACTACCCGGCGCTGATCAACAAGATCAAGATATTTGCCAACCTCGACATCGCGGAAAAACGCCTGCCGCAGGACGGCCGCATCAATTTTAAGCAGGGCGACCAGCAGTTTGATATCCGCGTGTCGATCGTGCCCACCCTGTTCGGGGAAAAGGTGGTACTAAGGCTGCTGAACAGCGACGCGACGGAGATCGATCTGAACACGCTCGGCTTTTCTAAGTTTGACCTGGATAACTACCTGCAGGGCGTAAAAAAGCCCAACGGTATCCTGCTGCTGAGCGGCCCGACGGGCAGCGGAAAAACGACCACACTATACGCGACGTTGAAACTCTTGAACAAAGAAACACGCAACATCCTGACTATCGAGGACCCGGTGGAATACACGCTGGAGGGCATCAACCAGGTACAGCTGAAGGAATCCATCGGGCTGAATTTTTCTGCGGCGCTGCGCACTTTTTTGCGCCAGGACCCGGACGTGATCATGGTGGGGGAGATACGAGATACCGAGACGGCCAATATGGCCATCCGGGCGGCGCTGACCGGGCACCTGGTGCTTTCGACCATCCATACCAATTCGGCCTGGGGCACCGTGTCCCGCCTGATCGATATGGGCGTTCCGCCGTTCCTGGTGGCCAATACGCTGAATACGACGGCCGCGCAGCGCCTCGTCCGTTTGCTGTGCCCGCATTGCAAAAGACAGGAGGATTTCAGCAGCGACCTTTACCCCAAACAATTCAAACCTTTTTCCAAAGTGCACCACCACTTTAAGGCCCAGGGCTGCGAAGAGTGCTATTACACGGGATACAAAGGGCGCAAGGCCGTTTACGAAGTGATCCCGATCGACCAGGAACTGGCGCTGGAGATCAAGAACGGCAATATGTATATCCAGGACCTTTTAAAGGAAAGAGGCATCCGGACACTGGCTGAAAATGCCTTTGACTTATTCAGCGCGGGCTCCACCTCGATCGAAGAGATCTACCCGCTTTTATTTAACTATTGATGATGTATAAAAAAATTACGCGCGCATTCCTGGTCCTTGTTTTGTTCCCGCTATGCCTGCTGGCGCAGCAGTCGCCGCGTATACAGGCCATCCAGCGAAAACTGGACAGCCTCGGGCGGATCGTTCCCGGCCTCAATCAAAAGGTGACCCTTCAGGTCAACGGAACCGTGCAGCAGTACCTGGGAGGCATATCCAGCTCGAACGGGGTGAGTATCAGCGTCGACCCGAAGCTGGTCTTTACGGTCAGCGATAACCTGACGGACGTTACGGCCACCAATATCCTGGTATTTCTCGCGCAAAAGTATAACCTTGACATCACGGTCGTCGGCTCCATCATTTATGTCACGCAGTACCAGGACCCGGCGCAATTCATAAAGCCCCCGCTCAAGGAAATCAATGCGTCTTACAACGCACCCGGTAATTCCTTGTCGTTTTCCCTGGAGAATGACAGCCTGGTCCGTGTTGCCCGCAAGATCACGCAGGTATCGGGTAAGAATGTGGTCGTTCCCACCGCGTTGCTTGGCAAAAGGGTGAGCGGGTTTATTGCCAATGCGCCGTTCGACGCGGCGCTGGAAAAGCTGGCGTTTACCAATGAGATCAAGATGGTCAAGACCAACGATAATTTTTACCTGTTCCAGCCGCTGGAGGAAAACGAGGAATTGTATGTGAACGGCGATAAAAATACGTCGACGCGCCGTACGTTTAAGCCGGTTCAGGGTGCCGGGACGGGCGGGGTTGCCGGCGTTCACGGCACAACGGTGGGCGGCCAGAAACTGGTGTCGGCGGATGCTACCAATGCGCCGATATTGAACCTGGTGAAACAGGCGTCCCAGGACCTTGGAAAAAACTATACGATCTATTCAGATATCAAGGGAACTATCGATATCCACGTCCATGATGTCCCCTATGACGATTTCCTGGCCCTGCTTTTCAAGGGGACGGATTATACCTTCCAATCGGAAAACGGGATTTACCTGATCGGCGACCGGAAACTGGAAGGATTAAGAACGTTCAAAACGATCCATTTGCAGAACCGGTCGATCGACACCGTGGTTGCGATGATCCCGGCTGACTGGAAAAAAGGCGTGGAGATCAAAGAATTCAGGGAACAGAACACCCTCCTGCTGTCAGGCTCCAGCGCGCAGATCCGCGAGGTGGAAAATTTTATCAGGCAGCTCGATATGCTCGTTCCCGTAGTGCTGATCGAGGTCACGCTGATCGATTTCCACAAAACGAACACCATTGCGACGGGCATCACCGCTGGCGTTGCCGACAGCGTTAAGACGGGCGGAACCGTATTGCCCGGGGTGAATTTTACGGTCAGCGCCAGTTCGGTCAACAGTTTCCTGAACAGCCTGGGCAAGCTGACCTCGCTGAACCTCGGCCACGTGGTGCCGAATTTTTATGCGACGATCCAGGCGCTGGAATCCAATAACAATGTAAACGTGCGTTCCGTTCCGAAACTTTCCGCGCTGAACGGCCATACCGCTACGCTGAGCATCGGCAGCAAGCTTTATTATAAAAACACGACCCAGAACCTGATTCCGTCGGCCAGCACCAATACCTCTATTTTCTCCAATGTTTATGTGCCTGTCGAGGCCAATTTATCGATCGATATCAAACCCATCGTTTCCGGAGACGACCAGGTAACGCTGGGCATCAGGGTCAATATTTCCGACTTCACTTCCATCCCGACCGACGGCTCGCCGCCGCCGCAGTCCATCAGCAAGTTCGAGACTAGCCTGCGGGTGCACAGTGACGATACGATCTTACTGGGCGGCATCGAGCGCACCGAAAACAACCAGAGCTCTTCCGGTATCCCGATCCTGTCGAAGATACCCATTTTAAAATGGATCTTCAGCAGCCGGACCAAGACCGCGTCCAAGGTGGTGACGGTGCTGTTTATCAAATCGACCATTGTACACTGATGCTGGAGCAATTTTATATGATCCAGGAAGCGACCGGGCTCAGTATCATCCTGGGGCCCGGGGGCGGAACAGAGATGCACGCCTGCCGTGTTTCAGTGAATGCAAACAAGCTTACGATCGAAAACAAGCGTATCGGGCTGGCATCACCCGAACAACTGCCGGCCGGATCGGTGGTCGCGCTGAATCTTTCGGGCAAGGGCGTCCTGCAAAAACAGATCGAAAAGACGGACGAAATCACCCAGCATAACTTTGGCAGCATCCTACCGAACGCGCAAATCGACGATTTCTATGTTCAGCACTTTATCTCCGGCGAATCTTCTTTCGTCTCGGTCATTCGCAAATCGGAAGCCGATCGATGGATCGGGCAGTTAAGGACGCAGGGGCTCGTGCCGGTCATGCTGAGTCTGGGACCCTTTCCCGTCGTACAGGTCCTCCCCCAGTTAAATATCTATGATCAGGATATTATCTTTAACGGGTACGCAATCCAACGTAACGAACAGGGCGAATGGCTGTCGTTCCGGTACGACGCTTCCGCATCCTCGCCGTTCCCGCTGAAAGTAGATTCAGAAAGCCTCGACGAAAAATTATTGATCCCCTATGCCGCCGCCTTCCAGGTGGTCTTAGAAGGAAAACTGGAACCCGTTAAAGCGGATGTGCCTTCGGTGGATTCAGCTTTTATTAACTTAACCGCAGATAAAAAACTAAAGGCCCGCGGCGCACTCATCCTGGGTATTCTTTTTGTGCTGCTGCTGGTCAACTTTATGGTGTTCTCCTGGCTCAACAGAGATAATGCCCGGCTGACGGAACAGGTCAGCCGCTCCGCGCAAAGCACGGAAGACATCCGCCATACCGATGAACAGGTGCGGCAAAAGGAAAGCCTCCTGAACCTCCTGGGATGGGAAGGAACGGTCAATAAAAGCGTCCTGCTCGACCAGGTCGCGGCGATATTGCCGCCCGAAGTCAGCTGGACCGAGGCTGCTGTCGATCCTATAGACATTGCGGCGGGCCGCGCTCAGAAGACCATCGCTTTTTTTAACCGGCGGATACGGATCACCGGCAGCTCGGAAAAGATCATCCCTGTCAATGAATGGATCGCGCGGGTCAAAACCAAACCCTGGGTAAAAAGCATCCGGCTCGACAGTTATACGTTTAATAACGAATTGAATACCGGCCAGTTTACGGTCGTCATCGATTATTGATATGCTAAAACAGATTAAAAAGCCATATCTCTTACCGGCGGGCACGGCGGTCCTCCTGCTCATCTGCTACCAGCTGGCCTTCAAAAAAACGCTGGCGGCATGGCAGGTCAGCCGCCAGCTAAAAGCGCAGGTCCTGCAATCGGCCGATCTTACCTACCAGCCTGCCTACCTCGAACGAAAAAATGCCAACCTGGGCAGGCTTCTCGCCCGGTTCAGGGCGGACACCCTGGCTTTCCGCAGCAGCGTGATCAGTACCCTGTCCGCTATCGCGGAGAAGGAACATGTCAAACTCAGCGAGGTCCCGCTCCAGAACCCGCAATACCATACCGACCGCTTCATCATCCAAAAACTCAGCTTTGAAGGTGATTTCTTTGCCCTGCTGAAGGTGCTCCATCAATTGGAGGCGATGCCCGGCACGGGCATGGTGCGCTCCGCCGATGTCCGCCAGGTCATCCTGCGCGGGGGAAATACCCCGGTTAAAAGACTGGTGTTGGATGTCTACATCGAAGTTTTAACGGGTACTGATTTGTAACATAAATGTTACAATAGGTGCCTTTTAATTCTCGAATTTAACCTTTAGATTAGGTAAGCGCTTTCATCGCAGTTAAATCCTAAAACCGTATCTGAAATGAGCATTTCCAAACCTTTACTGAACCGGATGCCCAGGGAACTTGGGTAACCCGCCTTCTATTACATAGACGACTCTGCATCGTTATTAACCGGTGGTTGATTGAAAAATCACCGGAACAGAAACTCTTTGTCAAAATTTTACTGACACTATATGATCCGAATTATCCTTATCGCGGTTATTCTTTTGGCTTCGGCCGGCATGGGCTTTTGCCAGACGAACACCTTTCCGGGCGATGGCAACGTCGGTATCGGAACAACCAGCCCGGCCCAGAAACTGGTTGTGATCGGCAACCTGAATGTAGCCGGCCAGATCCGGGCTGACCTGAACGCGGCCGGCTCCAGTTTGGTTGTTACCGGGTCCGGCTCGAATTTCCAGATCGCGCATAACGGTACGCCGCATGTGCAGGTGTTCAATTCCAGCGGCGGCGCCATCCAGTTTAATAATTATACGAATACCTCCACGCTTTTTCACATCGACGGAGGCGGCTATATCGGCATCGGCACAACAAACCCGGCTCAAAAATTAGATGTCAATGGCGGCGTTCAACTTAACGGCAACCTGAATTTTGCGGCGGATCAGACTGCTTATTTTATTAATGGCCCGGCGAATGGCGGCGCTATCCGCATCCGCTCAAATGGTTACGCCGCATCCGACCGGGATGTACAATTTGGCAACAAAGATAACAACGGCGTATGGTCCAGTTATATGACCGTTGCCAATAACGGCAATGTCGGCATCGGCACAACCACGCCCGGATACCCGCTTACTGTTGCAGGTAGTTCCAGCTTTGGTACCATCAACAGCGCCAGCATCGCTTTTTTTCCGACCACCGACTTAACTGTTGTGGGAACCACGCCCAATTTATGGATCGGCGCAAGGGGAAACACGAACGACCTGGCTCAAATCGGCATGGGATATATGGCCGGAACCAACCCGTCGGTTGTTATCGGGCACAGAGAGACCGATCCGTCCGGCAACACGAAGGGCAGCATTTTCTTTGCGACAAGGGACGTCACTACGGATACAGCACCGGCGGAAAGAATGACGATAACCAGTTCAGGGAATGTCCTGGTCGGGAAAACCACCCAGACGAATTCTGCTTACATGCTGGATGTCGCCGGCAACATCCGGAGTAACCAGGTGGTTGTGAATACCACCGGCGCGGACTTCGTTTTTGACCCGGCTTACCGGCTCAATTCCCTGCCGTACTTGAAAAAGTATATCTATGCGCATCATCACCTACCTGAAATTCCGTCTGCTGCGGCAATGCAAAAAGAGGGGTTAAATATCGGCGACAATCAGGTCAAACTTTTACAAAAGGTTGAAGAACTCACTTTATACCTGATCGGAAAAGACGAGCAGTTCAAAACTGAGAAGGCCAAAAACAGCGATCTCAGCCGTAAATTAACAGCTCAGCAAAAAGAAATCGAAAGTATGAAAAAACAAATTGAATCGATCATAAAACAAATGAAAAAATGAAAAGAATATTCCTGCTGTCTGTTCTCTTTGCGGCCGTGGCAGCGGCCAACGCCCAGAATTATAATAACATTTTAAACTACAATTATAACGGTACGCCGGTGAACGGAATAAAGATCAAAACGAACCTGCCCTTTCAGCCGGCTACGCAAATGCCGACGATTACCATACAGGGTTATAATTATGGTTCCCACCAAACGATTGGGCTTACCCTGGTTTATTACATTTATTCAGGCGGCAGTAATTTTGGCGACCCGGCCAATTATTATTTTTATACATCACAAATCACCTCATTCGGAACCTATACCCCCCCGGTTTCCTTGTCCAATGAAAATGGTTACGTCGTCATATACATCGATGACCGTCCCTACTACCAGCGTTTTACCGTTAGTGCATATGCACAGGGCATGTCCGAACAAGCGGGCTGGTTCCAGGGCTGGTCTGCGGCTGACGAAGCGCTGACAGGCACGAAGACGGTTTTAGTCCCTTATGCGACGACATTGGCCGGCAACGTTACTACCCCCGGTAACGGGCTATGGGCCAGTAATGGCAATTTAAGCCTTGGGACCAGCGACTCGAAAGGCTATATGCTTGCGGTCAACGGCAGCGCTATTGCAACATCCATGACCGTGAAGCTTTACGCCAACTGGCCGGATTATGTATTTAAAAAAGATTACCGGCTACCCAAGCTGGCGGATGTAAAAACTTACATCAATCAATATCATCACCTGCCTGAAGTTCCTTCGGAGCAGCAGATAACGAAAGAAGGACTCAATCTTGGCGAAATGGATAAACTACTGGCGAAAAAAGTGGAGGAACTGACCTTATACCTGATCGAAGCAGATAAACGGGATAAAGCGTTACAAAACCAGGTGACGCAGCAGCAGCTTGAGCTCGAACAATTAAAAAAGCGGGTGGCCGAAATTCAAAA
>Ga0134128_10009517_pt1 | contig 11659 bp, 12 predicted proteins | sample KB31754_FD_96462 | JGI IMG/M metagenome (GOLD analysis project Ga0134128, IMG submission 96462) | Terrestrial soil microbial communities with excess Nitrogen fertilizer from Kellogg Biological Station, Michigan, USA - KB3-175-4 | ecosystem: Environmental > Terrestrial > Soil > Unclassified ...
CCTGTTTTCGCGCCACAGCGGCGCCTGCCGGCGGCTGGTGCCCCGACGGCCCCCGACTTGCTTCGTCCCCGACCCCAGGACTTGTAGAATGAGAGGTCCGTAGCTCGGAAAGCAGCTCGGAAACCTGATGCGCCCCCGGGACCTCGTCTGCACTGTGCTTCTCGCCGCGCTCGTGGCGGGAACGCCTTTCGCGCGTGCCTCCGCCGCGATACCCGCCGCAGTGGGGGAAACACGGCTTCCCTCGCTCGCGCCGATGATCCGCAGGGTGTCCCCCGCGGTCGTCACCATCGCGACGCGCGGCGTCATGCCCGGCGGCGGTAACGACGATCCGTTGCGCGACGATCCTTTCTACAACCGCTTCTTCCACGGACCGGCCGGCAAAGGTCCCGACCAGGAGCCCTTTGCGGCCGCCGGCTCCGGCGTGATCGTCGATGCCAGGCGCGGCTACGTCCTGACCAACGCCCACGTGGTGGATCACGCCACCGACATCACCGTGACTCTCCAGAACGGGCGCAACCTCAGAGCCAAGGTGGTCGGAGCCGATTCGTTTTCCGACATCGCGGTAGTGAGGGTCGACGCCCATGGCCTCACGCAGATCCGGCTCGGCGACTCCTCCAGGCTGGCCGTGGGCGATTTCGTGGTGGCGATCGGCAACCCGTTCGGACTGCCACATTCGGTGACCTCGGGGATAGTGAGTGGCCTCGAGCGCTCGGGGTTCAACCCGGATGATTACGAGGACTTCATCCAGACTGACGCATCCATCAATCCCGGCAACTCGGGCGGCGCCCTCGTCGATCTCAGGGGCGAGCTGGTGGGGATCAACACGGCGATCCTCTCCGGCAGCGGCGACAACATCGGCATCGGCTTCGCCATCCCGGTCGACATCGCCACGCGCGTGATGCGCCAGCTCATCGAATACGGCGCCGTGGAGCGCGGGCAGCTCGGCCTCAGCCTCTACGCGGTCACGCCGGAGGTGGCCCGCTCGCTCGGTATACGCAAGGCGGCGGGCGGCATCGTGGCGCAGGTGATTTCAGGCTCGCCCGCCGAGAAGGCCGGGGTCCGCACGGGCGATGTGGTGACCGCCATAGCCGGTCACCACATCGAATCCAACACCGACCTGCGCAACGCGATCGGGCTGCTGCGGGTCGGCGACGGCGTCTCGATCGATCTGGTGCGCGATGGCCGGCGCGAGCGGCGCCACGCGGTTCTTGCCAACAACCTCCCGAGCGCTCCGTCCTCGGGTCACGGCACGTCCGCCGGTCCAGGTCACAACGCGAACCCCGGCCACACCGTGCCTACGGGCCCAGGCCACAACGTATCGGCGAGCCCGCCGCGGGACTGAGATGGCGGCGCCGCTCAACATTTGTGTCCTGGGTGGCACCGGCTTCGTCGGCTCGGAGCTCGTCACCCGCCTGGTCCGCAAGGGGCACTGGGTGCGGGTACCCACGCGCAACCCCGGTCATGGCCAGCACCTGAGGATCCTCTCGACCGTCGAGCTGGTCACCGCAAACATTCATGATTCACGCACGCTCGGCCAACTCCTCGCCGGCATGGACGTGGTGATCAATCTCGTCGGCATTCTCAACCGGAGCGGTCGCGCCACCTTCCAATCGGTGCATACCGATCTTGCCGCTAAGATCATCGCGGCCGCCCGAAATACGAAAGTTCGGCGGCTGCTGCAGATGAGCGCGGTCGGCGCCGACCGGGAGCACGGCCCCAGCCGCTATCTGCGCTCCAAAGGCGAGGCGGAGGCGCTCATCCGCGCCGCCGCCGCGCATCTCGACTTCACGATCTTCCGCCCGTCGGTGATCTTCGGCCCGCGCGACTCGCTCACCAACCGTTTCGCGGCGCTGCTGCGTCTGCCGGGAAGCTTTCTGCCGCTGGCACGCGCGCAGGCGCGTTTCGCGCCCGTCTATGTCGGCGATGTCGCGAACGCATTCGTGAGTGTACTGGAGGACCGGGGTAGCTTCGGTGAAACTTACGAGCTCTGCGGCCCGGATGTCCTGACACTCGAGCAGCTGGTGCGGATGACCGCGGCCGTGGCCCAGCTCCCCTGTCACATCCTCAGGCTGCCCGATGCGCTCGGCTTCCTGCAGGCGGCACTCCTCGGCCTGCTGCCCGGGAAGCCGTTCTCGCTCGACAACTTCCGCTCGCTCGGCAGGGACAGCGTCTGTACGGAGAACGGGCTCGCACGCCTCGGGATCTCACCCCGCCACATGATGGCGGAGCTGCCCTTCTATTTGGGCCCCTTCACCGGCCAAACCGAACTCAACGCCGCCCGCAAGACCGACTACTGAGCCGCCCGAAGCGAGTTATTCGGCGCATCTCGCGCCTCGATCCTTCGGACCCGCCTCCCGGCGTTCAAAAGCGCTCCTGCCCTCTCCTGGGCGGTCCTTCGAGACGGCTCAGGTTAAGGATTTGATCGCTGCCAGCCGCTTTTCACGGATCCGCTCGCCGATCGCCGGGCCCACCAGCCCCTGACGCTCATTCTCATCCAGAGTCACCGCGGCCGCCGCGGCGCGCGCCCGGCGCAGATAGTCGCGCTGCGGATAGGGCTGCGACTCTAGACCGGTGCGCCCGCGCGCGTCGGCCTCGCACGCCGCCAACATCTCTTCGAACCGCTCCGGTCGGCGGAACGCGTCCGTGGTCTCGAGGAGTTTCAACACCGTCGTCGGCCGCAGCTCCGCCGCACGATGCACCACCGCATGATGCCGCGCAGTCAGCACCGCCAGATCCCGGAACCCATTGGGCACCTTGAGCCGCGCACAGAGCGCCTCGATGAGCGGAACGCCGGCTTCTTCGTGCCCGCGATGGCTCGGCCAGCGCTCCGGAGACGTCACTGCTTTGCCGAGATCGTGCATGAGGACGGCAAAGCGCACCGTCGCGGGGGCACCGCTGTTCGCCGAGTACCGCAACGCGAGCATGACGTGCAGGCCGGTGTCTACCTCCGGATGCCAGCGAGGCGGCTGCGGCACGCCGTAAAGAGCCGCGAGCTCCGGAAAGATGACCTGCAGCGCCCCGCATGCACGCAGCGTCTCGAAGAACACGTCGGGACGCGACTCGCCCAAAGCGCGCTCGGTCTCCTGCCAGACGCGTTCCGGCACGAGCGCCATGAGCTCGCCCGAGTCGGTCATGCTGCGCATCAGCGTCAGGGTCTCCTCCGCGACGCGAAACCCGAGCTCCGCATATCGCGCCGCAAAGCGCGCGACTCGGAGGACCCGCACGGGATCCTCGATGAAGCTGTCCGAGACATGACGCAACAGCCGCGCATCGAGATCGCGACGGCCACCGTATGGGTCCACGATCTCGCCCCCCGGAGTCTCCGCCATCGCATTGATCGTGAGATCGCGGCGGCGCAGATCCTCCTCCAGAGTCACGTCGGGTGAGAATTGGGTGGTGAACCCCCGGTATCCGGGAGCCACTTTGCGCTCGAGGCGGGCGAGCGCATGCTCCTCGTGGGTCTGCGGGTGCAGGAATACGGGAAACTCACGCCCGACGGGCACGAATCCCTGCCGCTCGAGCTCCTCCGGCGAGGCGCCGACCACGACCCAGTCGCGCTCCTTCACGGCACGCCCAAGCAACCGGTCCCGCACGGCACCGCCGACCAGATACACCTGCATAATGCACACATGTTAACCGAGAAGGCCCGCGCCGCTGTTATTGCGCAGCGCCGGATCCGGGCATCCTGCCTGACCCGCCAGGCACTTCCCCATGCCTGAGCTGCACAAAGCAGTGCGGCCGGCACTGGCCGTCTTGATGCTCACCGCGCTCTGCGGCTGCACCAGCACGATGTATCTGCTGCAGGCGGCTCACGGTGAGTGGCACGTGATCCATGGGCGGAAGCCCATCGTGCAAATAATCGATGATCCGCAGACACCTGAGCCAATGATCCGCGAGCTGGCTGAAGTTCGGGAGGCCCGGGATTTCGCATCGCGTGAGCTGAAGCTGCCGGACAACGACAGCTATCGCACGTACGTCGAGATCGACCGTCCCTACGTCGTCTGGAACGTAGTTGCGGCACCGGCACTGTCGGTGATCCCGAAACAGTGGTGCTTTCCCATCGCCGGCTGCGTGGCCTACCGGGGTTACTTCAATGAGAAGCGCGCCCAAACGTTCGCCACGGGACTGAAGCAGCGCGGATACGACGTCGTGGTCGAAGGCGTGCCTGCTTACTCCACCCTGGGCAAGCTCCCGGACCCTGTGATGAGCACGATGATGCGCTACGGCAGCGATGAGCTCGCATCCATGATCTTCCACGAGCTCGCGCACCAGTTGCTCTACGTAAAGGACGATTCGCGGTTCGACGAGGCCTTCGCGGTGACGGTGGAGAACGAGGGACTGAAGCGCTGGCTCGAGTACAAGGGTCGGCGGGCACTCATCGCGCAGTTGGAGAAGCAGCGCGCCGAGGACCGGCAGTTCATCGCGCTTCTGCGGCATACCCGGGATCGGTTGGCACAGGTTTACACGTCAAAGGCTGCGCGCGCAGTAAAGCTGCGGCGCAAGCGGCAGGCCTTCGACGAGCTGGCGGCACGGATCCACACCCTCGAGCGGCGCCTCGCGGTCCGCTTCCCGGTCTACGACGAATGGATTACCAGAGGTCTCAACAACGCAGATCTGGCCTCCGTCGGCACCTATTACGACTGTGTGCCGGGCTTCGAGCGTCTGTTGCGGCAGAAAAATGACGACCTGCCCCGGTTCTACGAGGCGGCCCGCAAGTTGGCGCGGGAACCCCAGGCGAGACGAGACGCCCAGCTCTGCTCCAACACCGCCGCCACAACGACTGCCGCCGCTACAACGACTGCCGCAGATCCTGCAGCGCGAACCCCTCCAAAGCGACATCGCATTGGCGCGTCAGCGCCATGACCTTGAACGCCTCACCCATCTCCCCTGGCAGCAGCAGGCGGCGCGCCTCCCCCGCGAGCCGTACGTGTTGCACAGTGTCCGTGGCTTCCGCGACGAGTTGCTCCACGCCTGTCCCCAGCAGAAACGCGGCCTGCGTGCAGAAGCCGGCGACATCCAACCCGGAGGCAACCGCCGCCTCCGCAACCCGCGTGAAATCGACCCAGGCGGTGATGTCCTGCACGCCTATGTTGATGTATGGATCGTCATGGACGCGCTGCTTGAAGTGGCAGCGCAACGTGCCGGCAGTCCGCTGCGGATGATAGTAGTGCGCCCGCGGCAGCCCGTAATCGAACATCAGCATGAGCCCCCGTCCGAGGCAGGCCCCTACCCCTGCGATCCACGGAGCGACCCGCAGACAGACCTCCGAGGTATATCCTTCCGGGAGCGGCGCCGGCAGCTCGCGCATCAGCGCGGTACAGGCGCTCGCCAGTTCCGGGTCAGGCGCGGAGTCGCGCTCGATGAGCGTAATGCCCCCATCTGCCGCCACGCCCAGCTCCCTCACACCGCCCTCTCTCAGCGCGAACCGCCGGCACGGGAGCGCGTCGAGCACCTCGTTGGCCAGGATCACACCGCTGATCGGCCGCTCCGGCAGGCGGTCGAGCCAGACGACCCTTTTGCGGACTGCGGGCGGAAGCCTTCCCAACCGCTCTCTCTGGCGCTCGGCGAGATCGGCGCTGACTTCCAGGATGGCATAGCGCGTGGGCAACTGCCCGCCGGCGGCGAGGCTCTGGAGGATCACCGCCGCCATGCGCCCGGTGCCCGCGCCCAGCTCCAGGATCTCTCCGTCCTCGCCCAGCACTTGGGCGCACTGCCGCGCCACGCAGCGGCTGAAGAGATCGGAGACCTCCGGTGCCGTCACGAAGTCCCCGCCGGGGCCGAGCTTCACGCTGCCCGCGCTGTAGTACCCGAGGCCGGGGGCGTAGAGCGCCAGCTCCATGAACTGCTCGAACGGGATCCAGTCCCCGGCGGCCCGGATACGTTCGCAAATCAACGCCGTGACGCCTCTGGATTGCGCTTCTTCTTCCGCTGACAGCGCCGGCATCATAATGTAGGCACCCTATGACAGAGCCTGCCGTGCCCGACACAGCCCCCACCACGCCGACGCCGACACCGCTTGGCGGCAAAGCCGCGCTCGTCACCGGAGCCGCACGCCGCGTCGGCGCGGCCATCGCACACGCCCTGCACGCGGCGGGCGCCAACGTGGTGCTGCACTACCGCAGCTCTGCTGACGAAGCGGCCGACCTGGCGAAGGACTTGAACAGCGTCCGCCCCGGCTCGGTCAGCCTCGCCCAATGCGACCTGCTCGACAGCACCGCCGTGAAGGAGCTGGCGCACACCGCCGCGACGGCCTTCGGTTGCCTCGACATCCTGGTCAACAACGCTTCGTCTTTCTATCCGACTCCGCTCGGGGGCATCGAAGAGCACGACTGGAACGACCTGATCGGTACCAATCTCAAGGCGCCGCTCTTTCTTGCGCAGGCGGCCGCCGCGGCGCTGCGCGATCGCAACGGACTCATCGTGAATCTCGCCGACATTCATGGCATGCGTCCGCTGCGCCGTCACCCGGTGTACTGCGTCGCGAAAGCCGGCCTCATCATGCTGACCAAATCCCTGGCGCGTGAGCTCGGGCCCCAGGTCCGGGTCAACGCGATCGCACCCGGGCCGGTCGTGTGGCCCGAAGGCGGCGTCGATGCAGCACTGCGGGAGGAGATCATCGAGCGCACCGCGCTGAAGCGCATCGGTTCGGCCGAGGACGTGGCCCGCGCCGTGCTCTTCTTCGCCTGCGAAGCACCCTTCGTCACTGGCCAGATACTCGCCGTGGATGGGGGCAGGAGCATCGGCTGGTAGCCGCGTCTCAGTCCGCACTGCCGGCATGCACCTGGAGCAACGGGTGGGCCGCCCGATCGAAGCGCCGCCACAGCTCCCCGATGGTCCGTCTCTCGGTCGGATGCACCAGGTCGGGCGCGAGGTCCGCCAGCGGACCCAGCATGTAGGGGCGCTTGAGCAGGTCCGGACGCGGAAGCTTCAGGTACGGCTCCTGACACACCAGGTCTCCGTAGAGGAGCACATCCAGGTCCATGGACCGGGGCGCCCACCGCGGCGCCTCACGCGGCCGGCCGCAGAGCGCTTCGATGGCGTGAAGGCGCGTCAGCAGCTCGCCAACGGGAAGCTCCGTCGCAAACCCGGCGACGAAGTTGATGAAATCCTCGCCCTCGAATCCCACCGCCCGGTTGCGGTACCAGGGGGAGAAGCGCACGCCGGGGAATTGCCGCTCGAGCTCGCGCACCGCCATGGCGAGATGCCGCTCGGGCTCGATGTTGCTGCCGGCGGCGATGTAGACCTGGGTCATGGGCGTTTCGGGATCAGAGGCGGGCGGCCGCCGCGGCGGTGAGGTCCGCGCGGCTGCGCTCGATGACGACACCGACATCGCGGGAGCTGCGGATCGCGCCCGGCTTGTTCAACGAGATGCGCACCCACTCGAGCCCGAACTCCTCGAGCAGCAGCAGGGCGAGCCGATGCGCCAGCGTCTCGACCAGCTTGAACTCCGAGGCCTCGATGTACGCCAGCACCCGCTTGGCGACCTTCTTGTAGTCGACGGTGTCGGCGACATCGTCGCTCGCCGAAGCGCGGCGACAGTCCACGGGCAGCTCGAGGTCGACCACGATGGTCTGCTTGACGCGCCGCTCCCAGTCGATGAAACCGATGATGCACTCGGCCGTCAGCCCGCGCAGGAAGATGCGGTCGCCGGATTGAATGGGACTGGTCATGTGTTGGATCGCGCAGCCTCGGCGCCGCTGTCATGTTGCAAAGGAACGGCCGTGAGCGTCTCGAGCGGCCACTGGGCGCGCGGCTGGACCGCGAGGCCGTCGCGCTCCCCGGCCCGCAGCCGGGCGAGTCCCGCCACCGCGATCATCGCTGCGTTGTCGGTGCAGAACTCGATTCGCGGATAGTACACGCGGCCGCCGCGCCGGCCGACCGCTTCGGTGAGCGCCGCACGCAGCCGCTGATTCGCGCTGACGCCGCCCGAAACCACGAGCACATCCAGGCCCGTGGCCTCCAGTGCCCGCACTGCCTTGGCGGCAAGGGTGCCGACGATCGCCTCCTCGACGCCACGGGCCACGTCTGCCCGCAGCTGCGCCGTGAGCTCCCGCCCGCGAAGCGAGTGCAGCACCGCCGTCTTCAGGCCTGAGAAGCTGAGCTCCAGGCCGGGACGGTCGAGCATCGGTCGGGGATACTGAAATGCGCCCAGGGTGCCGCTCTGCGCCAGACGCGCCAGCTCGGGCCCGCCCGGATAAGGAAGGCCCAGCAGCTTTGCCGTCTTGTCGAAGGCTTCGCCCGCGGCATCGTCCCGTGTATCGCCCAGGGTGCGGTAGACCCCGATCCGCGAGACCTCTATGAGCTGGGTATGTCCGCCCGAAACGAGGAGGGCCACGTGCGGAAAGGGGGGTGGCTCCGGCTCCAGGAGAGGTGCGAGCAGATGCCCTTCGAGGTGGTGGACGCTCACCGCCGGCACCTGCCAGGCATAGGCCAGGCTGCGCGCGAGCGCCGCACCCGTGAGCAGCGCCCCGATCAGGCCCGGGCCGGCGGTAAAGGCGACGCCGGCCAGGCGCTCTGGAACCGTATCGGCCTGCGCCAGCGCCCGCTCCACCAGGGGCAGGAGCCTGCGCACATGGTCCCGGGAGGCAAGCTCCGGGACCACCCCCCCATAGGTCCGGTGCAGCTCTACCTGGCTGTAGAGCTCATGAGCCAGCAATCCCCGGGACTCGTCCAGGACGGCCGCCGCACTCTCGTCGCAGGACGACTCGATCGCCAGGACGCGAAATGGAGTTTTTGCCTTTGCCATGCGCCTCAACTAGAATTGCGCGCCCGTTTTTCCGGTCATACCGGTCCTATCGCCCATTTCAAGGGGCCCTGAGGTTTCGATGCCGAGCGTCCGTATCCGTGAGAATGAGTACTTCGATGCCGCCTTGCGGCGTTTCAAACGCGCCTGCGAGAAGGCCGGCATTCTCACCGAGCTGCGTCGGCGGGAATTCTACGAGAAGCCGACCCAGGAGCGGAAACGCAAGAAGGCGGCCGCGATCAAGCGCCACATGAAGCGCATCTCGCGTGAGGGCATGCGCCCCTCCCGCTGAGCTTCCTCCATGACCCTCAAGGAACGCATCACGGAGGACATGAAGAGCGCCATGCGCGCGGGCGAGAAGGAGCGCCTCGGCACCATTCGTCTGGCGCTGGCCAGAATCAAGCAACGCGAGGTCGACGAGCGAATCACGCTCGATGACGGCCAGGTGCTCGCGGTATTGGAGAAGATGATCAAGGAGCGCAAGGAGGCGATCACCCAATTCCAGGCGGGCGGCCGCGCGGACCTGGTCGCCAAGGAAAGCGCCGAAGTCACGGTCCTCGAGATCTATCTGCCCGCCCGCATGAGCGACGCGGAGCTCGATGCCATCATCGCCGGCGCCATCGCCTCGACGGGCGCCACCTCCGCCAAGGACATGGGCAAGGTCATGGCGGTGGTAAAATCCCAGGCACAGGGCCGCGCCGACATGGGCGTTGTCAGCGCCCGCGTGAAAGAGAAGCTGGCCGCACGCTGAGGGCTCCCCAGCCATCATCCCGCAGAGCTTCATCGATGAGCTGATCGCCCGCGCGGACATCGTGGAGGTGATCGGCTCGCGCGTGCAGCTGAAGAAAGCCGGCCGCGAGTACAAGGCCTGCTGCCCCTTCCACAACGAGAAGACCGCCTCCTTCTGGGTCAGCCCGGAAAAGCAGTTCTATCACTGCTTCGGTTGCGGCGCACACGGCACCGTGCTGCGCTTCCTGATGGAGCATGACCGCATGGCCTTCCCCGAGGCCGTCGAAGAGCTGGCCAGCCGGCTCGGCCTCGAGATACCGCGCGAGGCGGGTGCTCAGACCCTGCAGGCGCGTCGCAACTTCGACTCGCTGCACGAGCTGATGGCGCAGGTGGCGAAGTTCTATTCCGAGGCGCTCACCCGCGACAGTCGGGCGCAGCAGTATCTCGCGAACCGGGGACTCGACGCCGAGATCATCCAACGCTTCGGTATCGGTTATGCGCCGAATGCCTGGAACGAGGTGCTGCGGCGCTTCGGCCGCGACGCCTTGGTCCGCGGGGCGCTCGCCGAGCTCGGGCTGATCGTCGAGCGCGATGGCGCCCGAAGTCAGGATGCTGAGCGGCACTATGATCGGTTCCGCGACCGCATCATGTTCCCGATACGGGATGGCCGGGGGCGAACGATCGCGTTCGGCGGTCGCATCATCGACCACGGGGAACCGAAATATCTGAACTCCCCCGAGACCGCGCTCTTCCACAAGGGACGCGAGCTTTACGGTCTATACGAGGTCAGGCGCACACGCTCCAACCTGAAGCGACTGTTAGTCGTCGAAGGTTATATGGACGTGGTGCGGCTGCATCAGTCCGGCGTGGACTACGCGGTCGCCACGCTCGGAACGGCGACCACACCCGATCACCTGAAGCAGATTTTCAGGCTCGTGAGCGAGGTGGTGTTCTCATTCGACGGCGACAGGGCGGGCCGAGCTGCCGCGTGGCGCGCGCTGCAGAACGCACTGCCACAGGCGGAGGAAGGGCGCGAGATCCGTTTCCTGTTCTTGCCGGAAGGACACGATCCCGACACGCTCGTCGGCGAGGAGGGACGAGAAGCGTTCGAGAAGCGGCTCAGTACTACCACGTTATCCTTGGCCGACTATCTCGTGCGCGAGCTATCAGATCACGCGGACCTCTCAGGCCCTGGCGGCCGTGCTCGGTTCGGCGAGTTAGCACGACCGCTGCTCGACAAGATGCCGGAGGGCGTGTATCGGCGCCTGCTGCTGGAGAAAGTCGCGAAGATCGTCCTCCTGTCACCTGAGAACCTACAGCGGGAGTGGGAAAGAGCCGACGCGCGCGCAGGATCCGGGCAGCAAACTCCGTCAGTGACCCGCTCCTCGCTGCCACTGCAAAGAACATCCTCGGAAACACTTCCCGCACGCACTCAACGCAGCGCGGGCCGTCGCAGCCTGGTTCGACAGGCGATCGCAGGTTTGCTCTCTTTTCCACCCATTGCACAGGAAATCACCCAGTCGGAGCGCGACGGATTGAACTCTTCGCAAGAACCTGGCGTCGGACTCCTATGCGACCTCCTCGACAATCTGCGCGCCCAACCCGCACACGTTCCAGGTCAGGTCATCGAGCGATGGCGAGATCGGCCGGGGGGCGAGGCCCTGGAGAAACTGCTGCAAAAGGAGCAGATCTTGGGCGAGATCGGCGCCGCGGCGATCGAATTCCGGGCCACTCTACGCAAGCTGGCGGAACAGGCCCTGCGAAGCCGGGTCGAGGCGCTGGAGCTCAAGAGCATCAGTAGCCACCTCGAACCTGAAGAATTGCAGGAACTTCAGCTGCTTATGTCCAAGCGGGTCGCCCGCGACACTGGCGGCGGGTGAAAGGGAATTTGATCACCGAGGGCGAGCGCGCAGTGCTCGATAACTCTGCCGAGAAGGCAATAACCGTGCTCCGCGAGATGTTGGATGACTTGCGTGTGCGGCCGCTCTCAATCCCCGCTCAAGTCCTGGAGCGCCGGGCCGACAGGAGTGAAGGCAAGCATCTGGGAAACCTGCTGGATGAGGGAGAGATGCTGGGTGATGCGAACGCCGCGGCCCTGGAGCTCAAGGCCGCGGTCGCGAAGCTCGCCGAGCAGGCCATCGAGCGGCGCATCGAGGCGCTGGAGGCCAAGAGTCGCACGACCCGGTC
>Ga0134128_10009518_pt1 | contig 11659 bp, 6 predicted proteins | sample KB31754_FD_96462 | JGI IMG/M metagenome (GOLD analysis project Ga0134128, IMG submission 96462) | Terrestrial soil microbial communities with excess Nitrogen fertilizer from Kellogg Biological Station, Michigan, USA - KB3-175-4 | ecosystem: Environmental > Terrestrial > Soil > Unclassified ...
AGTGGTTTATTTATTTGTGCCGGAGGTGTATTATACGATAGATCAGGTACTAGATTAATAAGTTATTATAGAGGTATTGCTCAAGTAATGCCTTTATTCTCTATTTTATTCTTTATTTTATCTTTAGGTAATTGTGGGGTTCCTCTTACTTTAAATTTTGTAGGGGAATTTATGTCACTTTATGGTGTATTTGAAAGATTACCTTTATTAGGTGTTTTTGCTAGCTCTTCTATAGTATTTTCTGCTGCATATACTATATATATGTTTAATAGAATAGCTTTTGGAGGGTCTTTTAGTAAATTTTTTGAAGCTAATATAAGTGATGTTAATAAACGGGAATTTTTCATATTACTTACACTAGTTATATTTACTGTGCTACTAGGTATATACCCTGCTCCAATCTTAGATGGTTTACATTACTCTGTATCATCTTTAATATTTAATAATTAAAATCTATCTACATATATAGTATATTATATACATACAATATTAATTGTATAGTACATTATATAAATAGTATAGTATATTATATAAATAGTATATTAATTATATAGCACCTTATATTTATAGAAAATGATGAGTATATTAAATAATTATATTCTTATTTCAGAAAAAAAGATATTTATATATTTTACCTGTTAGAACCTTTAAAATTTTTATCTTTAATTAGATGACAATGTAAGAAAAACATATAAAACCTTGTAAAAATATAAATAATAAAAACTTCAACAATAAAAATAATTAATAATAACAATATTATTACCTTTAGATAAAAAAAAAATAATTATATAAAATATATATGTATTTTTTTTTTATATAATTAAAACATCCTTGACTACATTGAAAACAAAAAAAAAAGATATATGCCACAATTAGTTCCATTCTATTTTATAAATCAAGTAACATTTGCTTTTATTTTACTTGTAATTATGATATACGTATTTTCAAAATACATATTACCTAGATTTGTTCGTTTATTTACTACTCGTATATTTATAAGTAAATTATAGTATACTTATCTTAAGGGTATGCACTTTCATTCGCAATGTTTATTGTTTTCCTTTAGGTTAGCTTCTTTATATAAAACAAGAAAGCCCCTCTATTAAACAAACAAAAATAAGAATAAGAGGATTCTTACCCAATGTTCTTATTTGAGAGCAATCTAAAATATTATCTCTTTTTCTGCAGATATTTCAATAAAAATTATTAATAAATTAGAATATGTCTAATTTTTCTTACATAACAAGTCCATTAGATCAATTTGAAATAAGAAATCTATTGAGTTTAGACGCTCCAATATTAGGTAATTTACATATTTCCTTAACTAACATAGGATTATATTTAACTATTGGTGCATTTTCAATATTAACATTAAATCTTTTAGCAACTAACTATAACAAAGTTGTAAGTAATAGTTGATCTATAAGTCAAGAATCGATATATGCCACTATACATAGTATAGTGACAAACCAAATAAACCCTACAAAAGGACAAATATATTTCCCTTTTATCTATACTTTATTTATATTTATCTTGGTTAATAATTTAATAGGTATGGTACCTTACAGTTTTGCGTCAACAAGTCATTTTATATTTACATTTTCTCTTAGTTTTACTGTAGTATTAGGTGCAACTATATTAGGTTTCCAAAAACACGGTTTAGAATTCTTTTCTTTATTAGTGCCTGCTGGTTGTCCTTTAGCTCTATTACCTTTATTAGTATTAATAGAATTTATATCTTATTTATCTAGAAATGTTTCTTTAGGTCTTAGATTAGGTGCTAACATTCTAAGTGGTCACATGTTATTAAATATATTAGCAGGTTTTACTTATAATATAATGACAAGTGGATTTATATTTTTCTTTTTAGGTTTAATACCTTTAGCATTCATTATTGCGTTCAGTGGTTTAGAATTAGGTATTGCTTTTATACAAGCTCAAGTTTTTGTAGTTTTAACAAGTAGTTATATAAAAGATGCTTTAGATTTACATTAATAAAAAGTACTCTATTTATCTGTGTAATTTTTATGATTTACATTAATATAAATAACCATTATTTTGTGATACTAATAGTATAAGTATTATATTGCGATATAATATAGGAAAGTCCAGTGCTTATCAAATGTAAACATATAAAAGATGTGTGTTAAGTAAAAACTTGAGTATTTAAGAGAAAATAAGTGTTATATTTCTATAATTAAGACTATAGCTAAATGTATGATAAATAAAATATATTATACAGTTAAATATAAACAATGAAATTGCAAGCTCTTTGTTAGGCTTTGTTTTAGATTAATAACTATTTACAGGAACCGGCTTAAAGGTATCCAAAAAAAAATATATCTATAAAAACATTTTTATTAACTATTAAGAAAAAATGTTTTTAAGATTTTAAATTGTATTAGTAATGGTGTATGTATACAAATTACAATACACCAATAGGTTGAGTTTGATGATGGCTCTGAATGAACGCTGTCCAAGTGCTTGACACATGCTAATCGAACGTCTAATTTAATTTATAGTTTATTCTCTTTTTATGTCCTCTTTTTTTATATTTTTTGTAAAAAAGAAGGGATAAAGATAAAAACAATTTATTTCATTAGAAGTGGTGTACAGGTGAGTATATAGTATTTTGGCTGCCTTAAAGTAAGGTTAAATGCCTTATGTCTGCTATGTCAGAGAGAAAGGAAATAAGTTTCCGCTTTAAGAGGACAATAAATATTTCGGATAGGTAGTAGTTAAAGTAATGGTTTAACTAGCCTGAAATTCCGTAGTCGAGGCTGAGAGGTCGATCGATCACATTGGGTCTGAAAAAAGCCCAATACGTATAGTACAGCAGTGGGGAATATTGGTCAATAGCCTAACGGCTGAACCAGCAACTTGGGGGAATGTATAGCTTCGGCTAGTTATATTGGCTGTTTAAGATATTCTCAGAATTCTTCTGAGATTATGAGAATATCTTATTCATTTTGATCTTTTTTATGATAGTGCTTTAGATCAATTAATTTATCACTAACCCGTACTTCATCACATTTTGTAATTCTTAAAAGATTATAAATAGATGGTAGAACAATAAGTTCAGTGGACAATATAACATCGATTTTATCGAATAAAGTTCTAGATATAAGACTGATTATGACAATTTTATATCTATATGTCTTGACCAAATTACGTGCCAGCAGTCGCGGTAATACGTAGAAGACTAGTGTTATTCATCTTTAGTAGGTTTAAAGGGTACCTAGACTGTATAATTAGTCTTAAACAGGATACGGTTATACTAGAGTTATATATGAGGAGGGGAGTATTTATGGAGTAGAGTTGAAATTCTTTGATACCATGAGGACTGATAACGGCGAAAGCAACCTTTTATCTAATAACTGACGTTGAGGGACGAAGGCTCGGGTAACGAACAGGATTAGATACCCTAGTAGTCCAAGCAGAGAATGATGAATGCCATAGATTAGATGTTAATTTAGTCTATAAATGAAAGTGTAAGCATTTCACCTCAAGAGTAATGTGGCAACGCAGGAACTGAAATCATTAGACCGTTTCTGAAACCAGTAGTGAAGTATGTTATTTAATTCGTAAGTACGCGAAAAACCTTACCACAACTTGAATATTATCTTTTTATGCTTACGTCTGTAAAAAGCGAAGCAATAAAAATTTTTTTATTTTTAAAGATATTACAAGCGTTGCACGGCTGTCTTCAGTTAATGTCGTGAGATATTGGTTAATTCCATTAAATTAACGGAAACCCTTGCTTTATTTGTGATTTTTATTTTTTTTTCTATGCTTTAGCGTAGAGAAAATAAATGGAAATAAAGCAGTTCACCTTTACATGGGAAAGATAATAGGGACCAAGACAAGTCATCATGGCCTAAATGTTGTGGGCGATAGACGTGCCACATATTCCTATACAAAATGATGCAATAATGTGAATTGGAGCTAATCTAATAAAATAGGATATAACAAGGATTGTAGTCTGAAATTCGACTGCATGAATAAGGAATTACTAGTAATCGTGAATCACCACGTCACGGTGAATTTAATCTCAGATAGGTACTAACCACTCGTCAGGCGCCGAAAGAGGTGTGTGCAATAAGTTTGGTCTTTTTTATATTTTTATTCTAGATAATCTTTTCTAGTTACTTATAAGGAATATCTTCGTATGCGTGACCTCGATTGGTGTTAAGTCGAAATACGGTTCGTGTAGGGGAACTTGCACGGGATTAATTAATGTTAACAATATATAATGTATATATAATTTTTGGTATAATACTTGTCCTATTATCCATATAATTATATGCCTGTTTTAGGTATATTATCTATATCTTGTGCTTTTGCTAATATAAACTAGTACAAGAAATATATATAGATAAATTTTGGTTCGAATCCAAATATGGGCTTTTGCTGTTGTTTTCTTTTGCTTTCATTTAGTTTTGCTTTAGCTCATTAGGGTTCTTTATCTTATCGCATTCTTTTGCTTTAGCTTAATATTTCTGTGCTAGCGTACGAAAAGAAAAATGAAGTAGGAAGTCATAACATGGAATAGAAAGCTTTGTAAAAAAAAACTCTTGCTAAGATACATAGCATAAACTAAATCATACAAATAAATCACTTTTTATTCTTTTAATATTGTTGTTGTATTTAATAATTTTGTTATATTTAAGAGAGCAAGGAAACTTCCATTATTGGTAAAATGGGTTGAGCTGTAAACTCAATAGTATTAGACTTTTAAGAGTTCAAATCTCTTGTTTCCTAAAAATATTTTTACTCTTAATAACTTTTTTTAGCTAACAATATTTGTACTATTAATAATACTTTTATAGCTAATAATAATATTATAAATGATAAATTTATTTTGTAAGACTTGAACTCTGCAAATATAAAATGATTTGCCTTTATAGCTCAATGGTAGAGCGGAATACTGTTAATATTTTTATAGATGTTCAATTCATCTTAAGGGCTAAAAAAGGCTTTTAGGCATGTTAGCTTAATGGTAGAGCTTTGTGTTACGGCCACAATGATACGAGTTCAAGTCTTGTACATGTCTTATCATGTGTTTTGTTTCGTTTCGTTTCAGGTTTTAGTGTACTCAGGTTATTTACATAAAATTTGTGTACTCAGGTTATTTACATAAAATTTGTGCTTTATACACTATTTAGATTTAATTAAATCTAATCTAAATAAATAACTCGCCTTTATAGCTCAATGGTAGAGCGGAATACTGTTAATATTTTTATAGATGTTCAATTCATCTTAAGGGCTAAAAAAGGCTCAAGGCATGTTAGCTCAATTTAGAGCTTTGTGTATTTTAATTTTGGCCGGCCGTCTAATACAAGAGATTTGTATTAAGGTCACAACGATACAAGTTTTAGTCTTGTACATGTCTTACCTTCGTTTTATATCTATTATCCTCAAATGGTTTATACTTATTAATCTAGATAGTTATTTATTAATTTAATTTAATTATTATCTTGGTATATATTTATTAACCAATATAGTTATTTATTATACTTTTTTATAACCAATATAGCTATTTATTATATATCTTTTTACCTATATAGCTATTATTTATATAAAGATTTATTTATTTGCTTAGATTAAAACACATCTAATTTAATAAATAAATAATCCTGATGTACTGTTTTAATACTTTTTTTAATTATAAAAAAAAAATATTTTTTTTTTATAAATATTTATATTAATAATTAAAATAAATATTTATCTTACGGTGTTATATTATCATCAAGTTATTATTATAATAAATTTAATTAACATATATAACATATACAACATATATAACATTCATAACATTTAGTACGTTTATTACTTTTATTATAGTTTTATTTTGAAAAATATATAATGAGGTTTCTTCTTTTTTTTCTTTTATGTATAATCTAATTCTCTTAAGTGAAACTTACACTAATGGTTACAAACCTGAAACTTTATACATTCTTTCATTAGCCGCTATTTTATGTGGTATACTAGTTATTATTAGCAAAAACCCTATTGTCTCTGTTTTATTTTTAATCGGTTTGTTTTCAAGTATAGCCAGTTATCTTATAGTATTAGGTTTAAATTTTATTGGTCTTTCTTATTTATTAGTTTATGTTGGTGCTGTATCTATTTTATTTTTATTTATTTTGATGTTAATTAATGTAAGGGTAAGTGAATTATGAAGTAACACAAGTAAAAGTATACCTCTAGCTATATTTATTGGTATTTCCTTTAATTATCTTGTATACCCATTATTACCCTATAATACTACTTCTTTTAATAGTGAAGCTATTAGCTTAGACTATAGCATTATATCAGATGATGTATATCCTATATTACCTAATAATACTGCTTTTAGTAGTGACAGTTATAATTCTAGTTATAACATAGTCTCAGGTGATATATGATCTAATAATTATAGCGATTATTTTTACAAGATATTTAATTTAAATAATAACATAAATAATGGTGAAATTTCTTTGGTTACTAGTAAAATATGAGACAGTAATTTAGCAGAAACTAGCCATATTACAAGTATAGGTAATATAATGTATACTAGTTACAGTATATGATTAATATTAACTTCTATTATTTTATTATTAGCCATGGTTGGTGCTATTGTAATAACAATAAAACAAAGAAATTAAAAATATATTTTAATTTAAGCTCATATTTAAAATTAAAATCATATAATTAATTAGGGTCAGTATCCTAATAGGTAAGGAACTTTTTTGTCAAGAAAGAATATGCCGGATCGAAGCCGGTCTGACCCGTAAACTAATAAAAAAAAAGGGATTAGCTTAATGGTAGAGCAACCGTTTTACACACGGTAGGTTAGGTGTTCAAGTCACCTATTCCTTAACGATGGTTATTCTTGATATTTGTCCTTCCTTAAGGATACAAATAAATAACTAGTTTTAATTATATACTTTTGATATGCAAAAATAAGAACCTATATTAGATATTTTAATATAATATATTAGAAAAATAAGATAGCAAAGCGTAAAAGATGTAAAAAAATTTTTTTTTTATAGTATCATATATTTTATTAATTCATTTTTATTTATAAATTAGAATATTTTAGTTTACCGTATTATAGATAAAGAAAATAATATTATATTTAGATCTTATGCCTTAATAAAAAGTATGTAAACTTTTTCATCTAATATAGGTTCTTATACTAAAATTAGATGTATTAAAATAATACTGATGTTGTAAATGACTAACTTGACTAGAAGTAATTTTCAAGCTCATCCTTTTCATTTAGTATCGCCATCGCCATGACCTTTATATACATGTATTGCTTTACTAACATTAACAACAAGTGGTGTTTCTACTATGCATGGTTTTAGCAATGCAGATACTTTCTTAATCTTAGCTTTTCTATCTCTTATTTCTTCAATGACATTATGATGACGTGACGTTATAAGTGAAGGAACCTATCTGGGTAATCATACCTTGGCCGTGCAAAGAGGTCTAAACATGGGTGTTGCCTTATTCATAGTAAGTGAGGCATTGTTTTTCTTAGCTATCTTTTGAGCTTTCTTTCACAGTGCTTTATCGCCAACTGTAGAACTAGGTGCTCAATGACCACCAATGGGTATTGAAGCTATAAACCCTTTCGAGTTACCATTACTTAATACAGTAATTTTATTATCTTCGGGAGTCACAGTTACTTATGCTCATCACTCTTTAATACAAGGTAATAGAAGCGGAGCTCTTTATGGTTTAGTAGCTACAGTTGTTTTAGCTGTAGTGTTTACAGCTTTCCAAGGTGTAGAATATACTGTTTCTTCTTTCACTATAAGTGACGGGGCTTTTGGGTCATGTTTCTACTTTGGTACAGGATTTCACGGGTTACATGTAATGATAGGTACAGCTTTTATTGCGGTGGGTTTATGACGGGTATTAGCTTACCACTCTACAGAAAATCACCACCTAGGCCTAGAGTCATCTATTTTATATTGACACTTCGTTGATGTGGTCTGACTTTTCCTTTTTGTTTCAATCTATTACTGAGGTTCTTAATTAATAACCTTAAGAAATTAAAACTTTTATTATTCCTAAATAAAATTCTTCAGTATTAAATATATAAGATATAAATATCTTAGAGACCTTAGTTTAATGGTAAAATACGAGACTTTTAATCTTTGTGACGTCGGTTCGAACCCGACAGGTCTTAAGTTTTCTTTATAATATTTATAACACAATCTTCAAGATATAATAGTGTATAAGAAATACATTACATTTAATAATAAATTTAGTTTAAAGGATAAAATGAATAATATTATTTAATATACATATTTTTATTTTTATATATAACTTCAATATTTAGAAGTTATTCTATGCTTATATTTTCTTTAGTGCTTTTTTATTGTATTTTTATTATATTAGCTACATTATTTGATTAATATAGTAAAACTTATATTTTTATATACTTACAAAAAAAAGTTTTGTAAGTATATAAATATATACGGCCATAGGTTAATGGTAGACTTGTCGCCTTCCAAGCGATTTGTGTCGATTCGAATTCGGCTGGCCGTAATGTATTATTAGTTTATTGTTATTTGTGCTTTCGGTGTATATATTATATGAAAAAGATTACTAGTATTTTAGACTAGTTAAACATAAGGTAAGGCAAAAACTAAACAAGCCAAAAACAATTCTTTTAAAGGATTTCGTATAAATATAAATATTAATAAAAATATGATGACGGTTTAAGCCCGGTCTATCGCAATATTAAAGTAATATTAAATATTTATTAATAAGGAAAAGTTACTATTGGTAGGGTGAGCCGTTTGCTAAACGTCGTGCGAAAGCACTTGTCGGTTCGAAGCCGACCTTTTCCGATTTAGTTTTTTATTATAATCTATTAAAACAAAAAGAGTATAAGTTAATGGTAAACTTAGAAGCTTCAAACTTCTCATTCTCCGTTCAAGTCGGAGTACTCTTGTGTAAACATCTTTAAGTTTATAATACAATTTATATTTATTTAAAGGTTCTTTAACTTAAATGGTAGAGTGCGTTCTTGATAAGGATGTTGTCTAAGTTCAATTCTTAGAAGAATCATGGTATAGTACTTTATATTTTTTTAGATTACTTGTACCTTCCCAGATAAAGAGAGTTGGCTGAGTGGTTTAAAGCGATTAGCTTGAAACTAATTAAAATTAAAAGTTTTCATGGGTTCAAATCCCATACTCTCTGTGATATTTGTAGAAGCCTTTTTATAAATATCGTAGCATGATAATATGCACTTTAGAGGACTATGCCTCTTTTTTTAATATAAAGCAATTTAAGTATGAAAAACAATAACAGTAGAAAAGATATAGTACCTATTTTATCTTATTCTAATCTAGGTATAAGTAAAAGTATTATTTATAAAGAAAACCGTAGGAAATCTAGTATTTATCGTTTATATAACATAATTACAGGTAGAAGTTATATAGGTTCTTCTATCGATTTATCTCGTAGATTTAGTAATTATTATTCTATAGTTTATATGAATAATAGTTTAAAGAATAGCTCTAATATTATTTATAGTTCTTTATTAAAAAATGGTTATGCTAACTTTAGTTTAGATATTCTTGAATATTGTAAACCAGATGAGTTATATTGTAAACCAGATGAGTTATATTCTAGAGAACAATATTATATAGATATATTAAAACCAGAATATAATATATTAAAAGTAGCTGGTAGTATGTTGGGGTTCAAGCATTCAGAAGCAACAAAAGCTAAAATGAAAAATAGTAAATTAGGTAAAAAACATACGTATGAAACAAGACAAAAAATAGGACTTAGTCTTAAGTTTTCTGTGAAAGTTAATACTAAACCTAAGCTTATTACAAGAGATATACTAAAATAAAGTTATCTTCTAGATCAAGAGGCGTAAGTCTTAAAGTCAAAAACTTAGAAAACAATCTTATTAATATCTTTCCCACTTTAACAAGTGCTACTAAATACTTTAACAAGTGCTGCTAAATACTTTAAAGTTAGCCATAACACTCTAAATAAAACACCAAATTCAGGTATTTATGATGGTAAGTTTGTTTTTAATTATATTCTTAAAGATCTTAGAGTATGAATATATGATTATAATAATAATTTGCTTATGGTATGTAATAATGCTAAAAAAGCAGCCGAATGGTGCAACATACCACCTAGTACTATGCATAATTATATTAAGTCTAGTAATTTGTATAAAAAAATATTTTTATTTTTATAATGTTAAATCAAACCCGTATCTTAATAATAATTAACTAAAACTTGAAGATAAACATACTTTAGTATATTTATATATTTATAAAAAAAAACTAATTAAAATATTTAATAGAACTAAAGGAAGATATGAACGGTATAATATAAGTATTCAAGCTCTTAATGCTTATAATAGGTTGGGTAAACTATACAAAAGTAATAACTTATACTTTTACATAAATAAACCTAAATCAAGGTTTATTTACAAGTAATGATATAAATAATATAATACAGATCGGGGTAGGGTGGTTATACGCTCCTTTTGGGTAGGAGACTTTCCGTGTTCGAATCACGGCGATCTGAGAACTAACCTGATAAATATAATAGTAGGATGGTAAATATTATAGTAGGGATAATAAAACTAATATTAGCCCTATAATAAACCTAATATTAAAACTCTTGCTTTGTTTTTTACTATGCTAAAAAAAAAAAAGAGTTACTAGTATTAGGATATATTAGTAATGTGTATGATATCTAATTCTTCTTTCTATACTATAATGTATAGGGAAGTATATAAAGAGACTATTAGGGATACCTTGCCGTATATTAAAGAGAGTGTATATTTAATTTGTGTTTTCAAGAGGATGAAAGTCCAGTAAAATTTAACACATGAACTCTGAGAGAAATTCAGTAATAAACGAAGTGAATTGAAATATCTTAGTAACTTCAGGAAAAGAAATCAAACGAGATTCTATGATTAGTGTGAATGAAAGTAGAACAGCCTATATAAATATCAGAACATATGTTAATATTTTTCTTTATATTCTAATTAAGTAAAATTATTAGCATGTGTAGTAATAGACTATAAAAACACGTCGTTATTTAATGTATTTTTATATAAAAATACATCTTAAATATTTGTTTCACATAAAAACAACATTCAAAATTTTGAATGTAAGGGCGTGGCTCTTAGAAGCAATAGGATATAATCCTGTTAGGGACAAGTGTAAAGAATATTATAATTACTTGGGTTATAGATACTTACCCACTGATTTATTAAAAAAGTAAAACGGGCAAACCCTGTTTGAATATAAAGGGGAACCTTCCTCTAAGGCTAAATATGATATATGAGCGACAGCGTATAGTACTGTGAGAGAACGGTTTGAATTAGTAGTCTTATAAGCAGCTCGAGTGAAATTTTTCAAATAATAAGAGCGTACCTTTTGCATAATGGGTCAGCAAGTTAATGTTAGATGCGAGCATGTCTGAAAAGCATGCCCAGATAAACCAATTATGAAATAATGAATTAGTATCTAAAATTAGACCCGAAGCCTGGTGATCTTACTACAGTCAGGGTTATAAAAGCCCGAACGGGTTATCGTTGTAAAGATATCCGAAGAATTGTGGTAAGTTAGTGAAAGACAAAACTGACTAGGATAGCTGGTTTTCTGCGAAACCTATA
>Ga0134128_10009520_pt1 | contig 11659 bp, 10 predicted proteins | sample KB31754_FD_96462 | JGI IMG/M metagenome (GOLD analysis project Ga0134128, IMG submission 96462) | Terrestrial soil microbial communities with excess Nitrogen fertilizer from Kellogg Biological Station, Michigan, USA - KB3-175-4 | ecosystem: Environmental > Terrestrial > Soil > Unclassified ...
AGCTGGCCGAGGCCGGGTTCGCGGCGGCGTTCCATGCCTCACCGGTGGCGTCGACCGGCCGGTTCGACCTCGGCAGGATCGACGGCGAGGATCCCCGGTTCAGCGAGCTCGTCCGAGGTACCGCGGCATGACACGCGACGGCTCGTCGCTCGGCTTCGCGATCGTCGGCTGCGGCGGCGCGGCTCGCGACATCGCCCGCGGGATCGATCGAACCGCCGACGCCCGTCTCGTGGCCGTCCACGATCACGTCCCGAGCCACGCGAGGGAGCTTGCCGCGGGCCGCGCCGCCACCGTCCATCCGACGCTCGCCGCGCTGCTGCGCGATCCCGGGGTCGAGGTCGTCTGCATCGCGCTACCGCACGACCGCCTTGCCCCGACCGCCGTACGTGTGCTCCGGGCCGGAAGGCACGTCATCGTCGAGAAGCCGGCGGCGACCAGCGCGCGCGGGATCCGGGCCATCCGGGACGCGTCGCTTCGGGCTGACCGCTCGGTCGGCGTGATGTTCGACCTGCGCCAGGTGCCCACCGTCGCGGCCGCACGTCGCCTCGTCGAGACCGGAGCGCTGGGCCGCCTGCGCGCGATCCGGATCCGCACCTTGATCGACAAGCCGCGCGACTACTGGGCGTCCGGGCCGACGGGCGCGGTCCGCGATCCGTGGCGGGCAAGCAAGACACGAGCGGGAGGGGGCGTCGTCCTGATGAACGCGATCCACCAGCTCGACCTGGCGCGCGCGATCACGGGTCTCGAGCCGCTCCGCGTCGCCGGTCTGGTCGACGCCGGTGTCCGGGGAGTCGAAGTCGAAGACGCGGCCGTGGCGACGATCGCCTGGTCGGAAGGTGTGCTCGGCAGCCTCGTCGCCGCCGCACACGCGCCCGGTGCCACAGCATCCGAGACGATCGAGATCGACGGCGACGCCGGCGCGCTCCGGCTGGACGACCTCTACCAGCCACGCCCCCAGCTCGAATGGTTCCGGCGACCGACGTCACCCGACCCGAATCCCGGGAGCGGCACCTGGCAGCGTGAGCGGCTCCACGCGACTGATCCGTTCGCGGCGACGATCACCGGCTTCGCCGAGGCGATCCGAACGGGACGCCCGCTCGTCCCCGGCCTGGCGGACGCCGATGTGGCACTCGCCACGGTCATGGCGCTCTATCGGTCCGCTCGCTCCGGGCGGTTCGAGCCCGTCCGCCCGGTCGGCGAGGCGGACGAGGAGGCGTCGCTCAACCGACCGGTCCTGGCCCCCGCCGATACACGAGCAGCTCGATGATCGATGTCACGTGCCACTCGTCCGAGAGCATCACGGGGTTCCCCTCAACGTCGAAGTCGACCTGACGCAACTGCTGGACGGGCGTCCCGGGTGAGACATCGAGGATGTTGGCGAGTTCCTTGTCCGCGACCTCTGGCCGGAGGATCGCCTCCGCGTGCGAGATCGGATGGCCGGCATCGGTGAGGACCCGGTAGAGGGAACCGGCGTAGTCCGAGCGGTCGAGTGGGCGAGTGAGCAGGGCCGCTGGGATGCGGTCGATCGAGAAGATCGCCGGCCGGCCATCGGCGGTCCGCACGCGTCGGATCTCGCGGATCGGCGTCCCCGCCTCGAGCGCGAGGGCCTCGGCGTCGTCGTCGGTGGCTGGACGGGTGCGCAGACCGACGAGCTTCCGTCCCGGCCGCAGACCGGAGGCCTGGAAGTGATCGGTGTAGCTGTAGTTCACGTCGAGGGAGTTTCGGATCAGCGGCCGGCGGGTCACATACGTGCCCGACCCGTGGCGCCGGACGACGAGCCCGTCCTCGATCAGCCCGCGGACGGCTTCGCGGATCGTGACGCGGCTCACGCCGAACCGCTCGCACAGTCGATCCTCGTTCGGAAGCTTCGACCCGACGGCGAACTCGCCACCCAGGATCAGACGGGTGAGCTCGCTTCGAACCACGTCGGCGAGCAACGGCCGGCCTCTGGTCGCGCCGATCGTCATGATCGGACCGGCCGGGATGAGCTGGGCATCGCGCCCATCATAGGAACGTTCGGGTGCCGTCGCGCGGGCCCCCGTCCCCGCTCTTTTCACGGGCCGCTCAGCGCTGGCCGGTCTCGACCGTCGCCCGCTTCGAGAACCCGACGAGGATGACCAGCGAGATGATCCAGCTGATCAGGAAGCCGATCATCACCATGACCGTGGTCTTGTGCGGCTGGTCGTCCCAGATGGCCACCGTCCAGACACCAGATGTCTTCCAGGCGTCGCCGACGATGAACGACGACAGGGTGAACTCGCCGAACGTGACCGAGAAGACGAGCAGGGCGCCGGCGGCGATGCCGGTCCGGATGTTCGGCAGGATCACCCGTCGGAGCGTGGTCCAGCGCGAGGCGCCAAGCGTCACGGAAGCTTCGTTCAGCGTCGTGGTATCGATCGCCCGGAGACTGTTGTCGAGCGCGCGATACATGAACGGCAGCCCGGTCACGACATAGGCCAGGATCAGCAGCGTCGGTGTCCCCGATAGCACGATCGGCGGGGCGGAGTAGGTGCGGATCAGGGAGAGGGCGAGGACGATCGTCGGCAGCGCGAACGGCAGGAGTGAGAGGAACTCGACCAGCGGGCGGGCCCGTGGCGCGGCGACGTGGATCAGGAACATCACGGGCGTCATCAGGACGACGCTCACCGCGATCGTCGCAAGGCTGGCGATGATCGATCGGCCGACCGTCGGGACGAAGAGCGGGTCGTTGAGCGTCTCGACGATGTGGTCGACGGTGTACCCGACCGGCAGCACCGTATCGAACCAGGTCGTGGCGACGGAGAACAGGCCGACGCCGATCAGCGGGATCAGCATGTACCCGGTGAAGATCACGAAGAGGATCAGGTAGCCGATCTCGGGGCCCCTGCGCGCCTGTCGGGTCTCGGCCGGTTGCTGGGTCGCCAGGACCGCCGGGGCATCACTCATCAGGCTCATGCGTGCGTCCACCGCTGAGCTTGGCGCTGCATGATGTGGTACGCGAGGACCGACAGGGCGACGATCGCCAGCAGGACGGTCGCCATCGCGTCAGCCTGGGCGGGCTGATAGAGGATCTCGCCGCGGCGAAGGATCGAGATCTGGATCGTCATGAGATTGATCCGGCTGCCGATCAGCGCCTGCGCCGTCGCGTACGCCCCCATCGAGCTGGCAAACAGCAGGACGGTCCCAGCCACGATCGATGGCATCAGGACCGGGATACCGACACGGCGCCAGAAGTCGGTCCTGCTTCCACCGAGTGAAGCCGACGCCTCGACCCAGTCGTCCTTGAGGGCGGCGAACGCAGGCAGCATCAGGACGATCATCAGCGGGACCTGGAAGTAGAGGTAGACGACGATCAATCCGATGACCGAGTAGATCGAGAAGAACGACATCAGGTCGATGCCGAACTGGCGGAGCAGGATCGTGATCATCCCCGCCGATCCGAGGATCGTGATGAATGCGAAGCCGAGCGAGATGCCGCCGGCGTTCGCACTGAGCGACGCGAGCCCGATCAGCGGACCGCGAAGCCGATTGTGGCGGGTGCGTGTGATCGCGTAGCCGATGGCCGTCCCGATCACGGCCCCGAGGAACGAGCTCGTGACCGCCAGGAGCAGCGAGTTCAGGATCGAGCGCTGGAACGTCGCATTCGTGAAGACCTTCCCGATCCACTCGAAGCTGTGCTTCTCGACGCCGCCGATGCTCCCGACCAGGAGGGCGAACGTCGGGATCAGCTCGAACATCAGGCAGAAGATCAGGAACGGGGCGAAGGCGAGGAGGAGTCCGATCCGGCTCCAGGTCCGACCCGACATGTCAGCGGCTAGCCTCGATCGAGCGCGGGCTGAGCCCGCGAGGGACGCGGGACGTCCCCGCCACCCGGTGGGTGGCGGGGACGGGCTTCCCGCAGGAGGAGGAGAGCACGGTCAGGCGCCGACCTCGATCGTCCAGTCGGTCGCGAGGCGCGCGATCGCGTCGGCCGCGGCCTTCCAGTCCTTGATCGGCTTGACGGCGTCGTACTGGGACGCCTCCGGGAACTTGGCGGCGATGTCGGCAGGGATCTGAAGGCCCTGGACGAGCGGCCGGGCGTACTTCTGTGCCTGGAGGATCTGGGCCTCGTCGGTCAGGATGTACTCCCGGAACAGCTTCGCGGCGTTCGAATGCGCCGCGTACTTGTTGATGATGTGGCAATACGGGGCCTGCGTGGTGCCGTCGCTCGGGATCACGACGGTGATCGGCACGGCCGGGCTGGCTGCGCCAAGGTCATCGCGGACCGGCAGGGCGTTGTAGTCCCACAGGATGGCGATCTTGGCTTCGCCCTTCTCGATGTTCGCCTTGCTCGGCGCGACCGACGTCAGGTTGCCGGCCTTGTTCAGCTCGTCGAAGTACTGCAGGCCTGGGTCGATATTGGTCTCGTCACCGCCGTTGGCAAGGGCGGCCGCGAGGACCGTCATCGAGCCCTGGGCGGCGTTGCGCGGGTCGCTGATCGCGATCGTGCCCTTGTACTCGGGCTTCTTGAGATCAGCCCAGCTCTTCGGCACGTTCGGGACGAGCGCCGTGTTCACGGCGAACGAGATGGTGCCGGTGTACCAGCACATCCAGTTCCCGTCCGGGTCCTTGGCGTAGTCGGGGATCTTGTCCCAGCCCGTCGGCTTGTAGGGCTGGACGGTCCCGGAGCTGACGGCGACCGGGCCGAACTGGATCCCGATGTCGCCCTGGTCGGCGACCGGGTTGTTCTTCTCGGCGTCGAACTTCTGGATCTCCTCCGCGCTCGACATGTCGGTGTCGGTATGGGTCAGGTTGTACTTCGGCAGGAACTTGTCCCAGATGGCGCCGAAGTTCGTCCAGTCCGGCGGCATGCCGTAGCTATTGAGCGCGCCTTCCGCCTTGGTCTTCGTCTCGAGATCGGCGATGACGGCGGAGGCATCGGGCGCGCCAGCCGCGCTGGCGCTCGGGGCGGTGCTGGTCTCGGTCGACGCCGACGGCGTCGAACTGCTACATCCAGCGACGAGGATCAGGGTCAACCCGAGTGCACCTAGGGTCGTCCGTGGTCGATGCATTCGTCCTCCTCCATAGGGTTCCATCGCGTGTGTCAGATGGGTCGGCTCGCGGTCGTGGTCGACCGCGATGGTGGTGGGCTGGTGCCGGCGGCGGCCTCCTCAGGGTCCGCGACCGGCGCGCCGCCTCATCCGCTGGGCCGGGCCGGCCGGGCCCGGGTCGGGAGGGCATCGAGTGCCGGCCCTCGACGATGGACGCCGAACTCGAACGTATCGGCGACGTACGACTCGACCGAGAAGAGGACGTGCTCTCCTTCGGCCGTCGAGTCGACCTGTTCGAGTCGCAGGATCGGGCTCCCGGCAGGGATCCCGAGACGGTCGGCGACGAGGGCGTCGGCCCGGGTCAGCCGGATGGAGGCCTGGCCGTCGGTGATCGATCGACCGAGGCGCTCCGCATAGAACCGGTACAACGAGAGCCCCGGATCGAGCAGAGCATCCGTGTCGAGCTCCGGATCGCTGAAGAGACGGCGCGGGATGACGTCGACGGTGAAGATCACGGGCCGCCCGTCGGCCGTCCGGACACGTTCGAGACGCACGACCGGCGCGCCCGGCGCCAGACCGAGCGGTGCGGCGGCCTCATCGTCGACCCCGACCTCCTCGACCCGGGCATGGCTCGTGCCGGGTTCCATCCCGTGGCCTCGGATCACCTCGGTGGCGCTGAGGTTGGCGTTCAGGCTGCCGCGGAGCCGCGCGGCGGACCGCACGAACGTGCCGTGTCCGTGGCGTCGGATGAGCAGCCCTTCCTGCTCGAGTTGGAGCAGTGCCTCCCGGACGGTCGTGCGGCTGACCCCGAACGACGTCGCCAGCTCGACCTCCGGTGGAAGTTGGACGCCCTCCGAGAATCGGCCGTCCCGAATCCGGTCGCGGACCTCCTCGCGGACCCGCGAGGCGAGCTTCGCCTGGCCGATCAACGTCACTTGGTCTGGGCCCTCTGCCGGGACGGTGGCTCTCGACGGGAAGACGTATGTCGTATAACGTCTGACCTCGCCCACGCTACACTCCGTGTCAAGCCAGCCGCGCGATCCGTCTGCCGTCGACCAGAGGGGTGCGACCGTGACTCAACTCGAGCTCCAACAGCTGCGCAAGACGTTCGGTCATGTGGTCGCCGTCGACAGCCTCGACCTCGAGATCGACCGCGGCGAACTCGTTTCCCTCGTCGGCCCTAGTGGCTGCGGGAAGACGACCACGCTCCGGATGGTCGCGGGTCTTCAAGAGGCCGATCGTGGTCGGATCCTGCTCGAGGGTCGCGACGTCACCAGGGAGCCCGCCAACCAGCGGGGCATGGGCGTCGTGTTCCAGTCGTACGCGCTCTTCCCGAACATGACCGCCGCCGAGAACATCGCCTACGGCCTCGACGTCAGGAAGAGATCAAAGGCGGACGTGAAGCGCAAGGTCGCCGAGCTCGTCGAGCTGATCCAGATCGGCGACGGCGCGGCGCGGTACCCGCATCAGCTGTCAGGCGGCCAGCAGCAGCGCGTCGCGCTCGCGCGTGCGCTCGCCATCGAGCCGCCCGTTCTCCTCCTCGACGAGCCGCTGTCGGCGCTCGATGCCGCGGTCCGGTTGACCCTCAGGCTCGAGATCCGGCGGATCCAGCGGAGTCTCGGGATCGCGACGATGTACATCACCCACGACCAGGAGGAGGCGCTGTCGATCTCCGACCGGGTCGCAGTCATGCGCGACGGTCTGGTCGAGCAGCTCGGGACGCCCGAGACGATCTACACGAAGCCCGCGAACGCCTACGTCGCCGGGTTCGTCGGGACATCCAACCGGCTGTCCGTATCGGTGACGGGGGCCGACGGCACGCAGGTCGAGTGGCAGGACCGTCCGATCCGAGTGGCCGCGGACCCTCAGTTCCAGCCGGGGTCCTCAGCGATCCTCGTGGTCCGCCCGGAGCGGATCCAGGTGCGCCCAGCCGGCGACGGCACGGACACCGGCGGTTGGCCCGGCCGGATCGCCGAGCGGACGTTCCTTGGCTCCGTGACCCGGTTCACGATCCGCGTCGGCGACGAGATCCTGCTCGCCGACGTCCCCGGTGAGGCGAGCGCCGAGGTCCGCCTGGATCTCGACGATCCCATCACGATCACGTTCGAGCCCGGGTCCGGCCGGCTGATCCCCGTCTCCGCCGCCCCGCTTCCGGACGACCTCGCGACGGCATGAGCCGCCGCGTCGACAACCCGTGGCGGCGGTCGGCGCCGCTCGCGGTGGCGCATCGCGGTCAACGTGCGACGTTCCCGGAACAGACGCTCGAGGCCTATGTCGAGGCGATACGGCTTGGTGCGGACGGGATCGAGACCGACGTCCAGCTGACCCGGGACGGCCATCTCGCGATGCTCCACGACCTGACCGTGGACCGCACGACCGACGGGCACGGCCCGATCGCGGCGATGGACTGGGCCGACGTCCGGGCGCTGGATGCGGGCAGCTGGCGCGGCCAGCGTTTCGCTGGAGCGAGGATCCCATCGCTGGACGAGACGATCGAGCTCGTGGTCGAGGCCGGCCTTCTGCTGTGCGTCGAGATCAAGGGCACGGCCTCGGACGCTCCGCGAACAGCCGTGGCGGTGGCTCGGCTCATCCAGGAGCGCGGCCTCGTCGACCAGGTGTTCATCTCATCGTTCGATCACGCGGCCCTCGCGGCGGCCCGACAGGAGGCCGGTAGCCCGCTCCTGGCGCCGGAACGGCTGCCGGAGGCAGGCCCGTCCGACCCGGACCTTGCGGTCGCCCAGGCGGCCGCGCTCGACGCGGCCGTCCTCCAGCACCGCTGGGAAGACCTCACGGCCGAGGTCGTCAAATCGCTCCACGGCGCGGGTACCGCGGTCTGGTCCTGGCCGATCGACACGCTCGAGTCGATCGAGCGAAGCGTCGAGCTCGGGTGCGATGCGGTGATCGGCGACGACGTCCCCTTGCTGCTAGCGGGGCTGGGTCGCGCCCGGATCGCCGAAACCGCACTCCCCTCACCCGGGCGGTGACGGTGACCGGAGACGGCGGGCCGGCGCGGCTCGTGGTGCTTGTCGACTTCGACGGGACCATCGCCCGCCTCGACCTCAGCGACGAGGTGATGCGCCGCCATGCCGATCTCGAGGCGTGGGCACCGCTCGAGGCGGCCTACCTCGCCGGCGACATCGGGTCCCGGACCTTGCTGACGCGCCAGGCGGCGGTCCTCCACGGCGACACCGGTGAGATCGCCGCGATGATCGAGGGCGAAGACCTGGATCCGGCCTTCCGGCCCTTCGTCGAGGAACTGTTGGCGCGCGGCGCGATCGTCGAGGTCGTGAGCGACGGCTTCGGCTTCTTCGTGCGCCCGTCGCTGGAGCGGATCGGGCTCGGCGACCTCCCCGTGTACACGGCGCGTACGACCTTCGCAGCCGGTGCCGTCACGATCGATTTCCCAGACGGTCACCCGACGTGCCGGGTGTGCGGCACGTGCAAGCGCCAGCGGATCCTCGCCCATCAGGCTGCCGGGGATTACACGATCTTCGTCGGCGACGGCTTCAGTGACCTCTACGCCGCAGGCCATGCCGATCTCGTGTTCGCGAAGGACCATCTGGCCGCGATCTGCGCGGATCGGGGCTGGCCGTACCGAGGGTGGTCCACGTTCGAGGACATCGGCCCGGTCGTCCTCGACCTGCTGGACCAGGGCGTTCCAGTCCCTCGTTCGCACCCATTCATCTGCGGACCCGAAGTCTGGCCCAGCGAGCTCACCGAGCCCCGCTGGGACCGGCCGCCCGCGCCGCGGCCAGAGCCACCCCCAGCGAGTGGGTCGCCAGCTCCCTAGAGCGCTCGCGGCGACCGGTACCAATCGGCCATGGCGGAGCCGCGCCGTACCTACGTACGGTGCGCCGCAGCACCGTGGCATCGCTCGAGACCAACGCCGCTGCCGTTCGGGCCGCGCGTCTTCCGCGCCGGCCGAGCTTCCACGCGCTCGTCATCATCCCCGCGGTCGCGGTCATCGTCGTCATGGCGATCATCGTCTCGAACAGCGCGGCCGACGCGCTTCGGGAGAGCGCCAAGGAATCGGCGGTCCAGAACGTCGAGGCGAGCGTTCGCGGCTATCTCGATCCCGCGCTCGGTGAGTCGAGCCTGGACCTCGACGCCACGCGCGATCCCGCCATCGATCAGCAGCTGGAGCGGCTCACGCAATCGGGCGAGCTGCGGAGGATCAGCATCTGGTCGCGTGACGGCCGTGTCGTCTATTCGAGCGATCCGGCCCTCCGCGGTCGGCGGTTCTCGATCGGCGCGGAGCTCGGGAGCGCGTACGCCGGCGAGGGCGTCGCGCGCTACATCGACGCAGGTGAAGGCGGTGCGCCCGCACAGAAGCTCGAGCCGGGCGCCGACCCGACCATGTCGCGTCGCTATCTCGAACTGTTCGTCCCGATCCGCGGCATGGTCGACGGCAATCCGATCGGTGTGTACGACGTCTTCCAGGACGCGCAACGGATCGAGGCCCGGGTCGACACGACGCGTCTCGGCGTCTTCATCCTGGCCTTGATCGCCTCGAGCCTGCTGGGTGGGCTGATCGTGCTTGCGTTCGGTGGCACGTCGCGGGTGCTCGCCGCACAGAACCGCCGTCTCCAGGAACAGGCGACCACGGAACGGCTGCTGATGGTGGACCTGCAGCGAAGCGAGGAGCGGTTCCGCTCGCTCGTACGCAATGCATCCGATGTCGTGGCGGTACTCGGCCCCGACGGCGTGATCAAGTACCAGAGCCCCGCCGCTGAGCGCGTCCTCGGACGCTCGCCGAACGAGGCCATCGACCGGCACGCGACCGATGCGATCCACCCCGACGACAAGGCGGCCGTGGAACGGCGGCTGAACGAAGTCGCGAGCGTGCCCGGCGCGGAAGCGACGTTCGAGTTCCGCGCCCGCCACAACGACGGATCGTTCCGGATGCTCGAGGCGATCGCCAAGAACCTGCTCGACGACCCAGCCGTCGGTGGCGTCGTCGTCAACTACCGCGACGTCACCGAGCGGAAGGCGCTCGAGGAGCAGCTTCGACATCAGGCCTTCCATGACGTCCTGACCGGGCTCGCGAATCGCTCGCTGTTCCGGGATCGACTCGCGCATGCCCTGGCGCGCGCGTCGCGCGGGGCGCTGCCGACGGCCGTGCTGTACCTCGACATCGACGACTTCAAGGCCGTCAACGACCGGCTCGGTCACGCGGAGGGCGACCGGTTGCTCGTGCTCGTCGGCGAGCGACTGGTCGCGGCTACGCGCGCGGGCGACACCGTCGCGCGTCTCGGCGGTGACGAGTTCGCCGTGATCGCCGAGGAGACCGACCCGGCCGACGCGCAGGCCGCTGCGGATCGGATCCTCAAGACGCTTGCCGACCCGTTCGACCTCGACGGTCGCGAGACGGCGGTCCGGGGAAGCATCGGCATCGCGATCCATGACGCCGATGGCGGCGACGCCGACGAGCTGCTCCGTCGGGCGGACATCGCCATGTATGCCGCCAAGGCTCGGGGTGGCGATGGCCACGCGACGTATGACGCGAGCCTGTACGAGGCCACGGTCGCCCGGATGGAATCGAAAGCGGACCTTCAGGGCGCCCTCGAACGTGGCGAGCTCGACGTCGCCTACCAGCCGATCGTCGACATGGAGACCGCCGAGGTCACGGGCGCCGAGGCATTGATGCGTTGGGTCCATCCGATCCGCGGGTCGATCCCGCCGTCGGACTTCATCCCATTGGCCGAGGAGTCGGGCCTCATCGTCGAGCTCGGGAAGTGGATCCTCGAGACCGCGTGTCGCCAGGCACGAGACTGGCAGGTCGAGAGCGGTCGCGAGGACCTGACGATCAGCGTCAACCTGTCGGGCCGGCAGATCGCCGATCCTGACCTCGTCGGTGACGTCGCCCGGATCCTCGCGACGACGGGACTCGAGCCGGCTTGCCTCACCCTGGAGATCACGGAGACGACGCTCGTCCGCGACGTCGAGACGACGATCGCCGTCTTCCGGGCCCTCAAGGCGCTGGGCGTGCGGCTCGCGATCGACGACTTCGGGACCGGCTACTCGTCGCTCAGCTATCTCCGCCAGTTCCCGATCGACATCCTCAAGATCGACCGCTCCTTCGTGGCCAGCCTCGATGAGGGCACCGAATCGAGCGCGCTCGTCCGGTCGATCCTCAACCTCAGCGCGACGCTGCGCCTCGACACGGTCGCCGAAGGGATCGAGACACCCGAGCAGCGCAAGGCCCTTGAGTCCCTTGGCGCGACCCGCGGGCAGGGCTACCTGTTCGCACGACCGATGGATCCGACCGATATGGCCGCACTGCTCGCTGATGGCATGTCGGCGCCGACGAACGGCCATCCAGCCGATACCTCCATCCCGACGACAGCGGCACGCGCCCGGCATCGCTCGCGCACGACCGCCACGCCGACACGCTCCGAATCACACCACGAGGTCCGCTCATGACGTCCACCGCCGACGCTCCTGTCCGGGGCGCCCCGTCCAGCCGGCTGCTGGTCCTCGTCCTTGCTGTCGCTGCGGTCGTCGCCGGCGCAGCGATCGTGATCGCCCTGCGGCCAGCCGCCCCAGCGCCCAGTCGCGTCATCCAGCTCCAGACGCTCAACGCGTCCGGTGTCACCGGATCGGTCTCATTCACCGACCTCGGCGGCCGCACGCGCGTCGACATCGACGTC
>Ga0134128_10009521_pt1 | contig 11656 bp, 12 predicted proteins | sample KB31754_FD_96462 | JGI IMG/M metagenome (GOLD analysis project Ga0134128, IMG submission 96462) | Terrestrial soil microbial communities with excess Nitrogen fertilizer from Kellogg Biological Station, Michigan, USA - KB3-175-4 | ecosystem: Environmental > Terrestrial > Soil > Unclassified ...
CCGCCGGTGCTCTTGATGGACGAGCCGTTCGCCGCGCTCGACGAGCAGACCCGCATGACCATGGGCGACGAGTTGCTGCGGATCTGGGCCGCGACCGGCAAGACCATCGTGTTCGTGACCCACAGCCTCACCGAAGCGGTCTATCTCGCCGACGAGGTGATCGTGATGTCGCCGCGTCCCGGCCGCATCGTCGACCGGCTGGAAGTCGCGCTGCCGCGGCCGCGCACTTTCGAGATGCTGAGCGGCGACGTCTTCGGCGGCCTGCGCGACCGCATCTGGCGCCACATCCGCAAATCGGCGTGAGGCTTGCGATGTCGTCGACCACGCTGCGCCGCCTCATCATCGTCTCGCTGATCGTGCTGTGGGAAGTGTTGCCGCGCGCCGGCCTGATCCCGGAACTGTTCCTGCCGTCGCTGTCTTCGACCTTGAAAGCCGGCTGGACCGATGCCCCGGAATATGCCCAGGCGCTGCTGGTGACGCTGTACGAGGTCGCGGTCGCGATGGTGTTTGCCTGCGGCGGCGGCATCCTGGCCGGCGCGATCGTCGGCAGCCTGCCGCGGCCGCGGCTGTTGATCATGCCGATGGTGTCGAGCCTCTATGCGGTGCCGCTGGTGATCCTGTATCCGGTCTTCACCGTCTGGCTCGGGATCGGCTCGGAGTCCAAAATTGCGTTTGCCTCGATCTATGGCTTCCTGCCGACGATGCTGGCGACCGCGGCCGGCATCCAGACCATCGATCCGCAATTGCTGCTCGCCGCCCGCAGCATGGGCGCGACGCTGAGCCAGCGGCTGGTGCGCGTGATCATTCCGGCCGCGATCCCGACGGTGCTGTCGGGTTTGAGGGTCGGCGGCGCGCTCGTGATCGTCGGCGTGGTCGTGTCCGAAATGCTGATTTCTTCCGCCGGGATCGGCTACCTGATCTCGCGCTACCGCACCATTCTGGAGAGCGCGCATGTGTTCGCCGGCGTGCTTTTGGTGCTCGCGCTGGCGGTCGCATTCAACTTCCTGATCCGGTTGATCGAGCGCCGCGCCGCGGTGTGGCAGACCGGCACCCGCGCCGGGCGCGATGCGATGGCGCAGGAAATCCCCGCCGCCGCCTTGCAGCCGGCCAATTCGTAATGGCCGGAAGCATGAATCGCTCAGTCCGGTGAGCGCGATCACGATTGACAAGCCGTAAGCCGAAGCGGTGCATCGCCTTCCTGCGGCCTTGCTCCTGACAGTCCGGAGTGGCAGGGCGACAGCAGCACCAGACCAGCCCTCGCCAGCACGCAGACCTTTGATCTAGGTCAATGTCAGCGATCCTTTGGCGCTCACGCTATGGTCAGCCGCACCTGAAGCGGCTCCCGTTACCTTTCAGTTTCGCAAGCCCGAAGAGGGAGGTCCGCCATGCATCCGACCAAGCGCCTTTCGATCAAGTCAGCGACCGTTGCCGGGATTGCTGCCAGCGCCGTGTTGGGGCTTGCAGGTCTCACTCTCAATCCAGCACCAGCCGAGGCGGTGGTGTACTGCTCGTACGTCGGTTATCCCGCCCATTGCGTAGCAAGGGCGGGCGTCGTGCTCAGGCCTCGTCCGGTGGCGCGCGCTGCGGTCCGTCATCACGCCGGTGGCAACTTAAATGGCGGCGTCAATCGCGTTGGGGTGCGGCGGTAAAGGCTTGTTTCGCGGGTCACGAGTGCGAGCCGGGACCCATACAGCGTCCGCGGCTTGTCCAGAGCTTCAACAACAATGCTTGTGAATCCCGGCTCGGAGGCCGGGACGACGAAAGCGGCTGTTCGAAACGTGAATCAGAAATCGAAATGCGCTAGCTCACTTCCTTGCGCACCGTCGCCGCCGCGTCGCTCATCGCCTTCAGCTTGCCGAACGCGACATGGCGCGGCATGTATTTCATGCCGCAATCCGGCGCCGGGATCAGCCGGTCGGCCGAGACATATTTCAGACCGTTGCGGATGCGATCGGCGATCACGGCGGAGGTCTCGATCTCGGGATTGCCGAGATCGATCACGCCGAGCAGGATTTTCTTCGAGGCCAGGTCCTTCAACACGCCGAGATCGAGTTTTGGCTGTGCCGCCTCGATCGAGATCTGCTCGGCGATGGAATCGTCGAGTTCGCCGAGGAACGAATAGCCTGATGGTTTGGTGTCGCCGGGCACCACGGCGGCATAGCCGAAGCAGATGTGCACCACCGTCGGCACCGTGATGCCCTGCAGCGCGCGGTTGATGGCCTTGACCGCGTAACGCTTGGCGGCGGCGGGGTCGTTGCGCACCCAGGGCTCGTCGAGCTGGATCACGTCGGCGCCGGCTTTTTGCAGCGCCAGCGCTTCGGCATTGACGGCCGCCGCCATCGCCATCGCCAGTTCTTCGTCGTCCTTGTAGAATTCGTTTTTGGCCTGCTGGCTCATGGTGAACGGGCCGGGCAGCGTGATCTTGGCCGCGCGGTCGGTATTGCGGCGCAGGAACTCCATGTCCCTGAGCTCGACCGCACCGGTGCGGCGGATTTCGCCGACCACGCGCGGCACCGGCGTCTTCTGGCCCGACTTCGATGTGATGATGGCAGGATTGTCGGCGTCGATGCCTTCGAGCGCGGTGGCAAAACGGTTGGAGTAGCTCTCGCGCCGGATCTCGCCGTCGGTCACGATATCGATGCCGGCGCGCTCCATGTCGCGGATCGCCACGATCGTCGCGTCATCCTGCGCCTGCTCGAGATAGGCATCGGGAATCCGCCACATCTGCGTCATGCGGGTGCGCGGCACTGATTTCGAGAGCATCTGGCGGTCGACCAGCCAATCCGGCTGCGGATAGCTTCCGACCACCGTGGTCGGCAACACATGTTTGGGTAACGCCAATGTCTCAACTCCCGGAAAAGCCGATCGCGTTGTCGGGCGGATCGCTGCTGGCGCGAGTGTATAGATCATCCCGTGCGGGTGTAAACGCTCGCAGGGCGAGGGGCTTCCATGCGAAGCTGCAAAAAACGCCGTGGGGAATTGCCCACACTCGGGAGGATCGGATGTCGCAGATGTCAGGTGTGACGCAGCGCCTTGCCCGTTTTGTCGCCACCACGCGATGGGACGACATTCCTTCCGAAGTGCGGCATCAGGCCAAGCGCTCGCTGATGAATTTCTTTGCGGTGGCGCTGGCGGGCTGCCGCACCGCCCCGGTCGAAATCGCGCTGCGTTCGCTCAACGAGTTTTCCGGCGGCAGGCAGGCGACCATCGTCGGACGCAGCGAGCGCATCGACGCGCTGGGGGCGGCGTTCCTCAATGCCGCCGGCGCCAACGTCCATGATTATTGCGACACCCATGTGCGCACCGTGATCCACCCGACCGCGCCCGTGGCGCCGGCGCTGCTGTCGCTGGCGGAATTGCGGCCGGTCAGCGGAGCGGATCTTTTGCTCGCCTTCATCCTTGGCAACGAAATTCAGGCGCGCATTGGCCTTGCGATCTCGCCAAGCCATTACAACAGGGGCTGGCACATCACCTCGACCTGCGGCGTGTTCGGGGCCGCCAGCGGCGCGGGAAGACTGCTTGGCCTCGACGAGCGGCAGATGGTGTGGGCGCTCGGCGCCGCCGCGACGCAATCGGCCGGGCTATGCGAATGCTTGGGCACGCCGGCGAAAAGCGTCAGCGTCGGCAATGCCGCGCGCAACGGATTGTGGTCGGCGCTGCTGGCGGAAAGGGGTTTTGACGGTCCGCCGGAGCCGCTGGCGGGCGCGCAAGGCTATTTCCATGCACTCGCGGAGGACGCCGATCTTTCACTGCTCGCCGCCGGGCTCGGCGATAGCTGGGAGATCATGGCGACGTCCTACAAGCCGTATCCCTGCGGTTTTGTCATTCATCCGGTGCTGGATTGCGTGCTGGACTGGCGGCGCGACCATCCGGACACGGAAGTTGCGCGCGTGGTGGTGCATGGCAATCCGCTGCTCGGCGTCCGCGCCGACCGGCCCGACGTCTCGACCGGACGCGAATCCCAGGTCAGCGTGCAGCATGCGGTGGCGGTCGCGCTTGTGACCGGCGAGGCCGGCATCGACCAGTTCAGCGATGCCCGCGTGCGCGATCCCAAGGTGCGGGCGTTGCGCGGCAAGGTCGAACTGGTGCGCGATCCGGCGTTTGCGACCATCGCGGCCGCGGTCGAACTCACCACCGCCGACGGCAGGGTGCACCGGACATCGCAAACCGCCGCGCGCGGCAGCGACGTCAATCCGATGAGCGACCGCGATATCGAGCAGAAGCTGTGCAAGGCGGCCGCCGATTGGGATTTTCGTCACGATATCGCGCCGCTGATTGACGCAATATGGACGCTCGACCAGAGCGCCGATGTTTCCGGATTGGCATCGCTGGCGGCGCCCGCGCGACGTTGATCGAGGAAGCGGCCTACCGCGCCAGCGAGATGAACCGCCGTATCATCCCTTCGACGCTCACGTGATGGCGATGACGGACGTGCGACCGGTGTGCGGCCGGTTCGTCCGCGGATGCCGTTGCCGAGCGGCCCGGCCCGATCGCCTCGAACTGCGCCTTCTGCTCGTCGCTCAGCTTGCCGTAGAAGTCATCGAGGGGCGCACGCACCATCTTGATCGCTTGCAGCATGGTGTCGAGCCGTTTGCCGACGGCATCCAGCCGGGCTGGCGGCGTGATCGCCTCGTTGCTCTCGCATGAGGTTTTCAGGAGGTCGGCGGCCTTGGTGCTGGCGTCCTGCAGCGATGCGAGGCTCGCGCGCTGCGCGTCGGTCGGATGTAGCCGCGATTCGATTTCGGATGAGGGCCAGCTGGTAACGCCCGGTTGCGCCGCGTCACAGCCTGGACCGGACGTGCCATTATTGCTGCTCGCGGCCTTCTCCGTCCCGCTACGAGACTGGTCCTGGCCGAGCGCGTTGAGCTTGGCTTTCTGCTCATCGCTGAGCGTGTCGTAGAATTTTTGCAGTGCGGGCTGAACGGTCGCAACCGCTGAAATCATTGCCTCGACGCGTTGTTGCATCGAGGCGAGACGGTCGGGCGCCGTCACGGCAACCTTGGTCGGGCATGCCGCGCGGATGTCCTGGGCGGCCTTCACCGATGCATTGGCCAGATCGTCGAGCGCGGTGCGCTGCGCGTCATCGGGCTGAATCGCCTGCTGGATCTGGTCGATCGGCAGGCCCGCGATGTCGCGGCTGTCGTCGCCGCACATTTGCGTCAATTGCTCGGGCGTTGCGCTGCCGGACGCCGGCGCGTTATTCGGCTGGCTGCCGGCCGGACTTGCACTGGTGTTTTCCGGCAGATAGCCCGCAAGGTCGTCATAGCCGTAGGGCGCGAATAATCCGGCGTAGATGTCGTTATAGCCGTAGTCCCAGAATCCGGGATCGTCGCCGTAACCCCACATCGCGTAGTCATACATGTCGTAATAGGCGAACGGCCAGAACAGCGGGCCGACCCAGCCATATCCGCCGTGGCGGTGCCGCCACCATCCATCGCGGCCGTGTCGATCATGCCATCCGGCCGTGGCGGCGCTCGCGGCGATCTGCGCGCGGGTGTTGGGATTCCGCAACGCGGCTTGATTGTGCAGGGCGCCGGCGACGGAACGCGAGTTCAGCGCATTGCGCACCGCAAGCGACCTGGCGTTAGGGGTCCTGACGTTCGCGCGCGAGTTGGGATTGAGCGCCGCGTTTCGGTTGCGGCCGGTTGGCGCCGTGGCGTTCCGGTTCACCATGGCATGGCGACTGGCAATCGCATTGGAACGGCCGCGGCCGGCAAAGTTGGAACGGCCGTGGCCGGCAAATGAGCGTTGCGCCCTGAAATTCGGTCGCGCCGCCGATCGCATCGCGGGCCGCGGGCTGGAGAAGCGCGGACCGCCGCTGAAATGCGGTCTGCCGCCGCCGCTGAAGCGGGGGCCGGCCATGTGAGGGGCTCCGACATGCATGCCACCGCCAACATGCGGCGCGCCTCCCATACCTGCACCACCGAAGTGGCCGCCTCCCGGATGGCCTCCTCCGCCGACATGGGGAGCCGCACGGGCTGGAGCAGCGTGCGCCGCCGCGCCGCGTTGTGGGGGTGCCGCGTAGGCGCCGTTGATCAGAGCGAACATGAGAGCGAAAACGGCGGACGCTTTGAAATTTGTCATGGCAATTGGCCGGCTGTGCGAACGAGCGGAGCGGGCGGTTCCGCAGATACCCAAAACGGATAACCCGCGCGCGATGCCTGAGTTCCCCGCTCGTGCAATGCCGGATGCGTGAAAGGCAAAAATGGCGGCCCGTGCCTCCCGGCAGGGCCGCCATTTTTTTAATTCGAGGCTTCGGGTAACCCGGCAGATTATCTGGCGGATTACTCCGCGACTTCCGAAAAAGCCGTCTTCGGCACCTGGGCCTCGATGGCTCTCTCTTCCGTGATGATCTTGGGCTTGCGCAGCCAGACATAGACCTGGCCGACGATCAGCACGACGCAGATGAACAGGAAGAACGCGCTGATCGGACGATCGATGAAGGTCATGAGATCGCCCCGCGAGATCAACAGGCTGCGCCGGAAGTTTTCCTCGAAGCGCGGTCCCAGCACGAAGCCCAGCAGGATCGGCGCCGGATGGAAATCGAGCCGCAGCAGGATGTAGCCGATCACGCCGATGAAAATGGTCTCGCCGACCTGGAACATGTCGTTGTTGGCGGCATAGACCCCGATGCAGATGAAGAACATCGCGCTCGGATAGAGGTAGCGATAGGGGATGCTCAAGAGCTTCACCCAGATTCCGATCATCGGCACGTTGAGAATGAGCAGAATGATATTGCCGGTCCAGAAGCTCGCGATCAGGCCCCAGAAAATATCGGCATGCTGGCTGATGAGCTGCGGGCCGGGAACGATGCCATGAATGATCAGCGCTCCCAACAGCAGCGCCATCACGGTATCACCGGGAATGCCCAAACTCATGGTCGGGATGAAGTCGCCCTGGACCGAGGAATGCGTGGAAGCTTCCGGACACGCGACGCCCTCGATCGCGCCATGGCCGAATCGCTCCGGCGTCTTGGATATCTTCTTCTCGGTGGCGTACGACACGAACGAGGCGATGGTCGGGCCGGTGCCCGGGATAAGCGCACACAGACTGCCCAGGAGCGTGCCGCGAATCATCGGGAAGAATGCCAGCTTGAGGTCGGCCATTGACGGAAACATGTCGGAGACGCCGACCTTGGCGTATTTCATGTCGACGGTTTCGGTGTTGTTGACGCTGTTCATGAATTCGGCGATGCCGAACATGCCGAGCGCCAGCGCCACGATCTCGACGCCGTCGAACAGTTCGGTGATGCCGAAGGTGAAGCGCGGCTGTCCGGTCTCGATGTCCGATCCGACGATGCCGATCAGAAGGCCTAAAACCGTCATCGCGACGCCTTTGAGTGGCGATCCCTTGGCGAGCGTCGAGCCCGCCAATAGACCCACCAGCATCAGCGAGCAAACTTCGGCCGGACCAAACTCGAGCGCCACCTTGACGAGAAACGGCGCCAGGAAAATCATCTCGGTGATGCCAAAGGAGGCGCCGACAAACGAGGCGATGACGGTGATGCCGAGCGCGGTGCCGCCCTTGCCCTGCTTGGTCAGTGGATAGCCGTCCAGGCAGGTCACCGCGTGGGGCGGATGGCATGGTAGATTGAGCAGGATCGAACAGATCGCCCCGCCATATTGCGACCCGTAATAGACCCCCGACAGCATCAGGATGGCCGGCACCGGCTGCATCCCGAAGGTCAGCGGCAGCAGGATGGAGATCGTCGCGACCGCTCCCATGCCCGGCAGCACGCCGACCAGATTGCCGACCAGCACGCCGAGGAAGCAGTACATCAGATTGTGCGGCTCGAGCGCGACCCCGAAGCCGTACCAGAGGTCAGTGAGTGCGGTTGAGATCACAGATTAAATCCACGCAGTAACGGGAACGGGATGCCCAGGAAGTAGTGGAACAGCACGACGCCGAAGACGGTTACTCCGGCCGCAAGGATAAGGCACGATTTGTAGGTGCTGGTCTTGTCTCCGAGCGCGGCGATAAAGACGCAGGCGAACACCGCCGGGATCATGCCGCCGTATTCACCGAGGATGATGAACGCGACGGGGCCGGCGAGGATGCAGAACCATCCAAACCATTGCGGGTTGTCAGGCAGGAACTTCGCGTCGTCGGGCTCGGTCGAAGCCAGTGCGGTGCCTGCGATCAAAACGCCCATGAACGCCAGCGTGATGCCGAGCAGCACCGGCATGAATCCAGGCCCCATCCGGGCGAGGGTGCCGACCTTGTAGCCGCTGCCGATCACGGCCGCGCCGACGCCGAGCACGATCATCATCGCGCCGGCGTAATAGTCGCGCTTGATCTTAATTCTTCCCTGCAACGGCGTATCTCCGGTACTTTTTTTGGGGACCCTACCCGTAGTGACCGGGCCTGTCGAGGTTGACCGCATGCTGCCTTGCGCCGCAGGACACTGCACAAAATGCCGGGAATCGGCTGTATTGGCTGCCGTATTGTGCGTTACTCCGGCAGCCGTCCGATATTCCCCGCTGGCCGCAGGCTGAAATCCCTACCAGGTCCCCACGAGCCCCTGCAAAATCCGGGAACCCGGCAGCAAACGGCTTTTCGAGGCTACGACTATGTGTTTATCGGCTCGCGCACGAATTTGAGGAGGCTGGCATGAAACAACCCGGTTCAGCGGCGGTCGTCACGGCGATGCGCCTTGTGTCCGCATCGGCGCTCGGGATTGCGCTTGCGATCGCGATCTTCGCCGTCCGGGTTCAAGCCTCGCCATCGGGTGAATTGGCGGTGATTCCGCCGAACAAGGATACCGACCTCAAATTCTATCAAGCCGACGGAAAAATCCAGACGGGCGCGGAGGCTCTCGAACACATGACGTCGGATGCAGGCCTCGTGGTCTGGGTTGCAGGCAACCAGTTCTTTGCAATGGACGACGTCATCGGCGCTTTCCAGAAAGCCCATCCGGGCGTCAGCGTCGGGCTGATCACGCTTCCGCCCGGATTGATTCTGGCGGCGATCGAGGCAGGGGCTGGCGCTACGACGGCAAGGAATATCGTTGCGTTCCCGACGTTTATGCATCGGTCAATCTCGGGCATCTACAGCGGCTCAAGGCAGCCGGATTGATGCGCGACTACAAGATTTACATGCATAACGAACTGCAAATGATGGTTGCGAAAGGAAATCCGAAAGCCATTGCGACAATCGACGATCTCGTGCGCAGCGATGTACGAACCTCGCTGCCGAACCCGGTCAACGAAGGCATCATGCAGTTTTATGCGCGCAAGGTGCTCGAACGCCACGGAATCTGGCCTCAGCTTGCCAACGGCCGCGAATGCGTGTCCTGCCAGACCACCGAGCATAACTGGTTCACGGCGGTCCATCACCGCGAAACCCCGGAGCGTATTCGCGAGGGCAAATCGGACGCGGGCATCGTGTGGAAGACCGAAGTGATGCAGGCCCTGCGTCAGGGGATTCCTGTCGAAGGTGTCGAACTTCCCGCTGCGGACAGCTTGCGCGACCAGGTGTCGTATGCGACGGGCGCGCTGCAAAACGCCCGGCATCGTGCGAGTGCCGACGATTATCTTGCGTTTCTTGCTACTCAAGTTGCGCAGGATGCCTACGCGGGATTCGGCTTTGTAAGAGCAAGGCCCGAGGAACTAGCACTCAAGCCGATCGACTGAAGCCCCGGCCAACCTTGTCTCAAACTGATGCAAACCGATGCCGGGTTCGCGAACCGTTGAGCGGTTGCTATTGGCGGTTGCAGATCGCGAAACTTCCGTCCGTTCGGCCCGTCAAAGCCCGCGCGCTCCAATCACGCTGAATTCACGCTGGACTGGGCAATCTGTGGATAGATGTAACTTGGCATCGATCACGACGAGCGCCCGGGGCACCCATGACGGCAGTAATCTACAACTTCAACCGTGCGGCCGAGGCCGATACGGCCGGTGATGCGGCAGAGCGGCTGTTCTCCGCTTTGGGGCGGTACACCAGCGCAGAACTGCTCGAGCTGTTGTATGTCGGCGAAGAGCCCGGGTTTTTCGAATTGATGCGCGGATTGTTCGGGCTTTCCGATGAAGGCCGGGCAGTCCTGCAGGATTTCCTGGCGGCCTCGATCAGCCGGCGAACGACCGTCAGTATCGACCGGGACGGCAGGTGCATTCTGGCGCACGACCTTGCGCAAGATCTCAAGCAGGGTCTCGGTCATCCCTCCCTGGTGCGGCAGCAAGACCCCGCCTGAGGGATTGCGGTTCCGGGGTCCTCCTGGTCTATTCCCGAATAGTTGATTCGCGACTGCGCGGACGATTGCCGGATCGGCGAAAGGCTTGGGGCCTCGTCGACGCGTTGTCGTTACCCGAGCCGGCACGACCCTCGGATCAGGTCCGCGGGCGTGCTGTGTCCGGAAACGCGATGGCGCTTGGCGCTCATGCGCTGGCGCGGATGGCGCGTTTCTCACGCCGGACCGATTCGGGGCGGATCGATTCGGAAACGAATTCGCCAATCCAGTCGCAGCGTTCAGCCTTGATGTGCCAGGCCATGGCCTCCGCGGAGAACGGCGCCGGGTCTGGAATGTCCTTGCGGACCTCGCGACCGTCCAGCCAGCCGCAGCTATGCGAATATCGGATTCTACAGGTCAGGCTGAGCGTCTCGCGCTGATGCAGTAGCACATATCCGTCTGCCGGGAAGAACGTGCCCGCGAGTTCGATCGGCAAGGGCAGTTGGCGCACCAGCAAAAAGGTGCTGCTGGCATCCTGCTCGCATTCGGAGGCCAGCACGCCGAACAGGCTGTGAATCGGTGTAATGGCATCGGGCGCCACGCGCTCGCCGGGGTTCTGCATCGTGCCGGCGGTGGCGATCGAGAGATATTCGCCCTCGGGCCCCCACCGGCATGCGATCAGCCATTCGTGGCTCCGGCTGTGGATCAGGGTTGGCTTGGCGTAGTCGGACCGGGCAATCTCGGCCCCCATCGCAACCACAAAGGCTTTGGCAAGCATTATATTCCTCCAAGGCGTCGATGTCCTGACCCTGCGGGATTCTGCGCGGCCGGCGTGAGGCCATCGTGAACAGGAGATCGGATGCCTAATCTGTTTGCGCACGCGGCCGCGCTGCTGCTCGACGAACGGCCGGCGCAGGCGGCGGCCGATGCCCAATCGGACGCCAGATCCGAGGCCATCTCGTTGCTGCGGGAGCTCGACTACGCGGTCGGCGACGGCGGTGAGCCGAGCCTCGACACCATCCATCGCGCCAGGCTGCTGAGGGCGGCGTCGCAGTTTTCGCGCGTTTTCGAACTGGCCGCGGCCGATGCGCCCGGCCTGGTCTGTTTCGGCGCCCAGTTCGACCCGGGAATTGCCGATGCCATGCACGCGGGCGGTCCGGCGGTTGGCGTGTCCGGCGTCGGTCTCTCGGCGCAGGAAGCGTTTCAGAGCTGTATCGGGGAGGCGGTCGAGTATCTTTCGCAGCTGCAGACCGCGGAGGATGTGCTGTCTACATCTGCCGATCGCGCGCCCGTCCTCGGTCCGCGCGCCGACGCGTTCATTGCGGCGTTTTCGGCATACAGAGTGCGCCCCGAGGTGGAGCCTCCATGGTATCGCGCGCGGCGGCTCAATGACGGCAGCGAAGTCCTGTTGCCGGCCGATCTGTGTCTGCGCCGTCCACCGGCGCAGCAGCAGGGCAGGCCGCCATTTTCGTTGAGCACGGGATCGGCCGC
>Ga0134128_10009524_pt1 | contig 11654 bp, 10 predicted proteins | sample KB31754_FD_96462 | JGI IMG/M metagenome (GOLD analysis project Ga0134128, IMG submission 96462) | Terrestrial soil microbial communities with excess Nitrogen fertilizer from Kellogg Biological Station, Michigan, USA - KB3-175-4 | ecosystem: Environmental > Terrestrial > Soil > Unclassified ...
AGAAGGTTCCAAACCGACTCCCGACTCCTGACACCCGACTACCCAAAGCGCAGAACATGCCACGAACCATGTTGATAGCCATCGGCGGCAATTCCCTCATCCGTGCGGGGGAGAAGGGAACGGTTGCCGAGCAACTGGCCAATGCCCGGCGCACGGCCGCTGCCGTCATCGGGCTGATTCGCGATGGCTACCGGCTGGTCATCACCCACGGCAACGGCCCCCAGGTCGGCGCTGACCTGCTGCGTTCTGAGCGTGCTGCCGACCAGGTTCCCGGCCTTCCCCTGGACGTCTGTGGCGCCGCTACCCAGGGCGAAATCGGCTACCTGCTCTGCCAGTCGCTGCACGATGAACTCGGTGTCGCCGGCTTGCACGTGCCCGTGGTGAGTATCATCACCCAGACCGTGGTTTCCCGCGACGACCCGGCCATGCAGCACCCCAGCAAGCCCATCGGTCCCTTCTATTCGCGCGCCGACGCGGAGCAGCGCAAGCGCGCTTTCGGCTGGGAAATCGTGGAAGATGCCGCCCGCGGCTACCGCCGAGTGGTGCCTTCGCCCGAGCCTGTTGATATTGTTGAGCTGGAGGTCATCCGCGACCTGGTCAATGACGGCGTTCTGGTCGTGGCCGTGGGCGGCGGCGGCATCCCGGTGGTGCGCGCCAAGGGCGCGCTGCAGGGCGTGGAAGCGGTGATTGACAAGGATCGCGCCTCAGCCCTGCTGGCTTCCCGGCTGGGGGTGGATGTTTTCGCCATTTCCACCGACGCCGACTTCGTGTACCGCGATTACAAAACTCCAGCGCAAGCTCCGCTGACCCACGTCACCATCTCAGAAATGGAAGATCTGCTTCGTGCCGGCCATTTTCCCCCCGGCAATATGGGACCGAAGGTTGAATCAGCGCTCCGCTTCCTGCGCCATGGGGGCAGGGAAGTGGTGATTACTTCTTTCCAGCACTTGTATGAAGCGGTGGCCGGGCGAGCGGGTACGCATATCTTGTGCGATGGAGAACTGGTGGCCGCCGGCGCCGAACACGGACACGGCGCATTGCCGCTGAAAGGACGGTAGATCGATGCGACACGCAGGTATTGCCGCCGCTAGCTGGTCAGCCGAGCCGGTCGCCGAGTTGAAACGGCAGAGCGATTTTGTGAAAATGCGGCACGTCATCGAATCCCAGCAGTTCACTGTTCCTCTGCTCATGGAACTCTTCAACCGCTCCCGGGGCATGGAGCGGGTAGTTGCCCGTGGCGGTACGCTCGATTACCAGAACAAACTCCTGGCCACTTTATTTTATGAGCCCTCGACCCGCACCCGTTTCTCCTTTGAAGCCGCCATGCACCGCCTGGGCGGCCGCGTGCTCTCCACCGAGCGCGCCGGGGCCTTCTCTTCCGCCATCGAGGGCGAACAGGTGGAGGACTCCATCCGTATCATCGGCAGCTACGCCGACGTCATCGTGATCCGCCATCATCAAGCCGGCGGCGCGGCCCGCGCGGCTGAGGTTTCGCCTGTGCCCGTCATCAATGCTGGCGACGGCGAAGGCGGTCAGCATCCCACCCAGGCCCTGCTCGACCTCTATACCATCTACCGCGAACGGCCGCTCGACGGCCTGAGCGTGGCTATTATCGGGGAACTGGACAAGGGACGCACCGCCCGCTCGCTCGCCTACCTGCTGGCCAAGTTCGAACGCGTCAAGATATTTTTTGTCAGCCCGCCCGAGCTGCAGATGAAGCCCGACATCCTCGAATATCTGGACGAGCACGGCGTCAACTATGATCTGGAACCGGAACTGAAGCGCGTGATTGGCGAGGTGGATGTCGTCTACCAAACTCGTATCCGTCCCGAACGCGTGCGCGACTCCGAACTGCTGCGACGGTACGCCATCAACGCGGCGGTGTTGCCTCAAATGAAGCCGAATGCGATGATTCTGCACCCGCTGCCCCGCACCGTGGAACTGGACAAGACGGTAGACAACGACCCTCGGGCGCTGTATTTCCGCCAGGCCACCAATGGGCTTTACGTACGTATGGCGCTGCTGACCATGCTGCTGGATAAAGACTAGGGGTCAGGGCTCAGGAGTCAGGAGTCAGCGGAAAGGAGGATGGGGGAGGCAAACCAGATGCGAGGATATCGCGATTTGATTGCGTGGCAAAAAGCGATGGAACTGGCCACTAACATTTACCGAGCAAGCCGTGCTTTTCCGAGAGATGAGCTCCATGGCTTGACGAGCCAACTGCGGCGCTCCGCGGTGCGAGATTACTGGGTAACCTCGCTGAAGGGCACGGGCGAATATCGCGGGCCGAGGTTGGGCGAATAATTAATGGTCTGAGGAGTTGGTCGGAGCGGGATGTTTCCCGCTGACTTCTGACTCCTGAGTTCTGACAACTTTTCTTACGAGGGCATTATGCCTGCTATTGAAGAACATACCCAATCCTACGTGGAACTGGAAAACGTCTACGGAGCCCACAACTACCATCCTCTTGACGTGGTCATCGAGCGCGCCCAAGGGGTATGGGTGTATGACGTCGAGGGCAAACGTTACCTCGACTGCCTGGCTTCTTACTCCGCGGTGAATCAGGGGCACTGCCACCCGCGTATTCTGGAGACTTTGGTGGAGCAAGCCCACAAGGTCACGCTCACCTCGCGTGCCTTCCGCAATGATCAACTGCCGCTGCTCTATAAGGAACTGCACGACTTGACCGGCTATGACATGGCCCTGCCCATGAATTCCGGCGCGGAAGCGGTGGAGACCGCGGTCAAGACCGCGCGCAAGTGGGGCTACACCGTGAAGGGCATACCCGACGGCCTGGCCGAGATTATTATCTGTGCCAACAATTTTCACGGCCGCACCGTCACTATCGTCAGTTTCTCCACTGACGAGCAATATCGCCGCGGCTTTGGTCCCTTTACCCCCGGCTTCAAGATCATCCCCTATGGCGATTCGCGCGCCCTCACTGACGCCATCACCTCCCACACCTGTGCCTTCTTGGTCGAACCTATCCAGGGCGAGGCGGGCATCATTATTCCTCCCCCCGGCTTTCTGCGCGAGGCAGCGGAAGTTTGCCGCCGCCAGCGCGTGCTGTTCATGGCCGACGAAATCCAGTCCGGCCTCGGCCGCACCGGCAAGCTCTTTGCCTACATGCACGAGGGAATTCACCCCGACGTGCTCATTATCGGCAAGGCGCTGGCCGGGGGCTTCTATCCCGTCTCCGCCGTGCTGGCCTCCAAGGAGATTCTGGGCGTTTACCAGCCCGGCGACCACGGCAGCACCTTTGGCGGCAATCCGCTGGGCTGCGCCGTGGCCCGTACCGCGCTGCGCGTTCTCGTCGAGGAGAAGATGGTCGAGCGCTCCGCGGAACTGGGCGCTTACTTTCTCGATCGCCTGCACACCCTGCGTAGCCGTGACCTGCGCGAAGTTCGTGGCCGAGGGCTCTGGATCGGCATCGAGATGAACAGCCCGGCACGGCCCTATTGCGAGGCGCTGAAACAAGAGGGAATTCTCTGCAAGGAGACGCACGATCGCGTTATCCGCATCGCGCCGCCTCTGGTCATTACCCGCGAGGAGATTGACTGGGCTTTTGACCGCATCCGCAAGGTGATTGAAAAATAGCAGGAGTGGCCCTTCGAATTTGCAACCGGCTGCACCCTGCCTTCTCAGCCAGATGGTAATGGAAAATGCTGTTGGGCCAAAGAATAGGCGGGACTGCTCCGAAGAGCCGTCCCGCCTGTGTTGTGGGTTTCAGATAAGAGTCTTTAGTGCTTCTTGTCCGGTTTCGATTCGTCCTTTGAGTTCTGGTTGTGCTGGGGCGGTGGCGAGTTGGACTCGTGCGACCGCACCTCGCGTCCGCTGCTGGGGGCCGCTTCCGGACGCGGCGCCTGGCGTTCTACTCTCGCCGGTTCCGGAGTTGACCGTGGATTGTTGGGACGGGCAACCGAGCCGCCCTGATTGCCGCCGCGATTGAAGCGCCCAGAACCTGTGTTCGGCTGGTTTCCTTGATTGCGGGGCTGTGCATCTTGTGCCTGTGGGGCGCGTCCGTAGCGGTTGCCGGAATCGCCATTCGCCGAAGGCTGCGGCACTGAATGCGGCTGGCCCTGCGGCGAACCGGAGGAACGGAAGCCGGGCTGTGGCCGGTTTTCCTGCGCCGGCGGCTGCGCTACCGAATGCGGCTGGCCTTGTGGCGAACCGAAGGACCGGAAGCCGGGCTGAGAACCATTGCCCTTCTCCGGCGGACGTGGCACTGTGCGATATGCGGGCGCCATTTCCTCGCCATTGCGCGCAGGTTTGTTGGCCGGCGAATATCCACCCCTTGGTGTGCCGTTTTGGGCTGCCGGTTGCTGCTGATTCACCGCCGGCCGCGGCACCGGGCGGAAGCCGTGCTCGGCCTGCGGCGTCTGCTGCCGGGGCTGCTGCGGATTAGACATAGACGGGCCATTGCCCGGCCGGCCGCCAAACTGTTCCTGTTGCGCCACCCTGCCCGGCTGATTTACCTGCTGGTGGGCGATTCTGGTGCGCAGCGCCTGTTCGGTGTTGCGATCCAGTGGGCGGCCAGGATTGTGCTGCAGCGCCTCCTGCTTGGCGGCAAAGGGAATGGGTCGTGGCGGAGCCGACATCTTTCTCACCACCTGCCGCGATTGCTCGCGCGCCGGCGGCGCCGCCCCGCGGACTTCTCCCCTTACTCCCAGAACGCTGTTGCGTGAAGGCGCCACTGGCGGTGCCATTGCGATTTGAGAATGCTTCCACTGGCCGGGCGGGACTCGCATTGCCGCCTTGGCCACGGGTTGCGAGTTGGTCAATACCGTGCCCGGAACCGCCGTCACCGCGCCGGGAACCTTTTCGTTGGCATAGCGGATGTGCACATTGTTGTGCACGTTGTTATGCACATTGTTGTTCACGACGGTGTTGTTGTTGACAATCGTAGTCCGGTTGATGGTCGTGTTGTTGTTGTTGACGTAGTAGTTGTTGGTAACTTGTGTGATGTTGGTAATGCGGGTATTGGAAACGTTCACCTGCCGGAAGTAGTTGCGGCTGCCTCGGTACGGCGGAACGTAAGGCTCGCCATAACCCAGCGGGAACCAGCCAACGGTTGGCGCTTGCCCGATCGAAATACCGACGCTCACGCCACCGCCGCCCACCCAGGCCACTAGTGCCGGCGCGTACACCGGACGCACGACACGCGGTCCCGGCACCCAGCCCCATCCTGCACCGTAGTACACCCAGCGGCCGTAATGGAAGGGAGCGAAGCCCCAAGGCTCGTCGTCCACCCAGGTCCAACCCCAGGGCTCAACCCACGCCCAGTGTCCATAGTGGTAAGGAGCCCAGCCCGGCGCCACTGCCGGCACCCATACTGCTCCATAGGAGGGAGTCGTTTCCCAGCGGCCATAATGGTCCAGGTCTTCGGATCCGATGACGTCAGGCGAAACGTAACGTGCCGATTCCGAATCCTCTTCCCGGCGGTCGCGCACCCGGCACCAATCGTCAAAGCCATCCCGCTGTGGGTCGTCGGAAATCTGATTTTCCAGGGAGGTGCCGCCGGTAAAGCGTGCCTGGCGGTCGCCCTTTATTTTCACAGCGCGGCCTTCCCCGGTAGCTACGCCCTCGCCGCGCCACACGGTAACCACAGTCGTGTCGCCATTGGGGTCCACGTCAAAGCGGTACTCGCCGGCTCGCATTACCGTGAACGCCAGGTTGGGCGTATCAATTTCGTAGGTTTCGCCATCATACAGGCGGCGCACGCGTACGTTCAGCGTGCCCTGGTCGAGTTCCACCTGCATGGTGTTGTCGGTAAGGTTAGTCAGGGTCAGGCTGGTCTGCGCATCGGCGCGCATAGCCGCCCTCCCCAGGTCCAGTTCCGCGCGTGCATTCTGGTCAGTCCACAGGCGGTCGGCGGTGGTTAAAGGCCGGTTGAGCACGGCCGGCACCCAGTCGTTTACTCCGCCGGGCTGCAGCGATACCTCACCTGACATATACTGCACCCGCGCTACCCGGCCGGGCGGATCGTCATCTGCCATCGCAGCCGCGCTTACCAACACGACCGCCATCAAAATCCACAATCCCCACTTCCCCAAGCTTTTCATGGCTGCTTTATCTCCTGAAAGCCGCTTAGATTGCGGCTTCCGCTTCGCCTTCGCTTGCCTTGCGAACTCGAACGCCGCAACCGCCTACACGTGCAAACACGCAGGCGCTCAGATTGTTCGCCTTACTTCAGGACAGTAGCTTTAGGGAAGAGGCTTCGAAAGTTACTTTGGAGCGTGGCTAACTGGGGAAAGCTTTAGTTGCAGTGTTTTGGCAGCTCAATGGAAGTATCGTTTAGGTGACCTTAGTTTGCCCGCTGTATGCCATAAGGCGTCTCGGCCCACAGGGACGCTAAAGTTTCGGCCCGGCGTTGGGGGCTACAGCGATGTAGCCCTCCAGGGGGCCGAACTTTCGCTTTTCGGCATAAATTCTCCAGCGTTGCCACACGATGCGTAGGCTGGCCATTACAGGAATGGAGAGAAACACGCCGATAACCCCGGCCATCTCGCCGCCCGCCAGCACGCCAAAGATAGCCGCCAGAGGATGCAACTGAACGCTCTCCCCCATAATTCGCGGCAGGGTGACGTAGTCTTGGATCAGCCGCCAGATGCCCAAAAACACAGCCAGCAACAGCAGATGCTGATAGCTCATGAGCAGGGCCACTCCCAGCATGAGCACGGCCGCCACAAAAGGGCCCACCACGGGGATAAATTCCAGGATGCCGCCGGCAGTGCCCAGCACCAGGGCATAGGGCACACGCATCAGCCCCAGGAAAACCACATAAACAAGCAGCGCCAGCCCAGCCAGGGTGAGCTGGGCGCGGATGAAATGCGCCAGCATGTCATTGAGGTCGTTGATTACATTTTCCACGAACTCGCGCTGCGGGCGGCTGCCGATCATCATCAGAGCCACATCGGTAAAGGTGCGGCCGTCGCGCAGGAAGAACACCGCCAGGATGGGAATCAGGATCAGCCACCAGACGTTCTGCGCCACGGTGGCCACGCGCAATCCTGCCCGGCTGGCCAGTTGCGCCAGTTCTCCGCTATGTCCCGCCAGGAAGTCCTTGACCTGCTGCTGGGTGTGGAAACTCCAGCCATGCTGGCTCCCGATTTGTACCGCGATCTGTCCGGAGGTGATGTTCCCCAGCAGGGCGGGCAGATTCTCGGTCAAGCGCTGCGCCTCGTGCCCTATGCGTGGACCTATGAAAGAGAAGAAAAGGGTGAGCAGGATGGCGAGACCCAGGTAAATCACGGCAATGGCCCGGGTGCGGGTGCGCACCCAGCGCGCCATGTGCGAGACCAGTGGTTCCACCAGATAGGCGAAGAAAATAGCAAACAGAAAGAGAATCAGGGTGTGGCGAGTCAGGTAGATCAGCCCCAGCCCCGCCAGAAAAAGAAGGGCAGTGAACAGAACCCGCGCCGTACGTGTGTCGGTCAAGGCCACAGCTTTACCTCGGGGGCGGCTTCAGTCGCGCAGCACTTCCGTATCCTGGCCCGCTATCACCATGCGCACCAGCTTGTAAGTATTATCCAGCCAAAGAGCCCAATCGCCGCTTTCAGTTTTCAAGTTCAGGCGGATCAGGTTGCGCTCCACTCCGCGGATGGGTACCTTCTCCCACCCCGCTGATTCCATGGTCACCGTTATGGTCGTAAGGCCTTGCGGAACCAGCACGCCAAACTTCTCCGGCGGCAGCTGGCATTCCATTCCCTTGGCTCCCGGCTTGCACCCGTCCGCCATGTAACGCCACGCCAGCAATTCACGCTGAGCAAAGAAGTTGTTGTCGAGGATTACGGTGGTTGGCGGCACGAGGAACGGCTGTTGGATAGGCTTGGCATCGGGAGCGCTCACCATTCGCTCCAGAAGGAAAGGCTCATTCGGAGTCACTACCGCTTCCGCCTTCTCCGGAATGAACTGATGCCATTCATAACGCTTCAGAGCGCCCGTACTGCTAAGTTCCATTTCCGAGGTCTGAGCCGGCTCCTTGGAACCATCTTCCATTTTGAGTTGAAAGGTTGCCGTGCTGCCGCCTGGTTGCTGCTCAATCCTGAAAGTCTCGGTGGCGACCCGTTTCCCCCCGCGGAAGATCCCGAAGGAGCCAGAGTCCACTACTTTACGGCCGCTGTCGCCATGGACAGCACCCGCCAGGGCCCCGACCCACAGCACTACCGTCCAGGTGTTCAACTTCACCGCTTTTCTCCTTGGACAATTCCCCGCAGCAGTTCCATTATTTCCCCTGCCACTTCCTCCACCTTCCTGTCCCCCGTCTGCACACAATAATCCGCTTTCATATAACCTGAGTGCCGTGCGGCGTACAATTGGCGGAAGTGGTTCTCAGAAACCGCCAGCGGGCGCGTGGCTTCAGCAATTTGCGCTCTGCGCCAGAGTTCCTCCACGGGCGCATCTAAAAACACAGTGTAGCCGCAGTTCTGCAGGCAAGCGACGTTGTCCGGTTGCACGAAGGTGCCTCCCCCCAAGGAGACCACCGCTGCCTGGCTGCTGCTTTCCAGTTCCCCCAACACCCGCAGCAACTCCTCTCTTTCCGCGCGCCGAAATTCACCTTCTCCGCTCTGGCGAAAAATATCCCCGATCCTGCGCTCTTGCCGCGATTCGATCCGGCCGTCCAGATCAATAAATTGCCACCCCAGGCGGGCCGCCAGAGTTTCCCCCACACAAGTTTTGCCTACGCCCATAAAGCCGACCAGAAACACGGCTTGCGGCCTGGGCGCGGGCGCGGCAGATGACTGCTCACTGCCTTGTGCTACCCCTCGCGCTTTTTTTGCTGCTCGTTTCAGGCGGGCCCCCAAGCATGGTCAGGGTTCTGGACACATGTATCTTGCAAGCAAACCAGCAATAGCTCCGCTTGCCGAAGGCAAAATTCCTGTTTACTGTTTCTTGACGTGGATTTTACCACTGAAGGAACGCAGCCGAACTGAGGAGGACCCGGCATTGGCGGTTCCGGCAAACGATTTTCCCTGGGTGATGGGCAGTGCGCTGTGAGCGGTTGGATGTAAGGGGAAGTCGTTGGTTACCGAGCCCTGCGCGGATGTGGCGGTTATATCCACCGAGGCGCTAGCCGGCAAAATGACATCAATGTCGCCGGAGTGGTTGGCGAGGACATATTCGCCGCCATCACCGAAGTCGCCGTTGTAAGTGATTTTGCCATCGGTGGTGCTGACTGAGACCATCCGCCCATCGGTGTTATCCAGGGTCACCGGACCGCTGACCGAGACCACTTCCACATCCCCCTGGTCCAGATTTGCCAGGTGGATGGGACCGCTGAGGGTGTGAACGTGGATATGGCCGCCACTCACTTGCCGCACCACCACCGCGGCCGCATCACCTTCCAGCACCATCTCGGAATTGATACCTTCCACGGAAATCGTTCCGCTCGTAGAACGCACATTGAGGGAGGCGTCGGCGGGAATTTGCAGTTGATAATCCACCCGCCCTTCGTCCGGGCTGGCGTTCTGCAGAAAATGGGTGCGCAGTTCCAGCCGGTTGCCCCGCTGGGTGGCATCTACTTCCATCTTGCCGGAGTGCAGCAGCGCAACCACCCCAGCCCGCCCATCGCTGGAGGGGGTGACAGTCACGCCCCCGAACTGGTTCACTAACGAGATGCTGGCGTGCGGCCCCAGTTGATAGTGGAATTCCTTCCGGTTTTCGGCGGCAGTTGCCAGGCTAGCGCAACTGGCCAGCACGATCAGCACCCAGTGAGCACCGCGCGGCATGCCCTTCATCATTTAATTTGCGCCCGCATGACGGGCGCGCTGCCTCCCTCCGCTTTGCTGGCTGCCGCTACCCTCAGGTTCTGCCTCAGGGCAACGCGTGCCGCATGGCCATGTTATACAACATAGCCTTTTGCTGATAGGCCTCCAGCAAGGCCTGCCGGCTTTCCTCGTCGTCGGGATTGCTGACTACCAGTTTGCGCGCGTCCGCAATGTAGGCGTTCACGTGCTGCAGGCTTTGCTGGTAGGCCGGACTGAGGGCGGGCGCGTGGGCCGCCACCTCGGAAAGGACCTGCTGGTCTTGGCTTTCTCCCATACTGGCGAATTGCAGCGGAACCGTAGGCGTGTCCACCACTGCTTCAGCGTTTCCTGCGGAAGCCTGGGCTCCGGCTGTGGCCTGCTGCTGCGGCATCTTGCTTTGATAATAAAACAGCCCCACAGCCACAACCGCTGCCACAGCCACCGGGATCAGCCAGCTCGCCGGTCCCCAGCGGGTAAGCGGTATGCTTCCTAGAAGACCCCCCCTGGCGCTGTCTTTAACCAGGCCTTCCCGCTGCAGGGTGGACTTGATGCCATCCCAGACTTTCGTCGGCGGTTCGATCATCGGTACCAGCAACTTGGCTTGTTCCGCGATGTACTTGAGGTCGGACACCAGGTCAGCGCAGACCGCGCATTGGCGAAGATGTTCCTGTTGCTCGGCATTGCCGCCGTTATCAATGATGTAAGGCAGAGCTGCCTGAAATTCTGCGCAGGTCATAGTCTCCTTCTTCCCCGTTTCCATCCTTCGCCCGTCAACTCCTGCCGGCCCTCTCCATCCTGCTGGCCTTGAGGAGATCGCGCAATTTCATGCGCGCTTTATGCAGCTGTGACTTGCTGTTGCCTATAGAACAGCCCATTATCTCGGCAATCTCGTTATGCTCATAACCTTCTATGTCGTGCAGCACGAAAATGATACGGTACCCTGGAGGCAGGCTCTCAATGGCCCGCTCCAGATTTACCCGGTCAATTGAGCCCGCCAGCATGTTGTCGCGGGCGCCGATGTCCTTCTTTGGCCCTTCCTCCTGTGGTTCCAGGCTCTCTTCCAGGGAAACTTCCGGCAAGCCCTTTTTGCGCAGGTGCATCAGCACTACGTTCACCGCCAGCCGGTGCAGCCAAGTGGAAAATGCCGACTCGCCGCGAAACGTAGCGATCTTGCGATAGAGCTGCAGGAAGGCTTCCTGCGTCAGGTCCTCGGCTTCCGCCGTGTTGCCGGTCATACGCAAGCACAGAGAGTAAACACGACGCTTGTGCATGGCATAGAGGGCTTCGAATGACTCTGCGTCCCCCTGTTTCGCCCGATCAATGGCATCGGCTTCGGTGAGGCCGGGTACCAGCGTTTTCTTCGCTTGTGTCAATTCGCCTTTTCAGGCCGCACTTGATGTGATGCGGCTAAGTAGCTGTTCGTTGTACGGCTTGCACGCGATACGCCAAACTCTGGGGCACTCCGCACATGCCTGGAACGAGCTGCTCCGGGCCCCAAATCCGCTTGGTTCGGCCTGCCAGGGTGCATATCAGAGCGTCCCCCTACTGCGGAACCCCATGTTTTGGGGTTCGTTTCCAGGGAATGTCAAAAATACCTTTTTGGCACCGGGAGGGAATGCCAACACCTTACAAGTGGCATGCCGGAACTCTGCTTGAATAACCCAGCTTCCACTTTTATACACCCTTCCAAAACAACCGCGCTCGACGCCTCTAACGCTCGGCAGATTCTGCAGACCGCGTGATCAGGCCGCCGACTTGGCCGTGATAGTTTCCAGTCCGTGCCCATGCGGCCCGGTTTCACGCTGTCGCAGCAGCAGGGCAAACGTCATTCCAAGAAAGCCGAGAATGGAAAAGATCCACATGCCCAGCCGGTAGCCTTCAGGATTGGCGGCGCTGGCATGAGCGTGG
>Ga0134128_10009528_pt1 | contig 11650 bp, 9 predicted proteins | sample KB31754_FD_96462 | JGI IMG/M metagenome (GOLD analysis project Ga0134128, IMG submission 96462) | Terrestrial soil microbial communities with excess Nitrogen fertilizer from Kellogg Biological Station, Michigan, USA - KB3-175-4 | ecosystem: Environmental > Terrestrial > Soil > Unclassified ...
GCGATGTGTGCCCGCAATGAGTGGCGGCGTTGATGGCCAGGTTTTGTCGCGTGTGCAGGAGGCCGACGCATTCGATGCGATCGACGTGCTTGAACGCTTCGGCGTTCGCAAGCGAAGTGCTCGCGTGCGTGAACACGGCTGTGGCCATGTCGATCTTTGGGAGCTTTAGATAATTGCGAAGCAATGGACCGGCGAATGAGTCCGGCAAACGTGTGACCCACGGAAGTTCCGGAACGACCCATTCGCCGTGCTTTGTGGTCCACGTAACCTGCTGCCGCACAGCGCGACACTTTTCGACTAACGGGGCGTCGCGATCGTAGTTTGCGTAAATACGAATCCGACTCGTCCCGTTACCGAACCCCACCCTCGCCTCCCGCCTCACATTTATCGGCACCCAAAGACCAACTCTGGCGCCGCCCCTACAGTCATCATTCCATTTCCTAATGACTTCCAGAGCACATGTTGCGAGGAGGTCGTGATACGTGAATCCACCAACGCGTCGACACGGCTTTTGCAATTCGCGCGCGTTGAAACAGATCGTAGACCAACGTCGCGATCCGGAGCGCTGCGAACGTGAGGTGCGTAAAGGATCCGAAGCTCCGTCGTATGCGAATTGACTGCGATGCACGTTAGTTTCCGATTGTCGGAATGAAAGCACATCAAACTCATCACGCTCGAGTTGAGCGGCCTCTAATTCATAAGCAACGTTGAGCTGATGTCCCAGCCACAGCGCAGCACTCAAACCATCAGCGGCAGCATGATGAAACCGAGTAGCCAAGCGCGTGCTCGACACCAGGAGTTGCTTCACCGGCGGCTCGCGTTGCAAATCGAACGGCTCATCGATGAACCTCGCGATTGCTGCTTCACGCTCAGCAACAGTGAGTTTGAAGGTTCTTTCTCGCCACACCCACGCACCTCGAGCAACACTGCAGGCCGAGATCGGAAACCGATTCATCGCACTCTTCGCGCCGGCATAAAGACGTTCGACATCGGGTAAGTCATGAACGTTGAGTATGAGCGTGAAATCCTGCGGCGAACGCGCGCTGTCGAGCAGGTAGAACGCGCGATCCAGCAGCGGCATTCGCATTACTGCACTTGGATATCGCGTTGGGGCAACCAGCGCGACATCCCGCGCGGCACCGGCACAACAAACGGCCGCAACTCGATCCATGACAACTTCGGTTGCATGTGATGCTCCCGATGCATTGAGAGTCCCAGCGAGAACCAGTACATGAACTGCCCGTAGTAATTGTGCGAACGCGAAGCGGCGGAGGCCATCGAGTAACCCTCATGTGTGCGCGCCGCGAATGGGTACCAGAGCAAAACAGAAACCAGCATCAGCGGAGGAACGATTCCCCAGAACAGTCTCGTTGGACCAACTACAGCAAGCACGACGGCGTAAAGGAGTGCGATGCCGAGATAGTTGAGCAGCAGCTCGATGAGATCGCTGCGTTTCAGGAGGCGGCGTTTGCGAAGCCACAAAAACCAGTGATGCGGCATTGCTAGAGCGTGGAGATATAGTTCAAAGAAGTTGCGCGACTTCATGAAGTGATCAGGATCGAGTTCGGGAATGTTTGTGTGTGCGTGGTGCAACCGATGTGTCTTGCGGAAGTTGGTGAACGGCACCATGCTTGGAAGCAACGCAACGCGGCCCCACCAGAAGTTTGCTGCTTTGGTACGACCGAGGTGACCATGCACGCTCTCGTGCGCCATCACAGTGCCGACGAACATCAAATAAGTGCGCACCAGGATGTCGGCAGTCATCAGCAGCGGGTTCGAAAGAGGAATGAAGAGCGTGCCTATCGAGAGTAGTACAGCGAGACAGATGATCGTGCGGCTCAGGTAGTAGATTTGAGGGCGGTTTGACATAGTCGTGAGTGTAAAGCGTCATGTGGATACGGCGAATCAGATGCTGTGGCAGTAAGATAAGTGTCATGACGGCATCGAAAACGTCAGGCTGATTTAGACAGGATTTACAAGATTTTCAGGATGAACAGGATGATTCTTGTAAATCCTGAAAATCTTGTAAATCCTGTCTATGAGAGTTATCGCCTCAATCCTGCTCGGCATTTTTTGGACCATCACAACTCTGGCCCAGGACCAGCAGGCGCGTCTCGACACGCTGCGCGCCGAAGGATACGAAGCGCTCTACAATCTCGACTACGACACCGCGCGCAATCGTTTCCAAAAGATGGTCGAGCTCGCTCCCGATAACCCCGCGGGACCTCAGTGCATGGCATCGAGCCTCTGGCTTCAGCAGTTGAACCAATCGTGGGAGCTCAAGTCCACGCTCTACAGCACCGGCGCTTACACGGAAGGCAAGGCGCAGGTCGATCGCAAGCAGGCAGACGAATTTCGCAAGTGGGTTCGTCGTGCAAAACAACTCGCACAGGCACGGCTGCGAAAAGATCCGCATGACGTCGAAGCGCTTTACTTTCTCGGTGCGTCGGAAGGAGTCGAAGCGTCGTGGGCCGCGGGAGTCGAACGAAAGTTCATGGCCGCATTTCGTGCCGGCACTGACTCGGTGGACCATCACCGCGAAGTGCTGAAGCTCGCGCCGAATTTTCACGACGCCGAACTGACGATCGGGTTGATGAACTACATCGTCGGCTCGCTGCCGCTGCCTACTAAGATGCTGGTCGCAACGATGGGCGTGCGCGGTTCGAGGAAGCGTGGACTCGAGATGCTCGAACGCGTTGCTACGGAAGGCAAGTGGGCGCGCGATGTGGCGCGTGTGTTGCTCGTCGATCTCTACAAACGCGAGAAGCGTTTTGAAGATGCCGCTCAGATGGCGCGTGATTTAGCCGCGAAATATCCGCGCAATTATCTCTTCAAGCTTCAGGTCGCGGATGCGTTGACCTCGCAGATTGTCGCGTTGCGTAAGGCGAAGAAGCCCGTTATCGCCGCAGAGAAAGAGGTGCAGGACATTTTCGCGTCGCTATCGCATGACAAAACCCTCGACGCCCCAACACGTGAACTCGTAAACGTACGTTGGAACATTGCCCGCAAGGAATTACAATAACCTTCCGCGACATGACTGATCATCATAGTGAAGAACTGCTCGGCCTGCTGGACCGAATCAAGAAGTTCGTGCGCGATGAGGTTTATCCGCTCGAAGCCGAGTTTCTGCGCAAGCCGTTTCGCGAGTTAACGCCGTTGCTTCGAGAGAAGCGCGAGAAGGTCAAGTCAATGGGGCTGTGGGCGCCACACTTGCCTGTGGAATACGGCGGCGTCGGACTCACGCTCTCGGAGTTTGCACTCGTCAGCGAAGAGCTCGGGCGCACACCAATCGGTCACTACCTTTTTAACTGCCAGGCACCGGACATCGGGAACATGGAAATCCTGATGAACCACGGCACCCCCGAACAAAAAGAGAAATACTTCGAGCCACTCGCGCGCGGCGACGTGCGCAGTTGTTTTTCGATGACCGAGCCCGAACATCCAGGCTCGAATCCCACCTGGATGAGCACCACGGCCGTCAAAGACGGCAACGATTACGTGATCAATGGTCACAAGTGGTTCACGTCATCGGCGGAAGGCGCGAGCTTCGCGATCGTGATGGCGATTACGGATAGCGAAGCAACGAATCGTTACAAGCGCGCGAGCCAGATAATCGTGCCGATACCGACGCCCGGATTCCAGCTCGTGCGCAACATCAGCGTGATGGGCGACGAGGGCAGCGACTACGCGAGTCATGCGGAAGTCAGATATGAAAACTGTCGCGTCCCGCAGAGCAACCTGCTCGGAAGGGAAGGCGCGGGCTTCATGATCGCGCAGCAACGACTTGGACCAGGAAGAATCCATCACTGCATGCGCTGGGTCGGAATCTGCGAACGAGCGTTTGATCTGATGTGCAGCTACGCCGTGCGCCGCGAGGTCTCGCCGGGAGTTTTGCTGGCGAGCCGGCAGAACGTGCAGGAGTGGATTGCGGAGAGTCGTGCTGAGATCGATGCGGCGCGGTTACTTGTCTTGTGGACGGCTCGCGAGATCGATCACCAGGGCGCGGAGTCAGTAAGAGAAGACATTTCAATGATCAAGTTTTTCGTGGCCGGCATTCTTCAAAAGGTGTTGGACCGCGCGATTCAGGTGCACGGTGCGCTCGGGCTGACGGACGCGACAGTGCTGTCGTACTGGTACCGGCACGAGCGCGGGGCGCGTATCTACGACGGACCGGATGAAGTACACAAGATGGTCGTCGCGCGCAGCGTGTTGCGAAAGTATGGTAGACAGGACGAATCCTGAAAATCTTGTAAATAATGTCTAACCTTGACCGCTCGTCTCCTGTGCGAGCGGGTGAAGAATTACCCATCGAAATCCTCTCTCGTTATCTTTCTCCCCGTCTGACTGAACTGCATGGACCGCTGAACATCGAACAGTTCCCGGCGGGTTTTTCGAATCTCACTTACCTGTTGCGTTTCGAGAATCGCGAGCTGGTGCTGCGCCGGCCGCCAATCGGCGCGAAGATCAAGACGGCGCACGACATGAGTCGCGAGTATCGCATCCTCTCGCATCTGTATCCAGTTTACAAAAAGGTTCCGAGGCCGCTTTTGTTTTGCGAAGACGAATCGATCCTCGGCGCGCCTTTTTACGTGATGGAGCGCGTCAACGGAATCATTCTTCGCGCTAAACCGCCCGCTGAGATCGATCTCTCGCCCGCGCTGATGCGAACACTCTCCGAAGCATTCATCGAAAGCTTGGCGGAGATTCACGAGATTGACTACGAGGCTGCAGGACTCGGCGAGTTGGGATCGCCGCAGGGCTACGTGAAGCGCCAGGTTGAAGGTTGGACCAGACGTTATTACAACGCACGCACAGATGATGTGCCGGCGATTGAGCGTCTCGCTGAATGGCTGGAGCAAAATCAGCCTGCTGATTCGGTTAAAGCCGCGCTGATTCATAACGATTACAAGTACGACAATCTCGTGCTCGCGCCTGACGATCTGGGTCGCGTGGTGGCGGTGCTCGATTGGGAGATGGCGACGATCGGCGATCCGCTGTTGGATTTTGGCACAAGTCTCGGTTACTGGGTTGAAGCGGAGGATCCGGAAGAGTGGCAGCGATATGGGTTTGGGTTGACGGCGCTCACAGGCAGCTTGAGGCGGACGGAGTTGTTGGAGATTTACTCGCGACGAACGGGGCGCGAGATTGGTGAGCCGGTATTTTACTTTGCGTATGGCTTGTTGAAGATCGCGGTGATCGTGCAGCAGATCTATTTTCGATATCAGAACGGACTAACGCGCGACCCGCGGTTTGCGCAACTCGGCGGGCTTGTGGGGGCGTGTGGAGAGTTGGCGGAGCGCGCGATTGAGCGAAGGCGCATTGATTCGCTCGGCTGAAACCTACTTCAGCAACTCCTGAGTTCCTAATTTAAATCGAAATAGTGCTACCGAGATTGCCAGTCGACCATCATCGACGAAGTGCATGAACGCGGGGACCACGCGTCCCTCGTACGCGGAGATACTGCTGTAGTCACCGAAAAACGTTCGCGAGTTCGCGGCGAAGGGTTGCTGATCGATCTTGTAGTTCACAAACGTTCGACCACCATCAACGCTGCGCGCTAAAGTCAATCGTGTTTGCGTGCCCGTCGTGTCGCGTCGATCGTAGAAGACGATGTTGATCGATCCGTCAGCAGGATCAACCGCCATCCACGTAAAGAACTGCACCTTCCCATTCTTCAACGGATCGTCATTCACACGCACTGGAGTGCTCCACGTGTTGCCACCGTCGCGCGAAGACATGACAAACACATCCGGATCGCCGTTGCGCGCGTCGATCCAGTTGACGTAGAGCGACCCTTTGTTTGGTCCATCGCTGAGATCGACGCCAGTCACAGGCATCCCATTCGCACGATCCAGACCCTCGACCGCAAAGTCCCAACCACCGGGAAAGTCGCTGATGACTTTGTCTTTTCCAAATGTCAAACCACCATCGAGTGACTTATCGAAGACGAGTCCGAGCGGTCCGGCCCAGGCCACGTACACCTCGCCGTTTGGTCCAACAGCAGGCACCGCGCCTTCGACCGTGTTGTCGCTGTCCACACAATCACCGCCCGTGTCGGAAATACGAAACGGCATCGAGAAGGTCTGTCCATGATCGACGGAGCGCGTGAAGTAGATCTGTGAGTGATCTTCGGGATTGCTGCTGCCGTAAACGTCGAACCTGGTCCATGCCATATAGACGTTCCCATTCCAGCGCGAGCCCGGTGCGTTATCGACGATCAAACCGGGCTTGTCTTCGAAAGGAATGACGCTGTTGATGTGATCGATCGCTGGAGTGCCGTCGGTCCAAGTGTTACCGCCGTCTTTCGAGACGTTCACGATCATTCCGCTTTCGGCGCGCACCGGACGCGCCAGACGAATGCCGTCGAAAGACAGGTGAGCGTGATATGCAATGCCGTCCTGACTAAAAACAACTACATCGTCGCCTTGCACGAGATTCGTTGGATCGGGCGTGGGCACAGTCGTCCACGTTTTGCCGCCGTCGAAGGTGACGTAGTGATAACTGCCCGCGCGTGGTCGCGGCGGGTGTCCGGTTTGAAACGACGCGGCGATCATGTTGTCGGGGTTTTTCGGATTGATCGCGATCGAGACTTCAGCCGGGTTGATTGCATTCGGCTCAGTGATGCGCACCACTTGCTGTGCGGAAGTGAAAATTGTGCTGAAGAGAAGGAGACAAAGGCTAATCCAGAGTTTCATAATGGTCCTTAACAAGTTTTCAGAACTGTTGACACAAAGAACGGACATTGATCTTAAAGCATAAACACCTACAAGAGGTGAATTATGGCTGAATCATCTGAATCAAAAGTCACGACCAATCATGATGAGATTCGTCGTTGGGTAGAAGAACGAGGCGGACATCCGGCAAGGGTCAAGGACACGGAGAGCAAGAACAGTCCGGGGTTGTTGCGCATCGATTATCCGGGATACTCGGGTGGCGACTCGTTGGAGGCGATTAGCTGGGATGAGTTCTTCATGGGGTTTGATGAGAACAACCTGGCGTTTCTTTATCAGGAGAAAACGAAGGATGGGAAGCAGAGCCGCTTCTCGAAACTGATCGATCGCAGCTCGGAAGGCCATTAAAACAGAGCCGCGGATAACACGGATTGAAATCCGGATTTTTTCCGTGTTATCAGCGGAGGCGATTTACTCGCTGAGCAGGCTCGTGTCTTTCTTTTTAAGCGCGGCAACTAAGCGACTCCATTCGGGGCGTGCCTGGGAGAGTTTGCTGAAGTCGTCGGCCTTGTCAGTTTCCAAACCACTCAACATCTCATTCGCCTTGCCGGTCGTGATCGCTTTTTCCGCGGCGCTGTTGAGCGCCTTGAACGCTGCGGCGCGGTGCGAACCCGTCACTGCTAACTTCGCGCGCTCGTAAGGAAAGCGGTAGTCGCGCGGATACTGCTTCTCGACCTTTGCAAGAGCCTGGTAGATCCGCGGGCGCTCTGAAGGCTTTGCGCTCATCCGTTTCTCACGAAGCTTCTTTAATTCATCATCCGGACTTGCAGCCTGCTGCGTCGTCGTTTGCGCGGGCGCCGCCCGCGACACTTCAGTCGTGATCGGCACACTCGCTTGTGGCTGAGGCTGGGTCGCAGCTTGCTCAACCGGTGTCTCGACTGTTGCCGAAGCCGTTTGCGTGCTCGAGCGCAGCAATCCAAATAGACCAAGCGACACGAGCGTAAACGCAACCGCGGCGATCGCGATCAACTTCAGCACTGATCCACGCGTTGAGCCATGGCGTTCGGACGTGCCCCCATTGGTCCACGAAAACATCGTCGAACTCATCGGACGTGATTCGGTTTGCACGGTGAGCTCGTCGTCGAGATCAAGTGCTTGCGACGACATCATCATCGGCGGCTTGGTGTGGTGCTCGCTATCCATCGAGTTGCCGCACTTCCAACAGAACGCGTATTTCGATTCAATCATTGCGCCGCACTCGGTACATGCTCGCGTGCCCGGCTGCTCTTGTTTGGGAGCCGGTGCGGGTGTGGGAACAGGAGCAGGCTCCGGTTTCGCGATAGGCGGGTTGATCACTGGCCTCGGCTTCGGTTGCTGCTGGATCACGTCGAGCAGGCCAGTCGCAGCGAGGGTCCAGCCGTTTCCCGTACGTGTGACCAGCGCTGGTTGAATGATCTGCACGTCGCCCGCATCCGGATTCGCGCAGTGATAGTAGTCCTGGTAGTACTCGTAGAAATCACGCTTCGCTGCGAACTTCGTCGTGCGCGGTAAAACGATCGGCTGATCGAGACTTGTGATGACTACAAACTCGCCGTCCTCAACCGGCACGAATGCTCCTATCTCGTAATCAAACGTGACGTTGATCTTGTTTGCGGCTTTCGTTCGCTTCAGGTAGTTCGCGACTGTCGACGGAAACGCCGGCGCGAGGTCGATTCGTTCGTTGCAGATCGGACACGTGCTGAGTCCGGTGATGAACGAAGCGTTCACCTCGTCACAAGTGTGCTCGTGCAAGTCAGCCGGCGCGGCTCGCAGGCAGCAGGGACAGGAAGGCTGCGGTACGCCCTCGGCAGTCAACGTGAAGTTCTTGGTCTGGAGCGGCGTGTTGGATTCGAAACTGATCACGTAGCACTTGTCGCACAGGTAAAGAAGCGAGCTTCTGCGAGTGCAAACCGGACAGCGCTGCAAACCGTATTGGTCGAAATCGACAGGGCAGAAGTGTTCGCAATTGCAGCAGTACTGCCACTGGAGCTCGACCGGAGTGTTGGCTTGGCCTTCGAAGTCGATCTCACCGAGCAAGTGGCCGCGATTCTCACACTTGATGGGACTTTGACGAGGAGCGAAGAATCCTCGTTTGTGTTCGGGGCAAAATACTCTCATTTTCGAAGCTCCCTTCAAAGACGGGTGACCGTTCAAGTTGTACCGGGCACGTAGCATGACATGTGCTTGGGGGAGACTACGGACTTAAAGATGAAAAAAATCGGAGAGAGGTTTGCGTGTGCGCATAGATTAAGGTCATCCCGTAAATTTTGCAATGGTTTAGGTCGCATATGATAAGCTGTCGCGGTTTTGTACTTCGGGGCAAACCGGAGGACGCCGCTTATGAGCGACAAGAAAGGGTGGGCATCGACCGTCGCAGGCTGGTTTATCGAGCGCGACGAGGCTCCGATACCACCCGAGACCGATTTCGGACGTGCTCCTGATCCAGCACCTCCGCCAGCGACAGATAATTACGCCACACCATCGCCGACTCAGACGGTCTTTCAAAAAGCGCCGCCGCCGCCGACCGGCGGTCAGGTCGACTTTGCCGCCGTTTTCGCAGCAGCCGGCGTCGACACGGACGAACAGCAACGAGTTGGAAGGACTACCGACCTGTTGCGCAGTTTGCCCGCGGGAACGGATCCGGCAGTCAAGAAGCAGATCGTCGAAGCCTCACTGAAGGCGTTTGGAGTGCCAATCGAGAAGATCATCGAAGCCACGGTCGAAGAGATCCAGGCGCTCGACGGTTACATTCGAAACGGGGCTGCCGACAACGAGAAGTTGATCCAGGAATCAGAGTCACGCATCAAGCAGTACGAACAGGAAATCGAAAATATTCGTAATGTGATGCAGCAGAGCGTCAATGAGCAACAAACCTTAATCAAGACGTGCAACGACAAGAAGCTCGAGGTTCAGCAGGTGCTGGAGTTCTTCGGCCAGGAGACAGTTGCAAAAGTTGTTCAGGCTTCACCGAAGCTCCACGATCCTTCAGCCCCGGCCACCACTGCTAACTAACGCCCGGCTAGTTTCGAGAGAAAGGAAGAGAACCTATGTTCAAACGGTTGGCTAACCTCTGGAAAGGTTTCCTATCGTTATGGATTTCGGATATCGAAAAGGACCATCCGGAGATCGCTTACGAGAACGCGATCAATTCGATGGTGGAGAAGTATTCGAAACTCAAGACCGCCACGGCCGGAATCATTCGCCGGCGCGAAGACATTGACGAGCGTTACAAACGCGCGAGCGCTGACTTGGCCCAAACTGAAGCTGAGCTCGATACTGCTGTTTCCACCAATCAGGATGATCTGGCTCTCATTCTCATCCAGAAGAAGAACCAGCTCACAGCCGATGTTGCCGATCTCAAGACGGAGATGGATCAGGCGCGCGGCGATGCCGACTCCGCCAAGACTTCGTTGTTGGGAGTGCAGTCGGAGATCAGAAAACTTCAGGGCGAACGCGATTCGATGCTCGCGAAAATGGAGTCGGCGCAGGCGCGTATCAAAGTTCAGGAACAACTCGACGGATTGTCAGTTGACGCAGAAGTCAAGGCGCTCGACAACGTGCGCCAGCACATCAAGACAACCATTGCCGAAGCGAACCTGGGGCAGGAGCTTTCAGAATCCTCGCTTGACTCCCGGCTGGCCGCACTCCGCACGCAGACCGGCGACGTTCAGGCCAAACAACAACTGGCCGAGCTGAAAGCAAAGAAAGCCGCGCAACAAAGCGCGCAGACAAACAAGACGATGTAAAGCAGGCGCTGGTTCAGCATAGGTCCCACAGGACCAATATGACCTATACAAGATTTCCCTGACTCGAGGTGACAAATGAGACTGACTCCCCTGGCGAAAGGTTTTATTGCTGTAGTTGTGTTGTTGGTTATCGGTTTTGCCACGTGGCATTACAAAGGTGAGGCAATTAAGAGGTGGGCCGGCGGCGAGAAGGCTTCCGGCGAAGACGCAAAAGGCGACTTTGACAAGTTGAACAACGCGCCAGGCGATCCGGCGCGCAATGCCGGTTCAACTGGCGTCGGCAGCGCCTCAGTCGGCACCGGACGTCTGAACCGTCCGCTCGTCGTCGGTATCAACACGTGGGCGGGTCACTCGCCCGGCATCGTCTTCAACAACGGTATGGAGCCAAACGCCGGCTCGCAGTACAAAACGAAATACGGTATGGACGTGAAGTTCGTGCTGCTCGAAGATCCGGCTGCCAAGCTCGCCGCGTTTCGCAGTGGCGAAGTCGACATCATGTGGAACACTGTCGACAACTGGGCCCGTGAAGCGTCAGTTCTCGCCGAGCAAAATCAGAAAGCCAAGTCGATCATCATGCAGGACTGGTCGCGTGGCGGTGACGGCATCGTCTCGCTTGCGTCGATTAAATCAGTTGAGGACTTGAAGGGTCATAAGATCGCCTGCACTCAGTTTACGCCGTCGCACTTTCTGCTGCTTTACTTATTGTCGCAGTCCGGATTAACACCTGACGAGCGAGCCGATGTTGAGAAGAACATTATCTTCATGACTGACGCGCCCGCAGCGGCCGCAGCGTTCAAAGCGAAACAGGTTGATGCGGCAGTCACCTGGGAACCGGATCTTTCCGGCGCAGTCACAGCGCGTGGCGCTGAAGCGCACGTGCTTGTCTCAACGCAGGCTGCGACCAACATCATCGCTGACACGCTTTGCGCGCGTCAGGACGTGATCGATAAAGCGCCTGAAACAGTGCGCGACTTTGTCCGCGGCTGGCTCGACGGCATTCAGATGATCAAGGACAATCCGAATGCGTCGTACGAGATTGTCGCTCGCGCACTCAAGCTCGACACCGATACAGTCTCGGGAATGCTTTCCGGATTGAAACTCACTCCGTTCGCCGACAACGCGCAGTTCTACGGTCTCACCGGATCGAAAGCGCACTACGAAACTCTCTTCGACACCGCGTTTGTTATCTGGCGC
>Ga0134128_10009529_pt1 | contig 11650 bp, 9 predicted proteins | sample KB31754_FD_96462 | JGI IMG/M metagenome (GOLD analysis project Ga0134128, IMG submission 96462) | Terrestrial soil microbial communities with excess Nitrogen fertilizer from Kellogg Biological Station, Michigan, USA - KB3-175-4 | ecosystem: Environmental > Terrestrial > Soil > Unclassified ...
ATGGCGGTGCTCAACGACCTCGACCGGTTCCATCTGGTCTCGGACACGATCGACCGGCTGCCGCAGCTCGCCTCGCGCGCGGGCTACATCAAGCAGGCGATGCGCGAGAAGCTGATCGAGCACCGCCAGTACATTCGCGAGGCGGGGGAGGACATGCCCGAGATCCTTTCCTGGCGGTGGCTCACGTAGCGGCCATCCAGCGCTCGCCGACGCGACGGGCGCTCTGTTCGTCCCCGAGCTTGAGGAGGTGCGCGAGCAGGGACCGCTCGGCCAGGGAGTGGAGTTGGGGCGGAACGTCATCGTAGACCCGCCGGACCAGGGTGGCGAGATCGGCCGGATGCTCGCGCGGCAGGGCGCTCAGCACTTTGGCCTCACGGCGCAGGCGATGTTGGATCAGGGCTGCGATCGCGGAGTGGGGCTCTGCGATGAGCGTGCCGTGGCCGGGGGCGAGGTTCTCGAGGGGCTCCCGCAGGAGCGCATCGAGGGAGGCGATGTAGGCGGCCATGTCGCCATCGGGAGGATCGATCACCACCGTCGATCCCTGGATGATGTGATCGCCCGTGAAGAGCACGCGCTGCGCTTCCAGCAGGAAGCACAGATGGTTGGAAGCGTGCCCCGGAGTGTGGATGACCCGCAGTGTCACGCCGCCGCCGAACGTGAGGCGGTCATCGTGGCGCAGCTCCCGATCGGGCGCGAAGGTGCCGTCCTGCCAGTGGGGGTGGACCGTCACGCGACCGAGCAGGGTCGCTCCGGTAGCCGCCTTCAGAGTCGCTGCGCCAGGTGAGTGATCCTTGTGTGTGTGGGTGACCAGGATGTGTCGGATGGCTCCGGGAGCCGCCGCGATGAGCGCGCTGACGTGCTGATCATCGGCCGGGCCGGGATCGATGACGGCCCAGTCTTCGTCCGCTCCGATGAGATAACTGTTGGTGCCAGGCCCGGTCATCATGCCCGGATTGCGCGCGGTGAGGCGCCAGAGATGGCTCGAGAGGCGCACGGCAACGCCGGGCTGAATGCCTGGGTCGCGAAGAGGGCATGACGCTTCGCTTTGCTTCCCGGTCATATCGCTCATGCTAGCACGGCCGCCGAAGGCGCCGGCTGAGTCCGCGCGGCGCTGAACGATGGTCATGCCAGCCTTGGCGAGACCCGCGCTCTGCCGGCGAAGTATCCGGGGCGGATGATGGCCTTTCGGGGGCGTGGCAGGCCGCGCAGGTCCTCAAGGAGGGCCGCCCTGGGATCGCGGGAATCGTTGCGTCACGAACTCTCGTGTGTCAGATTTGATGCATGAAAAATGCCTTTCTCTGCGATGCCGTGCGTACGCCCATCGGCCGTTACGGCGGCGTTCTCTCCGCGGTGCGGACCGATGATCTTGCTGCCATCCCCATTCGTGCGCTGCTTTCCCGGCAGCCGAAGGTCGATTGGGGGGCACTCGATGACCTCGTTTACGGATGCGCCAATCAGGCTGGCGAGGACAATCGCAACGTCGCACGTATGGCGCTGCTGCTTGCCGGACTGCCGCAGGAAGTCCCGGGGGCGACGGTCAATCGCCTATGCGGGTCGGGACTCGATGCGGTCGCGATAGCCGCCCGCGCGATCGGCTCGGGGGAAGCGGAGCTCATGATTGCCGGCGGCGTCGAGAGCATGAGCCGGGCTCCGTTCGTGGTATCCAAGGCGCAGGCTCCATTTGCACGCGACATGGAGTTCCACGACACGACGATCGGCTGGCGATTCGTCAATCCCATCATCAAGGAGCAGTACGGCATCGACTCCATGCCGGAGACGGCGGAGAACGTCGCCGAGCAATGTCGGATCAGTCGCGCGGATCAGGATGCGTTTGCGCTACGCAGTCAACAGCGTGCTGCGGCCGCTCAAGCCAACGGCAACCTCGCGCAGGAGATCGTGCCGGTCTCCATCCCTGCGCGCAAAGGCGATCCGACGCTCGTCGAGCGCGACGAGCATCCCCGCGCAACCAGCCTGGAAGCGCTGGCGAAGCTCGGTACACCCTTTCGCCGCGGCGGTACAGTGACTGCAGGAAATGCCTCGGGCGTCAATGACGGCGCCTGCGCATTGCTGCTGGCCAGCGAAGCGGCCGTGGCAAAATATGGACTCACTCCGCGGGCGAGAGTCCTCGGCGCCGCCGCGGCAGGCGTGCCGCCGCGCGTCATGGGTCTCGGACCCTTACCGGCCACACGGCGGCTGTTGGATCGGCTCGGGTTGGCCATCGGCGATTTCGATCTCGTGGAGCTCAACGAGGCATTTGCGGCGCAGGCGTTGGCCGTCCTGCGCGAGCTTGGGATCGCCGACGACGCTGCGCACGTCAATCCTCAAGGGGGCGCAATCGCGCTCGGTCATCCCCTCGGCATGAGCGGTGCACGCCTCGCCACCACCGCGATGTATCAGCTGCAGCGCTCCGGCGGCCGGCGGGCGCTCTGCACGATGTGCATCGGCGTGGGCCAGGGCATCGCGCTCGCGCTGGAGCGAGTCTGAGGTGAGCGCACCATCGGTTACTTTCTCGGATATCGAGGCCGCAGCGAAGCGGCTCGAGGGCATCGCGCACCGCACACCGGTCATGACGTCGCGCACGGCTGATGCGAAGGCGGACGGCAAGCTCTTTTTCAAGTGTGAGAATCTACAGCGTGGCGGCGCGTTCAAGTTTCGCGGGGCATACAACGCCATTGCGATGCTGACCGAGGAGCAGCGTCGTCATGGAGTGATTGCCTACTCATCGGGCAATCATGCGCAGGCAGTGGCGATCGCGGGACGTCTGCAGAGCGTCGCAACGACGATCGTGATGCCGAAGGATGCACCGGCAGCGAAGGTGAGCGCGACCCGGGAGTACGGTGGGGAGATCATCTTCTATGACCGCTACACGGAAAGCCGCGAAGAGATCTGCGCGGCACTCGCGGCCGAGCGGGGCCTGAGCGTCATCCCGCCGTACGACAATCCGCGCGTGATCGCCGGACAGGGCACGGCCGCGCGTGAGCTCTTCGAGTCGAGCGGTGAGCTCGATGTGCTGCTGGTCAGCCTGGGAGGAGGGGGCCTGCTCGCCGGCTGCGCGCTCGCCGCGAAGGCGCTGAGTCCGCGCTGCCGGGTGATCGGCGTCGAGCCGGAGGCAGGCAACGATGGACAGCAGTCGTTTCGCGCCGGCAAGGTGATTCGCATCCCGGTGCCGCGCTCCATCGCCGATGGGGCACTCACCACCTTCATCGGGGAAAACAACTTCCCGATCATCCGTGCGCTGGTTCATGACGTCGTCACGGTGAGCGATCGGATGCTGATCGATGCCATGCGATTTTTCGCCGAGCGGATGAAAATCGTGGTCGAGCCGACGGGCTGCCTGGGCACCGCCGCCGCGCTCTCCCGGCAGTTTCACCGGCCGGGAGAGCGCGTCGGCATCCTGATCAGCGGCGGCAACATCGACCTTCCCCGCTACGCCGAGCTCCTGCGCTGAGATCCCGTGGGCGATCGATGAGTGAGCGCCTATGGCCGCGCGCCGTGCTTTGCGCCGTGCTGGCAGTGTATTTCTCGCCGGCGGGCGTCCGGGCGAACGGGGTTCCAACGGGGGGCTGGGTCGGGTCGTGGGCCTCCTCGCAGCAGATCCCGGAAGCTGCGAACGCCCTTCCCGCCGAGGCGCTGCGGGATGCGACGCTGCGGCAGATCGTCCATCTGACGGCCGGGGGCCGGGAGCTGCGCGTGCGGGTGTCGAATGCCTTTGGAACGGCGCCGCTCTCGATCCTTGCCGTCCACGTTGCGCGGCCGGTATCGAGGCAAGCGGGAAGCATCGATGCCGCTAGCGACAGAGCTCTGACATTCGCCGGCAGCCCGTCGGTGACGATCCCGGCCGGCGCAGAGTACGACTCCGATCCCATCACCTTCGATGCGCACGCACTTTCTGACCTCGCGATCACGCTCTATCTGGAGGAGCCACCTGAGCAGCAGACGAGCCATCCGGGCTCGCGGGAGACCTCCTTCCTGGTGCACGGCAATCATGTGGCGGATGCCACGCTGACAGGCGCGACCACAGTCGAGCACTGGTTCATGATCTCGGCCGTTGACGTTCGCGACAGCGCCGCTCGGGCTGCGATCGTCGCGCTCGGCGATTCGATCACGGACGGGCATGCGACGGTGACCAACACCGACACGCGCTGGCCCGATGACTTGGCGCGGCGCCTCCAGGCCGCGCCCGCCACGCGCGAGCTGAGCGTGCTCAATGCCGGCATAGGAGGCAATCGCCTGCTCCTCGATGGTCTCGGCCCCAATGCCCTGGCGCGCTTCGATCGCGATGTGCTCGCGCAGGCCGGCGTGCGCTATCTGATTCTGCTCGAAGGCGCGAACGACCTCGGCGAGTCCGCGAGGCTGGCGCCGATCTCCGCAGCGCAGCACACGATGCTCGTTCGCCAGATCATCGGTGCCTACGAGCAAATCATTCTGCGCGCACACGCGCACGGCATCACCGCCATTGGCGCAACGATCACGCCCTACACGGGATCAGACTACTACCATCCCGCGGCCGCGAGCGAGGCCGATCGACAGGCGATCAATGCCTGGATCCGGCAACCGGGGCACTTCGATGCCGTCATCGACTTCGATCGCGTGGTGCGGGATCCCAAACATCCGGACCGTCTGCTGCCGGCCTACGATTGCGGCGACCATCTGCATCCTTCACCGGCCGGGTATCGCGCCATGGCGGCAGCCATTCCACTCGAGCTCTTCACACGCCGGCCGCCTTTGGCATCGAGGCCGCAGAGCCGCTGAAGCGCCTCGTTGTGAGGCGCTGAGCCAGCCGCTCGAGCTATGCGCGGGCTGTCCGGCTCGAGCGCGGGGCTCTTGACTGGTCTGCGGCCGCTTCGAGCAGCCCGCGGATCTGCCGTTCCGGTACCGGCCTGCCGAAGAGGTAGCCTTGCATCGCGCTACACCCGAGCTCGTGGAGCACGTCGCGCTGCGCTTCGGTCTCGACACCCTCCGCCACGGCCAGCTTGTCGAGGCCTTGCGTCATGCGCAGGATGGTCCGCACCAACTGCAGGGCGATCAGGCTGTCCGGCAGCTCCACGATGAACGAACGGTCGATCTTCACCACATCGAAGGGCAGCCGCTGCAGTTGGCTCAGCGAAGAATAGCCGGTGCCGAAGTCATCGAGCGCCAGGCGCAGTCCGAGATCGTGAAGTCTCTCGAGTGTTGCGATGACCTGAGGCCCATTGGCGATGGCCCCTTCGGTGACCTCCAGTTGTATCTCAGCGGCATCCATCCCCCGCTCACCCATGTGCACATGCAATTGCTCGAGGAAGCCGCTCGACTGCAGCTGCTTGGGCGCGACATTGATGGAGACATAGCCCGGTGCGATGCCGGCACTGCGCCAGTGGGCGAAGTCTGCGCATGCCTGCTCCAGAACCCAGTCGCCGATCTTGAGGATGAGGCCGCTCTGCTCGGCGATCGGAATGAACTCGCCGGGGCCGATCTCGGCTCCGGCGGGGCGTGCCCAGCGTACCAGAGCCTCGACGCCCGCGAGCTGTCCGGCGCGCATGATCGGCTGATAGTAGAGCCGCAACTCGCCGTGGGCGACGGCCGCCTGCAGCGCGACCTCGATCGAGATCCGCTCCTCCATCCGGCGATGCATCTCGGGCGAGAAGAGCGCCATGCCGTTGCGGCCCTGCTCCTTCGCGTGATACATCGCAATATCTGCGTTGCGCAGCAGCAGGTCGACGGTGGTCCCATCGGCTGGAATCAAAGCGACGCCGATGCTGGCGGAGACGCGCCGCTCTGCGCCGGCAACGGCGATCGGCGTCTGCATGGCCTCGAGGATTCGCGCTGCGGCTGCGGCCGCGGCCGCCGCGCCTGCGCCACTGGCGAGCATGATTGCGAATTCGTCGCCCCCCAGGCGAGCCACCGCATCATCCTGCTGCGCGCAGCACCTCAGCCTGTCCGCCACCTCTTTCAACAGCGTGTCGCCGGCCTCGTGACCTGCGCTGTCGTTGACTTTCTTGAATTCATCGAGGTCGATGTAGAGCAGGGCGGAGGTCTGTCCCGATGAGAGACACTCGCGCAGCTGCTGCCGGAAGAAGTCGCGATTGCTGAGTCCGGTCAGCCCATCGATATGGGCCCGTCGCTCCAGCTCGCGATGCTGGTCACGCAGACTGCGGGCCATGCGGTTGAAATCCTCGCCGAGATCGGCCAGCTCGTCGCCGGTTCGTATGCGGACTGCGACCTCGAAGTTGCTCTCACCGAGCTGACGTGTCGCCGCCGTCAGGGTCGCGAGAGGCCCGAGATAACGACGAAGCTGCGCGATGGCGAGCCAGATCGCGAATGCCATGGTTCCGAGCAGCATCAGCGGAATCGTGAGCCGCAATCCGGCAAGGCCGACGATCGAGTTGGTATTGGGCTCGCAGATGATGACGCGGATCGGCGGGGCGGCGAAACCGCTCTGCAGAAAGAGATTCCAGGCGCTTCCGCGCCAACTTCCATCCCGGCCGCGCCAGAAGGTCGCGAGCGAGCCGTGGGCGGCAGCCTCTGTCATCCGCCGGAACACTCGCAGGGGCGCGGAGTCGCTTGCGCCGCGGATGAGCGCGAACGTGGCGGTGCTGTCGGCGAGCGCAATGCCGGTGCCGGAGTCGGGCGGACGCGCCTGATCGAGCATTCGTGGCGTGTCGAGCGAGCCGAACGCCAGCCGCGATCGGAAGAGTTGCGGCCGTATCAGCCAGAGCTGCGGACGGCCATGAGCGGATCGCCTCCAGATGAGCACCGGCTGCCCCGCCATGAGCGGCGTCCGCATCCGCTCGGATACCGTTGCAAGCGCGCTCGCCCATTGCGAGCGCGTGCCGACGGGGACGAATGAGATGGCAGTGAACGGATATGGCCAGGACGCAGGCGTGCCGACCGATCCCGGCGCGTTCGGATTGACGAGCGCCAGCTCCGCGCTGGCGGCCTGCAACTGCGAGAGGAAGCTCAGCGCAGATTCCTTGGCCTCCTCGTGCAGAGTGCGAGCCCGCGCAGCATCGGCGCCGCGGATGAGCTGGCGATAGCCTAGAAAGCTCGTGAGCAGTACGGGGGTGACGGAGGCAAGGACGAACACCAACAGCAGCCGGCGCGCCAGGCGGCCGCCCAGATGAGTATCACTGAGCCGCAGCCGCACGGTCAGTAATCCGAGGCCATACCGATGAAGCCGCCGTCGTTCGCGCGAACCACATCATCGTGGCTCACCGGGGCGGTGAGTGGCGGCAGGGTCGAACCGTCGTGGCCGGCGCTGTAGAGATCGTAGTCACTGTTGATGGGAACGAGATTGTGATCCTTGCGCATCTGCCCCGGGCCGCGCAGACCGGTGAAATCGAGATAGCGGTACGGGTGTCCCCAGGGATCGAGCAGCGCGGCCTCACCGATCTGCGCCAGCGACGTCGGCGGATCGCTGTTGGTCGTCTCGTAGGTGGCGATCCGGGCCTCGATGGAGGTGAGGTCCTGCTCGGCTCGGCTCACCCTGGCCTGCTCCATGTAGGACGAATAGGCAGCGATCGCCAGAGTGGCGAGCGTCGCCATCACCACGACTGCCAGCAGCAGCTCGAGCAGAGTGAAGCCTCGGATGCGCTCGCGTGTTCCGCGAAGAACTGTGGGAGCGCTCAGGCGCATGGGTGGGCTTCTCCAGCGGGCAATGTACTCCCCTCTCACGCCACCCCGTATTAGGTGAAATCCATTGCGGATCGGTTCTAAATCGGACTTGGACCTTAGCGGCGTCCACCTCTCTTTCTTGAGACCAGGCGCTCGGCGGATTCACCCCGCGAGACCCGTTCTGCAGGTCCGATAAGCTATGATTCAGTGGCCTTCGTGGCGGCATGCGCTTTGCAAAAAGAAACCCCATGAGCCTCTGGCCTCTGCTCGGGATCGCCGTCCTCGTGATCGGCTTTGCCGCGGGCCTCAACCCGCTCATCGTCATCGTGGCATCCGCGCTCACGACCGGCCTCGCCGCAGGCCTCGCGCCGCTACACATCATTGGCGCCCTCGGCAAGGCCTTCAACGACAACCGCTACGTATCGATCATCTGGCTCATCCTGCCGGTGATCGGCCTGCTCGAGCGCGAGGGGTTGCAGGAGCGTGCCCGGATAGTGATCGGGCAGGTGCGGGCCGCGACCGTGGGCAGGCTGTTGATTGCGTATCTCGCGCTGCGGCAGGTCACCGTGGCGATCGGACTGACGTCCCTCTGCGGCCAGGCGCAGACCGTCCGCCCGCTGATTGCGCCCATGGCCGAGGCGGCCGCCGAAGTGAAGCTCGGGCCCATTTCCGATCGGCTGCGCCATCTCATCCGGGCCTACGCGGCGTCCGCCGACAATGTGGGCGCATTCTTTGGCGAGGACATCTTCATCGCGGTCTCCTCCATCCTCCTCATCAAGGGCTTCCTGCAGCAGAGCGGCTTCGATATCCCGCCGCTGCGACTGTCGCTATGGGCCATTCCTACGGCGCTCATGGCGTTCGCGATTCACGGCGTGCGTCTCTGGCGGCTCGATACGCGGCTCAAGCGGCTTGCCGCGGAGAAGCAGCCCTGATCGGCCTCGAGCAGGTCTATTGGCTCGCGGGCGCCATGTTCGCTGCCGTTTCCGTGCGCAGCTTTGGCGATCGCGCCAACCGCAGGCGCATCGGCAACGGCGCCTTCTGGGCTCTGCTCGCGGTGAGCTTTCTCTTCGGCTCGGAGTTGGGCGATGTGGCCAACGGCATACTCGTGCTGGCACTCATGGTGCTGGGCTCGAGCGCCATGGGACTGGGGTCGCCCAAGACCACCTCCGTCGCGGAGCGCGAGGCGAGCGCCAGGGTCAAAGGCAATTCCATCCTCACTCCTGCGCTCCTCATCCCGGCGATCGCCATTGTCGGAACATTGACGCTGGGCAGGCTCAGCATTCATGGGACGCCGCTCGCCGATCCGAAACAGGTGACCTTGATCGCCCTCGCCCTCGGCATCGTCGTTGCGCTGCTCGTCGCCGTGTTGCGATTCAGGCCGCCGCCGCTCGCGCCCGTGGAGGAGGGGCGGCGCCTCTGCGATGCGATCGGTTGGGCGATCATCCTGCCGCAGCTGCTGGCCTCGCTCGGTGCGGTGTTCGCGATCTCCGGCGTCGGGGCAGCGGTCGGACACATCGCGATCACGTGGCTGCCGCTCGGCCATCCGCTTGCGGCGGTAGTCGCTTATTGTGTCGGCATGGCGCTCTTCACGATGGTGATGGGGAATGCCTTCGCCGCGTTCCCCGTGATGACGGCGGCCATCGGAGTCCCGCTCATCGTACATCGCTTCGGCGGTGATCCGGCTATCATGGGTGCCGTCGGTATGCTCGCCGGATACTGCGGAACGCTGGCCACGCCCATGGCAGCCAACTACAACATCGTACCGGCCGCGCTGCTCGAGCTCCCCGACCGCAACGGGGTGATCCGCGTGCAGATCCCGACCGCGATTCCGCTCCTCGTCTGCAACATCATCCTGATGTACCTGCTGGTATTTCGATTCTGACCGAGGTGCCTCGTGCCACAGACCCTGACCCCGGAATTCGCCGCGCGCCTCGCCGGCATCGCACTCGGCCACCTCACACGCGAGTTTCCCAACAAGCTCGATCACGTGATGACCGGGCCCCAGGACCTCAAGACCCCCCGCACGCTGCACCCGATCTTCTTCGGCAGCTTCGACTGGCACTCATGCGTGCACGGTCACTGGCTCCTCGCCCGGCTCTACCGGCGGTTTCCCCATCTGCCGGAAGCAGCTCCGATCCGCGCGCTGCTCGATGAGCAGCTCACGGCGGAGAAAGTGGCCGGTGAGCTGCGCTATCTCGAGCAGTCCGCGACGCGGGGCTTCGAGCGGCCCTATGGGTGGGCCTGGGCGCTCGCGCTCCAGGCCGAGCTGCTGCGGCACGAGACCGCAGAAGGACGGCGCTGGGCCGGAACCCTCGCGCCCCTTGCGAAAGAGTTCGTCCGCCGCTTCGAGGCGTATCTGCCGCTTGCAACCTATCCGGTGCGCGCGGGAGCTCACGCGAACACGGCCTTCGCGCTTCTCCTTGCCCGCGAATACGCGGTTGCGGCGCGCAACTTCGGGTTCGCCGGCCTCTGCGGCGATGCCGCCTTGCGCTGGTATCAGGCGGATAGCGGCTGCCTTGCCTGGGAGCCGTCTCAGGACGAGTTCCTGTCACCGGCACTCATGGAAGCGGCGCTCATGGCCGACGTCCTCCCGAAGGAGGAGTTTGCCGCCTGGTTCGCCGCATTCCTGCCGGAGGCGGGGCGCGGGGAGCCCGCGACCCTCTTCACGCCTGCCACGGTCAGCGACCGCGGTGACGGCAGGATTGCGCACCTCGACGGCCTGAATCTCTCCCGCGCCTGGTGCTGGCGGTGCATCGTGGCGGACCGGCCTGCGGCCGATCCATTGCGGGAAAGGGCCGAGGCGGCGATCGATGCGCATCTCACGAGCGCCCTTGGCCACCTCGCCGGCAACTACGCGGGCGAGCACTGGCTCGCCACCTATGCGCTGCTCGCGCTCGATTCGGATCGGCAATAGTCCGTCCCGCGGGCGCTGTACCCGTCCGCCGGCTCTTTGAACGGCGAGCGCACACCCGGGCACTCAACCGCAGTGCGGCCCGGCTTTGCGCCTGACGGCCGTCTGCCGGTGAACCCGGCAGTGGTCTCAGGGAACTCAAATAAGCGATGCCATGCCAGCCTGAATCGTCATTGCAGCCGGGAGGCGAGCTGCTGCGCAAGCCGCGCCTGAAGGTGCTGCTCTACAACCCCTGCGCCGTTTTCTTCACGATGCCTCTCGCCCTGCTGGCGATCGGCTCTCACCTCGATCCGAGCCTCTACGAGGTGGTCATCGTCGACGGTCGCCTCGAGGAGGACCCGGAGCGAGCCGTTCTCGCGCACCTCGATGGGGCCGTGTGTCTGGGCGTGACCGTCCTCACGGGCGCGCCGATTTTGGATGCGCTGCAAATATCGCGCGCAGCGAAGCGGGCGCGGCCGGATCTGCCGGTGATCTGGGGAGGCTGGCATCCGTCGATGTTTGGTCGCGAATGCCTGGCGGAGTCTGCCGTCGATGTGACGGTGCAGGGGCAGGGCGAAGAGACGTTCGCGGAGATCGTCCAGCGGCTCGCCGAGGGGCGCGAATTGCGGGACTGCGCCGGCTGCACGGTCAAGCTGCCGGACGGGTCGATCCAGGAGAATCCACGCCGGCCGCTGGCACCGCTCGATCACTTCCGTGCTCATGACTACGGCTTGATTCCGGTGAGCCGCTATTACGAGCTGAAGGGTAAGCGGCAGCTCGATTACATCTCTTCGCAAGGCTGCAACTTCCGCTGCGCATTCTGTTCCGACCCCTTCGTATATGGCCGTCGCTGGGTGGGCCTCGAGCCGACCCGCATGGCCCTGCGGCTCAAGGAGCTGTGGGATCGATATCACTTCGATGACGTCAATTTTCAGGACGAGACGTTCTTCACGAAGCGCGAGCGCGTGCGGGCAATGGCGCAGCAGATGATCGACAGCGGGTTGAAGGTGACGTGGGCGGCGACCATGCGCGCGGATCAGGGCGTGCGGCTGCCGGAGGAGATCTGGGCACTCTGCAAACAGTCCGGGTGCCGGCGTCTGCTCGTCGGGGTGGAGTCCGGCTCCAACGAAATGCTCAAGCGCATCCGCAAGGACATCACCATCGAGCAGG
>Ga0134128_10009531_pt1 | contig 11649 bp, 12 predicted proteins | sample KB31754_FD_96462 | JGI IMG/M metagenome (GOLD analysis project Ga0134128, IMG submission 96462) | Terrestrial soil microbial communities with excess Nitrogen fertilizer from Kellogg Biological Station, Michigan, USA - KB3-175-4 | ecosystem: Environmental > Terrestrial > Soil > Unclassified ...
GCCTCGAACTATCAGTGCCTCTTCTGCCATAGCCATCTAAACCTAACGGACTTACGGTGTAAATTCGGGTATGCCACACTCCGACGCAGTAGTAGTCCTGACGACGGTCGGGACGGAGGACGATGCAGCGACCCTCGTCCGTGCCCTCCTCGAGCGGCGCCTGGTCGCGTGCGGGACGATGCTTCCCAAGGCGCGCTCCATATACAGGTGGGACAACAAGGTGGCGGACGAGACGGAGGTGGTCCTGCTGCTCAAGACCCGTTCGGCCTGCCTGGACGCCCTCCAGGCGTCGTTCGAGACGCTGCATCCGTACAAACTGCCCGAGCTGCTCGTTCTACCGGTCGCTGCTGGCCTACCCAAGTACCTCAGCTGGATCGCTGACGAGACCGGCCTCTCGATAGCGTGAGGGTGAATCCGGACCGCCGGTGGGTAGCAGCGGCGGTAATCGTTTGCTGGGGGATCGGGATGGCGTGGCTGGTCAGGCGGCGCCACGATGTCCCAGACGCCGATCGGCTGACTCAGGGAGTACTTCGCCTCGAGCCCGCGACCTACTTCTATACGGTCAGCCAGACCGGGAAGGCTGTAGGCTGGGCCAGCTCCTCGCTCGATACCGTCGCCAGCGGCATTACGTCGCGCGACGCCGTCCGCGTGCGGGCCCTCATTGCCGGCGACAGCCAGTCGGTGATCGCGTCGTCGGCCGCTCACCTCACCCGTGCATTCGCGCTCGACACCTTCGCACTCAGCGTCAGCGCGGGCGAGCATCCGTTTCGGGTGCGAGAAATGCCCGCGCCAGGCTCAGGCGTGCTCCTTCCTTCCCTGGCGCCGATCGCGATAATGCTCACTCACCGGCCACGCATCGGGTCGTCATCGATAAGCCACATCTACAATCCGCTAAGCCGTCGCGTCGAGACCGTGACGCTCAGCATCGCTGCGGAGTCATTGTTCAGCGTGGTGGACAGCGCAGTTTTCGATGCCGCACGAAACAGCTGGGTCGCCGCACACATCGACACTGTGCGCTCCTGGCAGCTCGTACCGCCGTCGCGCGCGATCTCAGCCTGGGTGGACTCGCGCGGTCGACTCGTTGCAGCGAGCGAGCCAGGCGGACTATCGATGATGCGCAGTACTTACGAGATCGCCACGCTCAACCCGAAGCTCAACCCGAAGCTCAACCCGAAGCTCAACCCGAAGCTCAACCCGAAGCTCAACCCGAAGCTCCCGATACATTGATACAGCTCGCAGGTCTCACCAAGCGTTACGGCGACTTCACAGCTGTAGCAGGAATGGACCTGTCGGTGCGCCGCGGCGAGCTGTTCGGCCTCCTCGGACCGAATGGCGCCGGCAAGACCACGACGTTGCGGATGATTGCCGGCATCCTCCAGCCAACGGCAGGCACGATCGCGATCGGCGGTGTGAGTCTCGCAAACGACCCCGTCGCCGCAAAATCCAGACTGGGTTTCATACCTGACCGCCCATTCATCTACGAGAAGCTCACGGGGACCGAGTTTCTCCGTTTCGTCGGCGGCCTTTACGGTCAGGGCGGAGATGAAATAGACCGGCGCGGTGCGGAGCTGCTCGCACTCTTCGATCTCGTGGACTGGAAGGATGAGCTGGTCGAGAGCTACAGCCATGGCATGCGCCAGAAGCTCATCATCGCCAGCGCGTTCGTGCACCGCCCCGAAGTGATCGTGGTCGACGAACCGATGGTCGGACTCGATCCCAAGGCCGCTCGACTGCTCAAGGATCTCTTCCGCGCCTACGTCGATCGCGGCAATACGATAGTCATGTCGACGCACACCCTCGAAGTGGCGGAGACTCTGTGCGACAGGATCGCGATCGTGCAGAACGGAAAAATCGTGGCGATGGGAACGATGACGGAGCTCCGCGACAGTACCGGCTACGACTCCGGTCTCGAAGACCTCTTCCTGCGCTTGACTGGCGAGAAGGCGGCACGCACGGCGCTCGAAGTGCTGTCGGTCTGAAGGCAGGGTCATGCTCAGCCAGCTGCTGCATGTACTGTCTCCCAAGGTGCAATCGCTCCGGGCGGTCGCGCGGCGCGGATCGCGTGGACGGGGTGCGCGAGTTGCGCTGCTGTCCATCGTCGGCGCCGTGTTCTGGCTCTGCGTATTTGGTGTCACGTATCGCCTGCTGATCTATTTCCGGAACGTCCCGGAGATCGGCACGCTGCTCGCCGCGAAGCTGCTCGGCCTGGTGCTCATCAGCTTTCTGGGTCTGTTGTTGCTGTCCAACATCATTACCGCGCTCTCGACCTTCTTTCTCGCGCGCGATCTGGATCTCCTCGTCGGGACGCCGGTGGACTGGTTGTCGGTGTATGGTGCGAAACTCATCGAGACGCTGCTCAATTCGAGCTGGATGGTCGTGTTGATGGCATTTCCGATCTTCACGGCGTACGGAATCGCATACGGTGGAGGCTGGTGGTATCCGCTCGTCGCGCTAGGCGCCGTGATCCCGTTCCTGATAATACCGGCCGCAATCGGCGCGGCGATAACGCTCCTGCTCGTGAACATCTTTCCAGCGCGCCGTACGCGCGACATTCTGAGCGTGATCACCGTGTTCGCCGCGGGCGGTGTGATACTCGCGTTCAGATTACTGCGCCCCGAGCGACTCGCGCGCCCGGAAGGTTTTCGTTCTCTCGTCGATTTTCTGGCAGTTCTGCGCACGCCGACTTCGCCGTGGCTGCCCAGCGACTGGGTACAAAACGGCGTGCTCGGATGGCTCCGCTATGAGCCCGATGCGCTCCCGTTCTATCTGTTGTGGTCGACCGCCGCGGCACTCGTCGTGATCGGCGCGATACTGCATCGCGCGCTCTACGCTGCGGGTTTCAGCAAATCGCAGGAAGGGCGCGGTAGAACTGTCACGCGCGGACGGCAGAAATCGCGGACGCTGCTCGACGTCTTTCCCGCGACGCGACGCGAGCTGGTGCTGAAGGAACTGCGTGTCTTCTTTCGCGACACGACTCAGTGGTCGCAGTTGATCCTGCTTGTCGTCCTGGTCGTCGTTTACGTTTTCAACATCCGCTTTCTTCCGCTGCGCGGCGACGGCATAACCTTCTTTCTCGCCAACATCGTTCCGTTCCTGAATCTCGTACTTGCGGGATTCGTGCTGGCGTCGATCGCGGCGCGGTTCATCTTCCCTTCCGTGAGCCTGGAAGGCCGCACATGGTGGCTGCTCAAAGCGAGTCCGCTCTCGATGCGTGACCTGCTGTGGGCAAAGTTCTGGGTCGGTACGGTGCCGCTTCTTGTACTCGCGCTCGCAATTGTCTTCACTACCGATGTGCTGCTGCAGGTGAGCGAGTTCATGACGGCGGTCTCGGTCGGAACCATCACACTACTCACGTTCGCCATCGCCGGACTTGCGATTGGCGCGGGGACCGTCTTCCCGCAGTTTGAAACCGAGAACGCGGCCCAGATCCCCACGTCCTTCGGCGGTCTCATCTTCATGATGACCGCCATATCGCTCATCGGCGCGGTAATCGTGCTCGAGGCGCGACCGGTGTATACGTATCTTCTCGCGCGCTCTTTCGGGACCCCGATCGATCCGACCGAGATGATAATCGGCTTCTCCGCCGCGACGATATTGTGTCTCGCGTCCACCCTTGTACCGATTCACGTGGCCGTGCGACGGTTGAATGCGCTGGAACTATAGGGCTCCGCCGACGAAACTGAACGGCTGCTGAACCAACTGCCGAACCGGATGGCCACCGAGCCGCGCGGGAACAAAGCGGGCCTCGAGAAGCGCGTGGACGACAGAGGCCGAGAAGCGAGGATCGGTAGATGATACGATGCCGATCGTTTCCGCCTCGGGGCGTCCCGCCGTGTCGACCACGAACTCTGCGAGGACCCGTCCGGGGATGCGCTGCCTGTGCAGGGAATCAGGGTAAAGCGGCATGGCGAGAGCCGACGAGTCCGGTCGCGCCGGTACGTCCACCTGATCGGCAGTGTACACCTTGAGACTGGCCACGAGGTCGGCAAGTTCCGCCGCGCTGAGCGATTTCTTCTTGCGGGGCTCACCCTGGCGAGTCCAAACCACGATCGTTCCGCAAAGTCTGGGACCAAGCGCGTCGACGAACTCCGGAGGAACTGTCGCGACGCTGGAGTAGATCTCGATCCCGGCAATGTCGCTTGGCGTGACCCAGTCCAGGTCAAACTCTCCAGCGTTGGCCGGCGTACCGTCCACCCAGACCGATGGCCAGCATGTGTTGCCACGAATGCGGACGTGAGAATTCCCGACATCGCTGGTGCTGATGTGCAGCCCAGGAACCATCCGGAGCATATCCGTGACCCTCATCGGGGCCCGCGCCGCGATTTCGTCGGCCGTGATGAAACGTCCGAACCCGCGATCCCGCCGCTCGTAGAAACCGGCCAGGTAGCCGTCATAGTGGCGCTGTCCCCGGGCCGATACGACGACCGCACCCAGCTCGTGCGCCACCTCTTTCACCAACACGTTGACGTGGGTCGTTGTGCCGCTCGTGACGACCACGTCGATCGCGACGGGAGCGAAGCCCAGCCGCCGAATGCGGAGGGATGCCGGTCCGGGGGGAACGCCGCGAAGGGTAAACGCACCGTTGTCGTCGCTCTCGGCGCCGAGGGTGACCCCGCTCACCGAGACCCTCGCCCCGCTCACGCCTATCCCCGTCGAGTCGCGAACCGTTCCGGCGACCGTTCCCTGTGCAGCAGCGTTCGCTGCAAGGTCCGGCAAGGCGCCCAGGATGAAGATGGCAGACAGGATTACCGCTGAACCATTTGAGATCCGCACGAACGACCCGCGCATCTGAACCTCCGGAACTGTGCCTACAACGTCTTTCCTTCCGTGGCCTTTCCAATGAGTGCCCGGCGCAACGGCGGCAGGGAGGCCAGTGCCCACACCACTTCGAGGATGATGAACCCCGCGCGTCGATCGTGAATCGCCACCCAGGCGAGCAGCCCGGATCCAACGAAATTCAGCACATTGAATGCCGCGCCGTCATTTCGCATCCTGCCTGCCTGCAGGGAAACGAATCCGATGAGCAACAGGGCGGCGCCGGCCATCGACAGCGTCTGATAGAACACTCTCGTCAGGCCGCGAGAACGTTACCGCATTCAGAGCAGTACGCCGCATCGCGCTCGGGACGTGGGCCGCAACGCGCGCACACGACCTCGCTCGGTGCCTCGGACTCGTCCCCGGCACGCATGGCAGCTACCGCGCTCTGTGTGTACGAGGATTTGAGCTCCGCATAATCCGTGTCCGACAACTTGCCGGTGACATGATCGAATTCGATCTCGCGTAGCGCGTCGACCGCGGTTGTGACGCCGGTACCGGCCGCGACGACTCGCTGCGTCGTCTTGATCCCCAGGGGCTCGCGAAATAGTGGATACAGCACAAAACAGAGCACCAGAACCGCAAGCGCGGTTCCAACTATCATCGCAGTCATGCGTCGTCCCTCATCACTTCGCGCAAGCGCGCAAGCTCGTCCGGTGTAGCGTGCACGGTATCCTCCGGGATGTGCGGCTGTTCCTCAGGCCTGCTCCAGTGCTTCAACAGCGCGAACACCAGCACGCTCCCAGCGCCAAGCGTCAGGAAAGGAGTGAGGTAGCCGAGCCAGTTGAAGCCTTCTTTCGCTGGCGCCATCAGAACGCGCTCGCCGTACACTGCGCGAAACGCGGCAAGGATCTCCTGCGCACCGTATCCTCCCGCAATCAGCCCCATCACGTCCACGTGCATCGGCGGTGACACGGGACACGTGAAGTCTGTTGTCCTGCAAGTGTAGATGTCGAGGTTACAGCCGCACTGGCAGTGAATGTGGTGTTCGAGGTCGTCCCGCTGCGCGTCGCTCAGTAGTGGAGTGGCGTTGGGCTTCGGGGGAAGCCGCACCGGCTTGTACGTGGCAGCGCTCATGTCCATGTCCATCGAATTCGCCGATCCCTGCGCACCGGCGACGCGCGCACCTGCGACGCGCGCAACTGCAAGGCCGCTCGCGAACGAGAGCAGAAACTGCCTGCGGCCCATCGTCATGCGGTTTCCACCGGGATCGCGTCGGGGCGCAGCGTGGTCACGTAACCGCCCTGCTTTCTTCTTCGCTCGGCCTGCGGCCACATCACGATGAGGCCGCCGATCGCCATGCACATGCCGCCCAGCCATACCCAGCGTACCAGCGGATTGAACGTGATGCGTATCTCGCCCGTGTCCTGTCCCGTGACACCGGCCAGGGTAACGTAGACGTCCTGCCTGAACGATCCCATGATGCCGACCGCCGTCGCCGGCTCGAACGTCGGAACGCGATTGGTCGGGGCGTTACCGGAGAAGTACTGCCGCTTCTCACTCGTGATGACGCCCATCGGCTTGCCATCACGTTTCGTTTCGAGCGCTATCGCGGTTACTTCACGATTCAGGACGTCGTAGCGCGACACACCCTGGCTCGTGAACGTCCACGTGTGCCCGAACGGATCGACCAGGGTCTTGGTGTCGCCAGCGGAAACCGTGAGGTCATGCTCGGTCTTGAAAGCGAGTCCCGCGAACGCGCAGAAGATGATCACCACGCCCGCGTGCACGATGTACCCACCGTATCGCCGACGGTTGCGAGCGATGAGGTGCACGAATGCGACTGGCAGCGATTCGCTGTACATCGAGTGCCGCGCACCAACTCCCTTGTAGAACTCCTGCAGGATCGTGGCCGCGACGAAACCCGCGAAGGCGTACGCGATTATCGCGGACATGCTCCGCATTCCGGCAGCGAACAGCAGCGCAGGCACAACCACGAGCGTAGTTGCTGGAAAGGTGAACTGTCGCCGCAGGTTCGCAACCGACGCGCGCCGCCACGCTATGAGCGGCCCTATTCCCGTCAGCAGCAACAACAGCAATCCCAGCGGAACATTGACCGCGTTGAAGAACGGTGGCCCCACTGTAATCTTGGTCCCGCGCACGGCTTCCGTGAGAATCGGGAACAACGTCCCCCACAATACCGAAAACGCGATCCCAACCAGCACGAGATTGTTGTACAGAAACGCGGCCTCCCGGCTCACCATGCTCTCCAGCACCGCGTTGGCCTTTAGATCCTTGAGACGAGTGGTGACCAGGTACACGCTCACGACGATCGCGACGCCGAGGAAGCCGGCGAACCAGTTGCCGACGGGCGACTGTGCGAAAGAGTGAACGCTGGATATCACTCCGCTGCGCGTGATGAACGTTCCAAAGATCGAAAGCAGGAACGAGCAGATGACGAGCGTCACGTTCCATTTGCGCAGCATGCCGCGCTTTTCCTGCACCATCACCGAGTGCAGAAATGCAGTCGTCGTCAGCCACGGGAGCAGGCTCGCATTCTCGACCGGATCCCAGGCCCAGTAACCGCCCCAGCCGAGCTCGACGTACGCCCACCACATGCCGAGTATGATTCCCGTCGTGTTGAAGAACCAGCTGACCAGCGCCCAGCGCCGTACCGCAACCAGCCATTCGGCGTCCAGTCGGCGTGTCACCAGTGCCGCGATCGCGAACGCGAACGGAATGCTCGTCCCGACGTAGCCGAGATAGAGATTCGGCGGGTGGATCGCCATTCCTGGATTCTGCAGCTGCGGATTCATTCCGCGCCCATCCACCGGCAGCCAGTCGAGACGCTCGTACGGATTCGACCCGAAACAGAGCGTCGCGAGGAAGAAGATCGCGATGACAGCGAGCGTTCCGATCACGTACGGCATCAGCTCGCGATTGCGACTGCGGCTCGTCAGCACGGCGAGCGACGAGAAGAAGGTGAGGATCAGCACCCAGAACAACATCGATCCAGCCTGTCCGCCCCAGAAGGCCGTGAACAGATACGCCTTGGGGAGATTCGCGCTGGTGTACGACGCAACGTACTTGAGAGAGAAATCGTGGGTGAAGATCGCTGTCCACAAACCGGCCGAAGCGAGAACCACCATGGCGAACGTCGCGTAGGTTCCGCGCTCTGCGCTCGCGATAAGATCCTGGCGCTTGAGCGAGCCGCCGGCAAAAGACACAGTCGCCGTCCAGACCGCCATCAACAAGGCGACCCACAGCGACAGCTCACCAACGAGAATCATTGTAAGGAAGAGTAGAGCGCGGTCATGGCCGCGCTGTCGTCACGTCTGAGTGCGCGCTGGGCGATCCGGCGCATTCTCATAGCGCGAGGCACACTTCGCGAGAAGTGTTGTCGCATGAAATACCTGGTCGCGCCCGAGTCTCCCCTCGACCACGACGTCCACACTGTCAGTGAACGTATCCGGCGTAATGCCGCGATAATCCACGTTGTAGGTGTGAGTTCCATCGGTCATGCGGAACGATGTCTCGCGGCCACCAGGTTGGCGTACGATCGAGCCGCTGACAACACGCGCACCGATCTTGACACCCGTGTTGTAGAACGTCGGGTCTGCCGCGATCTTGCTCGAAAGCTCCGTCGGCGTGAGATAGTACGTGGCCGTTTTACTGATGGAGCTTGCCATCAGATATCCGGCCGCGCCAAGAATCAGCGCACCGCCAGTCAGGAATTTGGTGCTCGCTTTCACAGCTTGGAAATATATCGTCTCGTACAGCCGCAAATGGGGCGACCGGCGAGGAAGCCGCACACGTTACCGCCGTTACCACGTTCGCTCCGGCAGACCACGGTGGCGCCACGGCGTTGGCGGCGGTGCCGGCCGGAGCGGACGTGCGCAGCGCGCACCGGATCGACGGTCATAGCGACTTGAGATACTCCACCAGGTCGGCCTTCTGCTGCGCCGTGAGGCTCAGGCCAAGCCTGGAATCGTACCGCTCCACCACATCCGCCAGCGTTGCGGCGCTGCCGTCGTGGAAATACGGCGGATGCTGCCACACTCCCTTGAGCGGCGACGTCCGCCATTGCCTGGTGGCCGTTCGCAGCGCGTAGGATGGATCGGTCGGCACCTCCGACAACGCGTGCAAACGCGTGTTGCCGTCGGAAAAATCCGGCCCCACGTGGCACTGGGCGCACTTTCCCGCACCGGCGAAAACCACCTGTCCCCGTGCAGCGGCCGCCACGTCGAACGAGCCTGCCGGCGGCGGCGGTGCGCTGAGGCTCAGCTGATACGCCTGCAATGCCGGAAGATTCGGCTCGACCAGGTTCGGCGCCGGCTGCTGCACGTTGATCCCGAGCCGCGGCTCCGAAAAGTCTCCCTGCCCGTGCATCTGCGTAACCGCGACATAACGGTTCCAGTATTCCAGGTCCGTACCGTCACCCGTAAACGTCACCGAATGCAGACCCGCCAACCCGTACGCCGGCGGGATGACCGTCGGCCCGTTCTTCCCGTCGAAGTTGTAGCGCGGGTCATACTTCCCCGCTCCCCACGAGTTGTACACAGCCTTCTGCGCGGGAGTGAGAGCGCCGGAAAGTGCAATGATCGCCCCGGGATTCAGGTCCCGATTCGGCCACCCATCCAGCCGGTGACCGATTCCGGGCCCGAACGCGTTGTCGACGGTCGAGTGACACAGCGCACAGGTTATTCCCACCCTCGTCAGCGAGTCGCGGCCATTGGTCGTGACCACCGTCCCGCGTACGCCGACCACCGCGCCAAGCTTGATGAGTGCGACGGTGGTCGCCGGGCTCTTCAGATCCACCTGTCCCGCCTGAATTGCCTGCACTATCGCCGCGGGCAGCGTATCCATGTCCACCTTGAGCCCAACCGATAGCGCCGTGGTCGGATCCACCGCGGCCTGGATCACCCGTTCCATGTGCAGCGTGTCGGTCCAGAACTTCTCGTCGCCAAACGTCTCGAACCTGAAAATCTGCTTCCCGCTCGCGATCAGCTGCGGTGACGGCGACGGCGCCGTCGGGCTGTGGTCACTGTTGCACGCGATCACCGCGGCGGCCGAGCCGGCCACCACGAGAAGCAACATCCACGATCGGAACCGATCCCGCGCAATCCTGCCAAACTCCACCACCGCGCGATTGATCCACCACCCTGACGACATGGCTCGGCTCCTTTCGATTTCGACCCAGCGTCACTTCAGCCCCTTCCATATGGGCCCCAGTGATCCTGGTTCTGAATAAGTGAAGATTGTCCTTGACTTATCTATCTAATTGGATTGCCGTTGCCGCTGGGTAAGATGTTTGTCAGACTATTCGGGGCGGTAACGAGCCGGATCCGCCAGACCGCGGCTGAACGTCACTCGCCAGCGAGCCGCTGCCGGATGAGCGATAGAGCGGCCTCCAGCAGCGCCTTGTGCCCGGCGCCATGGATCCAGCTGCTCGCGCCGGACGGATGCGGCAGTGGGATCACGGCGACCTGACGGCCGCTCAGCTCGACCAGGTGCTCCCGCCCGACCACACGATCCAGCGGGAGGTTTCCCAGAAATCGATCGATCGCGAGCCGCCCCACGGGAATCACAACGACGGGCCTGATCAGCGCGAGCTCGGTGTCCAGCCAGTGACTGCACAGCTCTCGTTCCGCCGGCGACGGCACACGGTCACCGCGGCCGCTCCGGCTCGCACCTGGATAGCAGCGCGTGATCGCGGCGATGTATATCTGCTCTCGTGCCTCGGCCTCACTGAGCCCCGCCTGTGCCAACCACTGGAATAGCGTCTTCCCCGCGCGCCCGGCGAACGGCCGCTGACTGGTTATCTCGACCTGACCCGGCGCCTGGCCCACCAGCATCGCACGGGGCCGCCGAGCCATGGAGACTATCGGGATCGCTCCGGCAACCCTGTCACCACACGCGCGGCATCGAGTCAAGGCCGCGCAGTGCTGCTCCAGCTCCCATTCGAGACCGCGGCCGGGTTCGGGCCCGAGTGACACACCAGACATTCGCGAGATACACCCCCACCGCTACTCCGAATCCGTGCGTCTTCGCTGTCGGCGGTCCGGAAAGTGTTCGTCCAGAAACTGGATCAGCGCACGCTCTTCCGGCGTCCGTGACGCGCGCGCTCGATGATGATTGAACGACGCCGGTATTTGTATTGTATCGCCGTGATCCAGATATCGCTCGATGACGACCGGATGCACGTACGATTTTCTGCAGATGGTCGGCGTGTTACCGAGCTCCGCGGCGACCAGCCGGATTGCGGTGGCGACATTCCTCTTCGCATCGCGATCCGACTGCGCGGCGCCAATATCCGCCAGCACGGTCGCGGCGCGCAACGTCCCGCCCCATGTCCGGAAGTCCTTGGCGCTGTACGGAAAGCCGGCAAGCTGCTGCAAGTACTCGTTCACTTCGGCGGACTCGATGTTGCGCCATTCGCCATCCTCGGTCTGATAGCGAAACAGCCTGCGCCCCGGAATCTTCAACAGCGCCTGGACGAAGCGCGCAAGGTCGCGGCTCACGACAGTCTGGCGATGCCGGATCGAGCGCTTGCCGACGTAGTCGAAGACGATCCTGTCGCCATCGACGGTGACGTGCGACTTCCTCAGCGTGGTGAGACCGAACGTCCCGTTCTCCTTCGCGTATCGGTCGTTGCCGATGCGAAAGAAGCCGTCCGCAAGGAACCTGATGACAGCAGCGTTGACTTTCTCGCGCGAGAAATCGTTGCGCCGAAAATCCGCCAACACTCGTCGCCGAATCGCGGGAAGATCGCGCGCCATCTGTCGCACGCGATAGTACTTCCGGCGCTGACCTCGCTTCACCGCGTTGGGATGATAGCGATACTGCTTGCGGCCGCGAACGTCGAAGCCCCACGCCTGAATCGCGGCCCGCTCA
>Ga0134128_10009532_pt1 | contig 11649 bp, 8 predicted proteins | sample KB31754_FD_96462 | JGI IMG/M metagenome (GOLD analysis project Ga0134128, IMG submission 96462) | Terrestrial soil microbial communities with excess Nitrogen fertilizer from Kellogg Biological Station, Michigan, USA - KB3-175-4 | ecosystem: Environmental > Terrestrial > Soil > Unclassified ...
AATCGTAGATCACGGTGCCGTCGTCGAGCACCAGCGTCGGTATTTTCGACAGCGGGTTGTCCTTCATCAGCTCCGCATGCGGCTTGGACGTCGCCGCCACGGTCCGAATGCACTCAATGCGCGAGACGATGCCGCGCTCATGGGCGACGATCATGACCTTGCGAACGAACGGCGAGCGCGGCGACCAATGCAGTTTCATGCAAACCTCGCGAAAAGCCTCATGGCGCGGGCCCCGGTGAGGCGCTAGCATTGTGCCTCAATCGCGTTCAGCGATCCACGCCTCGGACACCCTCAGTCAACATCAGCGAAAGACCCGGTATGGACTACGACCCGCGCAGCGAGCCGCATAACCTTGCCCATGACCCCACCACCTCTCTGGTGGTACCGCGCCCGATCGGCTGGATCACCAGCGTCAGCCCCGCGGGCGTGGTCAATCTCGCGCCGTACAGCTATTTCAATCTGGTGGCGAGCCAGCCGCCATTCGTCATGTTTTCTTCCAATACGCGCAAGCATTCGCAGAACTATGCCCAGAGCGGCGGCGAGTTCGTCTTCAACCTCGCGACCTACGATCTGCGTACCGAGATGAACATCACTGGCGCCGACTATCCCGATGAAGTCAGCGAGCCGGAGCTTGCCAAACTCGCCATGGCGCCGTCGCGCTTCGTCAAGCCGCCGCGCGTCGCACGCTCGCCGATTGCGCTCGAGTGCATCTATTGCCAGACCGTGCCGCTCACGAGCAGCAGCGGCAAGAAACAGAAATACGAAATCGTCATCGGCGAGGTGGTCAATGTTCACATCGACGATGCGGTGATCGTCAACGGCATGATCGACATGTCGAAACTTCGCGCCATCGCACGGCTCGGCTATCGCGGCGACTATACGGTAGTCGACAACATCTTTGAAATGCCGCGCGTCAAATATCCGGAGTGATCGGACACTAACGCCGTTTCCTGAAATACCGGCTGCGGCGAATCCTGATCCAGTAGTTTCCCTCGCGTTGTCAGGCGACGAACGCGGGTTTATGCTGCTTCAGCCAAGAGCGATCGAGTGCCGTGTCACGCCTGTTCATCAGCCATTCGAGCAAGGACAACGTCGCCGCCAAGGCTTTTAAACAATGGCTCGACGGCAGCGGCTGGCCGGACGAGGACGTCTTTCTTGACCTCGATGACATAGGCGCCGGCGAACGCTGGAAAGACGCCCTGCGCAAGGCAAGCGCGCGTTGCGAAGCCGTCGTTCTGCTTGCTTCGCCGGACGCGCTGTCGTCTCCGGAATGCCTCGCCGAATTACGCAAGGCCGAGGACTACGGCAAAGAAATCATCGTCGTGCTGTTGCGCGACGTGCAATTCGACGACCATCGCCTCGATTCTTTCAAGGACCGTCAGATCGTCAATCTGGCTTCGCCGCCGCAGAGCCACATCGAGACCGTCCGCTATCGCGGTGAAGAGTTCAAGATTTCCTTCAATGCGGAAGCGCTCGCAAGCGTCAAGGAATATTTGTTCAAGCGCGGCATCACGCCGGACCGGTTTCCGTGGCCGCCGCTGGACCGTCCGGATGCGGCGCCATTTCCGGGACTGACCGCGTTCACCGAATTCGATGCCGGCATATTCTTTGGCCGCGACACCGACATCTTACGCGGTCTCGACAAGCTGAGAATCATGCGTCGCGACGTGCGTCCGCGAGCGCTGGTGATCCAGGCGGCTTCCGGCGCCGGAAAGTCGTCTTATCTCCGCGCCGGGATCTGGCCGCGACTTGAACGCGATGCCGATTTTTTTCCGGTCGCCATATTGCGGCCGGCGCAGGGTATTCTCACCGGACCCAACGGCATCGGCCGCAAGCTCGCTGCCCTGTTGTCGCAGCCGGCGCATCCACTCAATCCCGGCGAAATCCACGCCCAGCTCATGGCAGCCGATCAGGCCGTTGCGGCGGCGGCGTTTACGAAACTGATGTCAGAAGTCGCCGCGCTTGGGCTTGACCAGCGGCGTATCGTCGACAGGGGGGCACAGTCACCGGCGCTCGTTCTGGCGATCGATCAGGCCGAGGAGCTGTTCGCATCCGACGATCAACCGGAAAGCGAACGCTTCCTGTTCCTGCTGGCACAGCTTCTGTCCGATCCGCCGCAGGGCGTCGAACCGTTCGCCCTATTCACGATCCGTGCCGACCGCGCCGCGCCCCTGTTCGAGGCGATGACCGAGCGCAAGCTGGAATTCCCCGAAACGCTGCCGCTCTTGCCGCTGCCGCAGACGGCTTACCGCGACGTTATCCTCAAACCTCTCGAGGTCATCGCGCGACGGGGGCAGAACCTCACGATCGGCGCTCCGCTGGCGGATCGGCTGGTCCAAGACGCGACGGGAGCGGATGCGCTGCCGCTGCTCGCTTTTACGCTCTCGCACCTTTACGAGGATTTCGGCGCCGGCGGCAAAATCACGCTCGAGCAATACGAGGCCATGGGAGGCATCGCCGGTTCAATCGACATGGCGCTGAAACGGGCGCTGTCGAAGCCTGGCGCCGAACCCGCAATCCCGACGAACAAGGACGAACAACTCGCCTGCCTGCGGTCGGCATTCATCCCCTGGCTTGCGCGGGTCGATCCGGCAACCGGCCTGCCGGTCCGGCGCGTGGCTCGCCTCGAAGAAATCCCCTCGGGCTCGCGCGCCATTGTGGCGCGGCTCATCGATGCGCGCCTGCTCGTCGCCGACCGCCGCTCGGGAGCGGATATTGTCGATGTCGCACACGAAAGCCTGCTGCGGCAATGGCCGGCCCTGACGGAATGGCTCAAAGCGGACGCCGCCGACCTGCAAACAGTCGATGCGGTCGAGCGCGCCGCGGGTGAATGGGCGCGCAACGGGCGCGATGGCGCCTGGCTCGATCACCGCGCCGAGCGGTTGCGCGCCGCCGAGCGAGTCTCGACGCGGCCGGACTTCCGCAAACGCCTAGGCGACGACGGCCTTGCGTATATCGAGGCCTGCCGCCGCCGCGAGACCGCGGAGCGAAGGAAGAAGGTGCTCGCCTATTCGCTCGTCGGCTGCTTGAGCCTGGCGGTGCTGGGTGGGCTCGCAGCCTTCAAATATCAGCGACAGTTACAGGATCAGCTCTATTGGCTTCGCCACGTACATACCCTCACCGCCGAACAAGAACGCGCACTCAAGCCGCTCGGCCGGTTCAGCGAATGCGGCGACTGCCCGGAGATGGTCGTTGTGCCGGCCGGCAGCGTCACGATGGGCTCCCTTGTGCGCCCCGACGAGCAGCCGCCGCATATGATCACCATCTCTCAGGCGTTCGCGGTCGGCCGCTTCGAAGTGACTTTTGCCGAGTGGGATGCTTGCGCCGCAAATGGCGGCTGCCCAGCCGGCATTCGTGACCAAGGCTGGGGGCGAGGCACCCAGCCGGTCATCAACGTCAGCTGGAAGGATGCTCAACAATACGTTGCCTGGCTCAACAGAGTAACGGGCGCTCACTATCAACTGCTCAGCGAGGCGCAATGGGAATACGCGGCGCGCGCCGGTAGCCGCACTTATTTCTCCTACGGCAACGACGACGCGCAATTGGACAAATATGCGTGGTTTGCTGCCGATGCCGCCGGTCCGACCGACGTCGAGCGCCACTCACATCCGGTCGGCCAAAAGATGGCCAACGCATTCGGTCTTTTCGACACGCAGGGCAACGCGTCCGAATGGGTCGAGGATTGCTATCATGAGAATTACCAGGGTGCTCCGTCAGACGGCTCACCTTGGACAACAGCGAACTGTCTTCGCCACGTCATTCGTGGCGGCTCGTTCCTGCAGAACGCGCGTCAGCTTCGAACCGCCAGCCGCGACTGGCACGAGGATAAGGGCAGCTACGATCTCGGATTTCGGGTCGCACGCCAGCTCAATGACCTGAATTCCAGGCCGTGAGTCCGCACTCATCGGGATGCAGCATGCGTTCAGCGGCATATTTCGCGTGGCGCGTCAGCGGGAAGCGGCGGATGATTTCCATGTTGGTTTTGCGCGCGAGATCGGCCTTGTGAGCGCAGCGATAGATGATCGCCATCCATGAATAGGCATTATCGACGGCGTTGCCGTTCGGAAATTCCTTCAGCAGCTTTTGAAACGTCCTCTCGGCGCCAGCGACGTCCTTCATCACTGCGCCTTGGGCAAAAATCTGTTCCGCCAAAGCATCATTCAGAAGGTCGGATTTGGGAAGCTCCTGTTGCATGGCGGTTACCGCATCCGCCACCATGTTCGGCGCGTATTGAGTAAGGATGCGGACCTTGCGGTAATACAGCCATTGGCGCAGCGCCGCATATTGCGGGCTGTTCGGAACGGCCTTGAGCGTCACGTCAATCAGCCGAATAGCCTGCCGCAAATCGCGATGCATCGGTTTGCTGCCCGAATCCGCGCCGGCCGGATGTTCCGGACGATCAACCAGCAAAGAATATTTAAGGACGATCTCCCGCGCCCGCTTGGCGACAACATCGGTCTGCGCCGAGGCGACAGATTTCAAAAAGGCGTCGTACTGCAAAAACTCCTGCGAGGCCTCGACGAGATAGGGAATCTCGAGCAAGTCGACTTCGTCGAACGCCTCGTCGCCGCTCAGGACCTTCTGCGGCAGGCTCTTTTCGACGGCCTGTTTGATCATGTCAGGATCGGTCGTCGCCGGCAGCGAGTCGGGCGAAACCTTCACGGCCTGTAATCCCCGCCTTCCGGTCGCAATCGCCAGCCCGAAATCGAACTGCCGGTAGGCCGCGCGCGCGGCGACATACCACAGCGCCGGCTGCTGCGCGAAAGCCGGATTGGCGGCGACGATGTCGGCCTGTTCCCGCGGCGAGAACCGGGACATGACCCGTATCGTTTCACGAACCGCGGCCGGAAGTTGGTAATCCTTATTTCCGAGCGCCATGGCTTGTCCGAAATAAGCCAAGGCCTCCTTGAATTTCCCCTGTTGAAAGTCGAGCCAGCCGAGAATGTAGGCCGCATCGTCCTGCTGCGGCGTTGAACCGTCGCGCAGCACGGCCTCGAACCAAGGTTGCGCCGCTGCGGCACGCGCTGCGAAGTTCGGCACGACCGTACCCAACAGCCTGCGACTATAAAGCTCGGGCTTCTGGTTCAGCGTCACCAGGATGTCGTTCACGGGCTCGTCGCCCGAATTGACGGGACTATTGATATCGGGAACCGGAATCTTCACCGCCTTCGCCGCATCCTGCAACAACGCGGCGAGCATCTTGTATCCAATGCCGTAACGGATGGCGCTGGCAATCACTGAATTTGGATTCGCAGCCAGTGCTTTGTCATAATCCCCGATGGTATAGTAGAGGAATTCGCTGAACGGCTCGGCAGAGTGCGCACCGAGATATTGGGTGATGCCGTTACGAATTTCGGGATACGCAGTTTTCACGCCATAGGTAGACGCTTGCCAGTGCACGTGCGCCGCCAAACTGTCGATCGTCCCGAGCGGAAGCAGCGCCCAGACGTGCGAGCGCAGTTTTTTCGACGGAAATTCTGCAAAAACCTTGTCCAGTTCTTGGTTGGCGATTTCAGGCGAACTCGCGAGCGAAAGCGTCCGTGCAGCGAGCGCGACGTCCGGCCAAAGGCTGTAATCGTTGCCGGCGAGCGAGCGGTCCTTTTCCAGAACCTCGCGCAAGGCCGGAACGAAGACCTTGATGGCCGGCTGGGCGACATCGGCCGCCGCATAATGACGATGCCCGCGGCCGCTGTCATCGAAACTCGCCGAATAAATGTAACCGGCTCCTCCGGTTATTTTATAGACCGGCAGCCCCGCTTTGGCCGAACGCACCGGGTCGCCGAGGTCATCAACGAGCGGTCCAGGACCAATATCCTTCTCGGTCTGGATACTGGCGCGATCAGCTGGATCTAATTTGACGCTTTCAAGCCTGACTTGCCCCCACGTCGCAATGACCGCTGTCGGCGTCCCGTTGCTGCCAGGTCGCCACGCGACCTTCGCCGGCTGCTGATTGAGTTCCCGCGAAATTTGATTGATTTCGTTTTCGATCGCCAGCCGGTCCAGTTTCACGGGTGCCAGATCGGTCATTAGATAGATGGCGGTGCCGTCGCTCCCGTGAATTATGGCGCTCGAAAGCCGCCCCTGCCCTAATGAGGTGCTTCGCCGCTCGGTACGCTCACAGTAGGTATAATCTTCGAAATCCTCGCTCTTCTTGCATTCGTATGCGCGGTAGCTCGCGCTGTCGCGCGCTATGCGCGCCCCCAAGACCAAGCCGTTGACGGTGTATCGCGCGCCGGATGCGGTCGTCGCTAAGCCGAGCACACAAAGAGCGGCCCATGACAGTAACCGCACGGATTTCACAATCATGATGCCCCCCGAACGACAATTTCCGGTGCGCGGTTCCGCAGCATCGTTCGCCGAACCAGACAACAGGCCGGATCAATCAAAAAACAGCGCCCTCGCGCCGATCGTCCAATTCTTGCGACACACAGCCGGGAAATCAAGCGGAGCCGTCGCGCCGGACAGCGTTTGCAGCGCAAAAATCGCGCAATGGTGGTGAGCAAACGGCTCAGTCCGCTGTGAACCCCGCCTCCGTCAGCATCTTCGTTGCCTCCTCCAGTCCTTTGGCAATTTTGCATCCTGCTGCAGCGAGCGCCGCGAGCTTGGCGTCGGCCCCTTCCCGCGCGGAGCCGATCAGCGCGCCGGCATGGCCCATCTGCTTCTGCTCCGGCGCATGGCGGCCCACCACCATCGCAACGATCGGCTTGCCAAAGCCGCGCGCCGCGTCGGCGAAAGCGTATTCCTTGTCGCCTCCGATCTCGCCGCAATAGAGCACCGCATCCGTCGCCTCATCGCCCGCCAGCGCCTGCAAATATTCGTGCGGGTTGCGGCCGATGACGGCGTCGCCGCCGATATGGGCGACGATGCTCTGGCCGATGCCGGCAAGCGTCAATTGCCGCGCCAAGGTCAGCGCCACCGTGCCGCTGCGCACGATCACTGCAACGCGCCCGGGCTTACAAAAGCTCGGTGCGATCGAGCCGAGGAGGCCGCGCCGCGGTACATAGATGCCGAGCGTATTGGGGCCGATGAGCCACGATCCTGCCGCTCGCGCCGCGGCGACCGCGGCAAGCGCGTCGTGGACCGGCACATATTCGGCCGCGGCCATGATTGTGGGGATCCGCATCTCGGCACACGCCGCAATGGCCTCGCGCACGCCTTCAGCGGGGGTATAGATCAGCGCGATGTTCGGCGGCTCCGGCAGATCGGACAGCCGGTCATAGAGCGGCAACCGATCCATCGCCTCCCCGCCACGGCCAAGCGCGATGCCGCCGACAAGCGGCGTGCCGGCTTCGATCATGCCGGCCACTTGGTTGCGCGCATAGCGTCCGGTCGGGCCGAGCACGACGACACGCCACGCCTCGGGCGCAAGGAACGGCAGGCACAATTGGCCCGTCATGCGATAAGCTCCGGGAAAGATGCGCCGGCTGGCGCGGAGGAAGCGATCCATTATGCGACTTGCCGAGCACGACGGGAAAGTATTGTTGCGCCGCCACGGCCTCGCCGTTCCCCGCGCGGTGCTTTTGCTCGCCGGCGAAGAGCCGCCGGCTGAGGCAACCGCTTGGACCGGCCTCTTTCTCAAAGCCCAGGTGCTCGAAGGCGGCCGCGGCAAATCCGGCCTGGTACGGCGCTTGAATGGCGTCGGCGATTTCCGCGAAGCGCGCCGCCTGATCCTGGCGACGCTCGACGACGCCGATACCCCGCTGCTGCTTGAAGAAGCCGTGCCAATCGCGCGCGAAATCTTTGTCGCCGTCCGCGTTGACGGCACGCGCCAGCGGCTCGAGCTGCTGCTGGCGGCGGAAGGTGGCGAAGATGTCGAGCGGTCGGCCAAGAAACTGGCGCGCGTCGCCATTGAGTCTGGCGTGCCGGTTACGGCGGACCACGTCTTCGCCGCGGCAGCCGAATTGTTTCCGCGCGATCTGGCGGCCAGGCTGGCCCGCTACGCTGCGCGCCTGCCGGACATCGCGCGGCAGGAAGACTTGCAGCTTCTGGAAATCAATCCGCTGGCGCTCACGGCAGATGGCCGGTTCATCGCCTGCGACGCCAAGCTGATCCGTGACGAGGCGGCCGAATTCCGCCACGACCCCAACGAGTTTGCGTTGAGCCGTACGCTCGCCGAGCGCGCCTTGACGGCCCAGGAGCGCGCGGCCCGCGATCTCGGCTTTCAACTGGTCGAGACGCCGGGCAACGTGGTGCTGGTCACGTCAGGCGCCGGTCTTGCCATGATGATGATGGACCTTCTGGCGGATCACGGGCTCTCTGCCGCGACCTTCATGGACAATCTACGCGGGGCGCCGGACGAGACCATGAGCGAGCGGTTGAAAATCGCCCGCGCATTGGCGCTCCGTCCGGGCATCAAGGCGATCGTGTTCCAGACTGTCATCGCGTCTCGTTCGCTCGCCGAGCGCATCGACGCGCTCACCGCCTGGATCAAGACCGCGCCACTGCCGAAACCGTTATTCGTCGGGCTGGCCGCCGGCCACGCCGCGACCCGCAAAATGAGCCCCGCCGCAGCGATCGAACAATTGGCCGCGCTGGGCGTTCCCGCATTCACCGATCCGGTCACGCTGGTAAAGGCGGTGGCGCAGGCAGTCGCGCGGTAAGCCGCACTTAAGACGCTTGTCCCGAATCCTCAGGCGCGGCAGTATTGCGCCGCCAAGGCCCAGAGAAGGACCGGCCCAGAGGGACGTTCTCAGGATAGCGTGGCGCGGTCGAACCGAGGACATGGGGCGCGCGCATGAAGAGCGTATTGCTTCCTACCGAACCTCACGCGTCGATGCAGTCGGCGCTGGAGACGGCACTCCTATTGGCGCGGAAATTCGGCTCCTGCATCGAAGGCTTTCCGCTGCGGCCCGGCGTTGCCGATCTGGTGGCGATGGATCCGGACAGCGGCCTGACCATGGTGGCGGTGAAGGAGAACGACGCCGAACTGGCGCGGCACGCCGAGGAAGTGTTCCGCTCCTTCATGGATCAGCACGCCGTGCCGCAACGCTCCGGTGATGCGGCGGCAACCCTATCCTGGACATGGCAGAAGGAAGCGCCGAGCGGCCACGATTATGTCGGCAGCTACGGCCGCGTGTTTGACATGATCGTGCTGGCGCGGCCCGGCCCGGAATGGCAGAGCCCGTCGATGATCACGCTCGAATCCGCGTTGTTCGAAAGCGGCCGTCCGGTGCTGATCGCGCCACCGTCTGCGCCGCGTTCGCTGGCCACGAATGTACTGATCGCCTGGAATTGCAGCACCGAGCAGGCGCGCACCACGGCCGATGCCATGCCATTCCTGCGCGAGGCGGCGCGCGTCACCATTGCAACCGTTGAAGGCGCCGCAGTCGCGGGACCGAGCGGCGAACAGATGGCACGCACGCTCAAGGCCAACGGGGTGAGCGCCGAGCCGATCACCCTCAAGTCGCGCAAAGGAGGCGCCGGCGAAGTGCTGCTGAGCAAGGCCGACGAACTCGGCTGCGACCTGATCGTCAAGGGCGCCTACACGCAAAGCCGCCTGCGGCAGATGATTTTTGGCGGAACGACGCGCCACATCCTCGCCAACGCCAGGCTGCCCGTGCTGATGGCGCATTGATTCCGCAATTGACCGATTTGTACCAGACCGTTTTGCCATACGCTTACGCGCTGCTGCGCGTCTGGGTCGGGCTTGCGCTCATCCCGCACGGCCTGCGCAACACGTTCGGCTTTTTTCCCAATACCGGCGTACGCGCCCTGAACCTGCGGGATCTGGCCGTCCAGCTCGACCACAGCGGCTATCGGCCGGGGCGATTTTGGGCGACGGCGATTTCAGCAACGCAGCTTGTCGGCGGTCCCCTGCTCGCGCTCGGCCTGTTCACGCGTCCGGTCGCCGCGGCCGTGCTCCTGTTTCTTCTCGTCGCCAATGTCGAACGCTGGCGTGTCGGCAAGTATTTTTGGAACCAGCTCGGTCTCGAATATACGTTGATGTGGACCATCGCCACGTTCTACGTACTGATCCAGGGCGGCGGCATTGTTTCGCTCGACCACCTGTTCGGCTGGCAATGGTAGGAGACGCCTGTGCCATTCATCGACGCCAATGGCGTGAGTTTGCAATACGATCTTGCCGGCGCGCGCGGACCATCCGTGGTGCTGCTGCACGAGCTTGGCGGCACGCTCAATTCGTGGGACGCGGTCGCGCCGCGCCTTGCCGGACACTATCGCGTGCTGCGCTACGACCAGCGGGGTGCGGGCCTGTCGGAAAAGGTGCGGGCCGAATTCACCAACGACGTGCTGGTGGCCGACTTCGAAGCGCTCGCCGCGCAATTAAAGCTGCCGCCGCCGTATAGCTTCGTCACGGTCGCAGCGGCGGCAACGCAGTCGCTGCGGTTTCTGGAGAGGCATCCCGATCAGGTCGCCGCACTGGTCCTGTGCAACCCTGCTCCCGGTGTCGATCCAAGCCGAGCAGCGGCACTCGATGAGCGTGCGGCCTTCGCAGCGCGCGAGGGTATGCGCGCCTCGCTGCCGACGACGCTCGCCGTCTCCTATCCGCAGCATCTCGGCGAGCGTGCCGCCTACGAGGCCTATCTCGGCCGCTATCTCGCCAACGACCCGGTGTGTTTCGGCTATGGCTTCCGGGCGCTCGCGCGCACCAACATGCTGCACATGCTGCCGCAGATCCGGTGCCCTGTGATGGTGGTGGCCGGCCGCCACGACACTGTGCGACCGCACGCCGGCACGGCCGAGCTTGCAAAAAAGATTCCCGGCGCGCGATTCGAGCTGATCGAGGCCGGTCACTTCATGCCGACGCAAGGACCTGAACCGCTGCTTGCTTTGCTGGAAGATTTTTTGCCGAAATGAACCCGTAGCCCGCATGAGCGAAGCGACATGCGGGAGCGCCATCCGCAACTCAGTTCCCGGATTTCGCTCCGCTCATCCGGGCCACAGTCGAGACAACCCATGAAAATCAACACCAACGGTATCAACATCAACTGTCAGATCGACGGGCCGGAAGGCGCGCCGTGGATCGTGTTCTCCAACTCGCTCGCCACCTCGATCGCGATGTGGGATGAGCAAGCAGCCGCCCTGAAGGGTTCCTACCGCGTGCTGCGCTACGATCAGCGCGGCCATGGCGGCACCGACGCGCCGGCTGGCCGCTACGCGTTCGACACGCTGTTGGCGGACGCCCTCGGCCTGCTTGATGCCTTGCATATCGACAAGGCGCATTTCGCCGGGCTTTCCATGGGCGGCGCGACTGCGATGGGCCTCGCCGAGCGCCATCCCGAGCGCTTCAACCGCATCATTGTCTGCGACTCGCCCTGCCAGTCGACGCCGCAAAGCGCGCAGCAATGGGAGGAACGTATAGCCATTGCGCAAAGCAAGGGCATCGACGCGCTGGTCGAACCGACGGTGTCGCGCTGGTTTCCTCCCGACACGTACCGCAAGAACCCTCCCTATCTCGACAAGATACGCGCGATGTTCCGCGCCACGCCGGTCAATGGCTTCATCGGCTGCGCCGCAGCATTGGCCGACCACGATTACGCCTCCGCAGCCGCGAGCGTGAAGCATCCAGTGCTGTTCCTGGTGGGAGAAAAAGACGCGCCCGCGCCCGCCATGCGCAAGCTGCACGAAAAGCTTGGCGGCTCGCGCTACGTCGAGCTGCCCGGCGCCGGCCATATTTCCAACATGGACCGG
>Ga0134128_10009535_pt1 | contig 11648 bp, 4 predicted proteins | sample KB31754_FD_96462 | JGI IMG/M metagenome (GOLD analysis project Ga0134128, IMG submission 96462) | Terrestrial soil microbial communities with excess Nitrogen fertilizer from Kellogg Biological Station, Michigan, USA - KB3-175-4 | ecosystem: Environmental > Terrestrial > Soil > Unclassified ...
CCCGTACAAGCCCTCGATCATCCAGTGGCCGAAACTGGACCAGGCGGCGCGCGACCGGCTGGTCAGCCTGCCGATCTGGGACATCGCGGTGCAGACCGAGGGCAAGGCGCGGCTGCGCATGCTGTCCTACGCCCGCACCCTGGTCGAGCCCGACTGGCGCGACGCGATCGAGCTGAACGGGTGGGAGGAGGGGCGGCACAAGCAGGTGCTCTCCGACCTCGTCCCCGCCTACGGCCTCCGGCTGGCGACCGAGCCACGCATTCAGATACATGGGTAGATTCAACTCGGCTTTCCCCTCTCTCGCGACCTCGTTGACATACCGCCCCATGAAATAGGCCATGAAGACCTCATCGGCCCACTCATTCTCGCCGAATACTTCCTGCCAGCTACCTTTTGTCTTGTAACCGTTTTTGCCCCAGACATCCTGAGTTTCCGGCAACAGGGTGTCTTTGTGCTTTGTGAGGTAGTTCATCAAGTCGGCTGGGACGGGCGCAGCCCATGCCGCTTCCGCCATAGGAGAACGATCCCGGCTGTCACCCAGACTGCCCATCTCGTTCTCGACCTGCATCATGATGACCGTATGCTGAGGATCGACATCCTTGATATGACGCATCAGCGCAGCGAACGCCCTGGCGTCAGCCTTCAACGTTTCCTTGCTGAACGGACTCAGCGGCCCGGTGCCTTGTTGTTCCATGTACCTGGCCAGAAATGAACCGATCCCGCCATCGGGCCGCACTTCGAGGACCATGGGCGGAAAGCGCTTTGGGTCTGCCTTCACCCAGTCCGGAGGATAGCTCGAACCTGCGTTCTTCCAGGTTGCAAACCAGATCAGCACCAGGCGCATATTTCGCTGTCGTGCCTGATGGATTTGGTCGTCCACGAGAGAGAAATCGAACGTGCCCTCCCTGGGCTCTACCAATTCCCAGCTGGCGGCGCCGATCACCGTGTTGAGGTGAAGAGCCGCAAGCTTGTCCCATATGGGTCGCATGTACTCGATGCTCGAAGGGCTCGAGTTATGCAACTCACCAGAGAGCATGATGAACGGCTTGTCGTCGACGAAGAACTGTTTGACCGTGCCATTCTGGCGGATCTGCGGCAGGGGAGCCGTTTGCGCTTCGCAAGTCACAGCCGCGGATAGAAACAGAACCATCACCCACTTCGTGTAGACCATAAGTCTAGACGCTCTTTCGACCACGGCCCTGACAGTGTTAGCCGCGTTCCCGGCTATTCTAGGCGACCAAGGTCGGTACGGTCGTGAGCGACGCCCGGCGAGTGCCTCGGATTTTTGAGAATTTGGTACTTCGTTTGCCCAGGCGGGCCAAACCGGAGAAGCAGGCGAAACGTGCAGCCCATTCACCGCTCATCAACGGTCTGCATTTCATGTTGAACCGGCAGAATGCGTCATTGCCAGCTGGGGCGTGATCACCGTCACAGACGGTAACCTTGCAATCTATTACTCTCAATGTCAAGTCGGTTACCAACGAGTAAGACAAATTCATGCGACGAATACCGGCGATCCTCGTGCTCCTTTTCTTATTCCTCCTTTACCACGAGGCTGCGACGGCGGCTACTACCAGCAACTTTGGTGTTAGCGCTACGGTTGCGTCTTCATGTACCGTTTTCGCATCGCCCGTGACATTCGCATTAACAGCGGGTTTGAAAATCCAGCCAAGTGCCTCGGTTAGCTGCACGAATAAGCTCACGCCCTATACGCTGACGATCATCGGGCCGGCACACAGTGATTCCATCCTGGTCATCGGGTCGAATCAGCTGCGGGCACCTGCGCTCTTACATGGCGAGTCGAACTTTCGATACGTCTTCCCGGAAAGGGAAACCACTGATATAGCTATTCTTGCCATAACGTATTAAACCCCACTACCCAGTTTTGGGGAATGCGGATGAAATACCGTAGCTAAAATTGTGAATTCTGCCGTCGCGATTCCACAATTTCCAGCAGGTCGGACCTGTAGCGATCGTTGGAGTGGAAGGAGCGTACCTCAAGCTATAGGTTTTGAAACGATTCTTTGTGGAAGGACCGCCCTTTTGTAATCAATCGTTTAGACGGTTCGGATGACGAGGCCTTTCGGAAAGAAGATTGCGGATCTCACCTGTGTTCAGCCGTCCCAAAAGGGTCCCGCCATAGGTCCGCTTTCGATGCCCCTTTTGAAACATCGTCCTCGAGCGTCTTTCGGCGAATTCCCTCGGTGGATGGAACAGTGAATCTGAACGAAAACGGGCTTCTGGTTTTCCGTCGATAACGTCAGGCTTTGAGATGAGAGCCGACCACTTTGACGTAGAGTCGTTAGCCTTGATCGGAAATGCCTCGGGGCGAGTTCACACAGCCAGACTGTGCTGACTTGGCTGCTGCCCCGGGGCATTTTCGATAAGGAGTTGCGCGGTACGAATTGGGGAAAATACCTGGCTAGCAACTTTTACATCAGGACAAGCATTACTACAGCCGGTGTTCGTTCCACTCGTTATTGATCCGTCGAGTTGCTCGGCGATAACATTTGGGTCTGAAGAAGGCGGCTGAGTCTGAACGATAAAATCGGTAGCACCTGTATTGTTGAACGACGCCCAATTAGAAAAGTTACCAGCGGCATCCAGAAACCGTACTCGCCAGTGCCAAAGGCCATCTGCAATCGACTTACTTATGGTTACTGGTCCTCCTCCGGAGACGAATCCTGATGTAGCGATTCCGCTGTTCACGGTTCCGGTGAAGGGTATCCCGGTAGGCTGTGTTTCCACCTGAAGCTGAAGAGGTTCGGGGAATGAGGATGAAGACGTCCCGCTGAAAACCAGAGTTGCAGAGGTAGTTGACCCTCCGGCGGGTATATCTGTTGCGCCGTCAGAACTGAATTGATGCAGCGCTGTTGGCGTCGGAATGGCGGCGAGCGCCGTGAATTCCGCGTTCACCAATGGGGCCACGCTGAACGATCCGCCAACTTCGTCGGTTGAAGACCCAAAGAAAGAAATTCCTGTAAAATTCTGGCCGCCGAAGGTGAAATCCCATCGATAATGCGTGCCTACTGAGAGAAGAGGCTGGGAGCTATTAAAAGTGAACGTGAGGTCTCCTGCGCAACTATACCCAGTAAATCCATTGTCCGATGAAGCAAGAAACGCTCCGGTATCCTGGTTATAAGCTCATCGCATCGGCGATGAAGACAATCTGGGCAGGACTGGATCGCTCTTCAAACCCGTTGCAAGTTGATTCTCATCCCGCAGCGTCGTTCGAATTCCCCGTCTAACCGACCAGCCACCGAATGCCGCTAGTTCACCATCAGGGTCACCACTGTCTGCGAACTAATCTTCCCTGTCGCCGCGTCGGTCGCGGTCACCACCACCGAGTATCCTCCCACCGTGGTTCCGGGATTACCGCCGCCTCCGCTTCCACCACCGCCGCTCGTCCCGGCGTTCGCTCCGCCTCCGCAGCCGGCCATGCCCAACCAGCACACCAGCACCAGCGCGCCAAATAGCTGGTTCCACCTCTTCCGCTTCACGCCGACGCCAAACAGAAAGGCCATCGCCAGCATCGGAATAGCCGCGCCGAGCCGGAACGGCTTTGCCGTCGGCGTTATCGCTGCGCTTGTCTTCGCTGTCGTGGTCACCGTCAGTTTGCTCGTCACGGCTGCTGAGCCCGTCACGCTCACCTGCGCCGGCGAGAGCGAGCAAGTCGGCATATGATTGGCATTCACAATCGAAGTAGCCACCGTGCACGTCAGGTTCACATTCCCCATAAATCCGTTCGCCGGGGTTACGGTAATGTCGGTCGTGTTTCCGGTAGAGGCGCCCGCCTTGACCGTGATTGCGCCAGCGTTGCTCACTGAGAACGTCGGTGCCGCCACCACCGTCAAATTGACAATGGCGTCGTAGCCCAGTTCGGCTGAATTGGGATCCACCGCCGAGATTGTCAGCAGGTATAGTCCGCCAAAATTCTCGTTCGGCGTCGTGATGTCCACATTCACATTGGTAGGCGTATTCCCAGCCAGGCTCACCGTCGACGGAATGCTGCACGTGGGCAGGTTGCTCCCCGCTGCGGGGAACGCCGCCTGCACAAAGCAGCTCAGACTCGCTGTTCCGCTATCTCCATTCATTGGATAAATCGTGAGGGTGGCCGCATTGGGCGTGGTCGTTCCCACGGATAGGCTCAATGCACCCACGGTCGACAGTGAGAGCGACTGCGACGGGGTCACCATCAGAGGAATCGTCCCAGTCGTGCTCACGGCAGAGTTGGCCACGGACGTAGCCGTCACAGTTACGGTGTACGCGCCTGCAGTCGTGGCGGGGGTCGTGACCGCCTGCACCAGTGCCACTGCGGGCGTTGTCCCGTCCAACGTCACCGAAGCCGGAACGGTGCATGTCGGCGCACTCTGCGGATCGGTGATCTCCGTCGTCACCGCGCACGAAAGATTCACCTGCCCCGTCATGCCAGCCGAAGGAATGATTGAGACCACCGTCGTATTCCCGCCGGTCGCTCCGGGCGCCACGTTCAGCAGCCCGTTCTTCATAAGTGTGAGGGCAGGCGCTCCCGCATTCACCGTCACTGGGATCGTCCGGTCGATGGTGTTCTCCCCCGGATAACCATTGTTGTCGTCATATCCCCTGACTCTGAGCGAGTAGTTGCCGGGTGGAGTGTTCGAGTTTGTGTACAGCACGATCACGCTGTCTGCTGGTCCTGACACCGGCACATGCGTTTGCGGAATCACGCAACTGAACAGGTTCTGGTCACCCCCCATGTCGCAGGTCAATTGCCACTGGCCCGTATATCCGCCTGAAGGAGTCAGCGTGATCGCCGTTGTCAGAGTGTTTCCCGGGCTCACGCTCAAGCTCGGGGGCGTGGTCAGCGCCATTCCTCCACCGGGCGCGACGTAGTCCACCACCAGCGATCCATCACTCGATGGCAGGTAACTCGCATCCCCTTCGTACCGCAGCGTGAATGCATTCAGCCCCGGATGAAAGACGCTACTCTGCACCGGAACCGTTGCGTCCAGAATCCACTTCGTAAGTGTTCCGTCTCCGCCCCCGACACCTCCCGTTGCAATCACCGCATTGTCCTGCAGAAGCGAAATGGTGCCCGATGGTTCTGACACGCCCGGGAATGCGTCGGAATACAGCGTGCCACCAATCCAGGCATAACCCGTTGAGTAGGACATCAGCCTCCGCGATGGGACTGCTTTGTCAACCGTGATCTGACTCGGAGCCCGCGCCACACTCACCGATATCGGCACACTCGCGCTCGCATTGAAACTCGCATCCCCGGAGTAGCTCGCGGTCAGTTGATGCTGCCCTCCGCCCAGCCCTGGTGAATACCGATTAAGAGTCGACGGCCACGAGCTCTGATTCGCCGAGTTCACCGCCTGAACCGCTTCGGACACACCGTTGTCCATGAAATTTAGGTTTCCCGTCGCGACGCCCTGCGTCGCGCTTCCCTCCGCCGCTCCCTCGACCTGCGCATCCATCTGAATCAGCGACCCCAGCGGCATATCCGTCAGCGGAATCTCCTTGCCAGTCGTCCGGTCATACGCATGCGCCGTCAGCATAGTCGTACTATCCTCCGGCGCGATCGTCACGCCGATCGGCGGCGTGGAAACACTCGTCGCATTCCCTGAATCGCCGCCATATCGGGCCCACACTGTGTAGTTCCCGCCCGGCAATCCGTTGAATGTAACCGACCCCGTCCCTCCCGCCAGCGGAATCCCAATCTGCCCATTCTTCGCGGTCGCCGCTGCCGTGGGATTCGCATCATCGACAACCGCCGCCACGCCCGTAGCCGATCCAGGCGTCACGTTCACATCGAACTTCAAGCTCGCGCCGTGTACCCCGCTGTATGCCGCGGCCGACCCATTGATCTTCAGGCTCGTCGTCGTCGGCGCCAGCGATACAGAAGTCCAGTTATGCACCATTGCCGCCGCATCCACGCTCCCTAGACCCGTCGCCAGGTCATAGCTCGTCTCCGCGTCATAGCCGGTCAGAAATCCGTTCGTTCCGCAATTCGGCGACCCTGTCGTGCACGCCACCGAAATATTGCCCTTCGTAACATCATGGAAAACTGTCGCGTACTTCGACTGTGCCAGTTGGTAAAGAATGTTGTTCACCTGCCCAAGACGGTAGTTGTCCGCAGCCGCGCCATGCGCCTGCGCCACCAGGGCCATCATCCCCGCAAACGCCGGAGCCGACGCCGACGTCCCTCCCACTCCTCCAAAAACCGTGTTGCTGTCGAACTGTCCATTCGTGGTCCAGCACTCGTTGTAGCCTTGCGGAGACCCATCCGTCACGTTGTCTGAGCAAAGCACCCAGGCGGCGTGATACAGCCCGTTGCCGGCCAATAGCGACACGTCCGGCAAATCGCGCTTCCCATCCTTCGGCGTCAACGAGCTCTGGAACGCCGGCTTGCTGTACTGCGTGCTCAACCCACCGCTCCCCGCAACAATATTCCCGTTCCCGTTGCTGTCCTTCTCCACCACGTTGCCTGACAAGCTCCCGTTCACTGATGTCGAATCATTCCAGGGGTTCTCCGGGATGTACTTCAGCGCCGTCTGATAGTAGGGAGCCGTTCCGCTTGAGTTCTGGTTTGCATACGTGGCAAACGAGCTCGACAGCACATCGAAATCCGTACCGCCCACCGCCACGTTGTAGGGCGTAGATGCAAAACCGTTCACCCCGAACCCGCGAGTCGCCTGCTGCTGCGTTTCGAAGTCATCGCAACCCGCCGAACCGTTGTCCCCGGAAGAAACCGTGAGGGTGATGCCTTGCGCCGCAGCCTGCTCCGCGACTTCGAAGAGGATCTGGTTTCCCGCCGTGCCCAGGGCCGCCTCGCACTCGCCAAAGCTCACGCTCAGGATGCTTACGGTGTTGTCACCCACCGCGCGGTAAATTGCATTGAAGAGGCCTGACGACAGACCCGTATCGGCCGACGTATAAAAATACACGCTTGCTTTCGGCGCAATGCCCCCTGCAATTTCGTTATCCAGAACCGCTTCTGTTCCCGCGCCATTTAGCCCCGGAGCGGTTCCATCCACAACCTCCTTGGGGAGGTTCACCGCCCCTGGCACCTCGCCCAGGAACGCCGTGCGGTAGTTCTGCACATCGGCCATCGTCAGGTCAGACACACCCACAATCCCGATCGACACGCCTGTCCCGTCATACGTGGTTCCCGAATAGTTCGGGTTCAGCGCTTTATTAGGCGTGTTGTAGATAATGGCCGCATCTGCGGGGTCCACAAACAGGTACTTGGTCGTCGCATTTCCGAGCGTCAGATTGGGGGTAATGCGGTGCGTCTGCGCGTCATAGTGTCCTTGCGGCCCTCGCACCATCATTGGCTTCGGACGGAAATCATGCAATGGCCCCACTCCCGCCACAACGGGTGCCAGCGCCGCGGGTATTTCGGGATCGCTCACGTTCGCGAGGTGCGTTTCGCCGTTGACTCTGAATGTATGAATGGCGGTGTGAAACGTGTTCTGGACCTGGTCGAGCGTGCCCGAAAACTCAATGACATTGCGTGCTGCCGGTACGCGCTCGATCTTGAATCCGTGCGCCTCGAGCCAACCCTCTACGGTCATCATGTCGGAGTCAGATAGCCCGAAACGTGCTCCATATTCCGTCGGAGTGAGCCACTTGTGGTAGCTCGAAGAGCCAGGGTTCTGCACGTCCGCCAAGTACTGGGTCAGATCGCGCTGCTGCGCTTGACTCCTAAGCAGCACCAAGCTGATGCGCCCAGTCGGGGTGGCTAAGGGGGCGGCTCCCCAATCGAACTGCTGTCTCGCCATGGGGTGAACATTGCCGCGAAGTGGTATCCGCTGAGTATCGTCAATCGGTCCGAGAACGCGATTGGCCGTTACCGGTGCATAGCCATTTTGGGCGAGTGACAGAGGCGCCGAGATGCAGGCAAGAGCAAAGATGAGGCGTTTCACGGTGGGACCCCCGGGGTAGAAACTGTTTGATCTAGGTAGTGGCTCCGATGGTACAGCCAATCCAGCAAGTGAATCAACTTAACCCAAGGGCCGATTTCAATTGGGTTCAACAAGGATTTACCTGCTTTGGGAGCAGAGGTGTTGAAACCTGTGGAAACCTGTCACGCCAAGGAAGCTATGGGAACGACGTGGACTCCGCCCACTTTGAAAACGCCGATAACGTTTCCAACTTTCCCACAGATACGGCTACGGCTGGCTAAGTAAGATTACTGTGCGGAAAATGGGGGCAGGTCAGGATCGGCTCCGACGAAAGGCGAACAGCCGTCAAAGGGACGAGTTGGCGACAATCCTCTCGGAACGGGGACTTTCATTTCCAATTCAGGAAGACGGGTTCCGGGGCTACCTGGAAACTTCGACCATCTTGAACGGCGATCCGATGGAAATGGCGGAGTCCTCGGTTACCGACGTCGCAGTTACAGTAAAGACGTATAGCTTGTTGGCCGCGTCGGAAATCGCATACAAATGATTCGCCCGGTCCCACTTCACGTCGTCAATGGGAGCACTTTTCAGAAGCGTCTTATAAAAGATAAGCGGGGCAGCGCCGTTGACCTTGTAGATCTCGATCCCGTCCCCGCCAACATTTGAATACACCATAAATAGATCACCGGACGGAGAAAATGTCGTGCGAGGCTCGCCGTCAATCATCGAAGTTGGCATACCGGCCAAAGTGTTGGTGCTGGAAATATTTCCGCCCGAGTCCACAATGTAGCTGGCGAGCAGCGGTGGATTAGAGTCGGCTGGATAGATCTGAGCCACGAGGAAATTACCTGCGGGAGAAGCGTCTGGACCATAGACGCTGTAATAATTTCCGATAAAGGGATCGCGTTCGGTGAACTGCATCAATTCCAGCGTTCCCGCCGATCTACGCCGGAAACCGAGCAGGGGCGCACCAAGTTCATCGGCGTAGGCGAAGCTCTCATTCCCAAGGATCGAGGGCGGGTTGCCAGCCTGGCATGTGGTGCACAGCCGCGAGTCTGTTTCACCATCATACGAGAACGCCCCATCGTTATGGATGAGGTAGGTTTGGTACTCAGCGCTCCAGTTTCCTTGACACAAGAGCTCCACGTAAATGTATTTGCCAGAGTGGTCGAGCACAGCGCCTTTGACGAAGCTGTATTGACTAGGGGTGCACTCGCTCCCGGAGTAATCAAAGAAAGCTATCTTTGATAGCTGCGATTCGATCGCGCCGTCGGAAGCGATGCCGTAGGAATGGATCAAATCCTTGCCCACGGTGAAAAACTTGGTTGGGGTCGCGCCAATGATTTCCCCGGCAAGCCTGAACGGCGAACCAGGGATCGCGCTGAGATGACCCGTCGACGAGGCGCGGAAGCCATACACAGCCCCTTGCGGCCCCTGAATCTGCACGTAGACATACGCCGCGGTAAACGGCGCGGTGGTAGCCACGATGGCCTGCGGGACCGACTGTGCGATTGAATATGGGGTGACGGTTGCAACAAGCGCAAGAGAGCAAACGAGCCTTAAAACTCGTCGTGGGTGCGTCATCGGTATTCTCCCTGGATAAAGCGGGTCCAATTGTCATATTTTCGAAGTAGAAACGACGGGAAGTGGCCCCACGCTACACAGCCGCATAACGTTGGATGCGCGGGCGGAGCTGAACGGCTGGGCGGTTTACCGCGGACTCTTCCCCTTCGATCCCCGCGAGCGGGGGATCGGCTCCGACGAAAGGCGAACAGCCGTCAAAGGGACGAGTAGCCGACCTCCATGTAAGTCGTCTGTCAAGAGAAAACGCGAGTTCTCGACGCGCGCTCCGGAGAGCGCGCACTTCGTAGAATCAGGACCTTCGGCTGCGCAACAGCGCCTCACGGCGAGTGGTTCCTGCGTTGCCCTGCAGAACCGGACATCCATTTGCAGTCTGAGACTCCGAAGAGTCCGCACCGATGATTGAGTTGGTGTTCTCTGCCAGTCCCGAAACAATTCGGAGTGAGCCTCGGGAGTGCACCCCTTGCCCAGTCGGCGACCTGCGGGACCTGGCAGTCTGCGCTTCGATCAGTCCTGATGTTTTTGTCTTTTCCTTTATCAGGAAAAGGTTTTTAGGCTGCAGTGGTGGCCTTGAACTCTTCCGCCGGCATGAAGCCCTGCTTGCGCCGGTCCACGGCAAGCATGTAGGCCACCAACTTCCTGGCTACTGCCAGCGTGGCGCAGTTGTCGTTTCCTTTCTGATGTTGCTTGTCGTACACCATGGCCAGTTCGTGGTTCTGTCGAACCGCCAGCTTCGCGGCTTCGACCAACACCCTCTGGATATGCTTGTTCCGCTGCTTGGACAGCGGCATGCGCATCACCTTGTCAGCTGAACTCCTCTCGTCGCTGCACAGGCCGCAATAGCTGATGGCATCCTTCACAGATGGAAAGCGCGTGTAGTCGCCGATCTCGAGCGCCCAGGTCAGCGCGGTGATCGGCCCCACTCCGGGAACAGTGCGAAGCCTTGCCAGGCGATCTCTGAGCAGGGGGTCCTGTTCCAGCGTGGACACCAGGCGCAGGTCGAGCTTATGTGAGTGCTCGATCCGTTCCCGGCAGAAGTTGAGCAGCGGCCGGATACTGTCGCTGACCTCCGGGTGCGTCCACATCAGGTCATGGAAGTATCCCTTGCGGTGCAGCTTGGCCTTGTTGTAGCTGACCCCGGTCTCCATCAGAAGCCCGGACACGCGGTTTTTCATCTGCACTGCTTGCTTGACCACCAGGTTGCGATAGCGCAGCACCCGCCTGCGGTCGCGGATCTCACGTGAGGCCATGTGACACTCAGGAAGAAAATCGCAGCGCAGGCAATCGGCAATCTTGCTTGCATCGATCTTGTCGTTCTTGCGCTTGGCTGCCGCAATGGCACGCAGCATGAGTGGATGAGCCACCTTCACCTTCTCAGCATGGGGAAGCAGGCAATCGTAAATCCAACCCGTGAACATGGTAGCTTCAATGGCAAACGTCCGCGGCTTGGGCAGTGTCCACAACCATGTGTACAGTTCCTGCCGCGTGGCGCCAATCTTGCCTTCCTGCAGCACACAACCAGCTGCATCCTTCATGCAAAAGCTGATCGTCTTCTTGTGCACGTCCAGTCCGATGAAGTACATAGTCTCTGAGGAGCCTCCGAGGTAGTGCTCTGGATCAGCCTCTGCGCTGAGTCCAGCATTTTGCAACACCCCGCGCTCCTCCTCGACTTAGCATTCAAACAAACCAACAACTACCGCAGAATTAGGCGATCCCGCCGGCCTTTCACCCGCGCTGTTGCTCTTTCGCACAGCACCCATGCGCTGCCCGGAACGGTCAGCAGGCGCTGTGCGTCGTTTACTCTGAGATCCGGTAGATGAGGGCCCAAAATGCGACTGTGTTCTGCAGTTCTTCTCCTGGCCGTTTCAGCCTCTGCACAAGGAAAGCCGCTTACACACCCGAAGCCTGCGCCCGAACTCTCGCTGTCACGGCTGCTGCAGGCCCCACCGAATTCGCAAATGACATTGGCAAGTCTGCGTGGTAAAGCGGTCGTACTTGAATTCTGGGCAACATGGTGTGGTGGATGCGTGGGGCAGATCCCGCATCTCAACGCTCTCGCTGCGCAGTTCAGAAACAGACCAGTCGTATTTCTATCGGTAACAGATGAGGAGCCCGGTCAAGTCGAGGCCTTTTTGAAGAAGCGGCCAATGAATTCCTGGATCGGAATTGACAAAGACG
>Ga0134128_10009536_pt1 | contig 11648 bp, 8 predicted proteins | sample KB31754_FD_96462 | JGI IMG/M metagenome (GOLD analysis project Ga0134128, IMG submission 96462) | Terrestrial soil microbial communities with excess Nitrogen fertilizer from Kellogg Biological Station, Michigan, USA - KB3-175-4 | ecosystem: Environmental > Terrestrial > Soil > Unclassified ...
CCAACGCTACTGCAACACGAAGATCGTCAAAGCCTCGAAGTTCTTCAAGAAATGATCTGCTCAATAATTCGTGAGGATCTCGTCCGGCTTGAATCCCATCTTCGAGAGGCGCTCGCGCGTTTGTTCGATCATGTCGCGCGAGCCGCAGATTAGTGCGACTGGCGCGGAGAGATTCGGCAGTACGTTGTCCAACAACGATTGCACATAACCAGTCGGGCCGGACCAGTCATGACCATCCGGCCGTGAGATGACCTGTCGGAGCTCGACACCCGCAGCTTCCCAGTCTTCAGTCTCATCGCGATAACAAAAGTCATCGGGCGTGCGCGCGCCGTAGAGCACCACCAGTTGCCCAAACTTGTCTTTACGTTTTAAGACGTGCCGCAACGCCGAGCGCAACGGCGCCACACCCGTTCCCATCGCGACAAGAACGAGATCGCGCCCGCTCATCGCATCGAGTTTGAAACCATGCCCTGCAATTCCAACAAGCTCGATCTTGTCACCGACACACATCTCGTAGATCACGCTGCTCGCACCGACTTTTTGTTTCACCAGCACTTCGAGATCCCGGTCCTCCGGCGCACCAGCGAACGCAAAGTAAGCGGGTTCTTCGCCCTCGACCTGCAGGATCGCGACCTGCCCGGGCGTGAAATCGACTGCCTCACTGCACCGCAAATCAAACGATCGCGTGTTGCGAGCCTGGTCACGAATGCCGGTAATCACGAGTTGCCGCACCTGTTTCGCTTCCATTTGATGAGCAGTCTAGCAAATCGAACTTCCGAATCTCACCGTAAGCGGATACAATTCCCACCCACATGAAGTACCAACGCTGCGCCACAGTTTTGCTACTCGCCCTGTGCGCCTTTGCGGTGCAAGCGCAGTCAGGCCGGCGCCAGGTAAAACCTCCTCCCGCTGCGCCCGTTCCCACACCAACTCCCGAAGCCACACCCGAGCCGAAAAAACAAACCAAAGAAAACGAGCTGATGTTTTCCGTAGGAGCCGATCGCAACAGCTCGTACGGGCAGCTTCCGATTAGTTACTACGACGCTGTAGTGCAAGGTTGTGCATCTCGACTGCACGCGGGATCTTCGGCGTCCGTGGATATATCTGATCGCGATGTGAGCCGCGGCGAGGCGATCAAAAAGGCGAAGTCAGAAACGAAGGCCTACACAGTCTGGCTGGACCTTCAGTTCGATTCCATGGCACGTTCGTATGACGATCTCGTACTCCAGTACATCGTCTTCGCTCCCGAAACCGCAAAGATAGTGACGAGCGGCAGGACTTACCTCAGGGGGCGTCGCGCCGGACCAATCGTTGTCGATCCAACTGGCGGCAGAACGAGCGGACTATACCGTGAAGAATTGTTGAAACGGACAGGTGAAGAAGCCGGCGACCGCATAATCAAAGCGCTTCATATCGACGTTCAAATTCCTAACTGATCACTCAGCATAGAGCTTCTCAATTACGTCGCGATACTTCTGATCGATAACTCTGCGCTTCACTTTCAACGTCGGCGTGAGCTCGCCACCTTCGATCGTAAACTCATGCTCCAGCAGCGCCACCTTCTTGATCCGTTCGTACTTCGCGAGGTTCGGAGTTAATGCTTCAATCTGACGCTGAATCAGATCGATGATGCGCGGATGCTTGCAGAGTTCGCTATGACTCTTTACTTCGATGCCCTTCAACTTGCAGTACGACTCGATCTGTTCCCACGCGGGCACCACGAGCGCCGCCGGAAACTTGCGTTCAGCGCCAATCAAAACCACCTGGTTCACAAACCGCGACTCCTTGATCGCCTGCTCGATCGGTTGCGGCGAGATGTACTTCCCGCCCGAAGTCTTGAACAACTCTTTCTTACGATCCGTGATGCGCAGGAATCCATCGTGGTCGATCGTGCCGATGTCGCCCGTCTTAAACCAGCCATCGCTCGTGAAGACCGCGTATGTTTCTTCAGGCTTGTTGTAATAACCACGCATCACGTTTGGACCACGCACTTCAATCTCTCCATCTTCGGCGGTGCGAATGTCGACGTTTGGAATTGCCTTGCCGACAGTGCCGACGCGATTGTCTTCCATCCTGCTCGCGGTGATGACAGGCGACGTCTCAGTCAATCCATAACCCTGGACAATCGGAATGCCGGCGCCGATGTAGATGTACGACAAATCTTCGGGCAAAGCAGCACCACCGGAAACCAACAGCCGCATGCGTCCGCCAAAGGCGCGTTGCCATTTCGAAAACACCAGCTTCGAAGCGATCGCGTGTTTGAGTTTGAGAAACGCGGGCACTGGCTGATGCGCGATCACAGGCTTCGCATAATCTTTCGCCACCGTCACAGACCATGCGAGCAGCGCTGCGCTCAGCCAACCGGCTTCCGCAGCGCGTTCGCGAATGCGTTGATAAATCTTTTCGAATATACGCGGCACGCCGACCAGCACCGTCGGACGCACCTCACGCAAGTTTGGACCAACCGTCTGCATCGTCTCCGCAAAGTAAACCGCCATGCCCTGGTGCAGATACATGTACATCGCCTGGCGCTCGAAGACGTGTGACAAGGGGAGCACCGAGAGCGCCGTGTCGTGCTCGCCGAAAGAAAGATGGCCCGATGAGTCGATCAGATTCGTGACGAGGTTCGAGTGCGTGAGCATCACCCCCTTCGGTTCGCCAGTCGTGCCGGACGTGTAGATTATCGTCGCGAGCTCGTCTGGTTTGGTTTGCCCCGCGAGACGGTCGACATAACCCGGTTCCCGTTCTTCGAGTTCGCGGCCCTTTTCCTCTAGTTGGGCCAACGTCAGACCTTCGTCACTCGTTACTCCTTCCGGATCGAAGAAGACAATATGCTTAACTTCGGGACACTCGCCGAGCGCATCTTTGATTTCATCATACTTCTGCCGGTTGGCGAGAAAGAGAATGCAGGCGCCGGAGTCGTTGAGAATGTAGCGCACCTGCGGCGGCGTCAACGTCGGATAAATCGGAACGTCGATCGTGCCGGCGAATATCGAACCGGCATCGGTCAACGTCCATTCAACGCGGCTGTCGGAAAGCAACGCCACACGATCGCCACGATGCGCTCCGATCGCATGCAGTCCCGCAGCGATGTGTTTCAAACGCGCGAGCATCTCGTCAGACGAGATCGACACCCACTGACCGCCGCTCTTGTAATTCAACGTATCTGGTCGCTTGTGTCTGCGAACGACGCGATTGAAAACGTCGACAAGCGTGACCGGCTCGTCTGCCGCGGTAGGTTTGCGAACCGGAGCGGTCGATCGCAGGTCCATGTATTCGAGTGCGCGATTCACGTCGCCGTCACTCCGTTGAGAAAAATGTCCAGCACCTGATCGGCCATCGGAGCGAGCTTGTAACGTCGTTTCGAGAGGATCCAGTTCGTCGCCATCTCATCGAGCGCTCCGAATAAAATCTTCGCGACGACTTTCGCGTTGAGATCGGCGCGAAACACACCGGCGCGTTGTCCTTCTTCAAACGTCGCACGAATTAAAGCGAGATACTCTGCGAAACCCGCAGCCGAAAACTCTTGCATGAACTTAGTCGAACCACGCAGCTCAACCTGGAAGACGACGGCGAGATCTCGATCTGCCCCCAATCGTTCCAGATGCAGCAGCGCGATTCGGCGCAACTTCTCTTTCGGATCTAGAACGCTTTCGATCTGTTTTCTAGCCGCGCCAAGTGCTTCTTCGACGCCGCGATCGAAAATTGAGTGGAGAATGTCTTCCTTGCTCTTGAAGTAAAGATAGACGGTGCCATCAGCGACACCTGCTTCGCGCGCGATGTCGGCGACCTTGGAGTTGAAGTACCCGTTGTGTGCGAAGACACTCGTAGCGGCGCGCAGAATTGCCTCGCGCTTATCGCCGCCGGCGACACGAACGTTGTTGAGGGTACGGGCCGAGCGCATCCTGAATGAATGATGCCTCACTCATTTTTATTACGCAAGAATCTGACTGTAATAGTTATGTAGAAGATCCGCGTCCGTCTGTGTAAGTCGACTGCTCAACTCCCTTAAGCAGAAACTCCTGCGTCGGATAAGGAATCTTGATCGAACGCTCGCGGAACAGTCGCGCGATGCGATAGTTGATGTCGCTGCGGATCTGTACGTTACGGCGCGGCTGGTTCGTCCAGACCAGCAGACGGAAGTCGAGCGTGTAGTCACCAAACTTCAAGAGCTGCACTTGTGGTTGCGGGTCCAGCAACACATTCGGCACATCTTTAGCAGCCAAGATCAGCGTGTCAGTTACGAGTTGAATATCGGAATCGTCAGCCACCCCGATCGGAATCGCGATGCGGGCACGCGGATCGCCGTAGGACCAGTTGATGACCCGCTGGCTCACCAGCTTCGAGTTCGGAACGATGATCGCGATCTGATCGTTGGTGAGAACGACGGTCGTGCGCAAGTTGATGCTCTTCACGTCGCCTTCGTCGTCACCGATTGTGATGCGGTCGCCGATTCTTATCGGCCGTTCGAACAGCAGGATGAATCCTGACGCGATGTCGGCAGCAATGTATTGCAAACCAAAACCGATGCCGACCGAGAGCGCCGTAAAGATCACCGCGAGGGACGTGAGGTCGAGCCCGAATGCCTGCTTGAGCGTCACCAGCACGCCAATCGCGACGATGATGTACTTGGCCAGCCGGCAAATCGTATAGCGCAAACCCGGATCGATGTGGCGCCGGCTGGCGATGCGCCTGTCAAGCAGCGTAGTCGTCCAGCGTGCAACCAATACCGTTAAAAGTATTGTCGCGGCTCCGGTAATGAAACCTGAAATCGATACCGTGATCCTGCCGAACGTGAACTGTTTGGTCAGGTAAGCCCAGATCTGCGCGATTATTGTGGTCGAATCTTGCAGTAATAAAATCGTATTCGCGGGCAAAACATTCATTGCAAGCAGCATAGCGATGAATCTGTTACAAAAGCGTTGTAACCATCAATCCTTTTTCGAAAGACCGCAAAGAAAGTTTCATTGACACGATATGCGGCTCTAACTAAGATGTCCGACCAACTGGCCGACAATTGTAAATCACAATGCTCAAGCAGCATAAACCCTTCTACGAGATTGCTTAGCCACCGGTCCAGAACTTTGAACACGCCCAGGCAAAATCGGAGACTTGTCGAAATCTTTTTATATAGGAGACAACTATGCGGACCCCCGTACTCGGTAAGTTCCCCCGGATTCAGTGTTTTGCAGCTTTTATTCTCACGCTGCTAATCGTCCCCTCGATCGTGGCACAAACGCAGAGCACAACCGGAACGATCCAGGGCACAGTTGTAGATGCGAATGGCGCGGTAGTGCCGGGCGCAAACGTCGAGATCAAGAACCTCGAAACCAATTTCACACGCACACTGACAACCGACGAGGACGGACGGTTCGTTGCGCCACTGCTGCAACCCGGCAATTACTCCGTCACGGTTGCGAAACAAGGGTTCGCGACCACCGTGCTCGAGAGTACGATGCTGACAGTGGGCCAGGCGCTATCGATTCCTTTCTCACTGAAAGTCTCCGACGTCGCGGAACGTGTCACTGTCACCTCGACACCGACAGTTGATACAGCAAAGACTGAGGCCAGCACGACGCTGAACGAAGTCGCAGTGAGCACCACCCCAATTCTCGGACGAAAATTTGAAGACCTGCTTACACTCACGCCCAACGTCAGCATCACGCAGGGTCCGGACGGCGATGAGATCAACTTCGCCGGTCAGCGCGGCATCTTCAATAACGTCAGTTTGGATGGCGGTGACTACAACAACGGTTTCTTCGGTGAGCAACTCGGCGGTCAACGCGCGGCCATCGACATCACGCTGGAAGCAGTCAAAGAGTTTCAGGTAGTTGCGACCGGCGCGAGCGCGGAGTTTGGACGCACTGCGGGTGGCGTCATCAACGTCATCACAAAATCAGGCACAAACGAAGTTCACGGCAGCGCCTTTTATTTCCAACGCCTCGAAGCACTGACGGCAAACACTTCCGACGGCAAACCGCTTGATAATTTTCATCGTGAGCAGTACGGCGGCACGGTTGGTGGTCCATTCAAGAAAGACAAGGCGTTTTACTTCTTAGCGTTCGAAGGCATTCGCGAAAATCTCGACCGTGCGAACCTGAGCGAACAAATCGGTAGTACGCCATGTCCGGTGACAACACCTACGATTCTCGCGAATGAAGCTGCAATCAGTGGCAACGATGACTGCGCGCGACTGGCGTTGATCAACTTCATGAGGACTACGCGTAATCAGGAAGAAGGCTTGCCCGTCTCGCACAAGATAAATAACCAGGCATTCTTCTCGAGGGTAGACTACGATTTCAACAGCTCAAACCACCTTTCGGTCTCGTACAACTTCGACTATTCGAAGAACACAAACCAGACGTTTGACGTCGCCACTTACGGAAACTCCGCGAACGGCATAGAAGGTCCATCGAAGATCAATGACATTCGTGCGAATTTGTTCACCACTGTCTCGCCGACAAAACTGAACGAAGCTCACTTCTCTTACAGTCGTGAGCTGCGGCCTCGTTCCGCAGTTGATTCGAATGTGCCGGCAGACACGGCGATGGGCTTTGCCACAACCTTCCGATTTGGTTTTCCGTTTTTCCTCGAGCCGAATGTCGACGAACTGATTTGGCGGACCCAAGCCAAGGACAACTTCTCGATTATTTCCGGCGATCACAACTTTAAGTTTGGTGGCGAATGGCTGCACACGCTGAACGACCAGGTGTTCCGCGGATTCTTTACCGGCCGTTACATCTTCGACAGCCCTGCGGGTTTTCTGCGTTACGCATCGACACCCGCTGCAAACGGCTTTGGACCAACCGCAGGCGAGTGCTTTAACGGAGCAGGCGCGTTCACCGGATGGATTACTCAAGGTGCTCCGTTCAATCAAACGTGCGGCGCGGGAAGTAGCGTAGGTGGACCACTGCTTCTGTATTTGCAGAACGGCATCCCGACCGGAATTTCGGGCGCTCCGCCGCCAGGTAAATCCACGATCAAGAACGAAGACCTCGCTTTGTTCATTCAGGATCGGTGGCAGCTTAGACCAAACTTCACTTTCAACTACGGCCTGCGCTGGGAAGCTCAGATCTTCCCCGAGCCCGTCGTTCCACCTAGTCAAACCGTCTACGCTTCGTTGTTATCTAATCCAGCATTCCCGTCCGACGGAACGTTGCACAGTCCCAAGAAGGAATTTCAACCGCGCCTTGGCTTTGCGTGGGATTTATCCAAAACGGGCCGATCGGTGTTACGAGCTAACGCCGGTATTTTTTACGGCCGCCAGAACATGTTGTCGCAAGTCGGTTCGATCACGGACAACGGTGTGCAGCAGTTCGGTATCGCATGCGGATCTTCGTTTGGCTGTAGCAATGGTCAGGGCTTGCCGACTTGGCCAAACATCGTCAATGTTCCGCCGTTGGGCGGCCTTCCTTCATTTGCGTCGATTCGCGTCTTCAGTAAAGACTACGCTAACCCGAGGATCTACACAGCAAACGTTCAGTTCGAGCAGCAGCTATCCGAGGATCTGTCGGTCTATTTCGACTTCACTCACTCGAAAGGCGTTCACCTGACGCGCTTCATCAACCTGAATCGAGTGGGCCTGTTCCCGGGATTTGGAGACGTGTTCGTAACCAGTGCTGTCGGCAAGTCTGTATTCGACGGCTTCACGGTCGGCATGCGACAGAGGTTCAGCAAGCGATATCAGTTTGAGTGGAACTACGCGCTTTCGAGAGATAAGGACGACGACTCGAATGAACGTGATCCATTTACGGATCGCTCGTTTGATCCGTTGAACCTGAGTCTTGATTATGCCTACTCGGATCGCGACATCCGTCACAAGTTCAACTTCTTCACTTTCATCGAGTTGGGTTGGGGACTCGAGGGCAACTTCCGCGTGCAGGCACGTTCGGCTCAGCCAATCACGCCGGCCGTACGCACCGCGACCAATCGCAACACGTTGCGCAAAGATAATCAGTATTTCTCGTTTGACTGGCGCATTCAGCGACCGTTCAAGTTTGGCGAACGCTTCGCGATAATTCCGGTTATCGAGATGTTCAATACCTTCAACAACGCGAACAATGTCAATCCGCTCTCAACGCCCGGCCTCTTCAACTTTGACGGGTTCCTGCGACAGGGCGTGGGTGATCCGAGGCAAGTGCAGTTAGCGGTCAGGTTTACTTTCTAACCACGGATGACTCGGAAAAATTCGGTTAGCTTCGCACGATCAAGCGCACCGTTGGTTCTGAGTCCACTGCAAACGTCGATTCCAAACGGCTGAACCTCGCGAATCGCAGTAGCGACATTCGCGGGGTTCAGTCCACCCGCAAGAAACATCGGCACATCGATCGCTTCTCTTATCCTGCGACTCAGATTCCAGTCGTGTGTTCTGCCGGTGCCGCCGAGTTCTTTGATGGCCAGTGACTGATTCCCTGAATCCAGCAACACAGCATCCACGTGCGGCGAAACCGCGATCGCTTCATCGACAGATTCGGGACCAGTGACGTGTACAACCTGGACCAGCGACACGCCGGGTAATGCCTCTCGCAACTGGGCATGGCTCTGCTCAGGCAATCGATCGCAGATCTGAATCGTGTTCACTCTCGATCGTCGCTGCTGATCGATGATGGCGTCGGCGTCCTGCAAACACGTCAGTAGAAACGAGCTCACAGCAGGCGGAATAGTCGCAGCAATCTCGGCGATCAAACTCTCCGGAATCGGTCCCGGTCCACTCGGCATCGCGGAAACTAGTCCGACAGCCGATGCGCCCGCATCAATCGCCATCCACGCTTCTTCGATGCTCGCGATACAACAGATCTTCACTCGTGGTTTCGCCGTCGGCTTCATGATTTGATTATAACGGCAATTCTCTGCGGCGCCTCTGCGTATCTCTGCGGAGTCCGTGTTGAAGGGCACTCTTAGACGCAGAGGGCGCAGAGATACGCAGAGGACCGCAGAGATGAACGAGACCACTCTAAGCAACCTCACTGCATCATAGGCACAGATTTACTAAGAGATCACGCCCCGATCTCGCCTCGAACAAAAAGTGCGGGCTAGTTTTTTTGCGGCGACCCTTGCCGCAGTGTCTTGACGTGTGCCCGCCGGCCGAGCATACGAAATTGCAAAAGGAGAATTTCCCATGAACCGCTTCGTGCTCTCTACAACGCTCTTCGTCATCTGCTGCGCCGTTTCGACTTCAGCTCAAACTGGATCGCCACCGCCTGACGGCTGGGTTGTGCTTCCCGTCAGCGAATACACCGCGCTGAAGCACGCCGCGTCTCCCACCGAACCTGAACCCGTTGCGCCGCCCGTCGAAGCAACACTCAGTCGTATCGACTACGATCTGAAAGTCGACGGCGATCTCGCAACGGGCGAAGCGCGACTTACCGTCGATGTGATCAAGAACGGCTGGGTGCGCGTGGCGATGCCCGATGGTTTGATCGTTCGCGATGCAAAGCTCGATGGTCATCCCGTGAACCTCGCGATGAACCCAACGAGCCAAGGTCCGGGTCGCGCCGATCTGCTCTTATCAAAGACCGGACGTTCCGTGTTGACGCTTCAGATCGTCGCACCAGTAACCACAGTCGCGGGCACAGACATCCTGCACCTTCCGGTAAGCAACTCCGCGATCTCGCACGCAACGGTTCAGCTAGCGCGACAAGGCGTTGATGTTCGCATCACCGGTGGGCTTCTGCTCGAACACTCGGACGCTGCGACCGGAAGTCGCTGGGTTGCAAATGGCAAAGGCGGCGAACCACTGACGTTTGCGTGGCGACGAAAAGTCGACGACGTGCGCGCGAGTCAACCATTGCGATTGCGCGGCACGGTCACTCAACTAATCGGGTTAGGTGAAGACGCGACACAGCTCAGCGCTGAGGTTCAAGTCGAAGTGGTCCAGGGAGTTGCCAATGAAGTTCGCGTGCAACTGCCCGAACAGCTAACTGTAAACCAGGTCTCGGGCGCAATGGTCGCCGACTGGGACGTCGCCGGCAATGAACTGAAGGTGTTGTTCATCGAGCCGGTGCAAACCAACGTGCGCTTCACGCTGAACGGCGAGTTGCGCATTCCGCGATCGGGTAAGTTGAACATTCCTCTCGTTCGTCTGCCGAGTGCCGAACGTGAAACGGGCGGTGTGGGTGTGGAAGTTCTCGGCGCGGGCGAGATCAAACAGCGCGAGCCAAACGGGCTCGAAGAAGCCGAAGCAAGCGAACTGGGCCAACTGATCTCCAACCGTCAATCACCTTCGTTGATGGCGTTTAGATTTCAGGCCGGCGACGGAAAGTTAACCCGAACGCTCTCGCTCGATGTTGCTCGTTACACGCCCCAAGCTGTGCTCACAGCCAACATCGAAGAAGCCGAGTACAACACGCTGATCGCGGCTGACGGAAAGATTCTCGTGCAGTCGCGTTTCGCGGTGCGAAACAATCAGCGAAACTTTTTGAAACTCGCCCTGCCTGCCACTGCTGTGCTCTGGAGCGCCTCGGTGGCGGGTCGTCCCATCAGACCGGGACGCGCGCCAGATGGTTCGTACTTACTCCCACTTGAAAAGACACGCTCCGGCGAAGAGGCACCGGCCTTTGTCGTCGAAGTTGCTTATCTCGATCACGCCGCTTCGTGGACGGACAAAGGTCGCGCGCGAGTCTCACTCGTGGCGGTGGATCTTCCGATCTCGAAGTCACATCTGCTGCTGCATCACCCGCCGCTGTTTCGCGTGACGCCGGCTCCGGGGCTTTCCGGAAGTTTCCGCGTAGCGAATTACACGCCGCCGCAATCGCCTGCGTTACGTTCCGAAGCGTCGCCGGCTGCAACCGAACAACAACGCGCCGAAAGCGAGATCACTTCCGATCAGAACGAGATGAAACAACTGATCGACAAGGTCCGCACGCAACGGGCCGCGCGGCCGTCACGCAATCTGCCGCTGCGCGTCGTGTTTCCGCACTTTGGTCCATCGATCTATCTCGTGTCCGAGTTGACTGGTGAGAACCAAACGCCGGCAGTCGAGATTGATTTTCAACGTGAGAGAAAGAGAGGCGACAAATGAAAGCACTAATTTTGATTCTGTTGCTGACCGTTGTAGCGGTGGGCCAGCAACGCAACTCCCGAATGGATTCAGTCTTGCCGGCTCCGGGTACAGCCGGAACGGTGACGATTTCACTCAGCGAATACGATCGACTCGTTGAGCGTGCCTCGCGCAAAGACAAATCGCCCGAGGAAGCGCCACTACCTTTCGTTTTGTCGCACGCCGTCTTCAAGCTTCGCGTCGAGGACCAGACCCTTGTTGGATACGTTGATATTGACGGCTCGCTGCTCGGAAAAGGAGCAGTCAAAACTCCGCTTACCAGCAGTCTTACAATCCTTGAAGCGAAACAGGCTGGACAGCCGCTGCCGTTAATACAGGAAGGTTCGAGCCACGCTGCCATCCTGAATGGACCAGGTCCGTTCGCTGTGTCGCTCGGCGTTGCCGCGCCCCTGGCGATCGAAGCCGGACGCGCATCGTTCACACTGGCGGTACCGGTTGCGAGCAGCACGATGTTGAGCCTCGAGTTGCCGGGGAATCACGCCAACGTACACGTCGAGCCGGGTTTGGTGACGAGTCGTGACAGCGTTAACGGAAACACGAAGATCGAAGCCGCGTTGGAGCCGGGCAAATCGGCGCGCATCTGGTGGAC
>Ga0134128_10009537_pt1 | contig 11648 bp, 7 predicted proteins | sample KB31754_FD_96462 | JGI IMG/M metagenome (GOLD analysis project Ga0134128, IMG submission 96462) | Terrestrial soil microbial communities with excess Nitrogen fertilizer from Kellogg Biological Station, Michigan, USA - KB3-175-4 | ecosystem: Environmental > Terrestrial > Soil > Unclassified ...
AATTACCTCATTTACTTTTTGCATTAAGCTATAGCGGTGCCGCATTGCGTTAATGTATTCAACAGCAGGAATAAACCTTGCAGCCCGAAAATAATTGGGCCACTCTCCCTTTCCCTGCCGCGTCATTCTATCATCAAGACCTGTTCTCGTAAATCCATCAAACGCAGCCGCACTTTCTGACCCAATCACTACGCCGATGATGTCGAAATTATAAATATCAGAATCAGGAAAATCAATAGGAATCAGCTGTGCGCCCGCTTTCCTAAACACCTCGAGTACACTATTTTCATTTCCTAAAGTGTCTTTCTTATAAAAATAATTTTTTGCATAGGCGATCTTCATTTTTTTCAGATCTGCTTTACCCGTGTAATTGAAAGGCATATTTACTGCAGCTGCATCCTTACCATCTGTTCCGTGTAAATAATTAAAAACAATAGCTGCATCTTCAGCGCTTCTGCAGATGGGCCCTGCTTTGTCCAAACTCCAGGAAAGCGTCATCGCCCCTGATCTGCTAATGGATCCAAAAGTAGGCCGCAACCCTGTTGCTCCGCAAACCGTTGATGGCGAAATAATGGAACCATACGTTTCTGTACCAATCGCAAAAGGAACGAGGCCCGCAACTGTTGCCGAAGCAGAGCCCGCGGATGAGCCGCTGGAGCCTTCGAGCATATTCCACGGGTTCCGGGTTCGTCCGCCAAACCAATAATCATCCATCGCCAAAGCGCCCAAACTTAATTTCGCGATAAGTACTGCGCCGGCGCTCTTTAATTTCGTATACACATAACTGTCATGATCTATAACCTGATCTTTATATGGTTCGGCACCCCAGGTTGTTTTAGTTCCACGCACCGCAAATAAATCTTTCAGCCCGTAAGGAATCCCATGAAGAAGTCCGCGATACCGGCCTTCGGCAATTTCTTTATCAGCCTCTTTTGCTTCAGCCATTGCAATATCTTCTGTTAATGAAATAACACAATAAAGCGTATCGTCATATTTTTTTAAGCGATCGATAAAAAATTGCGTTAGCTCAACAGAAGTTATTTTTTTATTTTTTATTAATGAAGCCAATTGGGGGATGGAATAAAACGCCAGTTCATTCCTGTTAGCAGGAATATTCACGCCGGCAGGGATGTCAAATTTGACAGGCATTTGTTTTTTATTCAAATTCATATAAGGTAGCAGCGGGCTTTGTGCCATCGTCATCGGGATCGCATTATCTAAAGAATAACGATGCATTTTATCATAATCTTTAGCTCTCGAATTAACCTGTTCTGATAAAGAATCTTCTTTCGCTTCTGTAAAATGAACGCTGATGATTTTTTCCGCAGCGCGGATATCCGGAATAGTAATCGTGTCTTGTGCAAAACACATGGCGGAAAAAAACATCAGGAAAGCAACAAGCGAAAGATTTTTCATTCAAATAATTTTAGTGAATTAAAACTACTTATTTTTTGTGGCAACATTATCAGGAAGCACATTTCAAAATGTCGCACGGCTCCAAAGGTTGCCAACTTTAGAAAAAGTATTTTTTAAGTTGAAATAATTTCCTGAAAGTTGGCAACCTTGCGATAAAATGAAATAAGCCCGGTGCGAAGAATCGCTGTATTCGAATAAGTCCAACCGGGGAAAGCGCGAAATCTACATTTTGGCTTTCCCCGAATAATTGCTGATTGAGCTGGATTAAAAACTTTAGCAAAAAATACGATTTTGGCTAAAGCCAATTAAAAAACATTTAATCCCCGGGTTGACTTCGGGGCAAGTGAACGGGGATAATTTGATAATTGCGCGTAATCAACTAATCCTATCAGGCGAGCGCTGAAAGAAAAATCAAAAAAACTATAAAAGGGCTTTTGAGTCTAAAGCGGAGTGATAAGTGACGTTATTCCGTTTTAGATTTCCTTTTTTTACGATTTCATATTTCCTGATAAACCAGGCGATGGTGAAAGTAGGAATAAAGTCAAGTCCGGGAGAAATCTCTTCAAGAAACGAGAGAATTCCGCCGAGCATACCAAATCGTTTTCTGCCAAATAAGAAATAAAAAATAATTCCGGAAACCGGCGCCCAGATAAGATCTTCAGTTTCACCAATAACCGGCAGCAGGTAACTGGTCAACCCAATCAGGTCCATGACAATACATATATAGATCGGGGGCAAGGCGTTTCTTTTCAATGATTTCTGTTTTATTAAATGAAAACCGCTAAAAAAAAGTGATCCAACTACAATGAAAACTCAAAACAAATTTAATCGCTTTAACTGTTAAGTTTCTGTTTTTTATTGTCAGGAAAATGATTTAATGTAACTTTGCACCCTTAAAAAAATTCGGCCATATAAAAAAATTATATGTCCAAGGTTAAAACAATTTATGGATATAAGAAACATCGCTATCATAGCACACGTTGATCACGGTAAAACTACTTTGGTCGATAAAATACTACACAGCACCAATATTTTTCGCGACAACCAGGCATCAGGCGAGCTGATAATGGATAATAACGATCTTGAAAGAGAGCGTGGTATTACTATTTTCAGTAAAAATATTTCTGTTACCTACAAAGGCGTAAAAATTAATGTTATCGACACTCCGGGCCATAGTGACTTTGGTGGAGAAGTAGAGCGCGTGTTGAAAATGGCTGATGGCGTGGTTTTATTAGTAGATGCTTTTGAAGGGCCAATGCCGCAAACGCGTTTTGTATTGCAAAAAGCTTTGCAGTTGGGGCTTCGCCCAATCGTGGTTATTAATAAAGTAGATAAGCCCAACTGTCGTCCCGATGAAGTTCATGATGCGGTGTTTGAACTGTTTTTTAATCTTGATGCGACAGAAGAGCAGCTTGATTTTGCAACCATTTATGGTTCAAGCAAGCAGGGCTGGATGAATACCACTCTTGAGCCAACTGAAAATATTTTTCCTTTATTAGATGTGATTCTTGAAAAAGTTCCGCCGCCATCAAAGGCTGAAGGTACTTTGCAAATGCAGATCACTTCTTTAGATTATTCTTCATTTTTAGGAAGGATCGCTGTAGGAAAAGTAGCACGTGGTGTGATAAAAGATAACCAGCCATTATCATTAATGAAATTGGATGGTTCCGTTCAAAAAACCCGTGTGAAAGAATTATATGTGTTTGAAGGATTGGGCAAAAAGAAAGTGGCAGAAGTTATGGCAGGCGATATTTGCGCAGTGGTAGGTGTAGAAGGATTTAATATTGGCGAAACCCTTGCTGATTTTGAAAATCCTGAGGCGCTTCCTGTTATCAGCGTGGATGAGCCAACGATGAATATGCAGTTTAGTATTAATAATTCTCCATTCTATGGCAGAGACGGTAAGTTTGTAACATCACGTCATTTGAAGGACAGGCTTGAAAAAGAATTGGAAAAGAATCTTGCACTGCGTGTGATGCCAACTGATACCGCGGAAAGCTTTATGGTTTACGGACGGGGCATTTTGCATCTGAGTATTCTTATAGAAACCATGCGCCGCGAAGGATATGAAATTACGGTGGGCCAGCCGCAGGTAATTACGAAAGAAATTGATGGCAAAAAATATGAGCCGTATGAAAATTTGGTAGTAGATGTGCCTGCTGAATATAGTGGCCGCGTGATCGATTTGGTTACTCAACGTAAGGGAGAAATGCTGATCATGGAAAGCAAGGGCGAGATGCAGCATCTGGAATTTGAAATTCCTTCGAGAGGCTTGATAGGATTACGTTCCAACATGCTTACCAACACAGCCGGGGAAGCAGTGATGGCACATCGTTTTCTTGAATACAAACCATGGAAAGGATATATTCCGGGAAGAAATAATGGTGTTTTAATTTCAAAGAACCAGGACAGGACTACCGGTTATTCAATTGATAAATTACAAGATAGGGGAACCTTCTTTGTAGATCCGGGAGAAGAAGTTTATGTGGGGCAAATCATTGCTGAGCATATTAAACCAGGAGACTTAGTGGTAAACGCGACGGAGCCTAAAAAACTAACCAATCACCGTGCGAGTGGAAGTGATGACGCTTCACGCATTGCTCCTAAAACACAGTTCAGTCTTGAGGAATGTATGGAGTATATTCAACAGGATGAATGTATAGAAGTAACGCCGAAGATAATCAGGATGCGTAAAGTAATTCTTGATGAAGATGAAAGAAAGAAAACACAAAAAAGTCAGAAAGTAGAAGCTTAAAATGATCTTCTAAAATCATAAAAAAAGTCCGGTCTTCGACCGGACTTTTTTTATGTCTAAAAATTAAAACATGAATTAATAAATGCTTTGAAGCTGGCGTTAATCAGTATTTGCACGTATCGAAAATCCAAGGGTTCCCCATTCAAAATGTCAAAATCTACTTTATAGCTTATCTGAATAAAGATTTAATTAGGTTTGCCTGAGCATTCAACAAATTTATTTTAACTCATTATTTAAAACTTGCGATTTATTGAAGCTCGTCTGGAAAAGAAACAACATAAGTTTTAACAAATATCGATTGTGGATGACTGTTACATGAATAAAACCATTTCGAATATGGAAGAAATTACGTTAAAAAATGCGCAGGCAATGGTTGATGAGTGGATCAATACAGTTGGCGTTCGCTATTTCAGCGAGCTGACCAATCTCGGTATTTTAATGGAAGAAGTGGGAGAATTATCCCGGCTGATGGTTCGGAAATATGGCGATCAGTCTTTTAAAGAAAGTGACAAGGGAAAAGAACTATCTGATGAAATGGCGGATGTACTTTGGGTATTGATTTGCCTTGCTAATCAAACCGGCGTTGACCTGACCGATGCGCTGAAAAAGAATTTTGAAAAGAAAAATTTAAGAGATGGGGAAAGGCATAAGGGGAATGAGAAATTGAAGTGAAAATGTTATATCGATATATTGTTGATTATTGATAATAGAAGTCATTCGTGCCAGAAATTCGTGTTTCTACATTTAGTATTTCTCATCTTATATTTGCAACCTTATGGCAAACGAAACCAATAGTTTTAGCGAAATCATCGCGCATTGCAAGGAATATGGATACATCTTTCCCTCAAGCGAAATTTATGACGGATTAAGCGCGGTGTATGATTACGGGCAAAACGGCTCACAACTGAAAAAAAATATCCGCGATTATTGGTGGAAAAGCATGACCCAGCTCCAGGATAACATCGTGGGAATTGATGCGGCTATTTTTATGCATCCGCTCACCTGGAAAGCGAGTGGCCATATCGATAATTTCAGCGATCCAATGATCGATAATAAAGACAGTCAGAAACGTTATCGTGTGGATCACCTGATAGAAGCCCACGCAGAAAAATTAGCATTAGAAGGAAAGAAAGAAGAAGAATATGCCTTACTAAAATCTATGGATGAACTGCTGGCAAAAGATAATTTTGAAGGATTAAAAAATTTGATAGACGATAATAAAATAAAATGCGCGGTAAGCGAAACGTGTAACTGGACAGACATACGGCAATTTAACCTCATGTTCGATACCCAGTTGGGAAGCGTATCGGGTGATGCTGACAAGATCTACCTGCGTCCTGAAACGGCCCAGGGAATTTTTGTAAATTTTCTGAATGTGCAAAAAACAGGAAGAATGAAAATTCCGTTTGGTATCGCGCAAACAGGTAAGGCTTTCAGAAATGAAATCGTTGCCCGCCAGTTTATTTTCCGCATGCGGGAATTTGAACAAATGGAAATGCAATTTTTTGTGCGCCCCGGCACCGAAATGGAATGGTACAATTACTGGAAATCAGAAAGATTGAAGTGGCACGAAAGCCTCGGCATTCCGTCTGAAAAACTTCGCTATCACGATCATGTGAAACTCGCGCACTATGCCAATGCAGCCGTTGATATTGAGTTTGAATTTCCCTTCGGATTTAAAGAACTGGAAGGCATTCACTCCCGCACAGATTTCGATTTAAAACAACACCAGGCTTTAAGTAAAAAGAAATTGCAATATTTCGATAATGAACTTCAGGAAGACGGCAAGCCTTATGGAAATTATATTCCGTATGTGGTAGAAACCTCGGTCGGCCTTGACCGGTTATTTCTCACAATTATAAGCGCGGCCTATGCGGAAGAAAAATGGAGCAAAGAAGATGGCACTGAAGATAGCCGCGTAGTGTTGAGAATTCCTGCGATGATTGCGCCTTACAAGCTGGCTATTTTACCATTGGTAAAAAAAGACGGCCTACCTGAAATAGCCAAAGAATTATCAGAACAATGCAAACAAAGCTTCCATACTTTTTACGAAGAAAAAGACAGTATTGGTAAGCGTTACAGAAGGATGGATGCAATTGGTACGCCGTTTTGTGTAACGATAGATCATCAAACAAAAGAAGACAATACGGTTACGATACGCGACAGAGATACGATGACGCAAAAAAGAATTCCGCTATCGGATGTCAGAAAACTGATATTGGAAAAAATAAGCTGATTAGTTATTTTTTTTAGTGCAGAATTTAATTTTGGTCTGATCTTTTAACGATTAATGCGAACAGGTTTGTTATAAATACGCCGAGTCCCATGCCGCATACGAGCAAGGTAACAACGTGTATGGCTCTGATGCATTCTGAGCCTTGAAGATTCGTGAAATTAAAAAAGGAAATGGCCATCACAAAAAAGGAAATGGCTATTGCCCGCATGTGTTTTTTTCTCATAACAGATAGTATTATTTTATCCAAAATTAAAAATCAGCTTCTATCCATACAATTCAAAATGCACCGCTTTTCTGTCATATCCCAATTCTGCAATTTTTTTACGTGCATCGTCAATCATAAATTTCCATCCACATAAATAAAATGACGCGGGCTTCAGGTTTTCCAAATCCGCGCAGGCAAGATTATTTTTTTTGCAAATTTCTTCATACAAATTGTGCACGTAGCCTGTATGTCCATCCCAGCCTTCGCGGCTTAGTGTAGGCATAAAATGAAAATTTTCTAATTCATTTTCGAGCGCCTTCATTTCATCAAAATACAAAAGATCCTTTTGCATGCGGCAGCCGTAAATCAGGTAAAGATTTGAGTGCGACAGCCCGTGCAATTGAATCGAATTGAGCATACTTCTGAATGGAGCGATGCCCGTGCCGGTGCAAATAAAAAAGAGATCTTTTTCAATATTTTCAGGCAAAGTGAAAACGCCTTGTGGACCACGAAACGTAAGCTCGGAACCAACGCCAACTTCATTAAACAAATAGGTGGTGCCCGCGCCACCTTCCAGCAATACGATCAGCAATTCATATACATTTGATCCATCGGGCCAGCTTGCAATAGAATAGCTGCGCCATCTTTTATTTTTCTGCTCATGAATCGGAAGATCGAGGGTAACAAATTGCCCGGCCTTGAAATCAAAAGATTCCAGTTCATTCACCCGGATAAAATACCGTTTGGTATTATAGGTTTCATCTATAATTTTTATAACGGTTCCAATGCGCCAGGGTTCTATTGCCATGGAGATATTTTTATGGAAAATACAAATGATATTTCGAAAGAAAAATTAAAAGTTCAACGGACCCGTAACTGGAAGACTTTTCAAAACACCCTTGTAAAAACAGGAAATTCTATATTTTGATTTATGAGAACATCGTAGAGGAAAAGTTATGTAATTAACAGAAACTTATATCGCAGTTAAATATCCAAAGAGTTGTTATAATAAATTGTATTAGTGAATCCGTTTTTTCATTAAAAAATTCAAGCCTTACCTTTGCATTCTTTTAGTAAAGGCAGATGAATGAATCTTGATGTGTTGATGAATAGTTATTCGGAAGATTCCCGCGTTTTTTCGATCGCGGACAAGATCCTATTGCCTGAGCCACAACAAATCTATCTTTCAGGCCTTCATGGCAGCGCTTCACAATTTGTTTTTGCGGCGATTTTAAATCATCCAAACACCTCAAAGCTCAATCACCTTGTTATCGTCAGAGACGCCGAAGAAGCGGCGTATTTTCAGAATACCATTGAAAATATCAGTGGCGCCCTGGATATATTTTATTTCCCATCTTCTTTCAAAACGAAAAAAAATTTTCATCACCTAAACAGCAGCCACGTGATGCTGAGGACGGAAGCGCTTACCAAGATAAGCTCCGGGGGAAATAAAAAAGTGGTGGTGACTTATCCCGAAGCTCTTTTTGAAAAAGTCGTTTTATCCAAAACACTTTCTGAGAATATTATTCATTTCAAGAAAGGTGAAAGCATTAAGGTTGATGAATTGCTCGCGCGGTTTGTTGAACATGGATTCACAAGAACTGATTTTGTGTATGAGCCCGGGCAGTTTGCTATGCGCGGCGGTATACTCGATATATATTCTTATGGAAATGAAAAGCCTTACCGAATCGAATTATTCGGAAACGAGATTGACAGCATTCGTCTCTTCGATCCGGAAAATCAATTGAGCGAACGAAAACTTTCTGAAGTAAAAGTGATCCCAAATGTGGAGACACAATTTGTCAGCAGCGAAAAAGTTTCCTTACTGAATTTTCTGCCGGATAACACGATTATATGGAGCGAGGATTGGGAATTCATAAAAGAAAAGATTGAGCAGGAGTTCGCTGATGTGGAAGCTGCGATCTCACAACAGCAATCAGAGAGTGCTCAAAAATCTTCTGAGGGCAAAAGGTCCGGCACTTTGAGTGGGCGTCAGCCAGCCTCAGGCAGCCGCCAGGAAGACGAAGACGAATTGAATGAAAAGAAAGATGTTTCGCTTAACGATTTCGTAAGCGCCAACGTTTTGGAAAACCAGATCAGGCAACGGGTAATCGTTGAGTTTGGCCATAAAAAATATTTTTCAAGTACCAATGACATCCAGTTTTCAATCCAACAGCAGCCGGCTTTCAACAGGCAATTTAAGTTGCTGATACAGGATCTGAAAAGCTATGAATCGAAGAAATATAATATTTTCATTTTTGCCGAAAATCCAAAACAGCTTGAACGGCTGCATTCTATTTTTGCGGATCAGAATACAGAAATTCAATTTGTTCCTATCCCGGTTTCCATCCATGAAGGCTTTATTGACCATGACCTGAAAGCCGTTTGTTATACAGATCATGAGATCTTTCAACGCTATCACAAATACAGGGTCAAACAGGCTTTCAGCAAAAACAAAGCGCTTACGCTAAAGATGCTCCGCGAATTGCAGCCGGGAGATTATGTTACACACATAGATCACGGAGTTGGCGTGTACAGCGGCTTACAGAAGATTGAAACAAATGGTGTGCTCCAGGAAGCAGTGAGAATCGTTTATAAAGACAAAGACCTGTTGTATGTAAATATTTCATCGCTCCACAAAATAAGTAAGTATAGCGGCAAAGAAGGCACTATTCCTAAGATGAATAAATTAGGAAGTGATGTATGGAACAAACTAAAAGATAAAACGCGGAAGCAAGTTAAGGACATTGCGACGGACCTCATTAAATTATACGCACAACGAAAAAGCCAGAAGGGCTTCGCGCATTCTCCTGATAATTATATGCAAACAGAATTGGAGGCTTCATTTATTTATGAAGATACTCCCGATCAAAGCAAGGCGGTCATTGATGTAAAACATGATATGGAAAAAGCCTCGCCGATGGACCGGTTGGTTTGTGGCGATGTCGGTTTTGGAAAAACAGAAGTAGCAATCAGAGCTGCTTTCAAAACATGCCTTGATGGCAAACAAGCCGCAGTATTGGTTCCTACCACGATCCTTGCCTATCAACATTTTAAAACATTTAGTGAAAGGCTTAGTGATTTTCCTGTAACAGTTGACTATATTAACCGGTTTAAAACATCAAAAGAAAAGAAAGAGACTTTACAAAAATTGCAGGAAGGTAAAGTGGATATCATCATCGGCACTCATTCTTTAATAGGAAAAGAAGTTAAGTTTAAAGACCTTGGTTTGATGGTAATCGACGAAGAGCAAAAATTTGGCGTAGCGGCGAAAGAGAAATTGAAACAATTGCGAACAACCGTAGATTCGCTCACACTAACAGCCACGCCTATCCCAAGAACTCTTCAGTTCAGCCTGATGGGGGCGCGCGACCTAAGTATAATTAATACGCCTCCCCCGAACCGTCAGCCGATACAAACGGAAGTACATGTTTTCAACCAGGATTTTATCAGGGAAGCCATCTATTATGAAGTCGAAAGGGGTGGCCAGGTCTTCTTCATACACAACCGGGTGAATGGCTTGCTGGAAATGAAAAACCTGATCCAGGGGCTTTGTCCTGATCTTAGCATTGCCTATGCTCATGGCCAATTGGAAGGCGCTAAACTGGAGGAGACCATTCTTGATTTTATCGATCATAAATATGATGTGTTGATTTGTACCAACATTGTGGAAAGCGGGGTAGATATCCCTAACGTAAATACCATCATCGTTAATAATGCCCACCATTTCGGATTGAGTGACTTACACCAATTGCGTGGACGCGTCGGAAGAAGTAATAAGAAAGCTTTCTGCTATTTATTAGCACCGCCGATGAGCACGTTAACCGCAGACAGCAGAAAACGATTAACCACGCTGGAACAATATAGTGATCTTGGAAGCGGCTTCCAGATTGCGATGCGGGATCTTGATATTCGCGGCGCAGGCAATATGCTTGGCGGCGAGCAAAGTGGGTTCATTGCGGAAATCGGGTTTGAGATGTATCAAAAGATTTTAGATGAAGCTATTCGCGAATTGAAACGAAACGAATTTAAAGAACTCTTCAAAGAAGAAATTCAGCAACAGGATGATTTCGTTTCCGACTGCACGGTCGATACCGACCTTGAGATTTTAATTCCAGACGAATATGTGGAAAGTATCACCGAGAGATTAAGCCTTTATTCAAGACTGGATAATTGTGAAAATGAACAACAGCTTAAGGATCTGCATAAAGAAATGATCGACAGGTTCGGCGCAATTCCCTCACAGGTCGAAGATCTTTTTACAACCGTCCGTTGCCGGAAAATAGCCGTGGAAATGGGTTTTGAAAAGATGATCTTGAAAAACGAATTGCTTAAATGCTTTTTTGTTGGCAATCCTGAATCGCCTTATTTTAGCAGCACCACCTTTGAAAGAATCTTAAATTTTATACAAACCCAAACTAATAAAGCCAAACTAAAACAGGTTGGCAAAAATGGAATTTTAATTGTCAGGGATATAAGATCGATGAATGACCTGCACGAATTCCTTTTACAAATGCTCGCACACACCAACGCCAAAAAATCAGTTGTTCAACAACAGGTGTCATAAATCTGCAAACCTGATCTATTTGTTGGTCACATCTTTATATTTTAGTTTGATTTTCCTATTTAAATTCTCACTTTGAGCGCCCGTAACCGGTTTTGTGGAATAATCTGCTCAACCCTTAACTACATTGCATTACATTCTGTTTTTATAAGTTAAAAAAAACAAAACATCGTCTATTTTTAATGTCATTTTTTACCAAAAATCAACGTTAAATCTGGCTTTTAGGATCATTGCTAATTGTTGGCAGGTTTATTTGTAAAAGGGAAGGAAATTAAAAAATAACTTTTATGAATTCACATCTTTCAAAGCCGACCCTGTTGGCGCTCTTATGCGGAATCGCAAGTCCCCTGCTTGCTCAGCAGGACTCTGCACAGATTACCACAACAAATGCAACCATGACACAAACACAAGTAACAACAACGCCGCTATCCACCGATCGTTTCGGGCGAAAGAATTTCAGGACATGGTCTAT
>Ga0134128_10009538_pt1 | contig 11648 bp, 5 predicted proteins | sample KB31754_FD_96462 | JGI IMG/M metagenome (GOLD analysis project Ga0134128, IMG submission 96462) | Terrestrial soil microbial communities with excess Nitrogen fertilizer from Kellogg Biological Station, Michigan, USA - KB3-175-4 | ecosystem: Environmental > Terrestrial > Soil > Unclassified ...
ACCGCCGCAGGTGCGTGCCAATCTCGACCGGGTCTACGGGCTGGATCAGCCACTTGCGCTGCAGTATGTCCACTATCTGTCGCGGCTGGCGCGGGGCGATCTGGGGCCCTCGTTCAAGCTGCGCGACTTCTCGGTCTCTGAGCTGATCGCCGCGGGCCTGCCCGTCAGCGCCACGCTGGGAGGCCTGGCTTTGCTGCTGGCTCTCATCCTCGGGATTCCCCTGGGCGTGGCTGCGGCGGCGTGGCACGGACGAGCCGCGGACTTCGGAATCGGCGGGTTCGTGGCGCTCGCGGTGGCACTGCCAAGTTTCGTCACCGGTCCATTGCTCGCGTTGCTCTTCGGCCTGTATCTGCATTGGCTCCCGGTGGGGGGCTGGGAGGAGGGGTCGCCCCGCTATCTGATTCTTCCGGTGCTGACGCTGGGCCTGCCGGTCGCCGCTTATGTCGCAAGGCTCACCCGCGGCGGCCTGCTGGAAGTGCTTCGGTCCAACCACATTCGTACGGCGCGCGCGCGCGGATTGGGCGAGGCCCGAATCCTGCTGCATCACGCGCTGCGTCCGGCGCTGCTCCCGGTCGTCAGCTACCTGGGCCCGGCGGCCGCCTTCGTCGTCACCGGCTCGCTGGTGGTGGAGACCGTGTTTGGATTGCCGGGGACCGGGCGCTATCTGGTACAGGGGGCGATCAATCGCGATTACACGCTGGTGATGGGGATGATCATCGTCTATGGCGTGCTCACTCTGCTGCTGAACTTCGCCGCCGACGTGCTGTACGGCTGGCTCGATCCGCGCGTACGGCATGAGTGAGTTGAGTCCCCCCACCGGCGGAGGAGCCGATGCGCCAGCTCCAGATCCGGTGCAGCAGATGGCGTCCCAGTCGCCGTGGCGACAGGCGGCGCGGCGCTTCGGGGGCGATGGCAAAGCGCTCCTGGCGTGCGCCCTCGTAGTACTCATCGCGCTGATGGCGATCGTGGGGCCGACCGTGAGCCCCTTTCACTACGATACGCTCGACTGGCAGCATCTGGCCGCTCCTCCGGGCCTGCACTCCTCGCATTGGCTCGGGACCGACCGCCTCGGCCGCGATCTGTTCGTACGCACACTCTATGGCGTGCGCATCTCGCTGCTCATCGGGTTGCTGGCGACCGCCGTCAGCGTAGTCATCGGGCTCGCGTGGGGGTCGATCGCAGGTTACGCGGGCGGACGGACCGACGATCTGATGATGCGCTTCGTCGACGTGCTGTACGCGCTTCCGTATCTGTTTCTGGTGATCATTTTCGCGACCTTCTTCGGTCGCGGAAACCTCGTCGGTCTTTTCCTGGTCATCGGCGCCGTCGGTTGGCTCACGACCGCGCGCATCGTGCGTGGCCAGACTCTCGCGCTCAAACGCCGTGAGTTCATCGAGGCCGCGCGGGCTACCGGCGTCGGCACTCCGGGCATTCTGTGGCGCCACGTCATTCCCAACCTGGTCGGACCGGTGGCTCTGTATGCAACGCTGACGATTCCGGACATGATTCTGTTCGAAAGCTTCTTGAGCTTTCTCGGCCTGGGCGTGCAGGAGCCTCTGGCGAGCCTGGGGAGCCTGATCAACGACGGCGCGCACGAGATGCAATCCGCTTCCTGGATGCTGCTGGCTCCGGCACTCGTGCTCAGCGTACTGCTGCTGTGCTTCAACCTCATCGGGGATGGCCTGCGCGATGCGCTGGATCCCTCTACGAGCGTCGCACCCCGGCCGGCACAGGTGCGGCGCCGACCCGCGCGGCCACGTGTCGATCCGCCAGCGAGCGAGCCCTGATCGTGCCTGCCCTCGTACACACCTCTGACGCACCCGTGCTGCGCCTCGAGAACCTCCATGTCGATTTCGACACTTCGCGGGGACGCGTTGCAGCCGTACGCGGCATTTCCCTCAGCGTGAAGCCGGGCGAGTGCCTGGGTGTGGTAGGGGAGTCCGGCGCGGGCAAGAGCCAGGCCTTTCTGGCGGCGATGGGGCTGCTCGCCCCGAACGGAACCGCCAGCGGCCGTGCGACTTTCGGCACCACCGAGCTCATCGGCAGGACCCCTGCCGAGTTGGATCGGGTGCGTGGGTTGAAAGTGGGCATGGTCTTCCAGGATCCGATGACCTCGCTCACTCCCCACATACACGTCGGGGATCAGATTGCCGAGCCGCTGGTGATGCACGTGGGCGTGACGTGGCGCGAAGCTCGGTTGCGGGCGCTGGCGCTCCTGCGGCGCACACGTGTGACGGATCCGGAACGGCGGATGAAGCAGTACCCGCACGAGCTCTCAGGAGGAATGCGACAGAGGGTGATGCTCGCCATCGCGCTCGCGTGCGAGCCGACACTGCTGATTGCCGATGAGCCGACGACGGCTCTGGATGTGACCGTGCAGGCGCAGATCCTGGCGCTGCTGGCGGATCTGAAGCGCGAGCGCGCAATGTCGATGGTACTCATCACGCACGATCTGGGAGTGGTGGCGGGTCTGGCGAACGAGGTCGCCGTCATGCGCGAGGGCCAGATCGTCGAGCAGGGTGAAGCGGGGGCGATCCTGAAGTCGCCCCGCCACCCCTATACACGGCAGCTGATCGAGGCGATGCCGCGTATCGATGCACCGGCCGCCGAGATCGCACCCGCCGCGGATACCGCGCAAGCCCCCCCTTTGTCGGTGTCCGACTTGAGCGTCAATTTCGGTGTCCGCAAAGGACTGGTGAGCCGTGCGAAATTGCGCGCGGTCGATGGGGTCAGCTTCGAGCTGCGCTCGGGGGAAGCTCTGGGTATCGTGGGTGAGTCGGGATGCGGCAAGTCCACCTTGGCACGGGCAGCGTTGCGGCTCATTCGGGCCACCTCGGGACGCGTGGTGTGGATGGGGCGGTCCATCGAGAGACTGTCCGCGCACGAGCTCAGGCCCATGCGGCGGGAGCTGCAGATCGTCTTCCAGGATCCGCTCGCGAGCCTCGAGCCGCGCATGACGGTTGCGCAGATCCTTGCCGAGCCGCTGCGGATTCATCAGCGCAAGCTGACGGCAGCGGCACGCGACGCTGAAGTGCTCGAGATGCTCCGTCACGTGGGGCTGACGCCTGACTTGCTCGAACGCTATCCGCACGAGCTCAGCGGCGGACAATGCCAACGCGTGGGGATTGCCCGTGCGATGGTCCTCAAGCCACGGGTGCTGGTGTGTGACGAGCCGGTCAGCGCGCTGGACGTGTCCGTGCAGAAGCAGGTGGTGGACCTGCTGATCGCGCTCAAGCGCGAGACCGGCATGTCGATTCTTTTTGTCAGCCACAATCTCGCTGTCGTCAAGCAGCTCTGCGAGCGCGTCCTGGTGCTCTACCTCGGCCGGGTCATGGAGCTGGCGCCCTCTGCGGAGCTCTTCGTGCGGCCGCTGCACCCCTACACGCGGGAGTTGCTGTCCGCGGTTCCCGTGGCCGACCCAGAGGTGCAGCCGGCGCGTTTCGCACGCTCGGTCGCAGGCGAGCCCCCATCGCCGCTGGACCCACCCAGCGGCTGTGTATTCCGGACCCGCTGCCCCCATGCCATCGAGCGCTGCCGGGATCAGGTGCCACCGCTGGAGCAGGCGGGGGACCACCGCCAGGTCGCCTGTCACCGCTGGCGCGAGCTGTGACCCGGAAACGGCCTGTGCGACCCCCGGGACTGGTATGCTCGGGGCATCCAGGTCCCCAGGTGGAGTCCTCCGGGTTGTCCATGAAAAACGATCCCGTCGTCCGTCCCAGCGAGAGCCTGCGCCACGTCCGCTACGAGATTCGCGGCCGTCTGGCCCGGCGCGCGCACGAGCTCGAGCGCCAGGGCTACGAGATCATTTCACTCAACATCGGCAATCCGAAGGCGTTCGGCTTCCGCACCCCCGAGACCATGCGGCTGGCGATGATCGAGAACCTTCCGGAGGCGGAAGGGTACTGTCACCAGAAGGGCATTTTCCCGGCTCGCGAAGCCATCGTGATGCAGCAGCAGGCGCGCGGCGTGACCGGCGTCACCGCGGAAGAGGTGTTCCTCGGCAACGGCGTCAGCGAGCTGATCGATCTGGTCCTGCGGGCGCTGCTGAACGATGGCGACGAAGTGCTGGTCCCCAGTCCCGACTATCCGCTGTGGACCGCGGCCGTGACGCTCAATCGGGGGCGACCGGTGCACTATCCCTGCCGGCCGGAGAACGCCTTCGTCCCCGACCCGGAAGAGATCGCCAGGCTCATCACGCCGCGCACCCGGGCGATCGTCATCATCAATCCCAACAATCCCTCCGGAGCGGTCTATCCGCGCGCCGTGCTCGAAGCGCTCGCGCGGCTGGCGGAGCGCACGGGTTTGATCGTTTTCAGTGATGAGATCTACGACCAGATGGTCTACGACTCCGCCGAGTTCGTCCCCATGGCGACGCTCGTGCACGAGACGCTCTGCGCAACGCTCTCGGGTCTCTCGAAGGTCTATCGTGCCTGCGGATACCGCGTCGGCTGGGCGGTGTTCTCCGGGCGACTGCACGGGGCGGCGGACTACTTCAGCGCGCTGGAGCTGCTGAGCTCGCTGCGCCTGTGCAGCAATGCCGTAGGTCAGTGGGCCGTGCAGACCGCGCTTGGCGGATATCAGAGCATCAAAGACCTGGTGTCCCCCGGCGGGCGGCTCTACGAGTCGCGCCGGGCGATCCTCGACGCCGTCCACCGAAGCCGCTTCCTGAAGTTGCTGCCCCCCTCAGGGGCGATGTATGCCTTCATCGGCGTGGACACCCGGGAGCTTCCGGACTTCGATGACCGGCAGTTCGCGCTGGACCTGCTGGAGTCGCGCCGTGTGCTCGTGGCACCCGGGGTCAGCTTCAACGTTCCGTATCGCAATCACTTCCGGGTCACCACTCTGCCGGATTCCGCTACGCTCGCGGAGGTGTTCGGGCGTATCGAGGATCTGCTGACTCAATATGCGAACGAGCCGCGCGCAGCAGTGGCCGCTTCCACGAACGTCGTCGAGGCGGGCTCCAGGTTCAAGTAAATTCTGTACGATATGCGCTAATGATTTGTTTTGATTAGGATTGATACCGATCTAGGTAGAGTCCTGCGGCACGGGACGACCGTCGTGGTTCCCTCCCGCCAGCGAGCGCATTCTCTGCGACTGGCCTACTCGGCGGCTCAACTCGAAGCCGGGCGGCGCGTCTGGAGCACGCCGGATGTCGTCACGCTCGAAGCTTGGGTAGCACGTGAAGTGGAAGCGCGTGCCACCTCCACCGGCACGCGCGTGCCCAGGACACTGTCCGGTGCGGAAGAGTGGCTGCTTTGGCGGCAGTGCGCCGCTGAGGAGACTCAGGAATGGAACCTCGTCAACCGCCGTGCGCTCGCCGAAGCACTGCGGCGCGCCAGTGCGCTGGCGGCTGACAACGGCATCGACATCTACCGATTCCCGCTCGTCCCTGAGACGGAGACTGCTCTGTTGCAGGAGGTGCAGCGCGCCGTAGACGACCGATGCCGTTCGCTCGGCGCCGCCTCCGTTGCATCAGCGGCTTCCTGGCTCGCCAGCGAGGGTCCGCGGAGTGCGCTCGAGGCCGCGGGCTTTTTGAGGATCTCGCCGCGTCTCGCCTCGCTCCTGGGTCCGGGCCACGGGTCTGCGGCCGCCGCCGAGCAGAGCGGGCTGAAGCGGCCGAGAGTCGTGATCGCCCCGGATGATCTGACGGAGCTGGAGCTGATCGCCCAGTGGTGCAGGGTGCAGATCGCGCGTCATGCGCAGGCACGCCTGCTGGTGGTGCTGCCGGGCAGTCCCGGCGCCCGCGAACGCCTGGCGACGCTCATCCAACAGACGCTGGATCCGCAACCCTGGCTCGGCTTCGAAAGCCGTTCCACGCATCCCATCGTGGCGATCGAGGGCGGCGTTCCTCTCGCGCGCAATCCCGCCGTAGCGCACGCCCTCTCGACATTGAGTTGGCTGAGCGGGGAGGCCGGAGATTTCGAAGCGGTCAGCGCCTGGTTGCGCGCGCCCTATTGGGAGACCCCGGATGCAGGCGCTCGCGCACGCCTGGATGCGTCCTTGCGTGAGCGCGCGAGCCTGCAGTTGGATTTGGCTACCCTGGGGGCGGAACTGCGTCGTGCCAGTCCGGCGTCCCCTGGTGCGCGCGCCATCCTCGCGCAGATATCGCAAGCCGCAAACGCACTTGGACAAAGCCGGGCCTCGCCGCGGGACTGGTCGGATCGTTTTCGCGCTGCGCTGGAGGTGTTTGGCTGGCCGGGGGACCGCCCTCGCCACAGTCAGGATCAGCAGACGGTCATGCGCTTGCATGAGCTGCTCGATGAGTTCGGGCAATTGAGCGGAGCGGCCGGCCTGCTCTCATCGCAGAGCGCCGTTCAATGCCTCCTGGAGCTGGCGGCCCGCACGCCCTACAAGGGAGCCGACGACGATCCGGTGGTCACCATCACCCCGATGCTCGCGGACCCGATCGTGCGTTACGACGCGCTGTGGGTGGCCGGTCTGCATTCGGAGGCATTTCCGGAGCCGGTCCAACCCGATCCTTTCCTGCCTCTCCCGGCACAGCTCGCGGCGGGGATCCCGGCCGCCAGCGCGGCGGGCCGACTGATGGAAGCGAGCTCGTTGCTGCGCGCATGGCGCGCCGCGGCGGGCGAGCTCGTTTTGAGCGCCCCTGCGAGATCGGGAGACCTGGAGTTGCTCCCAAGCCCTCTGCTGGCGCCCTGGACAACGGCTTCCCGTCGCGTCGCCGCGTCTTCTCATCGGGACCGTGCGTCCGCCCGCGCGACGGGTCCAGCCCAGCGCTCGCAGCAGCCCGATCGCGCAACTGGACCGGCCCATGGCGACAGTGCGCCGGCGGCGGAGACTCTATGGTTGCCCGAGCGCATTCGCCGGCCCGGTTTGCTCGAGGCCGTGCATGACCGTGTGGGTGTGGAGTGGGATGTTCGCTGCCCGCTGCCGGCAGGAACCAGCAGTCTGGAGCGTCAGAACGCCTGCCCCTTCCAGGCCTACGCGGTGCTCCGCCTGGGAAGCAGCGAGCTTGCAGCGCCCGATCCGGGCGTAGACCCGAGAGTCCGGGGCAAGTTGCTCCATGCGGCGCTCCAGCATTTCTGGGCTCACGTTGGCGACTCACTCACCTTGCATGCGCTGTCCGAGGCGGCGGAGATCGACCTGATCGAACAGTGCGTGAGCGATGCAGCGCGGGAAATCTGGGGTGAGGAGCAGCATCCGCCGCCGCGGGTTCGAGAGCGCCGCCGTGCTGTTCGCCTGATGCGCTCTCTCTGCAACCTGGAGCGCGAACGCGCACCGTTCACGGTCACCGGGAGGGAGTTCGAGAGGGCTCTGAATCTTCCATTGAAGGGTCCGCTGACCACGGCGACGGCCAGGATGAACCTCCGGATCGATCGCATCGATCGCCTCGCGAGCGGCGGTAGCGCAGTGCTGGACTACAAGAGCGGGCAGACAAAGAGCACGGATTGGTATGGCGAGCGGCCCTCGCACCCGCAGCTGCTGGCGTATCTGGCCGCCGTGGAAGAGGAGGTCGTCGCGCTGGCGACGGTGAATGTCACCGCGCGAGAGGTCCGGTTCGATGGGATCGCGAGCTCATCGAAACTGCTTCCCAGAGTCAAAGGAGTGCTTCCTCCGGAAGGCGGCGAGGGTGATGCCTGGGCGCTGCGCAAGGCCGAATGGCTGGAGTGCGTCGAGCGGCTCGCGGCAGGATTCGTGAGCGGCAACGCCGCTGTCGATCCGAAGCAGGGTGCCTGCGAGTACTGCCACGTGAAGAGCGTGTGCCGGGTCGGAGATCGCGGCGATCCGGAGCTGGACGTTCTGGAGGAGGCGCCGGATGAGTGAGTCAGCGCTTTTCGACACGAGTGCCGTGTTTGCCAGGGACGACGATGAGCACGCAAGGGAGGAAGCGACCGATCCGCGCCTGTCCATCCTGCTGCAGGCGCCGGCCGGATCGGGGAAGACGACGGTACTCACACAGCGGCTGTTGCGGCTGCTGGCGACGGCCGATGAGCCCGAAGAGATTCTAGCGATCACCTTCACTCGCAAGGCGGCCGCGGAGATGCGCGCACGCGTGATGAAGGCCCTGCGCGGAGAAATCGACACTCGGGTACCACAGGGCGCTCGCCTGCGTGATCTGGCGGCAGCCGCGTTGCAACGCTCGGCTCTGCGCGGTTGGAGCCTCGCCGATGACCCGGGCCGGTTGCGAATTCAGACGATTGACTCGTTCAACTTCCGGCTCGCCAGTCAGCTGCCCATCGCCGCGGGCGCGGGAGGGTCTCTGGTGGTCGCTGACGCGCCACGCGACCTCTATCGGCGTGCGGCGCGTCGTGCACTGATCGATGCCGAAGGCGATGTCACGCTGGCGACGGACGCCGACCTGATGTTCGATCGCCTGGATAACAACTGGGGCAAAGTGGAGGAGCTGCTCGAGCGGATGCTGGAGCTGCGGGGCCATTGGTTGCCACACGTGCTCGCGCATGACGCGGGCGCCCTGCGCACGCGTGTTAGTGCAAGTCTCGCGCGCATCTGCACGGATCATCTCGCTCGCGCTTGCGAGCAGATACCGGCGGCCATTCGGCGCGCAGCTGCAACGCTTCCGGACGTGGGCGCGCTCGGAGCCGCTGCCGAGAATCTGCACGCATGGCAGCGCCTCGCGGACCTGTGCCTCACTCAGGAGAAGGAATGGCGCAAGGTGATCGGAGGGAAAGTCCTCGGCCCGGCCTATGAGAGCAAGGCAGCCAAGAGCGCACTCCGCAGCTTTATCGAGGGGCTCAGCGGTGTGCAGGGAGCCCGGGAGATCCTGCGCGAGATTGCTTCCCTTCCGGGGCCTGAGCTGGAGGGGGACGACGCGGCCGCGCTCGAGGCCCTTTCGCGGCTGCTGCGCTCCGCGGCAGCGCACCTGCAGGCGGAGTTCTCCGTAACCGGTCGCGTCGACCATACCTACGTGGCCGGTGCAGCTCGCGCTGCGCTTTCCGATGCAGGGCTGCCGACAGATCTGGCTCTGCGAACCGGGCTATCGCTGCGCCACATCCTGGTGGATGAATTCCAGGACACCTCGCTGGCGCAGTTCGACCTGGTGGAGGCACTGACGGCAGGCTGGGAAGAGGGCGACGGCCGCACCCTCTTCCTGGTGGGTGATCCGATGCAGTCCATCTATCAGTTCCGCGAGGCGGAGGTGGGCCTGTTCCTGCGCGCACGCGACAGTGGCATCGGCACCGTGCGGCTGAAAGCGCTGCAGCTGACGCGCAACTTTCGCTCGGTACCCAAGCTGATCGAGTGGACGAACGAGACCTTCGCGCAACTGTTTCCCGGACAGGACGACCTGCGCGCGAGCGCCGTGGCGTTCATACCCAGCCTTGCGGCTCGCCCGGCATCGGAATCGACCGGGGAGGTGCAGCTGGGACTGTTTCATGACTCTGCCGCGGCGGTGCAGCTGCGCCTGTTTGGGGAGCCGGCGGAAGAAGCCGCCGCCCTCAGCGAGCGGATCATCGAGCTGCGGCTGCTGGATGCGCAGTGTTCGGTCGCCGTCCTGGTGGCCTCTCGCGCTCACGCCGTGCCGATCATCTCCGCTCTCCAGGAGAGGGGTGTGCCTTGCGTCGGCGTCGATCTCGTTCCGCTCGGGGAGGTGGCGATCGTTCGGGACCTGGTGGCGCTGCTGCAGGCCCTGTGTCATCTGGGCGATCGGACGGCGTGGCTGGCGGTGTTGAGAGCTCCCTGGTGTGGCCTTTCCCTGGCGACATTGACCAGGCTGTCGCAGCGTGCCGATCGCATGCTCATCTGGGAGGCAATGGCGGATCCCGAGCGTCTCACACAATGCTCGGCTGCGGATCAAAAGCGTGTGGAGCGCCTCAGGGAGGTGCTGCAGCGTGCCTTGGCTGACAGCGGCAGGGACTCACTGCCGCACTGGCTGGAGGCCACCTGGCTGCGGCTCGGGGCGGCCGACGCGTATCAAGCCCAGGACCTGCGGCACGCCCGCGCCTTCTTCCGGGCGCTCGGCGAGCGCGTGGCCGCGGGCGAGTGGCGCGGCACGCAGGATCTGCAGCTGTTGCTGGAGAACCTGTTCGCACAGCCCGAGTCGAGTGCGGATCGCGCGCCACCAGTGCAGATCATGACCATCCACCGCGCGAAGGGCCTGGAGTTCGATCACGTGCTGCTGCCCGCGCTGGATCGCGATCGCGGCCGGGATCGGGAGCCGTTGCTGCGCTGGCTGGATCTGCCGCGCGCCGCCGGGGAAAGCGACCTGGTGATGGCACCGGCACCGGTCATCGCGGAGGAGAGTGGCGGCCGTGTCGGGGAGTATCTGAAGGAGTTGATGTACCAGCGCTCGGCCAACGAGCAGGTGCGCCTCCTCTACGTGGCTGCCACGCGCGCCCGGCAAACGTTGCACCTGTCCGCAGCGCCCAAAGCGAGAGCCGATGGGACGGTGGCTCCTCGCGGAGGGACCCTGCTGAAGTCTCTGTGGCCAGTGCTCGGCGCTCGCTTCGAGTCAGCGACCGCTGTTGCCGAGGCAGCGGAGGCGAGCACGATGTCGCAGCCATTGCGCCGGCTGCGCAACAACTGGACGCCGCCGCAACTGGAAGCACCGCAAGCCCTGCCGCATCTGCCGATCGCACAACAGTCCCTGGAGCAGGACCTGGAATTCAGCTGGGTTCAGGAGACCGCACGCAGCATCGGCACGCTCGTACACGCGCTCCTGGAGCAATTCGCCGACGGTGCTCCGGCGGCGCACTCGATACAGTCCCGGCGTGATGAGTTTGCCCATCAGTTGCGCCGCCAGGGCGTGCCGGAGCGGGAAGTGCCCGCGGCGGTCCAGGTGGTCATCGAGGCCTTGATGCGCACTGCGGCGGACGAACGAGGGCGCTGGATCTTCTCCAAGGAGCACCAGCAGCCGCGCAGTGAGCTGGCGCTCACCGGGCTCGCGGCCGGCCGGCTCACCAACGTCATCATCGATCGCTCGTTCGTGGACAGCACCGGGACGCGTTGGGTGATCGATTTCAAGACCAGCCGCCACCAGGGCAGCGGAGTGGAGGAGTTTCTCGACCGCGAGATGCAGCGCTACGCAGCGCAGCTGCGCAAGTACGTGGAGCTCGCGCGGGGCCTCGGGCCCCATCCGGTGCGTGCCGCGCTGTATTTTCCCCTGCTGGGAGCGTTTCGGGAGCTGACCTAGAAACTGTTCTCCAGCGAAAACGGGCGGCGCCCCTGGGCATCCGGGGTACCCAGCATCTTCAGCTCGTTCGCCAGACTCGGCGGCGCATCCGGACGCGCGTCCACCAGACCCTGCACGATGAAATTCGCGATCCCGCCCGGCTGCGGCGCGACCGTGACTTCACCCTCGACCGACATCGGCCCGCCCAGATCGCGCAATTCCCCCTTCGGCGGCGAGGTGGAGCTGGCGGGGAAGGTGAGGGAGTAGCTCCCCAGTCCGCCGGGGCTACCGCCGGTCTGGGACAGATCCCGCGCCTCGATGCGGCCCTGCAGAGCGGCAATGGAGCCGTTCTGCACGCGGGCCATCTGCATATCGACGTGCGCACTGCCGTGCAGATCCAGGTGCACCTGTGTCATGAGCGCCGGGTCCATCCGGAAGTCCGCCTTCAGGTTGCGCAGCGTGACATTCTTGCCGGAGAAGTCGCTCTCGAAATCCGTTTGCGCGCTACCGGTGCCCGTACGCGTGAGCTGCACATGAGCGGCCAGCTTTCCGGCCAGCA
>Ga0134128_10009539_pt1 | contig 11648 bp, 6 predicted proteins | sample KB31754_FD_96462 | JGI IMG/M metagenome (GOLD analysis project Ga0134128, IMG submission 96462) | Terrestrial soil microbial communities with excess Nitrogen fertilizer from Kellogg Biological Station, Michigan, USA - KB3-175-4 | ecosystem: Environmental > Terrestrial > Soil > Unclassified ...
ACATCAAAGCCCGTCAGCCACATATCAACCACAATTGCAATTTTAAAATTCGATTTTTCATTTTTAAATTGCCGGTCTAATTCTTTACGATAATCTGATGTGCCTGACAAATCCCACATTTCTTTTGGATCGTCTTTCCCGCGTGTCATTATCATTTTAATGGCCTCTATCGGCTTTAACTCTCTGCGGTCTTTATCGGAAAGTTCTGCTCCTGCCTCAGCCGCCCATTTTTCATTCCATTCTGGTTTTAATTCAATGATATTTTTGAAAAGTTCATAAGCGATTTCCCTGCTGCTGCATACAAACATGGCTTTCCCTTTTACAGTCGCTCCTTCTGAAACCCTCTTGTCATAATGTTTTACAAAATCCTCTGCAACTGACTTCAACCGTTTTGGGTCACCCAAAATAGCATTCATTTTAGCAGTTTCTTCCTTGCTTTGTTCTATTTGATATTCGTTAGCCCCCGCCTCTGCAACTTCCTGGTAATACTTTTCAATTTTTTCCAGTTCGCTGTTATTCAAAGCCACCTTTGCAGCCCTCCCTTCATAGACAATTCTAACCGTGATCTCATCCTTTACAGATTCAGTCATAGTATAAGCATCCACCACTTTTCCAAAAACATCAACTGTAGTATCAATCGGAGTACCCGTGAATCCTACATAAGTTGCATTTGGTAAAGAATCGTGTAGATATTTTGCGAAGCCAAATGTTTTCTTAACTCCTTCTTCCGTTACTTTTATTTTTTGCTCAAGGTTTACCTGGCTGCGATGTGCTTCATCCGAAATACAAATAACATTGGTTCTATCTGTAAGCAATTCAGTGTCTTCAGTAAACTTATGAATCGTAGTCAGAAACACGCCACCACTTTGCCTTCCTTGCACTAGTTCTCTTAAGTGCGCCCTGCTTTCAACGCTTACCACGGTATTGTCGCCTATAAAGATTTTTGCATTGGTAAATTGCTCTGAAAGCTGCGTATCTAAATCTGTTCTGTCCGTAATTAAAATGATGGTAGGGCTTTCAAAATATTCGCTTTTCATCAGTAACCTTGTGAGGAAAAGCATGGTGAAACTTTTACCACATCCGGTAGCGCCAAAGTAAGTTCCACCTTTGCCATCGCCTTCCGGTTTCTGTGCTTTTTTAATGTTTTCAAATAAAGCTCTTGCTGCATAGTATTGCGGATAGCGGCAAACTATTTTTTCGTTCTTCTTGCTGCTGTCAGGAATGTAAATAAAATTGCGGATGATATCCCTGAGCCTGTTTTTATTGAACATTCCTTCTATCAAAGTGTACATACTATCAATGCCGTCTACATCTTTAGCAAGGCCTGCCACTCTTCTCCATGCATAATAAAATTCATAAGGAGCAAAGAAAGAACCGGCCTTATTGTTTACGCCATCACTGATCACACAAAAAGCATTGTATTTAAATAGTTCCGGAATATCTCTTTTGTATCTTGTAGTCAGTTGCACATAAGCATCGTGGGTAGTACAATCTTCTTTGATGGCCGTTTTAAACTCGAACACCATCAGCGGCAAGCCATTGATATAAATAATGCCATCCGGAATCCGTTTTTCAGTGCCGGTTATTTCTAACTGGTTTACGAACTTATAAATATTATTGTCTTTGCCGTATTCTTCTTCATCCTCAGCGACAACGCTGACCAGAAGTTCAGATTCAGCATGTTTTTGTTTGGAAAGCCCTTTATAATCTATTAGCTGAATGTAAATATCTTTTTGATTTCTGTCTTCTCTTTTTAAAATAAAACCATCAGAAACCATCCTGATAAATTTCTTATTGCTCTCATAAAGATCAGAAGCAGGCAGCGATTTTAAATTAAGAATAATGCTTTTTACTTCGTTTACTGTAATTCCTTCTTCTTTATGCTGGGTGAGTAAGAAATTTTGCAGATCTTCTTCTATCAATACTTCATCCAGAGGCCGATTAATAGTATTACCAAAGTGGTGAGGATACCCTTCGTTTCCCAACAACTCTGTAAATACTTTTTCTAATTTGGCTTCTGCGAATTTCATTATTAAACTGCTGGTTCTAGTTGAAGAATATCTCCGAGTGATTTCTCTTTAGAAAGTGAAACTCTTTCAATTTTAAGTTTTTCCAGTAAGTATTTTAATCGTCTTTCAACTTCATTTGTTATTTCACTCCATTTTTTAACGTATAAACAGTGATTATCTGATTTCCTAAGTAAGCCAGTTTCAAAGTTCTGTATATCCTTTTTTACAATATTATCGTAGTCTTGACCAATTAAATAGAAAGACCAAAACTCATTGTGGTCATTGAATTCATCCTGTTGTAGAATTACATCAATATATTTTTTTATTTGGCCAACTTCTGTATCACCTAGTTTTTTAATAGTAGTTGGATTCTTTATTTCAACAATAAGATTATGTGGTTTGCCGTCCCTAAAATCAGTTCCTGCTAGAAATAAATCCATTTCTTTATACTTATGAGGATGGTTAATATATTGTTTCTCTGAAACACCTCTCAAAAGATAAACGTATCTTCTTAAAGCTTCTTCAAATTTCACTTCTTCCGCACATATCATTCTATATTCTTCACCGAAAATCCAATAGTGTTTTTCTATATATTTTTCTAAGTGGTCTCTTTCATTGGCTTTTAGTTCATCGTTAAAAACTAACGTTTTTAAATTCTCCAGAATAAGGAGCCGGTTTTTGACTAAATTAATTGTCGTGATTACGTATTTCAATTTGGTATCCTGAAGAAGTTTGGCAAATTCCTGTCTGTCTTTAGAATCCAGTTCGACAACAGCACCAATAATTTTAAGTAGGCTTTCGCTTTCAGAGCTATCCATTACTAAATTTAATAACTCAAGAAATATCTTCTTCTGCTCTTTATTGAGTTTCATAAAAACCGCAGGTTCTACTTCATAAATTTCCTTAATTAAATTTTTTAAACCTTTTTTTCTAGCATCGTCCCAGTCATTATTTCCAAAATCTGGAAATACTTCTTCATCCTCATATTTCTCAACAAGTTTTTGAGCTTGTATCTTGAGAAAGGGACGCCTCTTATTTTTAAGATAATCATTTAACTTCCCAATTAATTCTTTGAATATTCTACTTTCTTCACTTGAATTAAAAAGTTTCGGAGAACTTTCATTTTCTTCTTCTTCTTCGTCAATCGTTGCTTGATTAAAGAAGTCACTAACAATTAGTAAACTATGCCAAAAATTATCGCCCTTTTTGTTCAGTGAAGTAGTCTTTGTTTTCTTTAGTTCCAGATTTTGATTTAAGAAATAGAATCTTGAATACTCATCATTTAACTTATTTGTCCATCGTATATATTTACAATCAAACTTTATAGTGTCATTTTTTAGTTTGAGTTCAATTGGAAAAGTTTCACTATCGGCGATAATAGAAGAACAGTCAAGCTCTTCGCCATTTATGAATAATTTTCTATCTTCTTTTAATTCTAGGTACCACGCAAATTCAGCTCTTAAATAAGGTTTTAGAATGTCATTTATATAAGCACTTGAAATATCAGAGTTTATCTCCTTAAATTGAACGATAGTTCCTTTGGGTTCTTTAATTGTAAAAGGAATACTAGGGTCATAATCGCTTAAATTATCACTGTTTATTGTTATTTCGTACGAGTAATGTTTATTATCACTTTTAAGATATATAGTTGACCATTTTGCAAATCTTGCGAACTTATGAAAAGTAAATCTGCCATAACCGTTTTTGCCTCTCGTTAAATCATTACTATCGGTGCTGAAACCTGTTTTGTTTGATTCATAAAACTTTCTAAATCTTTCAGATAAATCTTCATAAACGATACCTTCTCCGTTATCTGAAATACTTATGGTTTTAAATGTATCAAGCTCCTTTGAGTCAATTTCAAAGTCAACTTTTACCACTTTTGCCTTAGCATCAAATCCATTCCAGATATATTCTGAAATAGCTCTCTCCGCTGTATATTTTTGCAGTACTTTTTTAATACCAGAACTGGTGATTTCTACAGATTGTTTACTCATAATATTTTTTTAATTTTCAATTGAAAGTTTGGAAAGTAGAAGGTTTGTTAACTCTTCCAGTTTTATAATTTCGATAATCAGCAATTCAATATCTTAAGTCAAAGTTTTTGATTTTAGAATAAATTGAACCAGACTTGCCACAGCCTTTAGTATTGGAAATACTTCATCAGGAGCCTGGTTAATAGAAATACCAAGATGATGAGAATTTCGTTTCCCAACAACGCCGTGAATACTTTTTCTAATTTGGCTTCTGTGAATTTCATTTTATACGTTTACATTTTCTAAATCTCCCATCATCATGTTGTAATGCTCTGGATGTCCCATTTGAGTAAAAATATTTTTAAAGACTTCAAAGTATTTGTCTATTGTAGTTTCAAGATGTTCTACATATAAATCATCTGGAATATTATGCGAACCGTCGTTTATCCAACAAATCAACGACCGACAAATTTCCTGGTCGGGAAGAGTAGGAAACTTACTTATTAAAACATCATCTCCATATTTTCCTAATAGCTTAAAATAATTCTCAATTATTCTTCGCATCGTATTTTGTGTTGTGATACCAGAACTGTTTCTGTTTTTCAATTCTTGCCAGAGCAATTCGTAAGAACTATGAATTGGGTTTTTCATTCCGAAAGATTGAATTGATGAAACATTATGGTTCCTTCTTAATATCCAATAAAACGTATCCCCATTTTCAGTTGTTCTTCCGTCAATGAAAGACACTTCTTTATGGAAATAAACATTGTGGGTTAGCAATATCAACTGCTTGATTTCACCTTCACTTTTCTTTATAGATTTTATTATTTCTTTCAAAAGTGAACTCACCACAAAAAGCACATTGCTGTCTAAACTTGAAATCGGGTCGTCTATAACTAAAATTCTTTCTTCGGATATTGTTTCTTGTTGTGTACTTCCCTTTGCTAATTGCAAAAAGTAAAGGAATGTGATAAAAGTAATTTCGCCTTCGCTTAAAGTCGATTCTGCAATTGTTCCATCTTCTCTCTGAATTTGGTATTTGTTCTTTTCAATAGTGGAAGAAACAATTTTAAAATTTGTAAAGCCATAGCAATTTAGAGTTTTGTTTATCTTATCGACCGAAGGTTGCACGCTCGTAACATTCTTATTTGCATTTTTTATCTTTCTATCCAAAACTATGTATTCATTTCCTAAATTTTGCTTTTGCTTTGTGAGAGCAGAAATTCCTCTTCCTAATCCGTTAACTTTTTTATTAAAAGTTTGAATTTTTGTTTTATTTTCTTCAGCAAGATATTTCCAAATATCTTTGATTAAACCGCTTCTTTCTATTGTATAGTTGTTTACAATAGAATTGTGCGTTGCTATTGCAAGGTTTGCTTCTGTAATAATCTGCTGAATATTTTCCAACTGCTCTTTTACTGAGACCAAATCAATGCTTCTGCTTGGCTCTTTAATTTTATTATTCAATAATTCTTTGTTTGAAATAAATTGACTTGAAACAGTTTTTAGATATGCCGAAAAAGTTTCGGTATCAAGTTTGCTTTCCATATTTCCTTTTTCTGATGTTTCGATTTGCAATAAGATGTTAGTCAAGTTTAAAGCAAGCCTATTGTATTCCTCTGAATATGCCTTCACCATTCCTGTATCCATAAGAAATGCTTCATCAAAATAACCTTCTATTTGCTGTCTAAAATCTTCTGTAATTGTTTTTTGTTGGCAAAATGGACAAACCTCATCTTCCTGTAAATAGTTTCTCCCTTCGTTTACCCAATCATTAAGATTTAGTTTCTGAATAAGTTTTGCTATTTCTACATCTGCTTTACCGATAATTTTCTTTTGCCAAATAGTATCTGTTTCAATTTTTAATATTCTTGCAAAATCAATTACAGTGATAGGAATCATTGTAGTCGGTGTTTTGCCGAAAATAGTTTTCGCTTTTTCCTTTAGTTCATCGTATTTTTTTAGCGACGCTGTATTGATTTGAAACTCGTTAAGAATTTTAGTCTTGAACGATTCTTTTTGCATTACACCTTTGAACGCTTCTTTAAATTCTATTTCATATTTTTTGTAAATATCAACCCAAGCGTTGTCTTTATACTCGTTTTCGATTCCAAGTTTATCTGCAGATAATTTTTCTAATGATTCCTTTTTCTTAATTCCTTTTTCCTTTATTTCTGCCAATTCAATTTGCATTTTCTTGATGGCTTCTATTTCTTCTTTGGTGGCTTGCCCTAATGTGAAAACTCCGTCAAAATTTCCTTTCCCAAAATTCGCCTCTTTAAAATCTTTGTTATACACCAATGCTTTTATTGGGAATCCATCTTTCCAAACAAGAGAGCAATTTGTAAAAAGTGCTTCTGTTGATTTATGAACGAACTTCGTGACAGTTGTCTTTCCACTTCCATTTGCCCCATAAATAAAATTCACCTTTTTCAAATCTGTAATTTCGATTCCTGTTTCATCATAGGTAGCAATTTTTTTAATGATGATTGATTCTAACATTCTTTAATATTTTATTGTTGCAAGTTTGGAAAGAAGAAGGGATTGCAGTTCTTTAAGTTTTTTGGTTTGCTTTTTTTCAATCTCAATATTATTTGTGATTACCTCGTCAATTTTCTGATACTTTTTAAGTATTTCATTCTGGGGTGAAATCACTTTAAAAGTTGAAACATTTGGAATAGTTAATTGACCTTGAGCAGAACCCGAACCATCATAATTAAATTGCTGGATTGTATGAAATACGTAATTAAGAAGATTATCGTTGTTGGGAGTAACAACGATTAGCCTAACAATTGGGACAAATGGAATTGTCCTTAGAACTGTAAAACCTATAATTGCCCCTCGTGCAGAAATTGTTACACTTTTTTTGCAAACTGTAGGTTTGTTTGTATATCCAAATAATCCTTCATTTTCAGTAGTATTTGAATAAATAGGTATTATACAATTATTATTATTTTTAGGCGAAAAAATATTTGGTTTATCCCCACCAGCCGTTATTGTTGCCACATCTCCCAGGCTTTTCACCTCCCATCCCTTCGGAATCTCTCCCAACTCACTCTCCACCATCTCCCCACCACTATTTTTATAAGGCTTTCCATTTTCATCCGGAAATTCAAAATCAACAAACCAGTTTTTATAAATCGTTTGTGCGGTTTCTTCTAATTTTTGAATCAGTTGTTTATTAAGGTCAATGCAGTTTTGTACGGTATTGTATTCGGCTACTATTTCTTTTTGTTTTGCGATGGAGGGAACTCTAATTGGCGTATTACAAAAAGTTTCCCAAGAAATGCCTCCTCTTACATCTCCGCCACTTATATATCCAATATGTCTATCATTTTCAGGTCGACACAACCACATTAACAAATAATCGGGTAGTACTATATTTTTATCTATTGACTCAAAAACAAAGTAGGCAGATGAAACTATTGCATCTTCATCTTCTTTATATAAATCCACAGGTAATTTTTGATCTCTACCTACACTCATTAACTTACACGCAAATTGTCCTTTCTTCAAAATCTTATAAACAGACATATCAGTCCCAACTGTATTTGCAACGGAGGAAATAAAAGTTTTTTCCATACTGACACCTATAAGTTTAGAAACGGTCAAATTAGTATTTCTATTATTTACTTCATTGATATATTCACCTAATCGACTATAATTTGATTTCATAGCCCAAATCTTTAAATACAGTGAGCAAATCTTTTTTACTTTCTGCTTCAGCTTTCAATAGTTCGGTAAACTCTCTGCACAGTTCTTTCATCTTTTCATCAAAATCAATATTTTCATCCCGGTTTACAAATTGAATGTATTTGCTGGGTACCAAGGAAAAATCTTGTGCAGCTATTTCTTCCTGCGTCGCTGAATAACAATACTCGGGAATATTTACTATCTCTCTTTGTTTCCATTGGTGAAAAGTGCCTGTTATTTTTTTTATATCCGCTTTTGAAAATTGAATGTATTTTTTTTCAAAAGGTTCTCCCATCTGCCGCAAATCCATAAACAGTATTTCTTTTTCACGGTTACGTAATTGTCTTTTTTCATTACCTACAGTTTTCGTTTGTTCTTTTTTATTTTTATTTAAAAACCAAAGGGAAACACTAATTGGTGTTGTATAAAACATATTTTGAGGTAATATTAGAATCGCTTCCACCAAATTATTTTCAATTAGCTTCCTGCGTATTTTATATTCCTCACCACCGCCACTCAGAGCGCCATTGGCAAGAATAAAACCGGCGACTCCATTTTCAGAAAGTTTGGAAACGATATTCAAAATCCAGGCATAGTTCGCATTGCTTTTTGGTGGCACATCATATCCACGCCAGCGGGGATCGTCTTTCAGTTCGTTTTCTGCCCGCCAGTCTTTTTGGTTAAAGGGCGGGTTGGCCATTATATAATCTGCTTTCAGGTCTTTGTGCTGGTCGTCGCCAAAAGTATCCGCTGCTTTTTCTCCCAGGTTGGCAGATATACCACGAATGGCAAGGTTCATCTTCGCAAGCTTGTAAGTGGTGTTGGTGTATTCCTGTCCGTAAATGGAAACCTCTTTTTTATTGCCATGATGCGCTTCGATAAACTTTACCGATTGTACAAACATACCGCCGGAGCCACAAGCAGGATCGTAAATAATTCCTTTATAAGGTTCTATCATTTCGGCAATCAGGTTCACAATACTTTTCGGAGTATAAAATTCTCCTTTGCCTTTCCCCTCTGCCAATGCAAATTTGGAGAGAAAATACTCATACACTTTTCCTACTATATCCTGCTGCTTGTCTTTAATGGTATTGATACCATCTATTTCGCTGATGAGGGCTGCCAGTTTCGTGATATCCAAACCGAGGCGGCTAAAGTAATTATCCGGCAATGCGCCTTTCAACGCTTTGTTGTCTTTTTCAATAGTATGAAGTGCGGTATCAATAATTAAAGCAATATCGTTTTGCCTTGCTTTCTTTACGATGTAGCTCCATCGTGAAATTCCTTCTAAGAAAAAAACATTGCTCATGTTGTAGAAGTCAGGCATTTCAACATACTTTCCCTTTCCTTCGGAAATCAGTTGTGCCCTACGTTCTTCAAACTTGTCGCTGGCAAACTTTAAAAACACCAGGCCCAATACTATGTGTTTGTATTCTGCAGGTTCTACACTTCCCCTTAATTTATTGGCGCTTTCCCATAAGGCTACTTCAATTGGTTTTTCTTTTAATTCTTTGGTCTTTTTTGGCATTAATTGATCTGTCAGTTTTATTGATCGTTTGGCTTAATTAATAAATTTTCTAAAGAGTAGCAGTTAGAATATTTTCAGATTGAAAATTATCTATCGTCAAATATATGAGATTTCTGCTAAAACTTTGATCAGAAAAAAATAGAAAATGCAATTATTTTCTTTAAATCAAGAACTTCACATTCCCTTAAAATTCATTCCTCTTTCAATTCTCACCAACTCAATGCTTCAATGTTCGTCTTCACGAACCATAGCTTCCCATTTTGTCTCAGTCTTATAGTTTGGATTAGCGCAAGCCTTCCTCTTGTGCTCTTAATAAAAACAATGGTTTTCATAATAGGAAAAGAGAGATTTGCGTGAGAAGAGAAAATTGAGATTATTTGTTTGCTTACAGAAAGAAACAAGCGTACGCGCCGCCTTGCCTAACAAAAAGATTACTTTTATAAATGCCGGTTCAGTTGACAATCCCTTGTTATCAAATTGATATTATAAAAGAGAAATTCTAATACGCAACAGACGTTGCTGAGAAAAAGATCGTTTTCCTACTTTTTATTTTCCAGGAGACTCAAGTATGACCGGTTGCAGTCTGTATGCATTTACAAATTTTCCGTTTTGCTGTGCCGGCTTCCATCGCGGGCCATTTGAAATAGCATCAACGGCGACTTTAGCCAACCTGCTTTTTTTCATGGTGGTCGCTTCTACATCGCTTATGCGGCCTTTCGTATCAACAATAAACCGCACAATGCAGGTACCATAATCGGATCTTCTGAAGCTGTTGATATTATCCTGGATAGCATTGGAAATGTATTTGACCCACGCCTGGGGTCCTCCCGGGAAGGAGGCTTCAATTTCAACTTTGTCCAAGATTGCATTATTGGCGGAATCGCTTTTTTTCGTTTGTGCGTGGACGCTAACCGATAATAGAAAAGCAATTAGCACTATTGAAATGAAACGGAATACTTTAGAAACAGAATTCATAAAACAGTTATTGATTTAGGTAATTTTAGTTCTTTTCAGAATGTAATGTAGCAATAAACGAAATATATTTTAGAATATTTTTAGGAGTATCAATTCTTATTCTCAGCAACGTCTCACCTGTCAGTTATAGAATAGTAATTCTAATACGCGACGTCCAATAGTGAGGTCTTTATTCACTTTGACTAAAGGTAATCGGTTGTCTTATTTTTTGAACTATAGATCGGTTGTACCTCATCGCGGGTATCCATTTTGGAGTTTTTTTAAAAATTTTGAGAGCTATATCATCAAAAGCTTTATTAAAAGGAACCTCAATAAAAGGGTCTAATACATTTCCATCTTCATCTATCGTAGCCGTGATAACTACTGTTACCTGGCTCGCATTGACAAGCTTATATTGGGAGGGAAAGTAAATATGCTTGAAGACAAATTTTTTCCATCCTTCCCGGCCTCCGGGAAAAGTAGGAGGCCTGTCCTGAATTGAAGTATTTTCAGGCGTACCTGAAGTGTCGAAATACTCCTCTTTTTGATCATAGCCCATATTATAAATTACACGGCATGACAGTTGTCCGTTAGCATGAAAAAAAGTCCAGGGACCGTCAGGTTCTCCGTTCATCAATCTTCCGGCGCAGGAGGGAACACCGTCTCTTCTCCAATTTACTTCTACGGCAGAACCATCAGGACTGTATGAAATAGAATCAGCCATATAGCCATTGGTATGCCATCCCAATGAAATACCGGAAGGCTTACCATTCATATATACAGTTGAATCTTCCAGGTGCCCTGCATAATCATAACGAAACCATAAACCTTCTTTTTTGTTATGCACGTTTTGACCAAAAGTTTCGGGTATTCCGTTCGCATAAAAATAGCGGAAGTATCCATTAGCGATCTTGGTGGCACTATCCTCGAAAAGGCCGCTCATCTGCAATGTCCTGGTACCAAGAAAATAATCATAACGCAGCCAGCCGCTATCTGTCTTTTGTATTTCTGAAAAATATCGCGCTTGTTCAGGAGCACACGGTTTCCATAAGTAATCGTAATAAGTGTATATTTTTTGGCCATAGCCGTTACTCACCATAAGAATACTGATAAGCAGCAGAAAGTTTTTCATTTTACAAACATAAAAGTTCTTTGCAAAAAAAGCAATTTTGTCCATCGTGACTGACCAATGACATTGTATTCTATCTTCTGTAGCTGTGGCTCTCATGACGTCCGTCGCCTGTTCCTCTCATTTGAAGAAATGGCCCATCTTCAGAAGACTATGGGATAGCATTTCTGACTCCCGTTTTTACAAACCCTTAAGTAAATCCAATGTTAATAATCCCACTCCAACTCGCACCCAAGTTTCTATATAAACTACCTTTGGAAACAATGCTTTCCCTACAAAAAACCACAGCAATAAACACCATTTTAAAAGAGGCTCAAAAGGCAGAAATGCCTTTAAACATGGAGGTGATGAATTTTAAA
>Ga0134128_10009540_pt1 | contig 11648 bp, 10 predicted proteins | sample KB31754_FD_96462 | JGI IMG/M metagenome (GOLD analysis project Ga0134128, IMG submission 96462) | Terrestrial soil microbial communities with excess Nitrogen fertilizer from Kellogg Biological Station, Michigan, USA - KB3-175-4 | ecosystem: Environmental > Terrestrial > Soil > Unclassified ...
ACTCGCACGTAAGGAAGTTGCGACCTGCGCCATCTCCGGCGCGGTCGGCACCTTCGCGCAGATCGATCCGCGCGTCGAAGAACATGTCGCCAAGGCGATGGGGCTGACGCCGGAGCCGATCTCTACGCAAGTGATTCCGCGCGACCGCCACGCGATGTATTTCGCGACGCTCGGCGTCATCGCCGCCTCCGTGGAGCGGCTCGCGACCGAAATCCGGCATTTGCAACGGACCGAAGTGCTGGAGGCGGAGGAGTTCTTCTCCGAGGGCCAGAAAGGCTCTTCCGCCATGCCGCACAAGCGCAATCCGGTGCTGTCGGAAAACCTCACCGGCCTGTCGCGCATGGTGCGGGCCTATGTCACACCGGCGCTGGAGAACGTCGCGCTGTGGCACGAGCGCGACATCTCGCACTCCTCCGCCGAGCGCATGATCGGGCCCGACGCCACCGTGACGCTCGACTTCGCGCTCAATCGGCTGGCGGGCCTCGTCGACAAGCTCCTGATCTATCCCGCCAACATGCAGAAGAATCTCGACCGGCTCGGCGGCCTCATTCATTCGCAGCGGATCCTGATCGCGCTGACGCAGAAGGGTGCCAGCCGCGAGGACTCCTACAAGATGGTGCAGCGCAACGCGATGCCGGTCTGGCGTGGCGAAGGCGACTTCCGCACGCTGCTCAAAAAGGACCCTGAGGTGAAGAAATACCTCTCCGACGCCCAAATCGACGAGCAGTTCGATCTCGGCTATCACTTCAAGCACGTCGACACGATCTTCAAGCGCGTGTTCGGCGAGACGTAACACCCCCGAATGGACTAGACTTGTCTCGACGTGGCGGATCAAGCTGCGCCGGAACGCGGTTACCATTATTCGGTTTCAAGTAAACGGATCGACCCATGCCCATCGTCAACCGCATCGCCGCCCTCGCAGACGACATGGCCGCCTGGCGGCATGATCTCCATGAGCATCCGGAATTGCTGTACGAGGTGCATCGCACCGCCGGCATCGTCGCCGACAAGCTGCGAGAGTTCGGATGCGACGAGGTGGTGACGGGCATCGGGCGCACCGGCGTGGTCGGCGTGATCCGCGGCCGCAAGAGCACCTCGGGCCGGACCGTCGGGCTGCGGGCGGACATGGATGCGCTGCCGATCGAGGAGACGTCGGGTGTGCCCTACGCCTCCAGGACACCGGGCCTCATGCACGCTTGCGGCCATGACGGCCATACCGCCATGCTGCTGGGTGCTGCGAAATATCTCGCCGAAACGCGCAATTTCGATGGGACAGCGGTGGTCATCTTCCAGCCGGCCGAGGAAGGCGGCGCCGGCGGCAAGGCCATGGTCGACGATGGGCTGATGACCCGGTGGGGCATCCAGGAGGTCTACGGCCTGCACAACATGCCCGGCATGCCCGAAGGCCATTTCGCCATTAATTCCGGAGCGATGCTGGCGTCGGCCGACAGCGTGGAGATCAAGGTCACCGGCAAGGGCGGCCATGGCGGGCTTGGTCCGCACAAGGCAGTCGACACCGTCCTGATCGGATCGCAAATCGTCGGTGCATTGCAGTCGATCGTCGCCCGCAATGTCGACCCGCTGAAATCGGCGGTGGTCTCGATCACCATGTTTCATACCGGCACTGCCTTCAACATCATTCCCGAGACCGCGGAGCTGAAAGGCACGGTGCGCACGCTGGATCCGGCCGTGCGCGATCTCGTCGAGCGCAGAATCGCCGAGATCGCCGACAGCATTGCCCGCGCCTATGGCGGATCGGCGGAGACGAAATATACCCGCATGTATCCCGTGACGATGAACCATGCGCGGGAAGCTGAGGTGGCGGCCGAAGTGGCGCGCGACGTCGTCGGCTCCGACCGCGTGAATGACCGAGTCCTGCCGCTGATGGGCGGCGAAGACTTTGCCTTCATGCTGGAGGCGCGCCCCGGCGCGTTCGTCTTCCTGGGCATGGGCGACGGCAATGAATGCCATCACCCGGCCTATCGCTTCAACGACAACGTTCTCGGGCACGGCGCGTCGTATTGGGTGCGCCTGATCGAGAAGTCGATGCCCGCCGGGTGAAGCGATCCGCTTCGATCCAGGCCGTGTGTTCATAAATCGGAGTTGCTTGCGTCAGCCACTTTAATGTCGGCTCGTCCGCCAATAGCGGCCACGCCCTAGTCTCTGCCGATCATCCGTGCCGCGACGCGGTCGCGCTTGATGAAATGATGCCAGGCGGCGGCCGCAACGTGCAGCACGATCAAAGCCAGCAGCACACAGGCAAACTGGATGTGGCGCTGCTCATAGGCGTCGGCCGCAGCCTTGTCGGGAGAGGTGAACTGCGGCACGTTGAACAGGCCGAAGAAGCTCGCATAGTTCTTGTCGGCAGGGTGCGCGCCGGACATCGCCCAGCCAAGCATCGTGACCAGGATGGTGACGAGATAGAGCATCGTGTGGGTTGCCCACGCGCTGCTGCGCTGCCAGCGCGGCATGTCCGCCGGCAAGGACGGCGTCGGATTGACGCCGCGCCAGAGGAGCCGGATCACGGTGAGGCACAGCACCACATAGCCGATATCGGCGTGGATCGAGCGAAAAAAATAGCGGTCGGCGCGCGCGGCAAGGTGGTTCATCCACCAGCCATAGGCGATCATGCCGATGATCGCGATGCCCAGAATCCAGTGAAAACACTTGGCGAGGCTGCCCCAGCTCTTGGGGGTATTTCTCAACATGTCGCGAAAAGTCCCTTCCCTGGAGGCCCGGCAATGGCGGGGCGTCATAGCGGTCCGGCCGCGCCGAGGCGACTTAAATCTTGCAAAAATCAGCTCCAAGCATCGACCCGATAAACGCCACAGACGTCGAAAACAACTGAATGATAACCTCGATTCGGGTAAGACTGGCGGCGTGATCACGTCCCCCACCATCATGGTTTTTGATTCCGGCCTCGGCGGCATGACGGTGTTGCGCGAAATCGTCGCCGCCCGACCCGAGGCGCATTTCGTCTATGTCGCCGACGACGCGTTCTTCCCCTACGGCCATCACGGCGAGGACGAGATCATCGCGCGCGTGGTGCCCTTGATCGGCGAATTGATCGATCGCCACTCGCCCGACCTCGTCGTGATCGCCTGCAACACCGCCTCCACGCTCGTGATGTCCCGTCTGCGCGAGGCCTACCAGGTTCCGTTCGTCGGCACCGTTCCCGCGATCAAGCCGGCCTGCACGCGGTCGAAGACGCGGCGGGTCTCGGTGCTCGGCACCAGGGGCACGGTGCAGCGCGAATATACGCGAGGGCTGATCCGCGATTTCGCACAAGGCTGCGAGGTGACGCTGGTGGGTTCGCCCGAGCTCGCCTCGCTCGCCGAAAGCGCGCTAAGCGGCCATGAGGTACGCGACCGCGACATCCTGGCCGAGCTTGCGCCGTGCTTTCTTGGCGCCGGCGAGGTCGAAACCTCGCGCACCGACACCATCGTGCTTGCCTGCACGCATTACCCGCTGCTGCTGGACCGCTTCGTGCGGCTTGCGCCCTGGCCGGTCGACTGGATCGATCCGGCGCCGGCGATCGCAAGGCGGGTTTCGGACCTGCTGGGCCCCTCTCCCGGCAACGGCGATGCCAGCGGCGCCGAGATGATCTTCACCTCGAACAAGCCGCATCGGCTGAACGGGGCGTTGATGCCGTTCTTCGGCGGCCGTGTTCTGGCTTGAGCCGCGCCTGATCCTTTTCGCCGCCACGCGCCGCTGTTAACGTCCGGCCGCCTCAAGCAATGGAGCCCGGAATGACGATAGCCGCGCCTACTCCGCTGAACCGCCTGCGCAAGGAGTGGCGGGAGGGGCGCCCGACCTTCGGTGCGATCGCGACCATTCCGAGCATCCAGACCGTGCAGATCATGGCGCGTACCGGGCTCGACTGGATCATCGTCGATCTCGAGCACGGCCCGATCGATCTCACCTCCGCGCACGCGATGATCACGGCAACGTCAGGCACTCCTTGCGTGCCGCTGGCCCGCATCGCCGCCAACGAGCCCTGGCTTGCGAAAGCGCCGATGGATATCGGCGCGCTTGGCATCAACTTTCCCATGATCTTAAGCCGCACCGACGCCGAAAAGGCGGTGCGCAGCCTGCGCTATCCGCCAAAGGGCGATCGCTTCTGGGGCCCCTTCCATGCTCCTTTCCGCTGGGGCCTCTCGATGCCCGACTACATGGCCACCGCAGACGACAACATGATCTGCATGATCACCATCGAGCACGCCGACGCCGTCGAGCGCATCGACGAGATCATGGCAACTCCGGGCATCGACGTCGCCGTGATCGGCCCCGGTGATCTCGCGACCTCCATCAACAAGCGCGGACAGGTCGATGACCCCGAGGTGCAGGCCCTGATGAAGCGCGCCGAGGAAGGCATCTTGAAGAGCGGCGTGCCGATTGGCGGCGTGGCGCGCACGGCTGAACAAGCGAATGCCATGATCGATCGCGGCTATCTGGCGCTGGCTCTCGGCTTCGACTGGTCACTGTTTCAGCGTGGCATCGCGGCGGCATTCCAGGGGATCAAGCGTTAGGTTACGCTGACGGGCCGGCCGTCGACTCCTATGGTTTCGAAGAATCGGCCGTAAGCTGCTAAAACCATTGAATATTTATGCCCTGATATCAGCGCGCCGCTGGCCGAGTCGGTGTTCTCGCGCCACAGCAGGACCAGTCGTTTTACCCCGGCGTTTTCGTTGACAATCCGGGGGTTTGTGCCTAGAAACCGCCCTGCTCGCGGGCCGCTTTTGGCCCGCGATGCGTTTCGCGACCCGTGGTCCATCCCTTGAAGCTTTGGGGGCTGGACCTGTCGGCGGTCCGGCCAGTCCGGACGCACAGGAGGGCGCGTTTCCTCAAAACCCTAAAGACCAGAAGAGGACGCGATGACCAAGCGCAGTGAGGCGAAGTACAAGATCGATCGTCGCCTGGGCCAGAATATCTGGGGCCGCCCGAAGAGCCCCGTCAACCGCAGGGAATACGGCCCCGGCCAGCACGGCCAGCGCCGCAAGGGCAAGCTCTCCGACTTTGGCGTGCAGCTCCGCGCCAAGCAGAAGCTGAAGGGCTACTACGCCAACATCTCCGAGCGTCAGTTCCACGGCATCTATGTCGAGGCCGTGCGGATGCGGGGCGATACCGGCGAGAACCTGATCGGCCTTTTGGAGCGCCGTCTCGACAGCGTGGTGTTTCGCGCCAAATTCGCGCCCACCATGTTCGCCGCGCGCCAGTTCATCAACCACGGCCACGTCAAGGTGAACGGCCGGAAGGTCAACATCGGCAGCTATCAGCTCAAGGTCGGCGACTCCATCGAGGTCAAGGAATCCTCCAAACAGCTTGCCCATGTGCTGGAAGCAACCCAGCTCCCCGAGCGCGACGTTCCCGACTATCTGGAGGTCGACCACAGCAAGATGACCGCGAAGTTCGCGCGCGTTCCGGGCCTGCACGACGTGCCGTTCGCGGTGCAGATGGAGCCGCACCTGATCGTCGAGTTCTATTCGCGCTGATCGGGTTGGCTTCCCGATGATTTTCGAAGGCCCCGGTTTTGCCGGGGCCTTTTTGTTTCGCTATACCACTGGCCAGAGATCGTCATGCGTAGGCGGGTCAAGCCCGGCAATGACGAGCAACGACAAGAGGCAGCCTATGCACTACACCCCTCCGCCGCGCGATCCCAAGGCTCCGCCGGTCCGCATCAACCTCCTGTCGGACACCCAGACGCGGCCGACGCCTGCGATGCGGGAGGCGATGGCGCGGGCGGAAGTCGGCGACGAGCAGATCGGCGATGATCCGACCGTAAACCTGCTCTGCGAGCGCGTCGCTGACCTGCTCGGCAAGGAAGCCGCGGTGTTCATGCCATCGGGCACGATGTGCAACGTGGCGGCAACACTGGCGCATTGCCGGCCGGGGGATGAAATCCTCGCCCACGAGACGGCCCACATCATCGCGCGCGAGGGCGGCGCCCATGCTGCACTCGGCGGCTTCCAGCTGATGCCGCTTCAGGGCGACGACGGAAAATTTTCGCCCGACACGTTGCGGAAGGCATTGCACCCGCGCACCCGCTACCAGCCTCCGCAAGTGTTGGTCAGCGTCGAGCAAACCGCCAATATCGGTGGCGGCACGATCTGGAAGAAGAACGCGCTCGACGAGGTCGTCTCGATTGCGAAGTCGGCGGGGATGGCGACCCATATGGACGGCGCGCGCCTCCTCAACGCCACGGTCGCCACCGGCATCCCGGCGCGCGAGATGGCCGCGGGCTGGGATTCCGCCTGGATCGATTTCTCCAAGGGCCTGGGTGCGCCGATCGGCGGCGCCATCGCGGGAAGTCGCGCCTTCATCGATGAGGTCTGGCGCTGGAAACAGCGGCTCGGCGGTTCGATGCGCCAGGCCGGCATCTGCGCGGCCGCCTGCATCTACGCGCTCGACCATCACGTCGATCGCCTCGCCGAGGATCATGCCAACGCACGCGGGCTCGCCCGCGCCCTGTCGCAGATTCCCGGGGTCGAAATTCAGGAGCCCGAAACCAACCTCGTGTTTTTCAAGCCCGATGGATCGGGTATTCCCGGCGACAAGATGATAGCCGCGCTCAACAAGCGCGGCGTGCTGCTTGCGATGATGGACGGTCGCATTCGCGCCTGCACCCATCTCGACGTCACTGCGCCGATGATCGAGGAGATGATCGGACACGTGCGGGAAATCGTGCGGGGGGCGTGAGCTCACCGTAACCCGGCTGAGCGCAGCGACGCCCGGGGATGCGCCTTCCCGGATGTCGCTTCGCGGATCCGGGCTACGAGCAGGCAATCACTTTCCCAGCGCTTCGTAGATCAGGGTCTTCGCCTCGGTCTCGATCCGCCCGCGCTGCGACGGCGATTGCATCATCACGATCGCGAACATGTCGTCGTTGGGATCGATGAAGAAGAACGTGCCGCCGACGCCGTCCCAGCGATATTCGCCACCCGGCAACAGCGTCGTCGCGACCGTCCGCACCGCGAAGCCAAGGCCGAAGCCGCTGTCGCGGTGCGGGAAGTAAAAACCGTCACGCCGAATCCCTGTTCCTGGTCCGATGTGGTCCGAGGTCATCGACGCGACCGTCCCGGATTTCAGGTAACGCCTGCCGTCGAGCGCGCCGCCCTCCACGAGCATTTCCGCAAAGCGCGCATAGTCGAGCGCTGTGCCGTCCATGCCGGCGCCGCCGGACTCCCAGCGCCGCGGCTGTATGGGATCATTGAGGCCGGCGAGGGGACGATCGAAACCGTCATTCGGCAGAAACGCCGCAACGCGGGCGCGCTTGCCCTCGGGAACAAAAAAGCCGGTGTCCTTCATGCCCAGGGGATCGAGCAGCCGCTCCTTCTCGAACTGATAGAGCGATTGTCCCGAAACCACCTCAACCACGCGGCCGAGCACATCCGTCGAATGGCCGTAATCCCACAGAGTCTCCGGCTGCTCGGCCAGCGGCAGCTTGGCGAGCCGCCCGGCGAACTTCGCATTGTCGAAATCGTCGTCGAACAAGCCCGAACTCATGTAGCGCCTGCGCACCAGGCTGTCGCCGTAGAAGCCGTAGGTAATGCCGGAAGTGTGACGGAGCAAATCCTCGATCGTGATCGGCCGCTGCAGTGGCACAAGCGCAAGGACAGCCTTACCGCTCGCGTCCTTCTGCTCGACGCCGACCTTCACATCGGCAAAAGGCGGGATGTACTTCGAAAGCGGATCGTGGAGCGCGATTTTGCCATCGTCGACCAGCATCATGGCGGCGACAGATGTGATCGGCTTCGACATCGAGTACAGGCGGAAGATGGCATCCTTCGTCATCGGCGCGTGTGCGACCACGTCGCGCAGGCCGAAGGTTTTGAAATAGACGGGCCTGCCGTGCTGCTGGATCAGCACAACGGCGCCGGGAATGTGGCCCGCCGACACCTCGTTTGCGAAGTAATCGCTGATGCGCTTCAGCCCCTGCGCGGAGAACCCTGTCTCGATCGCGGGCCGCGGCCCACCATGAGCCCGTGGGGCCGCGACGACGAGGCCCATCAGAAGCGCGGCGGCGAGCCGCAAGGCGCCTCCGTCAGTTCTCCATGGCCTCATAGATCAGCTTCTTCACCATCGGCTGAATCTTCTGACGCTCGGAGGGAGTCTGCTCGAGCAGCACGAAGAACATGTCCTGCTCGGGATCGATCACAAAGTAGCAGCCGCCAGCGCCGTCCCATTTCAGTTCGCCGATATCGCCTGGCGGCGGCGGCCTGGCATTGCCGGGGTCGGTGCGCACGCCAAAGCCAAGTCCGTAACCGAAGCCGTCGCCAGGAAAATACAGGTAATCGCGACCGACATTGGCGCCGGGACCGACGTGATCGGCCGTCATGTCCCTGAACGCCTGGTCGCTCAGATATCGCTTGCCGCCGAACTTGCCGCCATCGAGGATCATCTGGGCGAAGCGCGCCATGTCGGCCATTGTCGAAACCATGCCGCCGCCACCCGATTCCCATTTCATCGGCACATCGGCGTAGCTCACATAGCCAACCCGGAAGTCGCTGTCCTTCGGCATCGGCTTGGCTATCAAATGCTTCTTGGCCGGGTCGGTGACGTAAAAGACAGTGTCCTTCATTCCCAGCGGGTCAAGCAGCTTGTCCTTCTCGACCCCGAGCAGCGATTTGCCGCTCACGACTTCCATGACACGTCCGAGGATGTCGGTCGAATGGCCGTACTGCCAGAGCGCGCCCGGCTCGTTCTGCAGCGGCAGCCTCGCGATGCGCTCGGCAAACTCGGCATTGTCGAAGTCGCCGGCATAGATATTGGCGGCCGCATAGGCCTTGCGGACCAGGCTGTCGCCATAGAAGCCATAGGTGATGCCGGAGGTCTGGGTCATCAGGTCGCGGATCGTCACCGGCCGGGCCGGCGTCACCAGATCGAGCGCCTTCTTGCCGTCGGCGCCCTGCTGTTCGAGACCGAGTTTTACATTGGCAAAAGATGGAATGTATTTCGAGACGGGATCATCAAGCGACATCTTGCCTTGGTCGATGAGCTGCATGGCGGCCACGTTCGTGATGGGCTTGGTCATCGAAAACAGACGGAAGATGGTGTCGTCCGTCATCGACTCCTTGGTCGCGACGTCGCGTACGCCGATCAACGCGTGATAGACCGGTTTGCCGTGCTGCTGGATCAGCAGCGCCGCGCCGGGAATCTTGCCGCCGGCAACCTCCTCGCGCAGGTAGTCACCGATCTTTGCAAGCTTTTGCGGATTGAAATGCGCTCCTGCCGGAATATCGAAAGCCCCTTCTGCATGCGCCGGAACCGCAATCGCCGTTGCCAGCAACAGGCTGCAAGCCAGCGATCGCAATTGCTGAAATTGCGTCATTTCCCCTCCCGAAGGTTTGTCCTGGCAGGAGTTTAGCGGCGGTCGGCGCCGGCACAAGGCCTCTCAGAGCTGCGCCTCTCAGAGCTGCGTCATGGCCGCTTCATGAAGCCTGGCGCTGTCCTGCGAAAAGCAGCAGAAAATCACGCGGCCAAGCGTCGGCGCGGCGGCAAGCCCCTCCGCCACGGTTCTGACCGCGATGCCGGCGGCACGGTCAGGGGGAAAACGATAGATGCCGGTCGAAATGGCCGGGAAGGCAATCGAGCTCAGTTGATTGGCCTGGCACAGCGCGATCGCGCGGCGGTAGCAGGATGAAAGCAACTCGTCCTCGCCGCTCCTGCCGCCATTCCACACCGGCCCCACCGCATGGATCACATGCTTGGCAGGCAGCCTATATCCACGGGTGATCTTGGCGCCACCGGTCTCACAGCCGCCCAGCGTGCGGCACTCGGAAAGAAGCTCCGGCCCGGCCGCGCGATGAATCGCGCCATCGACACCGCCGCCGCCCAACAATGAGGTGTTCGCCGCGTTGACAATGGCGTCAACGCCAAGTGTCGTGATGTCAGCAACAATGACTTCGAGCCGCGCCGGTCCAATCTGGCGCGCAGCCAAGGCCTTTAGACCGCTGCGTCGACCGGGATACCCTTGTCGACAAAGAGCTGCTGCAATTCGCCGGCCTGGAACATCTCGCGGATGATGTCGCAACCGCCGACGAACTCGCCCTTGACGTAGAGCTGCGGAATGGTCGGCCAGTTCGAATAGACCTTGATGCCGTTGCGCAGCTCAGCCGATTCCAGAACGTTCAGTCCCTTGTAGCCGACGCCGATATGATCGAGGATCTGCACCACCTGCCCGGAGAACCCGCACTGGGGAAACTGCGGCGTACCCTTCATGAACAGCACGACGTCGTTCGACTTCACTTCGTTGTCGATAAATTGCTCGATGCTCATCTTCGCTTCCTTCTGCGGCAGGCCTTTTCCGATCTGGTTTCGATCCTGCCCTCTAACCCGATACTTGACTTATATGTAGCGCAAACCGTTGTTCATCCAAAGCAAAATGGCTGATATTTGATATGCGCCGCCGGCAGGCGCTGGCCTTACCGGGCTTATCCATTGGCTGATGGCGTCAATATCATCGCCTGGGAGGCTTTTTTCCCGAAACGGACCCCCTATCTAGGTCGGGTTGCCTGCTAGGAACCAGTTGGCGGGCCCAACGTTCTCTGCTCCGACCGGAGATGCCAGTGACGAAATCAGCGACCGCTGCCCCGCTTGCCGCCCCTGCCCCGTCACTTTTCTCCGATTCCGGCACCCTCGCCCAGGATCTAGTCGAAGCGTATCTGGCCGTCCGCAACGAAACCGAACGCCGCGCCGCGCCGCTGAGCGCCGAAGATCAGGTCGTGCAGTCGATGCCGGACGCGAGCCCGGCAAAGTGGCACCGCGCGCATACCACCTGGTTCTTCGAGCAGTTTCTCCTCGGCGAGCATTGCCCGGACTACAAGCCCTTCCACGCCGACTATGCCTTCCTCTTCAATTCCTACTACGTCAGCGCCGGTCCGCGGCATGCCCGCAACGCCCGCGGCATGCTGACCCGGCCTGGCGTCGAGGACGTCACCGCCTATCGCCGTCATGTCGACGCGGCCGTGGTCAAATTCTTCCAGGCTGCCGGTGAGGGCGCCCTCCAAAAGCTTGCGCCGCTGGTCGAGGTCGGCCTGAACCACGAGCAACAGCATCAGGAATTGATGCTGACGGACATCCTGCATGCCTTTTCGCAGAACCCGATTTCACCGGCCTACGACGTGGACTGGCACTTCCCCGCGTCGAAGCGCAATGGCGATGGCTGGGTGGCGCTCAACGAAGGTATCCACACCGTGGGGCACAGCGGTGACACCTTCCATTTCGACAACGAGAAACCGGCGCACCGCGCGCTGGTGGGGCCCATCAAGCTCAACCGCAATCTTGTCACCAATGCCGATTGGCTCGCCTTCATGAAGGATGGCGGCTATGCGACGGCGACGCTATGGCTGATGGACGGCTTTGCAACCGTCAGCAACGAGGGCTGGCGGGCGCCCGGGTACTGGCGCGAGCTCGACGGAGCCTGGCACGTCCTGACGCTTGGCGGCCTGAGACCGATTGATCCCGACGCCCCGGTCTGCCACGTCAGCTATTACGAGGCCGACGCGTTCGCGCGCTGGGCCGGCAAGCACCTGCCGACCGAGATGGAATGGGAAGTTGCCGCTCGCGCGGGCGAACTCAACGACGCCTTTGGCATGGTCTGGCAGTGGACCCGCAGTGCCTATGCGCCCTATCCCGGCTACCGCGCCGTC
>Ga0134128_10009542_pt1 | contig 11647 bp, 9 predicted proteins | sample KB31754_FD_96462 | JGI IMG/M metagenome (GOLD analysis project Ga0134128, IMG submission 96462) | Terrestrial soil microbial communities with excess Nitrogen fertilizer from Kellogg Biological Station, Michigan, USA - KB3-175-4 | ecosystem: Environmental > Terrestrial > Soil > Unclassified ...
CACCGGACCGGCTTCACGTCAACTTTAGTTGCACCCCTCCGGCGCAGCCCGTAGCATTGTCGAGTGCGCCACTTCCGCGTCAATAGAACAAGAGTCGCACACACCGGACCGCATCATTGGCTGGTGCGGCAAAGCCCCCTGAAAGCGCCGGCGCGCGTCGCGTTTGCGCTCGGTGTGCTTGCTCTCGCGACCACGCGCGCGCAAGCACAGTCGCTCACGAATGACAGCGCGGCCGTCGCGTCGCCAGATTCCACTGCGTCTGCGCGCAGAGCGACTGCCGATTCCACGCCGCCCTGGATCACGAAGCGTGAGCTGCTCGGCGGCGGTGTGTCCGTACTGGCCACCATCGCGGTCGCACCATTCGACAAGCCTGTCTCGGCGGAGCTGCAGGAAGCGGGTTGGCAAAAGGACGAGCCGCTGCATAGCGCGAGTCAGGTGCTCGCCTTCGCTGGCGGCCCGGGACCGTTTCTTGTCGGCGCCGGATTGTTTGCCGCCGGCCACCTCGCTGGGAACCCGGGACTCTACGGCGCGGGCGCACATGTCACCGAGGCAGTACTGCTCGCGGCTAGCGTGACCGCGCTGGGCAAGGGAATAGCCGGACGCGCCCTCCCCGGAGTGAAGACGTCGGAGAGTTTCGAATGGGCTCGCGGGTTCCATAGAGGGAACGGCCCATTCGTCTCGTTCCCCTCCGGCCACACCGCCGCGGCGTTTGCGATGGCCTCGGCGCTCACGGGAGAGACCGCGGCGTGCAGCCCAGGCCTCGCGCGCTACGTAGGCCCGTTCGCTTATGCGACGGCGTCGGCGATTGGATTCGCACGCCTTTACCAACACGTGCACTGGGTCAGCGATCTGCCGCTGGCAGCTGCGATCGGCACGTGGAGTGGTATCTCGGTCGAAAGCCACGTTCATCGCCACCGAAAGCGCGATGCGCTTGAACGCGTTGTGCAGTACGCGACGCTCCAGCCGAGCCCGGAAGGTGGCGTATCGGTAGGACTCTCGCTGCCATTCGTCGCACAGGTCAGATGACACCATCGACGCGTTGACGGCGACAGCCTGACTGCCCCCCTCCGGAAGAACGGAGTGGCAATTCGCTCGCAGCATCCCTGAACTCCAGATCGGCCTCGCTCAACTCTTCGCTTCCGCGGCGGGATAGGCACCCCTCCACCGTTATATTGCAACGATGGAGATACAGCTCAATCCCAAGACCACCACCGGCGTCGAGCGCGCGGTTGAAGTGACGGTACCAGCCTCGGAAGTGGCCGCGGCTGAAGAACGCACCACCAAGCGCTACGCCTCGCAGGCGCGCCTCCCAGGCTTCAGACCAGGGAAGGCACCCGCTGCCGTCGTGCGCAAGAAGTTCGCTGAAGCGATCCGGAACGAGACCATCGAGTCCGTCGTGCGCGAGGCCTACAAGGAGATCGTCGAAAAGGACAACATCCAGGTAGCATCGCAGCCGCACATCCACGATCTCAAGTTCGAGGAAGGATCACCCCTCACGTTCGAGTTCCATTACGAGGTGCGCCCCACGGTCGAGCTTGGCCGCACCAACGGATTCAAGGTGCGCCGCGAGCCGGCGACCGTGACAGACGAACAGCTTCAGGAGCAGCTCGACCGTCTTCGTGACGAGCGAGCGGCATGGGCACCGGTCGAAGGCAAACCGATCGAGGGCGACATGGTAAGCGTCGGCCTCTCCGTCGCCGACAGCGACGGCAAACTCGGCGAGCCGCGCGACGTTTCGCTCGTGCTCGGCGAAGGCAAGGCGATTGCCGGCATGGAGGAGCTGATAATGGAAGCGGGTCCGGGCGAGACAGTCGAGCGCCCGGTTCGCTGGCCGGAGGATTTCCCCGACGAAGCTCAGCGCGCGCAGACCAAGATGGTTCGTGCGACCGTTCATGAAGTGAAGCGCAAGTCGCTTCCTCCACTGGATGACGCTTTCGCGCGCGAGGTCGGCGATTTCGATTCGGCCGACGCGCTGCGCTCCGCCGTCCGCCAGGACATGGAGAAGTTCGCGCAACGTGAATCGGACGCGCACGTGCGGCAGGGACTGATCGACCAGGTGATTGCCGCCAATCCGTTCGACGTCCCGCGCAGCTGGGTGGGGCAGCTGGTGGACAACTACGCCGAGACGTATCAGGTACCACCGGATCAGCGCGCGCAGTTCGATACGGAGTTCGCACAGGTCGCTGAGCGGCAGATCAAGCGCGATCTGATCGTCGACGCGATCGCGGAACAGGAAAAGCTCACCGCCTCGGAACGGGATCTGGACGACAAGATTGCGGAACAGGCTGCTGAGCGTGGCGCCGAGCCGGGCCAGCTCTACGCGGCACTTGAAAAGAGCGGACGGTTGAAGGATCTCGAGCGGACCATCACTGAGGACAAGGTGTTCAAGTGGTTGGTTGAAAGAAACGACATTGTGACGGAGGCCTAGTCATGCCGATTTACGCACCATATGTGATCGAGCGCTCTTCTCGCGGAGAGCGCACATACGACGTCTTCTCGCGTTTGCTAATGGACCGCATTGTGTTCCTCGGAACACCGGTCACCGACGACGTCGCCAACGTCATCATCGCGCAGCTGTTGTTCCTGGAGTCGGACAATCAGGAGCGCGACATCCACATGTACATCAACTCGCCGGGCGGCTCCGTTTCCGCGGGGATGGCGATCTACGACACGATGCAGTTTCTCAAGAGCCCGGTCAACACGACGTGCATGGGAATGGCGGCGAGCATGGGTGCATTCCTGCTCATGGCCGGACGCAAGGGCAAGCGGTTTGCTCTTCCCCACTCGCGCATAATGATTCATCAACCGTCGCAGAACGGTGGTGGCGGCTCTGCGTCGGACATCGAGATCCAGGCGAAGGAGATTCTGTTCCTGCGCGAGAAGCTGAACTTCCTGATGGCCAAGCACACCGGCCAGCCGCTGGAGCGCATCGAGCGTGACACCGACCGCGATCGTTTCCTTTCCGCCGAAGAGGCCAAGGAGTACGGCCTGATCGATCAGGTGATAACTCACCGGGGCGATGTGATCGAGTCATCTACTCAACCACAGGTCACCGTGTAACCCGTCATTTCTGCGAATGTGGGTTTGGGGAGTCGTCATTCCCGCGAAAGCGTGTTTGGGGGCTCGTCATTCCCGCTTTTCGCAGGCATGACGTTCTCTCGCAGAAATGACGGCGGAGCAGGCCTCCCTACTTGTGAATTAATTCACAAGCCCGATACCCGTTAAGAATGGTTGACCGCGCCAGCCCCGGGTATTTGCTTTCAAACAGATATGTCCACCGATAAACACCTACGCTGCTCGTTCTGCGGCAAGTCCAAGGACTCGGTCCGGAAATTCATCTCCGGGCCATCGGTCTACATCTGCAACGAGTGCATCGCTCTCTGCAACGAGATTCTGCAGGAGGATGAAGAGCGCGAGGTAGCCGATGCGATCACGCAGGTTCCCTCGCCGCAGGAAATCAAGGACGTCCTGGACCAGTACGTCATCGGTCAGGAACAGGCCAAGAAAGCGCTGTCGGTCTCGGTGTACAACCACTACAAGCGTATCAACGCATCTGCCGTAAAGGACGACGAGGTAGAGCTCGACAAGTCCAACATCCTGCTCATCGGCCCCACAGGTACGGGCAAGACTTTACTGGCGCGTACCCTCGCGCGGATTCTCGACGTTCCCTTCACTATCGCCGATGCGACTACGCTCACGGAAGCGGGCTACGTAGGCGAGGACGTCGAGAACATTCTGGTACGGCTGCTACAGGCCGGCGACTTCAACGTGAACGACTGTGAGCGCGGCATCGTCTACATCGACGAGATCGACAAGATCGCGCGCAAGTCGGAGAACCCGAGCATCACGCGCGACGTGTCGGGCGAGGGTGTTCAGCAGGCACTCCTCAAGATCATCGAGGGCACGGTCGCCTCGGTCCCGCCACAGGGTGGACGCAAGCATCCGCAGCAGGAATACATCCAGATCAACACGAAGGACATTCTGTTCATCTGCGGCGGCGCATTCGACGGGCTCGAGAAGATCATCGAATCGCGCATGGGCCGCCGGCAGATCGGATTCGGCGACAGCGATGCGAAGCAGGCCGCGTCCAAGAATGCCTTTGCCAACGTCGAGCCGGACGATCTCCTGCGCTTCGGCCTGATTCCTGAGCTCGTCGGCCGACTTCCGGTGACGGTAGCGCTCGACGCACTGGATGAGGAGTCGCTGGTGCGGATCCTCAAGGAGCCGAAGAACGCGCTCACCAAGCAGTATCAGCGCCTGTTCGCTCTGGAAGACGTGAAGATCTCCTTCGAGGAGAACGCCCTCACTGCAGTCGCCACCAAGGCACTCAAGCGAGGCACCGGTGCACGCGGGCTCCGCGCCATTCTGGAAGAGGCGCTGATGGACGTCATGTTCGACATTCCGGCGCGCGAGGATGTGGTGGAAGTGCGCGTCACCGAGTCGTGCATCACCAACAAGACGCCCCCACTTCTGGAGCTGAGCACAGTCAGGCGCAAGAAGGAAGCGTAGTTACGTGGATGTTGTAGGGCAGGCCCCCGCGCCTGCCCGCCCTGATCGCTAGCTTTCCTGTAATGCCATCCACCAAAAGCCGCCCTCGCGGCGCCAACAGGCCCCCGACCGAGGCCTCGACACCGATGCCTCTGGTCCCCGAGGCATCGCCTGGCGAACGCACCCTCCCCGTGCTCGCGCTCCGCGATGTGGTCTTCTTTCCCAACGTCATAATGCCGCTCCTGATCGGGCGGCGATCCTCGCTTGGCGCGCTCGACGAAGCGGAGCTCGAGTCCGGTGACGTCTTTCTGATCGCTCAGCGCGACGCGTCGGACGAGGAGCCGGGCGGCGCTGACCTGTTCCGAACGGGCGTCATTGCCCGCGTGATTCAGTTGAGCAAACTGCCAAACGGCAGCAGCAAGGTGCTACTGGAGGGTAGAGAGCGCGCGCGGGTGACGCGGTTCGTACGCAGGCGTCGCGGAATTCTGCACGCGGACGTGCGCCTTGACCCACTCGTGGCGTCGGGACACGAGGATGCGCGGCTCACCGATGCCACGGCACGTCGCGCCGTCGCGCTGTTCGAGGAGTACGTCGAGTTGCAGCGCCGCATACCATCCGAGGTGATCGCTCTGGTCCAGAGCGCCGCCACCCCGGAGCGCCAGGCATACGGCATTGCCGCGCATGTACCTGCCGCACTCGAAGTGCGCCAGCGCATTCTTGAATCCACGACGCTCGAAGATGCCTTCAGTGCGATCACCGTTCTGCTCGCCGGCGAGATCGAAGTGCTGCGTATCGAGCGCAAGCTGGACGACGACACGCGCGGCGCGATGTATCAGACTCAGCGCGAGTTCTATCTGCAGGAGCAGCTCAAACTCATTCATCGCGAGCTTGGCCAGGACGATGCCGACGACGTAAGCGAGCTGGAATCGTCGCTCCAGGCAAAGGCGCTTCCGGAGCCGGTGCGAATGCGCGTGCAGCGCGAATTGAGAAAGCTGCGTCGCATGTCGCCGACGTCGCCCGAGTACACGGTGTCGCGTAACTTCCTCGACTGGATCGGTGCACTGCCGTGGGATGAGCGCAGCACCGAAACCCTGGACGTCGCGCACGCGCGGCGTGTTCTGGACGAGGATCATTACGGCCTGCAGGACGTGAAGGATCGCATCCTCGACTTCATAGCAGTGCTGTCACTGGTCGGCCGCATCGACGGTCCGATACTCTGCCTCGTCGGGCCGCCAGGTGTCGGAAAGACGTCGCTGGGCCGCTCCATCGCGCGCGCCCTTGGACGCAAGTTCGTACGCATGTCACTTGGCGGCGTACGCGACGAAGCGGAGATCCGCGGACATCGGCGCACGTACATAGGATCGATGCCGGGTCGCGTGATTCAGGCGATGCGGAAGGCCGAGGTCGTGAATCCAGTTATCCTGCTGGACGAGATCGACAAGCTCGGACTGGATTACAGAGGCGATCCCGCGGCCGCTCTGCTCGAGGTGCTGGATCCCGAACAGAACTCCGCGTTCAACGATCATTATCTCGAAGTCGACTACGATCTTTCCCAGGCCCTGTTCGTGACGACGGCCAACTCGCTCGCGACGATCCCCGATGCGCTGCGCGACAGGATGGAGATCATTCGCGTGCCCGGTTATCTCGATCAGGAAAAACTCGCAATCGCGCGCAAGTATCTCGTCCCGCGTCAGTTGGAGGCGAATGGTCTCGATGCAAGCGAGGTCAGGCTCGACGCCGACGTATTACCGGCGATTCTGCGGTCGTACACACGCGAGGCCGGCGTGCGCGAGCTGGACCGGCAGATCGCAAAGCTCGCGCGCAAGCTCGCGCGTCGTCAGGCGGAAGCGAATGACGGCAGCGTGATCGCGTCGCAGCACGTCGCGGCGGCTGATCTGCACGCCATGCTCGGCGTCGAGCGGTACGACGCCGATCTCGCGAGTCTCGAAGACAAGGTCGGCGTGGCTCGCGGATTGGCTTACACCACGGCGGGCGGCGAGACGCTGGAGATCGAGGTAAGTGTGGTGCGCGGCCGCGGAAAGATATCGCTCACCGGCACGCTCGGCGACGTGATGAAGGAGTCCGCGTCAGCCGCGATGAGCTACGTGCGTGGACGCGCCGATGAGCTCGGTGTCGCGCCGGATTTCTATCGCACACGCGACATCCACATCCACATTCCCGATGGCGCGACGCCAAAGGATGGGCCCAGCGCAGGCATAGCAATCGCGACCGCGGTTGCGAGCGCGCTGACCGGGATTCCCGTGCGCGGAGATCTTGCTATGACTGGCGAGATAACGCTGCGGGGGCGGGTGCTGCCGATCGGTGGGCTCAAGGAAAAGTCGGTCGCGGCGCACCGAAACCATGTCGTCGATGTGATAATTCCGCACGCCAACGCGCGAGATCTCGAAGAGCTGCCCCAGGAAGTGCGCGACGCGATCCGCTTTCATCCGGTAAGGACGATGGATGAAGTGCTCCATCTCGCGCTGCGCGCGCCCTCGCCGGAGGTGCCGGTGCAGCGGACAACACGGAAGCGCGCGCGCGGCCAGGAAGCGGCCGCTGTGAGCGCGCACTAGTGGCCGTGATGCCGTCCACCGATCCTCTGGTAATCCGGTCGCTCGAGTTCGTCGGCGGGCTCGCAAGCATTGGTGGATGGAGACCGGAGCTGGATCTTCCCGAGATTGCCTTTGCGGGACGATCCAACGTCGGCAAGTCGTCACTCCTCAACAAGCTGCTCAAGCGGCGCAGCTTTGCGAGGGTGAGCAAGACGCCTGGCCGCACGCGCGAGATCAACTTCTTCAAGGTCAACGACGCATTTCTGCTCGCTGATCTTCCAGGCTACGGCTACGCGAAGGTGTCCAAGGCGAGATCGGCGGAATGGGGTCCGCTCATCGAGTCGTATCTTCGCAGCACCAAACAGCTGCGCGGCGTGGTTCAGTTGCTGGACGTGCGCCACGATCCAACGGAAGACGATCGCCAGATGCTCGACTTCCTCGCCGAGGTGAGCGTCCCCGTGATGTTCGTCGCCACCAAAACCGACAAGTTGTCGCAGGGCGCCGCGGCGCGACGCGTGCAGGAGCTCGCGATCATGCTGCAGGTGGACGAGGATCACATCATTCCGTTCAGCGCGCAGACTGGCGCGGGACGCGATGAACTCGCGGAGGCGATTTCCGGGTTGCTTGCTCCAGAGGCGACTGCTTGACGGTCGGCAGGCGAGTCGTCTCGCTGCTGATAGCGCTCGGCGCTATCCCGCTCACCACGTGTGCCACTGGCGCCGGCGCGGGTCCTCAGGCTTCGGTGCCCGTTTCCGGAGTACCTCAGGCGGATACCGCGGGTATCTCGCTGCTTCCGCCGGGTTACGGATCACTGCGTCAGGATGATCTCTCGCTGCACATCGACGCTGGCACGGTGCTCGTGCGCGCACTGCCACTGGACGAGGCGCTGATTCGCCTGCTGACACCGGACTCCTACCGCGCGCTGCACGATCTCAAGGAAGGGAGTCGCAGCCAGATCGAAGCGCTCGCTCGCCGCTACGGTGGCCGGCCCGTCTCGGTCTGGCTGATATCTTTTTACGGCGTCGAGCCGAACGCGCGGTTCACCCCGGGCGATGTCATAGTGACGAGCGGCGGCCGCGATTTCCGTCCATACGACATTCTCGCGCTCACGGTGGGTTTTGGCGAGAACCGTCTCAAGCAGCGTGAGACACAGAGCGCATTGTACGTCTACGACGGCGACGTGCAGGTGAATCAGCCAGTGTCGATCGCGTATCTGGGTTACGTGGACAACAGCTGGGATCAGACGCTTCAGGTAATCGAGCGTGAGCGTGCGATGGTGCGTGCACGGTCCGGAAAACCGAACTAGCTTAAAATTCTACCATGGCGATTCTTCCACTACGAAAGCTCGCGGAATCTCCCACAGAGCCGCTCAAGCGGGCGTTTCTCCAGGAGATCGAGGATGCACTCGATTCATCCGCGGATCGCAACGAATTGTGCAGGAAGGTGCTCTGCTCGCTCACGTATCCCGAATATTACGACGCATGGGACACGGCCGTGGAAGACAAGTCGCTTCCGTCGGCGACGCGACTCGCGCTCCTTGCGCTGGACCCACGCAACATCACACTGGAGCCGGAGTATTACGCCGAGTGTGACGGAGCGGCGTTCGCGCTCACCAAGCCGCTGCTGTGGCTGTGGTATTCCTTCGATCGCACGCCGCTCGGCGGGCAGAACGTCGATCTCGGTATCAGGCTCCGCCGGATTCTGGCGCAGCGCATCTTCCGGAAGTGTGGCGAGAATTTCAAGGCGTTTCAGAACGTCGAAGTTTCGTTCGGGTACAACCTCGAAGTCGGCGACAACGTCGTCGTTCATCGGAACGTGCTGCTGGACGATCGCGGCGGAATCGTGCTGGGCGATCGCGTCTCCATCAGCGATTTCGCGAACATCTACAGTCACACGCACAGCATCGTCGACCAGCGCGATGTCACCGACGCTGTGACGCGGATAGACAACGACGTTCGCATCACCTATCACGCAACCGTTCTTGCCGGAGTGCACGTCGGCGAGAACGGGATGGTCGGCGCCGGCGCGATCGCTACCAAGGATGTCCGGCCGTATCACGTACACGTCGGAATTCCCGCCAAGAGCATTCGCGTCAAGCCGAACGCACCGCCCGACGTCTTTCATCTCACGACAATCAAGCCGCCAAAACAATGATGATGGACGCTGACCGTTTTCTGAGAGGTCAGATTTTTGAGGAGTTCGTGGCGACGGCGGTGAAATATCAGGAATTGTGGACGCTCGGCGCGAAGCGCGCGACAGTCCCCGCCGACGTCATAGAGAAATTCGACGCACTGCGAACGCCCGTGCGTCTCGTCGCGCTCAACGAGGACTGGTGTCTCGACGCGGTTGGTGTGGTTCCTTACGTGTCGAAGCTCGCCCAGGAGAACCCGCTCGTCGAGTTTCGGAGCTTCAGCCGCGATGCGAATCCGGACCTGATGGACGCGCATCTCACCGGCCTGTCGAGATCCATTCCCGTAGTGATCGCATACGACGCCGACTGGAGTGAGCTCGGTTGGTGGGGACCGCGCCCGACCGAGCTCCAGAGGTGGGTCAAGACCGAGGGGGATCTGCTGCCCAAGCCCGAGCGGTACCACTACATGCGGCAATGGTACGCGCGCGACCATGGCGCTACGGCGCTACGCGAGATCGCCGACATGGTGCTGAACGCGCTGGACGCACGCGCCGCAGCAACGGGGTGATGTAAAAGGCTCCGGCGCCGACCGGATTGAGGATTTTGCACCCTGACTGCGAGCGGGAGTCAAACCAAACCGCCCGCCGCGCCATCCAATCGACTGGCACACTCGAACGACCCCCGGCCAACTCGATATGGAAACAATCATCCAGGAACTCCGCTACGCGTCACGCCGACTCGCGCGCACGCCCGCGTTTACCCTCATCGCGCTGGCGACGCTGTCGATCGCGATAGGCGCGAGCACAGCGGCGTTCAGCCTGGTGAACAGCGTGCTCCTCAAGCCACTCGGCTTCGAGCGGCCGAACCAGCTCGTGTACCTCCACGGAACCGATGCAAAAGAGGGGGCTATGGAGATGTCGCCGCAGGACCTCATCGACTTCCGGAGCCAGACGCACAGCTTCACGACTATCGTTGCCGTCGAGAGCCAGCGGAATCTCGTCATGCTTCGCTCCAACGCCCCCGCTCTGCGCGTGAACGCAGCTCGCGTGGGGGCCGAGTTTTTTTCCGTACTGGGCACACGCGCGCAACTCGGGCGAACATTTGCGCTCGGCGAAGATGCGAGGACAGCCACCAGAGTCGTCGTCCTTTCCGACGGCGCATGGAAGCGGTATTTCCACGCCGATCCGCAAATCGTCGGAACACAGGTCAGGCTCGACGGCGATCCCTATGTCGTGGTTGGTGTAGCGCCGCCTCGGTTCGCATTTCCCGACAACGCCGAGCTCTGGTACCCGGCTGTTTGGGCAGACTGGGAGGTCGGCGCAATCGGGCGCGGCAACCACTCCGCGGCAGCCATCGCGCGGCTACGAGACGGCGTCACCCTTGCGAGTGCGCAGCGAGATCTCAACACGGTCGCGAGCCGTATCGCACAGGCATTTCCCAAGGAGGACGCGGGAGTCGGCGTGGCCGCGGTATCACTTCGGCAGCAAATCGTGGGTGACGTAGGGGCGCCGCTCTGGGCCATGCTCGGCGCAGTAATGTTCGTGCTCTTGATAGCGTGTGCGAACGTGGCAAACCTGCTGCTCGTTCGGGCAGCGTCGCGGTCCGGCGAAGTGGCCGTGCGAATCGCTCTTGGCGCAGGACGCCGCCAACTCCTTCGCCAATCTCTTGCCGAGAGCGTACTCATCGCATTCGGCAGCGCGGTGCTCGGGACAGCGATCGCTGTATTCGTCGTGCATGCGCTGACTGCATGGGGAACACTTCCTCTGCCGCGCATGCTGGACGTGGTCCTGGACGTACGTGTACTCGCGTTTTCGGCGGCGCTTGCGATCGCGACAGCGCTGGTCTTCGCTCTCGTGCCGGTGCTGCACGTGTCCGGCTGGGACATTGCGGGCATGCTCCGCTCGGGCAGGATCGGCAGCACTCCTGCTGGCGGACGCACTCGATCCGCTCTCGTATTCGCTGAGGTCGCGCTCGGTACCGTCCTGCTTGTCGGGGCTGGGCTGCTGATGCGCAGCTTCCAGCGCCTGACCAATGTCGACCCCGGCTTCAGGGCAGACCACCTCGTGGTGTTCGATGTCGCCCTCGGCGGCAGGAATTATGACTACGACGTGCCCAAGAACATATTCGCCGATCGGGTGCAGGCGCGACTTGCCGCGTTACCGGGTGTACAGAGTGTGGCCGTGGCGGCGAACAGGCCTTTCGACCCCCAACAGTTTGGCCCGTCCACGACGTTCAAGATCGAAGGCACACCGCCCCTGGCACCGGGGACCGAACCGAGATCGCGGTTGCGCCCCGTCTCTCCCGAGTTCTTTCGCACTATGGGGATGACGCTGCTGCGCGGACGCACCTTCACGGAGGACGAGAACCGGCGAGACGCTGCGCCGGTGCTGGTGATCAACGAGGCTCTGGCCGATCGCTACTTCCCCGGGCAGAATCCGGTCGGGAAGCGCCTGACATACGCCTTCTGGCACGGTGG